>JAEEGJ010003946.1_pt1 | contig 52807 bp, 48 predicted proteins | sample 8958761 | NCBI WGS metagenome assembly JAEEGJ01 (sample SAMN16246546, study PRJNA631951) | gut metagenome | biome: gut microbiome; feature: rumen; material: RS-attached | host: Bos | place: Iran: Karaj | collected 2018-10
AAATATAATTCAGTACCATAAATGCCTAACCAAGCCTTCCCAAACGGGTAGTCTGATGTTGATAACATCGGAGTATGTGACCTGATGTTTTATACACTTTAAACCTTCAAGAAGGCTTGGCATTTTTTAAGTTTATATTTCTACTATTTTAACGTGAGCTCGGTGAACTGCTTTTAGTTTGATGAGCTTTAGCGAAAAATTAAAAACTTTGTTATTTTAGCAGCAAGCTGCTGTTTACGGAACAAAAATTTTTAGAAAATTATCAGAAAATTTATTCCAAAAAAATTAGAATTTTAATTTTCTGAAATAAATTTTTTGGCCATCGTGAATAATTTTTGTTCCAGAATAAAGCAACGAAGTTGCGTTTATAAGGGATTTTGAATTATTCGCAAAGCTCAACAAGCTAAAGCAATTTCTAATTAAATTAAACCAGTAAAGTAATTTTCTGATAAAATTTATTGCCCATTTCTTCGCAAAGCTCAGGCGCAAGCGGAATCCTTTCCAAATTAATATCTTCGCGTAAGCGAACCTTTCTTTTGGTTAGGCTTGGCTAGGTCAGAAGCACATCATACTCCGGTGTCATTGCGAGCTTTCCGTCACGCAACCCTACCAGTTCCACCTTCGCGCGTATGCAAAGCTTATTGTCAGAAGCACGGAAGATATCCTGCTTGAAGACATACCTGATACCCTCCTTCGTCACATTCAGACAAGAGATAAACTCATCATCACACCTCAGCGGCACCTTATACTGCAGGTCCATACGAGCCACTACCACATCAACTCCCTTTTCGTGGAGCTCTGCAAAACTCACATTCCTGCTTCTAAGGAAACGGTGCCTTGTATGCTCCAGATAATGCAGGTAATTCGCATTATTCACAATACCCTGGATGTCGCACTCGTAGTCACGCACCTCCATTCGGGTTTGGAACATATAGGCAGACCCTGTTACATTCTTCTCGTTAATATTCTCGCTCATTATGTATTTTACTTTAATATATATGATTTACACTTATCTTAATGTGAGTTCGACGAAAAGCGCCGAAGGTGCGACATCTAACAGGGCAGTCCGCAAGGGCTGTTACAATGGTGATGTCATTTTTAGTGTGCGCCGTAGGTGCGACATCTAATAAATACAATAGGTATCGGTCCTTCAGACCTCATTCTCTAAAACTATCAGTATGACAGCCCTTTCGGACTGCCCTTTTAGGTGTCGCTCTTTCAGAGCTTTTTCAACAACATACGAGTAGATAAGATTCATCAAAACTGGCGTTTATCTTACTATCTACTCCCTTGCCCCTTTACGGGGAAAGGGTCGGGGAAAGGGGTCTTTAAGATACTCCCTCCCAATCCTGCACCTCAGGCATTCCTTCTTGTCGCAGTACTCCTTCTTCAGTTGGATAAGAGCCTGAGAATCGCCAGCATTCCTTACTTGCAAACCGCATTCCTGCCACATCCTTACGATGTTATTGTCCTCCGGCTTTATCTCCTCAAAAAGGTCAAAGGCACGCTCACAAAGCGCCTCCTTGCCATTCTCCCTGCCATAGGCAAACATGATAGGAATCACGGTGTTTATGACGATGAGGTCGAGCTTCGAGCCCTTCACGCCAAGCAGCTTACCGATAGCCTTCACATCCTTGCAGTCAAGCATCTGCGAAAGACCAGTCCTCTGCTCGTGATACATCCGCGCAAGTTCCATAACCCTTACGTGCGGAAAATTCTGCGGTCGTGTCCTCAAATACTTCCAAATCGCCGGTTTCATCGGATGAAGCCCGAATTTCTTCTGCAGATAGGCATACTCCCTTGCGTATCTCTCATCCACCCTGTCGGTCAGTCCCGCCTGTCCTATGAACAATGCCTCTATCTGGAATAAGTCATCCCTATGATGAGCCGCCTTGTTGAGGTCAATCGTCATCGCCCATGTCTCGAAAGCCTCACTGTTAATGCCGAAACCGAAGTTACGCGCCAAGGTCTGGAAATACGCATCCTCCCACGAACCCCGCGAATCCTTCATCCTCTTCACTATCTCCCGCGTCTTACGCTCAAGGCGCTCTGTCTGCAAAGCCGACATAAACATGTGCGTCTTCACCTTCGGGATATCTGGTATCCGCTCATAGCACGGAGGATATTTATCCTGATGAAGCAGATGCTCGTAATCCGTTCTCAGACGCTCCGGAATGGTAAGCACCATCTGCGGAACCACCCTGCCCGAAGAAGTCCTCACCTCCATATCAGCCTCAGTCACCACATGGAGAATCACATTATCGTAAGCCGAATCCCTGTCATGCCCATGCCTGAACCAGTCGGAAGCTTTCAGATGCAGCTCCACATTACCCACCCATTCCGTACCGTTTACACGAATCTTGGCATTGAAGAAATCAGGACCCGCATCCTTCATGTTATGCAATCCCGGGTCAATCACCTCCACCGTCTTATCGTCGGTAGTGGCGAGAGTACCAAGAGGGTACAGTCGGTGTTTCCATGTGTAGTGAAGCAATTTCTCCATAATTAATTGACAAAGGTACAAATACTTTCGCATAAACTTTCATTTATATCAATGAAAATCGTCAAATTAACACTAATATCATAAAAAAGCGCAGAAAAATTTGCATATTTCCATAAAAATGACTACTTTTGCACCCACAAAATCGAGTCGCACCCTATGACGATGGTTTTCGAGCTTCCATAAGAAAGCTATTCTGAGGGTCGATGAGATTCGGACTTGTAGCTCAGTTGGTTAGAGCAACAGACTCATAATCTGGAGGTCCCTGGTTCAAGCCCAGGCTGGTCCACACTGAAAATCAGCAACTTAGAAGAAATTCAAGTTGCTGATTTTTCTTTTCGGGAAAACAATGGGAAAACACAGTGGTTTTGAAAACTCCATGATTTTTTGATAAACTTGGCATCATATCAGTCCAAGTAAGATATGTAAATAAGGTTTATCAGAGTATCAAATCTCTATGGGAAAACAGTCGGGAAAACAAGATTAAGACAGTTCCTTCCTACAAACAGACATTTTCATTTATACTTTGAGGTGCTTCCAAGTAGTACGTACCTCAACAATCCAATCCCTCGTTGAAGGGGAAAATTTTAGTGCCGCATGACTCACCTCAGAGTTATGCGGCTCATTTTGTTTTTCCGCGCATCATAAGCGCTTGTTTCCCCCTATTTTTCAGCCTTTTGCCTTACCTAAATCTTAAAATGTGTTTCAAAACCATACATAAAAAACTTGCTCAGTTTTTGGCGTATAGCACTCATGATTCCTTAGTGGATTAAACAGACTACCTTTGCCTTCGAATTCCAAATCACGGGAGTTCAAAGATGGTTCATGAACCGAAAAAGAATGTTTAATCGGAACGTCAGGAAGTACAACTGGCAGACCACAAAAAAGAATTAGGTTTTATGACAAGATTAGTTACAATAGAGCAGTTGCTGGAGAAACCCATCTGCATGATGTCAGGACAAGAGTTCGTCCTGCTACTCCAGAATGCTGAGAAGCAAACGGCAAAGGTACCTGCCGAGGTGGTGCCAGAGAAACATTATGAATATGGTATAGCAGGAATCGCCAAAATCTTCGGATGCAGCATCCCTACCGCTAATCGCATCAAGAAGAGCGGTGTTATTGATGCAGCCATCACTCAGGTGAACCGAAAGATTACCGTTGATTCCGAACTGGCTCTGAGCCTTGCGAAGGAGGCTAGTACTACCATATCTATTAAGAAGTAGTATGGAAAGCGATTGGAAAAACAGTCTATCAGTTGATGACAAAGGCAATCTGACGAAGAGCATCAGCAACTACAGGGCAATCTTCACTCACGATGAGAATTTGAGCCAGATTCGCTTCGATACCTTCTGTCAGGACGACATCTCCTTCTCTCCGTTGTTCCTCAATGTCAACGGCAGTAAGGTGGATGAGGAGTCGGTAGGAAAGATTCAGGACTATCTGGAGCAGACCTACCAACTCCGCCTGACTCAGAACAAAGTGTTTGAGTTGCTTAAGACAACGGCTTCAGAGCGCAGCTATAATCCCGTCCAGGAGTTTATACGCAAGGAGATGTGGGATGGTGTACCGCGTATCGAGACAGCCATCATCGACTACCTTGGTGCCGAAGACACTCCTCTTGTCAGGGAACAGACCAAGTTGTGGTTTGTAGCCGCCGTGGCTCGTGCTTTCGAGCCTGGGTGTAAGTTCGACAATGTGCTTACTTTGCCCGGACCACAGGGTATCGGTAAGAGCACATTCTTCAAGACCATTGGCGACAAATGGTTCAATGACTCTTTCTCATTCGCAAGTGGAGACAAGGAGAAGGTGGAGACCATCACCAACGGATGGATCATTGAGATAAGCGAACTCAACGGCATGAAGAGAGCCAATGATGCAGAGGCAGCAAAGGCATTTCTAAGCCGCAGAAGCGATTCCATGCGACCTGCCTACGGGCGGAAGGTGGTTGAGTTCCTGCGTCACAATGTCTTTGCTGCCACCACTAACGAGACCAATTTCCTTCAGGGTGACAACGGAAACCGTCGTTGGTGGATTGTTACGGTGAATGGCAATGGGCATGTCTCTACATGGTTGCCTAAATTGCAGTCTGAGGTGAACCAGTTGTGGGCAGAGGCTTATACCTATTATGATAAGGGTACCAACCTCTATCTCAATCCCGAACTGGAAGCAGAGGCAAATGCAGTGCAGCTAAACCATTCAAGCATCCACAATGACCCTATCCTTGATGACATCCGTCTCTATCTGGAGCGCATGGTACCAAGAGCCTACATCTCTTGGAGCATCCCAATGCGTGCTGCCTATCAGAAAGGTGCATATACCGAATCTGCACCCGACGGCAAGCCAGAGGTGTTGCTCAACATGGTTTGTCCCCGACAGATTATAGAAGAGTTGCCCAATGACTTGGTGCGACGAAATCCTGCCAAGTACACCGCGCAGTACATCAACCGACTAATGTCTCTGGTAGATGGGTGGGAACGGAGCGAGCAAGAGAAGGTCAAGGGCTTGCACCCTGCCTACTGCGACAAGACGGGACGAGCAAAGCATCCCTGGGTGAGGATAGGTAATGCTACGCAAGGTTTAATAGAAGGGAAAGAAGAAAGCATAGAGCCCGAACTTCCATTCTGACCTCATAGCATTCTACTGTCCCTTTGTCCCAAGAATTTTATCAATAAAGAAAAAACAAGATGCTTAAAAAAAAACAAGAAGTGTTTTCCCAACCGAGGGACAACTTGGGACAAGCCCCAACCCCTCCTCACTTTTGGGTGGTTGCTCGCTCCAACTGTCTGTTGGTCAAATCCACTGATAGCGAAGCTGGCAACGAGACAACAAACTATCCTCTTTTCAAAGCAATGTCAAATTTTAAAATCAGAGAAACAATGAATAACAATTCTACTTCACTACCTTTTACCAAGGTAAACCTTACACTCACCTCCGATGCGATGGACTTTCTCTCAGAGACAACAAACGGCACAAGCCATTTCGCCATTCTCGGACAACTGATTAGGAACACGTCCGTAACACCCAGTTCCACCTCCAAGCGTGGAAATGTCATCACGCTTGATGTGGCCCAGGTTGAATGCTCTATCCATTCCTGCTGCGCAAAGTTCGGAATCGGACGCAAGAAGTTTGAGGCTATCATGCGCAAGATGGAGCAACACGGCATCATCCGTATGCACCGCTCTCGTCTGGCTACCATTGCCGATCTGACCTGTATAACCTCATGGCTCTTGCCTGATGGCAGCACCAAGTCTAACGGCATTGATGGTTATCCGGCAGACCATTCTGCCAATGCACAGCCAGACAACCACGATGCCTCGCCCCATGCCAGTAGTCATGTCTATGATAGTAAAGCGGATGCCGCCTCCGTCCTCGACAGTCAGAGTCTTTCAGACACTGGCCGTCCTTCAGCTCCAGAGTCATCCGTCACTCCCATGGGTGAGTCTGGCACTCCCGACCGCTCCGTGAACCGAGGCTATGCCGCAGTCATGGCTTCTGATCTCTTCGCTGGCAGGAGTTAAGGGAACCATTGAAACCACAATCCCAAAATGGGAGCATGGTCAAGAATGATTGAGACGTTTTTTAAGGAAGCAAGTTTGTGTTTTTGGTCACCAAAAACCACGTCAGTCACTATACGCCCACGTATAGCCGCTTCCTCTGATGCAACGGGCTTTGCCCTGCATGGTGCCAGCCACACTGATGCTGCTTCGCACATCACCGAGCCAGACAGCAAACTTGCAATCCTTAAAAAGTCTCCTTTCCCTGCCTTTATATAGTGGTATCATTAGATTGTAGAACTAAATTAAAAACGAATTGAATATGGAAGAAAACAATAGAAAGAACGGAGGCATCGACACCCGACGAGTTGGAGGGAGGCCGAAGCTTGCCAGATATGAACGTCGCAACCATCACCACAAGGTGAGCTACAATGACGAGGAAGAGAACATCATCCAGTATAAGGCAGAACAAGCTGGCAAGTCTGATGACGTCTATCTGCACGAGGCAGGACTGGATGCCGTAGTTCAGGCGCACATGAGCGATGAGAACATAGAACAACTGAGGGACGTGTGCGGTATTGCTAACAACACCAACCAGATTGCGCATCAAGCCAATGCAGGAGGGTTCATTTCCGTACGTTTCAAGGCTGAACAGCTTATCATCTCTTTGACCGAACTTATCCGCAGAATACTTCGCGGAGGCGACTTGTCAGAGCCTTTAAGTGCAACTGACGATTGTATCAACCATTAACGAAAGGAGCAACTATGATTTGCAAGATAAAACATGGGCAGAACTTCCAGGGATGTCTCGATTACATCACTGGGAAGTACGACAAGGATAAGCAAGCCAAGGTCATCATGCACAGTGAGGGCATTCCGCTCTTGGACAACAAAACTGTTGCCCAAATCTTTGAGGCATATGCGACAAAGGGGAACAACAATATCCGCGAACCCGTGGGACACTATGCCTACTCTTTTCATAAAAATGACGGTAGCAGAGTGACCGACGATCTAATGCGTAAAGTCGTCCGTGAGCACATGGAACTGATGGGTCTCAAGAACACCGAGTTCATCATGACACGTCACTATGATACAGACCATGACCACGCCCACATGATGTGCTCCATGGTGGATAGAGACGGGCACGTTATCAGTACAGCCTATGAGAAGGAACGGAATGCGCGTATCTGTAAATATCTCACCAAGAAGTATGGACTCTACATTTCCGAGGGCAAGATGAACGTCAACAGAAACAAACTTCGTGGCAGGGAGAAACTGAAATACCAGTTCTACGACAAGGCGATGCGCTGCAAAAAACAGTCTGCCGACTGGCAACAGTTTGACAAAGCGCTCCGAGCCGAGGGATTGAAGTTGCACTTCCATTACAACAATGTCAACGGCAAACTGATGGGTGTTGTCTTCACTGATGGGAAATACACTTTCAGCGGAAGACAACTCGATAACGAGTTGAAACTCTCAGCCCTCACAGAGAAGTTTGGAGACTTGAAGCAGATAACTCATGACAATGTGCGTGATTGGTATGAGGATTACAGACAGCAGCTCCATTATATCAATGATTGGAAGACTTGCAAAGTCATAGATAGTGCCTATCCGGAGTTTGACAAGGTGTTCCCGAATAGCAAACTACCATCTGGCGGTTATACGTCACCTGACGGTCTGCTGTCCCACATGCCTATGGATTATCAGAGCGATTTTCAAGCAGAGCATGAAAACTCCAAAGATAGTAAGACTTCCTTTGTCGGTCTTGAATTATTGTGCGACCTGTTGCTCATGCCATACGCCCAGCCACTCTCCATCGGTGGTGGAGGCGGTAACAACCGTGGCTGGCGCGATCTTGACGATGAAGACAAGGATAAATACCGATTTCGCTTTAATTTCTCAAAGTCTAATAAACCTCAATTCAAACGTAAACGATAAGATATGGCTACAAATAAACAAAAAACTCAGAAAGTGGCTGACAATGACGCAGCCGCTCTTGGCTATCTTCGTAAAAGTGACCTATCTCATAAGGCTGAGATACAGATGCTCATCGGCCTTGCAGAGGCCCACGGAATCAAGATGGCCTACAATGAAAAAGACGGCGAAGTGACTGTTGAGCGAGTCGAAGGTTTATCTCGGCGGCCCGAAGGGGAAAGCCAACCCGTAAAGGAGTCCGGTCAGACGCAACAATCTTTCGCCCAAATGCAGAGAACGCCAAATCAACCGCCTAACCAGTCAGACATTGATTACATCAGGTTGGCTAATGCCTTGAAGGAGCATGTTGAGACAGCTCTGCAAAATGCAGTGGAAAGCTCACCCGTCCATATTCAGGTTGCGTTCGACAGTTCCGCTCACATGGTGAATAACCAAACCGCCATGACACTTGCCAGAGAAGAGTGGAGCAAATGGATGAAGGATATTGGCAGTAAAACCTTATCAAGATTGGCCAATGCTCCTGCCGTTGTCACCCCTCCCAAAGATCAAGCAATAACCTTTGGCAGTGACACCGTGCACAAGGTGCCTGAAGACGAACTTGATGCTATTCCCAAACGCTCATCCAAAGCTGCTGAACAGCGCCCCATGAAGTATCCTCGACTCCACCAACTCTGGAATCACATCTGGAGCGACATGGTAACTTCATGGTGGAAGTGCTTCGCTTATACCGTTGCTCTTTGCTGCCTTGTGCTTGCTGCAGCCTCATGGTATAGACAGACCCAGCTTGAAGCCGTAGTAAAAGAGTACTACATCATCAAGCCAGTCTTGAAGGAAGATCGGAAATATGCCCCGTTAATTCACACGATGGACTCCGTCATCCTCAAAGAAGGAATCGACGAGGTGTGTGAGAGGGTGTATGGCGAGAAACGATGAACTTTCTCACTCAAAAAACCTGATTGGCAAATCACCAATCAGGTTTTTCTATATGGGGAATGAAATCGCATACCAAATTCAGGTATCAGGTTTGCGATTATTCATCGTTTATAACCACATTCGTAAATGGCAGATGTTGCTTTATATTATTCCTTTATAACAACCCAGCGTCCAGACTTTACGTTACCCTCACGGATAATAGCTCTTTTTTTCTGCATTGCGGCAAGGTCACGTTCAATTGTCCTCTGCGTCACCGACAAGACCTCCGACATTTCACTGGCTGACGCATGAGCGTTTTCTTTTATCAAATTAAGTATTGCTTCCTGTCTTTCAGTAAGTTTCGTATCATCTTTATCTCCGACATTATCTCCGACATTACCTCCGACATTACCTCCGACATTTGTCATCTGTATAAACTTCGTCCGCTCAATTGTCACCTGTACGCCACCACAGAAATTCTCAACCCTGGGCATGGGCATACCAGCCTTTTCAAATCCTTCACGAATTTTCTTGAAGCCACGTCCCCAGGTATCAATAAAGCCAGCCTTGAACATGGTTCCGGCGATGTTTCTGTTTCGCGGCTTAGAAGAATGCTTGCCATACAACACGGCCTCGTCATATCCGCCTGGTAATTCACCCTCGTTCCATACTTCAAGATGGTCATTATATACATGCATCTGAATATCTGGCCCAGTATAGTCCTTATGAGCGATGGCATTATATAGTATCTCGCGCATAGCTTCCTTGGGAATCTCCAATGTCTCATAACGCTGCATTCCTTCAAAGCGTACTGGCGACACGAGGTATTTGGCTTGTAAAGCCTCCATCACATGATCTGCCATCTGAATAATGTTGCCTTCAATAACATCCTGGAACATTAGGTCGGCTTCATCCTTACCAAATCTTCCAATCTTAAACGCCACACTTGGGAAGAACTTTTGAGGTCTTTTGCCAAATAAGAGTATGGCGGCATTCTTCAAGATGCCGTCATCATCGAGTAATCCAAGACTTTCAAGCACGTCTTTTGTAGAAGCATCTCGTTCACTCTCTGGAATACGCTGTGCCTCTATTCCTTTTTTCAGAAAATAATCTATGGCATTGCGGTCAATATCCTCCAATGTGGCACGCTCATTGGTGATGTCATCCCATGAGCGTCCCATCTTCTTTAAAAGGAACTGCTGTAAGGCTACGCCATTAAGCTCCTGCATGGTACTACCGCTTCGATAGTAGTACTTACCCTTATAGCTGATGGCTACATTGCTCGGTTCAATGATCAATTCAATGTAATCCAAACCATCCTGTTCATAGAGGTTAACGTCAACCACCAGTCCCATGTAGTTAACCACCTTATTGGGAATATCTTCCAACAGCTTCTTACTATCTTTCAGCCCATAAACCTCATGGTCGTCATCCACGCCGAAATACATGGCAGCACCTTGTGCATTCGCGAAACCGCAAATCCACTTCAAGTACTCATCCTTCCATATACGCTTGAACTCAACGTTCTGACATTCTTTTGGTTTTATCTTGCTCATATATTATATAACGTATTATCATGTTACTTTATTTTTATACGTTGTAGGAACGTCCTCTGCTACCATCATTGGCTCTTCTGGTATTTCATACCGCTTGACAGTCATGTCTTGCAAGAATATCTTGTTAAGCGTATATGCCAACGACTTCAATGTCTCTTCTCTTTTGACTGGTTTCAACTCACATTCCCAAATGGTGATGGAGTGCCACCCCATCAAGGCAAGCTCATACTGCACTTTTGAGTCACGTTCCTTGTTTCGCTTTACCTTGTTGACCCAGAAATCCGTATTGGTTTTCGGGATGGTATAATAGTGACATCCTTCATGTCCATGCCAAAAGCATCCATTCACAAAGATACAAGTTCTGTACTTCCGCATCACTATGTCTGGTTTCCCTGGCAGTCGTGGATGGTTCAGCCGATAGCGATAACCATGTCCCCAGAGGTAACGACGCACCACCATTTCCGGCTTTGTGTCCTTGCCGTGAATGGCTGCCATGTTTGCGTGGCGTTGTAGAGATACAAGGAAATCTGTCATAAATACGTCATTCTATGTAACTTATTAGTTCATGGAATGTAACCACAAAGGGTTTCCCCATAGGCTCGCCATCGGGCAAGTATTTGCCCAATAGCCTTTCCAGATTGACAGTCTTCCTTGCTGGCAGTTCAATTGGGAGCGTATCGAAGTCATATATGAGGTATGCACGCTTACCGTAATGCTTCAGTACCCTATCCTGATACGAATCGGCAGGGTGTCTGTTCACGTTGAACGGATAGAATAGTTCCTTCATCTTGTCAAAACCGTACATCTCTGGCATCACAGATGGGTCTGTTATGTTAAAGTAGAATGCTACGGACTTGTCTGTCTCATTATATAGAAGAAGGTGCGATACGTCCATAAGTTCTCTTGACGGTTTCATGGCTCCCGATGCATCATCCTTTCCCATGGCGAGCCGAATATTGTATTTGCCTTGACTGAACACCCATCCCCGATGAGAAGGACTACGCAGACAACCAACTAACACTAAGTCCGTTGAAGGAAGGACAGCTGCTATTCCTGCATTGGATACCGCAGTCTGAATAATTGGTTCTGGGTTATTACCCAACGAACATGACTCAACAAAGAAGTGACGGCGGAGTTCTGTCAGCAAAGCTTCATTGTCGTGTTCGGGGTCTTCTTTATCCAGAGCCAAAGAGTAGATATTGTTCTCGGCAAAAGGAGTGTATGTCTTTCCAAGTATGTCCTGGAAGTGCGCTTTAAAATATTCCTTGGCATGAGTACCTGGTCGGGCGGTCATTGCGTAGAAGTTATAGTCTTCCTGCAACCATTCCTGAATCTCCTTACGAAAACGCTCGCGCACCTGTTCTTTCCATTTTGCTTTTCCCGACGCACTGTTCCGTGCATACAACGATAGAACAAACAAGAAGTTTACATCGTAATGGAACAGAAGCAAAGTGTCACGGTCGAACAATCGGTTTTTGAACTGCATCTGCTTGTGCCGCTTATTCTGTCTGTCCGTCTGGCTTATGCCGTCTTTTTTGTAATCGAAACTATCATCCATCTTCGCTGAAATAAAGAAGTTAGGGATGATGTTGTAGCCCTCAGTCACGTCGTCACGCAGTTTCACCTTCGATGTCTTCACCTTCTTGTTCTCTCCGTTGAAGATGTCTAGATTCCATTGAATGACGTTACGGGCATAGGTATATTGCTTGTAGATGGACTCAGATCCAAGCTCGTGTCCCATCTTGTAATACTTAGAGTCACCAATATAGTAAGTCGGTCGATTTTCACCCTCAATCAGACTTTGAGCGGTATAGAGGTGATCGACAATTTTGCCGTCTTCTTGTTTCTTCTCCATACCATCGGGTAATGGGTTGTCACCGATGAGTTCGTCAATAATGGCCTCGAAGACGATGTAGAAACTCTTGACAAGCAAATACTCTTTCTTCTCGGTATGTACGAACAGTTGCTTCGATTCCTTGAAGAAAGCCTCACAAAGCCCCCAAAGTTCCAATGCTTTGTCAGAGAAATATTTATATTTTATCTGGCGCAGTCGTGTCAGACCATAGCCTTTCAAGTAACGTTCGAACTGTTTTCCCTTGATGAGTTCATATTGGAAGCTTATCTCCTTTGGAAAACCGTATTCGTCGCCGATGTAGTTCAGAATAGAGAAGTAGATAACAAGCAGTTCCTCGTCGAAGTTTATCTGCCGCTTCTTGTTGACGGGATGCAGATAGACAGGCACGTTACGACTCACAAGAGCCATTTCCTTGTTGATGGTGCGCGTCCAATTGATTTTGTTGAATCCAGCGTGCAGGTTCTTCAAAACAAAGAAAAAGAAGTTCTGGTTGTCGCGGTTGAACTGCTCCAACTCCAACAGGATGTCAAGATAGGTGTTAGTGAGCCGTCGGTTGCCTTTGCCCACCTCAGCTATCTTCGTGTGATAGACGATGTCCTTGGCCTCGTCGGCATTTCGCTTGTCATTCTTATATACGACGATGGCACGATATATCCACACGGAGAACTTATAGAGAAAACTCTGTTCTTCCTCGGTGAGCGGATTGCACTTTTGCAAGTCGCAGATGTCCTCTGGCTTATATTTCCCGAAAGCCAGTTCCTGACCGTCCACATCTTTGAGAAGCACTTTGGGAAGAATAAAAACGCAGTCCTTCAGTAGGGTATTGTAGTAATACCCCACATAGTGAATGGACACTCGTCCCTCTACATTCTCCAAGGCATCAATGCCATGAAGGATGTCCTTCACCTTGGCAACGTCGTACTGATATTCTTCAATAAGTATTCTCATTCAGCAACCTTTTCTATATGGATGTCCCAAGATTGTTCGTTCACCTTTGTTATAAAATCATTTATACGTTCTGGGGTAAACTGATTATACACATAAACGACTTCACCGTTGGGCAGACTGAGACTATCGTATCGTTTGGCAAAAATTGCATCCGATGTCTTGCTGAGTTTTTGCTCATACGATTCTTTTGAAATGACAATCTGTCGAATCATAGTTCCAAGAGCATACCATGTTTCTACCAATTCACCTGCCGTTACTTCAGGATAGTTTTTAACATAAGCAGTCACCGTAGCCAAAGGTACGGCTTTCTTTACATAGCTTCCCTCCCCATTGATAGAGTATATAGACTTGTCTCTGACTGCTGATCCCGTCGTGATGGCATTGCCTAAGTCGTCAGAAGTAGAGTCACTTTCATCTGAGCCAATTATCTCAGCAACTTCAACGTGAAGGTTGTCCAATAGTGTCTGTACCTTATCTTTCGCAATCATAACTTCTCCCTTTATGTCTGTCCCATAGAACTTATCATACGGTTCGGCAAAGATACCACTTTCGTTGTCGAAGTCCTTGAATACATCGTTCCATAAGTAGAAAAGAACCTTAGACACAAAGGTTTCAGCCTTGATGACACCATTTATAGGCTTGCAGAAATAGAAACCGAGCTTCTTGTCTTCGGAGTTTATTTTGCTGTATATCTCATCATTTATCTGTTGAATGAATGACCACCAACTGTACATTTGCGTATCGGCTTCTATCTTCCATTTTTTAGGTTGTCCGTTCTTGTCTCGTCCTTCACTAATTGGCATATACTGCCAGTCCCAACGACGCTTGAAAGCAGAGTCAATAGGGAACAGACTTTGGTCACTCGTGTTCATTGTGGCCCACATGTAGAGGTTGTTTGGCAAAAGCAATACCTCTCCGTTGAGCACTTCCTTCACTATGTCTCTGCCATCATAAAGGGCATTGATGCTTTCAGCATTCTCTATCTCCACACCCTCGAACAGCCGCTTCAACTGTTTCTGCATGTCAGCATCGGCCTGAATAGGATAATCGGAATAACCATAATCGTTGCGGTCAAGCAGTTGGAATAGGTCACCAAAGATTTGAGCACAGTTGCCTCGGTTGATTTCCTCAATCACGAGGAACTGTTTCTTCGGCATACTACTTTTCGCCTCGGCAACCTTCTTCCATGCGGCGACGTATGCTTGCAGGAAGGCTTGACAGACGAACTCGTAACTGATGCGTTTCTCTTCTCGGCCTGTCTCTACAGCTTTGTCTCCGATGATGGCAAGCACAGGAGCAAACTCTGTCGTTGGCTTGTAAGTTCCGACAAATGTTGAATAGTCTGTGTCGGGATGAAAAGTCGTGCGTATCACATCCTCGCCCTTCGTCTGCTCATTAATAATGTGTGACTTTCCTGTGCCAGGAGCACCGTAGAATATTTGTTGGAGAGAGGCTTTTTCTGCTGTCCTCAAATCTTCGATATTATGATTTATGGAAACAGTTGGCAATACGGATTTGAAGAACTGTAAAAAGTTTTTGTACAGGAGAGATGGCACAAAGTATAAGTAGTAATCAAACTCGGAAACTTTGTAAATAGCAAAATAATCCATGAGATTATTTTCTAGATTCAAATGGAGATCATTGATGAAAAAATCCTTTATTTGAGACATTCCATTATTGCCATTTACATAAGCCTTTCTGTCACCGCGTATTGAAACATCGGCTAACTTAAGTTCAATAATTTTGTCATTCAATGAAACGTGACTCATTTGTATTGCTTTGAACTTAAGGTTCACAACTACCTCTGGTAGTGTTTTGTCAAACTCAAAGAAATCATCGCACCATGATTTCCCTAATTCAAACTGTTTGCCACCATCATTAACGAGATCATTCGTCCTAAAACTTTGGAGTCTTAATTTATTTGATGCCATAACTATTTAAGATTACCCCATTGTTCTGCCAATGCCTCGGCAAATCCTGGGAAAGTTTTACTTCTAAGTTTTCTTCTCTCTTCTGTTGATATTTTTGTATTAAAAGAATCTGAATACCACTTTGGTAAAGACCGCCCACTTGATAGGACGACTCTTGGCCCTTCGTCAACCATATTGGTAGGTTTAAGCAGGGGTAAGTTATGAAGCCACAGACATGTTTTCTTTGAGGCTTGATCACCAAACCAGAATGGCTGTACAATTTGGTCAGGTTTGCGGTATTCAGAGTTCATGCATCCAACGGGATTCTCAATAGCCCAATGCTCTATATCCGTTTTAGTGAACTCCATAAAAAACTCTATTGCTTCTGCCTTCATTTTTCTTCTTCCAAGATGATGAGGATGTTCGCGCCTTTGTTCAATTGGCAAATGAGCATCGTCGGGATGATACAACCATCTCGCGCCACTTACTGATAGATATGTGCAAGGCGGGTGAGCAATCATCAAATCCCACTTTTCACCTTCAGGCAGGTGATACTCTGTTCCATTCTCCAGAATACCGCCATGATTAGGAATTACTTGCAATACGTCTTGCTTGAAATGCCACTCTGGATGACCTCCGCTGCACTCCAATATATCACAACTGTATGCATTATGACCTCTGGCACGAAAGGCTTTGCATACAGCCTGACTTTCTTCACATGCTACTAATACGTTCATTTTGTCTTATCTAAATATTTATATAGTGCTGTTGCTATCGCCTTTGCAAAACTCACAGGAACAGCATTACCAATCATTTTATAGTTGTATGGTGTACTACCAAGAAACTGATAATCCATCGGGAAAGTCATGAGACAAGCTGCTTCACGAATGGTTATACTTCTCTGCTGTGCTGGATCAGGATGGATAAACATATACCCATCTTTGCTTAAATGAGCAACTATGGTATGAGAGGGCTTGTCCCATTCAAGACTTTTGTATTTTTGATAGAGAGTCTTATGCCCAGTCTTCTCATAATAGTAATCAATCATCGCTTGGTGGCTAATGTGATTCATATTATTTTCAACCCATTCTTTGAATATAGCCCTTTCACGAGGCCCATGATTTCTGGCTTCATGTTGAGTTATTTCTGGATTTGGATTCTTCTGATGCGACCTAGTGTAACGTCCTTCTTTTATTGGCTGGGCTAACGGATATAGTGGCGGAAGTTGCCCCAATACATCTCTCACCGTTAACTTTACCTTTAAGTTTTTCTCCTTGTCAATTGCAGCATATAGATCATCCAAATTCAGTTCTGTATCATTCCGAGTACCGAGAATAATCACTCGTGGACGATGTTGCGGTACATTAAAGTTTGCAGCATCATACAATGCCGTTGGCATTTCCTCTGGAGTTCGTATCTTATATCCTATTTGAGTAAAGGCATCATAGATCCTTTTACGGACAGGTATGCCTCCGGGCTTTGCACTAAGTAGTCCACCTACGTTTTCAAAAACGAACAAATCTGGGCGGAATGCATCTACAACCTTGCAAAAACTCTCAAACAAGTAGTTCCGATAATCATTTTGCATGGAATCTTTATCTGTGGCTCTACCATGTATGGAATAGGCCTGACATGGGGGGCCACCAATAATCAAATCCACGTGTTGATTTCCTACAAGACCTTTTAAGCCTTCTGTCTTAACATCATCTGCATTGTGCAAACCATATTTCTGATTAGATTCATCAGACCAAAATCCGTATATAAGTTCGTCTGTTTTCTGAATATCAAAAAAAATGACATTCCTTTTTGAATCATGAATGGACTCACCCCATTTATCCACTAATCGATTCCGCAAAGTATCCACCATAGGTTTTTCCCATTCCACATGGGCAAGAGCATTGAAACGCCCCGTTTGTAAGAAACCTTCAGAAAGGCCTCCACAGCCAGCAAACAAGTCAATGAAAGTATATTTCTTTTTAACCATTTTATCTTTTGGTGACTTAACCATATTTTATTTCTGGATTTCTCACTAAGTGTCTTTAATTACCCCATCACTCATTCTATATAGAGTGACGACTATAATAACTTCATGAAAATCTCAGAATACTTGAGTATATTCTTTCTTATCTCTTTAATGTCTTCATCACCAAAAGTCTTATCCCCTTTTCTTGTAACGAGGACTTCTTTCCCATCTACATCTTTACTAACACAATGTGCTAATTGATTTCTCACCTCAACGATTTCAGTCATATAATCTTCAAAGAAATTAGCACGAGATGGAGTATATAAACTTTCGGGTACTATATAATTCACGGCTTTTGCCATTTGGGCAGATTCCATTCGGGGAATGATATCTTGGATTGGAGTATTTTTCCACTTGTGATAACATACCATTTCTTTTTTTTCACATCCATCCAACGACTTCTTCAATCTTTCTTCGTGCTTTTTTGTTATATGATCATAGAACGTCTTTTTTAATTCCTCGGTCTCGTCATGAACATAATATTTCTTGATTAACTCAACCATTTTACCATCAAGTTCACTAACCTCAGCCATAACAAGACCTCTTACATTAGCCAAGTCCTGAACCTTCTTAATAGTAGAATCAATGACAGCCTTTACTTTCTTTATGAATGAAGCATCTGGAGTACGACCACTATAATATACTCCTTCTAGTTCCTTTTCTTTGCCCTTTGCTCTTAATTCCTCAATACCGCTTGACGAATAAAAAACGACATCAGTGTAGACTCCTAATTCGCGAATTTTTGAAATAAGTTCCGCGCCATTAGGTTGGTCTGCAAGATTTAAGTCCATAAGGATTAAATCATAATAATTATAATCAATGTCTTTTTCTTCCTTACTTATGAGTTTCTTCTCAAAGTCGAATCCCAGATCATTAAGATAATCTAGAATTTGGTCTTCAATACTCTCCACCCAATCTTGTTCATTCTCAATCCAAAGAATTTTATATTTTAGATTCATGACGTTTAGAATTTTATGATAAGTTTAAAACCTTTTATGTCTTGACTATTATCAACAGTTATGGTCCCTTTTAATACATTATTGACAAATGACGCAACATTGTAAAGCCCTAATCCCGAACCATTCGTCGTAGTAATCCCCTTTTCGAAGATACTATTAGGATTCATTACTTTGGAGGAAAGACCATCCCCATCATCAGAAATGGTCATGAAAATTGTACCCTCCTCCTTCTTCTCAAAAATAATATCGAATTGCTTTGCATCAGATTTAACCGTATTTGAAACAAGATTATCAATAAATATGCTTGCTTCTATTGGGGCAAATTCCAGTATTTTAGAACAAGAATTTGTTGCGCAATTCAATCTTAAGTCACCATAAAATTCTGGCAGCACATGATTAACGTATTCACTGATATAACTGACGATATCAGCTTTTATAACATCAGCATCAATACTATAGTTCGCTTTAGTTGCGAACTGAGCTATTGAAGTGATTTTATCATTCGCCCTAGAAATACGCTCTATCAACCTAGTGGTTTCGTCTGGTGTCAGTTGACCACGATTTACCTTCTTCATTAATTGGCCAATAGTATTGTGTATTGTTGCTGCATGTATACGAATGTCATGATGATATTTTAATATGCGGTCAGTGTCAAGAGTTCCAACAGAAAGAAGGAACAGATTCTGTTTGGTTTTCTGCTTTAACTCTTTCTCCACCTTCTCACGTTTATTCTTTTCCTCTTGCAATTTACGTTCAGTTTCAGCTTTCGCTTTACGCTCCTCTTCTGCTTTCCGCTCAGCCTTTTCTTTTTCACGCTTCATATCATTCAGGTGTTTTTCAAACTCCTGAATCTTGCCTAGCAAGAATGTATCATTGGTCTTTTCCGCTAATTTGCGGACGTCCTCAAGTATTTGTGTCTGAATTACCTCTGTCTCTGAAGGATTGGCAACGATGTTTGCCAACTCTTCATTATATTGTAAAACAGTAATCGACTTGTCATTAACAAGAGATTTTATAAGTTGCATAAAATCAACCTTGCTGCCTATGTTCGAATATAAATGTTTTGCGGAATCAGAATCCTTATCACCTTCAAGCTGCTTCCGCGCTTCTAAAGCCAAATTTTGACTAGTAAAATATTCTCTTCTAATAAAGCCCTCACCCCACAATACGCCTACCACGTAGCGTTCTAACCGTCTGTGGATGAGTGTAAAATAGCCCATTAACTGCTGAGAAGCTTCCGTTTTTATCAGACCTCCATCACGACTAGACACTTCCTTGATTAAGTCTGTGTTATCCGTTTCGACATCAACACGACCAAATAAATCACGAGTACCAAGGAAACGGTTATAGCCTTGCTGCTGACGTTGGTTTAATCCCCAACTATCATCATTCCATTCACCATAAGGTAATATACGGAATCCATTTCGAAATAAAAAAATATTTCCATAGCTCACTGGTTGTACCCCCATCATCCTAGTGAACGAAGACTTAGCTGCATGATTCAGAAAGAAAAGACTTATTGACGCTGATTCTAAAGATTGGAACTCACTATTGACTTCTTCAATCTCATACATCACAATTCCTCTATCAATCAATGTAGTGTGAATCAATCCGCTCTGAATACGGCTTTCAATTTGTGTTGTTTTAAGCTTCAGAACGTCAGCAATGGAATTCCCTATAATCCCATTTACTATGTCATGAGAAGATTTCACTTTTTCATCATCTTCCTTCATCTTGGGAGCAATAATTTCTATCTGGAAATCATCATCTGTTCCAGAGAAGGGATTTATCATTTTCTCCAAAGACTTTCTTAACCGCTTGATATCTTCATGTGACCATGAAAGATGAAGGTCTGAAAACTCCAATATCGTTCCCGTAGCAGAAGACAAAGGGAAATTGGGAATTGTATCTAATGTCTCATGCGGAATATCTATTGTATCAAATTCTGTCTGTTTGCTAAGTTCAAATGAGCTCCAATCGACATGAAGAACATTTGTTTTGTTTTCCTCTGCACTTCGAGTTGTTAAAACAAGATTTTTTGCCAATCGGTCACATGACATACGACCAATACCCTTCGCACCAGCATAATGACGTTTGAACTTGTTGCGGTAGGACTTGTCTTCTGTTCCGTCGCTTTTTGCAGAATATGCGACGAAAAGCCATTTGTTTATAAGGTCATCTTTCGACATGCCTTTGCCATTATCGGCAATTGACAAATAATCATCGTCAAAAGTGATTTCAACTTTGGAGGCATGTGCATCATACGAGTTCTTGACCAACTCCAATATGGCAATGTCAGGACTTGTAATCAAATCCCGACCAAGAATGTTTTTCAATTCTGCACTGACTCTGAACTGTAAATTATCCTTCATTATGCAACATCTGTTTTAATACATTTCCTGCCTGCTCTGCAAACAATGGTGGAATAGCATTCCCGACCTGAGAATAGCGTGGTACTTCTATCTTTCGCATTTGCCCACCTGTAGTATATTTCTTTTGTATCTCATACCAATCTGGAAAAGACTGGATACGAGCACATTCGCGAACTGTCATAATCCTAGGTTCTGCATAGTGCAAATAATCGTCCGGCTGACCGGTAATAGTCGGCGAAACAGTATTAGGATCCAAAACTGTAATACCACGTTGTTTGATTCCCCATCCTTCACGAGCTTTACCATCAATACGTTTGCCTCGTTCTGGATATTCAGCCAATAGACGTTTATAGCAACTCTGCTTGTCAGATGTATGATGCGCAAAACTATGACTATTAGGAACCTCATGCGTCTTTGGATAATCCCCACGCATTAGTTTTTCATATGCCGTCAATTTGCGTTTGCCATATTTACCTGAATTAAATCCTTTGCGGTCAGGTGTTGGCAATTCCCCATTACTACGGAGCAAATCGGATATAGCCTCTTGCAAGGTGACAGTAGTACTAAGTCCCCGTTCTGCTAAAAATGCATCACGATTCTCTTTAAGTAATTGTTCGAATTTATCTGGCGAGCATAAACCTTCTTTAACACCAACGAGTATGAAACGCTTACGTCGTTGGGGTACGCCATACTCTGAGAAATCAATCACATGAGGTTTGACTGCATATCCTAATCCTTCTAGTGCATTAATAACGATCTGCGAATAAGGCTCCACACCCTCTTTCTTCTTTTTGTTAAATGCATAAGTAAAACCTTTGACATTTTCAAAGAGAACCATCTTGGGCTGCACCAATTTAATGAACTTTATATATGAAAACACCAATTGATTGCGAACGTCATCCTTCACTCGTTTGCCTGCCATTGAAAAGCCCTGACATGGCGGTCCACCAGCTACCAGATCCACCTTGCCTTGCAAATCCATAAGTTGCTCAGAATAGTTCTTCAAGACCTCATTGATATCGTGGTTAGTTTTAGGCAACCATTCCGGCCAATCGAAGTGTTTTTTGTTATCTATCAAATTGTATTTCAGAGTCTCAAAAGCATAGGGATTTTTCTCGATAGCAAATAAGCCATGCCACCCAGCTTGATATAAACCGAGTGACAAACCTCCTGCTCCAGCAAAAAGATCGATAACTGTATATTCTTTCTTTTTCATTAATCTTATCTTCTTTTAAAAGCTGATTTGCAAATCCACATCTTCTCTAATGTCTTCTGACTTCAAATTGAGATATTTCTATTCAGTAATAAGCTCCCTTTTCTCACATCCTATCAAATCTGCTATTTTGGCCAACGTCTGCAAGTCAGGCTGGTGCATGTTGGTACACCACTTACTCACTGTTACGACAGAAACACCCAACTGTTCTGCCAACCATTTACTCGTCTTCTTGTTCTCGACAAGAACTACTTTAATTCTATTAAGAGGTCTTTCGCTCATCTTTATTTAATTAAAACTGAGTGCAAATATAATAAAATTCAGTTTCTTCACCAAAGAATAATCGAGAAAAGCGGTTATGAACGGTTGTAAATTAAGTTTTTTTGCACAAATACAAAATTATTGGCGCATTTTACAATCACATTTCTATGTTAACCTCTACCGCAAGGAACTCTGCAATAACGAATTTCACAATACTTCCATCTGGCGATACGCAATATCTATAGCGTCCTTCTTGAATAGTGATCCAGGGGCTTAAATAGGAATGCGATCCTTCGTCTTCATAATACAACATTACATGTTCCAAGCCATGACTGCCAACTTCTGGCAATAGTTCGCTTCTATAAGGACGGAAAAAATAGTCCCTCTGAGATTCGGACATCTCAGACAACAAACGAATGTCAACACTAAAGGGACTATCCCACGCAAGCGTATCATTCTCAAAAGCCAAATGACCGAATGCCAACTTTCGAAAGACTTTCTTAAATCGTTCTTTCTCAATATCATATAAAAGCACTCCTCCAAAATCTCTAATTTGAGCACTTATTCTCTCTTGTAACTTGGGATTATGCATGAGGGACTTGCGAGTCTTTTCTCTTCTAATAAGATTTGGGGAAGCCGTGCCAACCTTCATGCAGTCAATCATACACGACACGTATTCCTCATCTAAAGAAAAATCATGATTACACTTATAGCAACAAGGGATAACGGGCAAATCTTGAGGGTGAGGCTTGTCAAGGAAACATCTGGATGGCACATGGTCTTCCGTTTCAGTTGGGCAACCACAGAACGCACAAAAGTGATTTAGCCTGGTATCTCCATAGTATTTCTTGTCTTGTTTCATATTGTCTTTACAACCAGTAAGCACTTAATATTTTTACTAACGATTGTCACCGGTGAGTGCCGAATACACTTGTCAGATACGACACGATTCTTCTTCCTCGTTGCCACTTTGAACTCTTGGATGTCATGAACTCCTTTTCCTCACGATAAATGACAGTGTCAACCCTTTGGGCGGGATCATACTTGTACTCTTTGCCAGAATAAGTGCATATGGCACGGAGAAATACAGAAAAGGAAATGTGCGGATCAAGATGATGAGAACGAATGAGCGCAGCCTTGATATAAGCGGTTTCGTATTCGTGCTCCATTTCTTTGAGTGCCGTGCGGATGGCTTTTTTCAATGCCTGTTTGTCATCGGCTATAAGAATGTCATCAATGCTCAGTTCTTCTTGTAGAATAGTCCTGCGTCCGTGCTTACCCTTCGTGTTATCGAGGGTGTTCTTCAAGATTTGTTTCAATTCTGCATCTTCACCTCCCTTAATCTGTTTGGTCCATTCTGCCTTCTTGTCAAGTGCGTTCGATACACTTGTTTCCACAAGTTTTTCTACTACAGCTTTGGCACTCTCACGTATGTAGGAGATTTGTTTGGCGCCAAGGCTGACCTTACTCAGTGCCATTGCGCTCCTTGGCAGTCCGTGGTCATAGCAGATATAATATAATGTACACATCAACAAGGAATTGCTGCCATCACGGATTTGGTCACGGAGTTTGACGAAAATCTCTGGCAACGCTTGTATAGCTGACAGCATGATTCTCTTTGACAGAGTTGCAAGCTCATCAGCGGAATGTCCTTTGCCAAAAGTGAATACTTCCATCTGGATAAAGGATGGCAGTGAATCCCAAAACTCCTGAGCGGTCACGGAAGGAACATAAATATGTTCGGCGTCTTCCTCACTCTGATCCTCGTCGGCTAAACTAAATTCTCTTATCAAGAACTGCTCTGACTGGTCTGGAGCATCTTTGTCCCCTACTGTCTCTGTGTACACGCCAAACCTCAGATAGCCCCTCAATCCCATCAATTCGTCAACAACTCGACTGGCCGCGATAGTTCTTTCATCATCAGACAGTACTTCTTCAGAATTGGGCGCAAGCAATTTTTGGCATTCGACAAGAACGTATGTCGGCACAAAGCCTAACGCCATCTTGAAGATACGTTCAAGACCGCTGAAATTATTGCGCTCAACTTTCATCATATCCAATGAGAAACGAGAGTATTCATCTGGATGCTCCTGCTTCCAGGAATACACTCTGTCCATAGCCTCTCTCATGGCATGCTTTTGGAAATCTTCAAAGGGTCTCATATGGAACAGTAATTTGTTTAAGGGCATCTTCTTTGAGGTCACGATTTGTGACCTCAAATGTATTTGTGCCTATTTCTTTCTTTGCCATTTTATCTTTACAATATAATTATTGTACAAATTAACTCAAAATAGTTTACGCTACGTCTTTTCTTGATAAACTTTTTACTTCTTCGCTAATAGTTTGAGAAGCATTTCGGTTTTCTGCTCCTCTGTCATGTTCTTAATGTCTTCCTCGGTCACCTTTGGCTGCAAGTCTAACAACTTGTTGTTGTACTCGAACATAGTTTCTATCGGATATTGGGCAATGTATCTTTCGGTAATGGTCTTGTCAGTTGAATGCCCCATACTCTGTGAGATATACCTATCCTCTACCTTGGCATGAGTTAGGTTTGTTCCGTAAGAATGTCTGCACCATGTTCCCGATGGACGGACTTCCCAATGCAAGACATCCTCACAGATTTTAATGACACGGTCTTGCACATTTGAGTTTTCCTGAGAGATGCGCTTGCGTTTGTCGGCCTTATGTGTTGCACCTTGCAGAATATCTGGGAATACGAAACCATTGAGAACTGGCTCAGCTGCTATCTCATTAAGGATTCTCTGCAACGGTTCTATGATGGGAATTATTACTTCATCGCCACCTTCAGTGCGATTTCTGGTCTTCACTCGTTTGAATTTGAACGCTTTTCTGCCAGTGTCGAAATAGAATTTCGAATACTTGAGCTCGGCAGCATCGGCCATATTGAAACCATTGCCCAGATATTGGACAAGGAATAATCCCAGAGAGTAATGAGCCTTTTCCTCATATCCTTTCTTCCATGTGTCAGGATAGCGTTTCTCGATAAACACCCGATACAGCTCTGTCATCTGCTGGACATTCAGGTAGTGGTCTTTTCTTGTGTCGCCGACAGGTATCGCTACGAGTTTCTTTTTCTTGACATTTGAAAATGGATATTCTTGATTGGTAAGATAGCCCCGTGAGACACACTCATTCCAGACTGCACGGCAGTTTCGGAGATAAAGCCCTCTTGTCGCCTCTCTTATTTTGCCTATCAACTCACCGTTCTCGTTCAGTACACCATTTTGCATTCCGTTACTCCAGTATTCAATATCTTCTTTCCCTACCTTAAAACCAGTAATCGGTCTGTCCCAAAGAATCTTTTGGAAAGACTTCATGGCGCACTCATAAGACTCAGCCGTGGTGTATTGTTCTCCGTTGTTGTTGGTCCTAAAGAAATTAATCCTGTCCTGCCATACGCTGAAGAAGGAGGCATCCTTGGAGGTGTCAACTCCAGTGATGGCGGTCTTTATTCTATCGAGCGTCAGACTATTCCCCAGACGCTCAATTAGCTCCACTTGTCTCTCAAAGATAGCATCAAATTCTATCTTCTTGTCATAAAGTTCTGAGCGAACGGCCTTGGCGCTGAGATTGCATACCTTCGCGAAATCTTCCTCCGTGAACTCTCCAGCTACGAAGTTGTACCACGACTTTCTGTCTATGGTATAGCGCATTACGACAGGAAACGTGTTCTTGTCTTTCTTCGGATGACGCTTGTCAAGGATGAGCGCATAGGTGCAATTTCCGAATCGCGCGCTCTTATAGGTTGTGTCTAATTTCTTTGCCATTTTTAGTCAATAGTCTGGAGGTTTCAACTTCACATTTTTCTCAATTTCGGGAAAACAATGGGAAAACAAATTCCATCTTTTTATCCCTAAATCCCATGTTTTCCGATATTTATCGGGAAAACAATGGGAAAACAGAGGCGTTTTGATACGGGGTTTTACGGAATATCATAAACTGCTGCAAAGATAGTAACTATTTGATAATCAGCCAAACTATTGATATTAAAAAATCATAAAATATCATTCTGCCTTACTCATAATCTGGAGGTCCCTGGTTCAAGCCCAGGCTGGTCCACACTAAAAATCAAGGAGTTACGCAAATCGCGCAACTCCTTTTTTCATGTCTGCGTAAACAATGCGTAAACAAACGGCTTTAGTTGACGATTTTGCGTCATGGATAGTCATTGAGGTTCATTGGCAATGATAATGCCTTTTTTGTATCAATTTGCCATACAACAACCAAAAACAATGTTAAAAACACACAAAATCGTACTCGTTTTACAATTATCATGCTATTTTTGCTTGTTGTAATAAAATTTATTTGTATTTTTGTAGCAAAATCACGATAATAGATAAAATATTGCGGTATGATACGAGATTTTTGGGTAAAGAACTATCTTTCCATTCGCGACAAGCAGGAATTAAGCTTCGTGGCCAAAGGTCCATCTTCGGAACTTGTCACCGAAGTTGCTGATGGTGTGTTCTTGTATAAGTTAGGCATCTTATATGGTTCAAACGCTTCGGGTAAGTCAAACATGCTGATTGCCATGAACGAGGTGTTCCGTCTGTTAGTCATGCCAAAGTCGGATGCAACCGTAGGAATAGCCGGCTGCATTCCATTTGTGCTCACCAAAAATGAGCCAACAGAAATGCACGTATCATTCTATGCCGATGACACCCGATATGACTATGATGTCAAGTTCAACGGCAAGCACATTCTGAGTGAAGCCTTGTACTATTACCCCAACAAATCCAAATCTCTGTTCTACGAGCGCAGTTTTGTGGGCGAGAATGTACAGGCAGACATCAAGTTCGGTGCGAGTCTCAAACTGCAAGTCAAGACGCAGGAAAGCATCCGCGAGAACACCTTGAACAACCACAGCGTGTTGTCTGTTTGCCGAAAGGCTGCCTTGAAAGAAGACATAGCTCCATTCAATGCGCTTCACGCTTGGATTATGGCCAATTATCACGATGTGGACGGCAATGTAGAAAAGGGACTTGTTGAAATCCTAAAAGATGCTTACAGCAATCCAAAGAAGCGTAAGTTCTATAATACCATGCTCCAGAAGGCCGACTTGAATATTCTGGAATATCGTCCTGTTGTTGAAGACCGCATTGTTCCCAACGATTTCCGCGAGCGTATCAAGAAGGAGAATATCCCCGAGGAGATGAAAGATGTCCTGTTGAAGCCAACGACTGATTCCATCAACTTCTTGAATCATTCCGACAATGGCGATTTCGATATTCCTCTCAGATGGCAGTCAAAGGGTACTCAGAAGTACATCCGCATATTGGATGCATTATACGACATGATAACAAGTCCTCACGTCTTCTTTCTCGATGAGCTTGGTGAAGACCTGCACAACGACCTGTTGTACTACTACCTCAATGTCTTCATCTTCAACTCCGACAAGTCACAGCTGGTTATCACGAGTCAGGAGACCACCCTTCTGTCACAGGATATGATTAACGAGAATCGAGGTGTGGTGTGGTTTGTCGAGAAGAACAAAGAGACAGCTTCATCCGAATATGCTCGTGGCGACTCCTTCGGCTTGCATAAGAATCTCTCGCTTTATAATTCTTACCGCATTGGCCGATTGGGAGCAAAGCCCGAACTGGGTAGTATCTTTATAAATCTGGAGGACTGATATGGGAAAACTACGACAGACAGCACTCATTCTGGGTGAAGGGCCAACGGAGTTCTTCTACTTCAAGTCCCTATGCGACGTGTTCAAGCGTCTGACCATTAAACCAGACTATCCAAAGCATACCAATATCAAGGAACTGGAAGCCAAGATCGCAGAGGGTGTGGCAATGGGTTATAGCCATATCTTCTGCATTATCGATATGGACACAAAGGATATAGAGCCAGAGCGTTCACAATATCAAAAGCTAAAGGCGAAGTATGCCAAGCCCATCAACAAACCCAAGAAAGGCATCTACTGCGAGGTAGAGTTCTTCGAGACTCACCGCTGCACAGAACTGTTCTTCCTCTATTATTTCCGATACACCTCACGTCCATACGAGACACAAGAGCCATTGCTCAAAGACCTCAACCAATGTGTCGAGTATCGAAAGACGATAGAGTTCTTCATCAAGTGCAAAGGACTACACAATTACTTTGAACGTAATGGTGGTAGTCTAGAAAAGGCTATGGTTAATGCAAATCGGTCTATGGATGAGAAGTTGAAAAGTGACAGAGATTATACTTACTCAGAGCTTGGTCGATTGATTAAAATATTGAATGAATCGTAATACTTTTGAGTACAATATCGACTTATGAAAATAATATTTTTTTTGCTTTTCATTTTGATCATATTAGACAATATCTTGAATTGGCCAACAGAATAGGCATTGAAACAAATTCATAGTGCAAATCTCAATTTACCCGCTGACATGCAACTAGACTTTCTCAGCACATAAAATGTAGAGAAAATATCGCATGAAGAAAATGTTATTATTATTTTCGGTTTAGTTTTTCATAATACTGATATGTATAACAAATAAAATTAACAATTATATGAGAATTATATTAAGCACAGAAAACTCTTTAACAGCAATGAGGTTAAGAGATCAGATAATAAAATCTATAAAAGGAGAAATAGACGGATTGTCTATTGATACTTGGTCTTACACTAGGTCTGGTGATAATTTCGATATTCTCTATCATGATCCTGCACAATATACACAAGAACCAAATAAAAATGTGCTATTTAAGCTGGAGATAGACGGTTCTAACGTACTTTTTTCTTCTGTTTGGTGGAAAAAGAACCCGGAACCCTCATACGAAATAATGTGTCTCCATACTGGACGTTTAACAGAAATGCTTCTAAGATATTTTAGAGGCAGATATATCAAGTTTACTGTTGTTGATTAATTTGTACGACTATGGCAAATCAAAACAATACTGCAGAAACCAATCAATTCATTCAGGAAATTTCAGACAATTTGAACATGTTCATCGAAAACATAAATTGTCTCCGTGAAACGTTTAGCTATAGCGAAGGAATGCTTAATCAGCAAAAGCAAAATGCAGATAAAGCTTATGCAGATTTTATTGCACCTTATAAAAAAGAAAACGAAAATGGGCCTTTCCTAGATATACCAAATGAAAAGTTGAGGAACTTCAAGAAATTTGAGAAAAAGAAGAAGAGAGCAGAAAAGGCACTCCAGCTTATACCGCCAACGTATATTGTTTCTGCAGTTTCTATTTTCGATTCTTTCCTTGCAGGACTTATACGGTGTATTTATAATCTCAAACCAGAATTACTACTTGATAGTAATATGAATTTCTTATATAGAGATTTGGTTGAGTACGATTCTATAAAAGAGGTTAAAAAGAAGATTGTTGAAACCACTATAGAGAAACTATTTAGAGATTCACACACTGAGCAAATTGCCTGGATAGAAAAGGCTATTGCTATTAAGACTCTAAGAGATTTCGCAGGTTGGCCTAATTATATAGAATTGACAGAAAGACGTAATTTATTTGTGCATTCAGATGGGGTTGTTTCATCTCAATACATTAACGAATGCCAAAAGAGTGGATATAAGATTGATGGCATATCCATTGGTAGCCGACTACTTGCTGATAAAACGTATTTCTACCAATCCTACAATCTTCTGTATGAGATGGCTATTCTGCTAACACAAGTACTCATCAATAAATTATATTTAGGGAAATACAGCAATAACACTAGTGAACGGGACAATATACTCATTACTTGTGTTTTTGATTTAATTGTTGATAAACAATACGATATTGCAATAAACGTTTCTAATTTTGCATGTGATAGCAAAAGTTTTAAGCGTAATCATAAGGATAAAGCATATATAGAACTGAATTTGGCACAAGCTTACAAATGGTCGGGGAAATTATCTAAGTGTAAAGAATTGCTAGGTTCTATGGATGATAGTATTATGATTAATGACCTAAAAATTCCCAAATTAACATTGGAGGATAATTTTGATGCTGTATATCCTTTGATGATATCTGTTGGCGATTCTAGTGAAATTTTAAAGAAAGATTCTTATAGAGATTGGCCTATATTTAAGGAAATTCGCAAGGAAAAAGAATTTGCAGATACGTTCAAAAAGATATTTAACGAGGAACTTGTCGAATCAAATACGACTATAAAAGTAGAACCTGTTGAAACCACGACAAGTGTACAAGATATTGTTTCAGACCAAATTATAGAGGCATCCTCATCCATATGAAGATGCCTCTATAATACTATCCTAGACCTAAATGCTACATATCATTTTACTCGAGATTGTTATTGTTACAAATATTTGTGTTTACCTTCAACTCTATTCCTCAGATATTAGTTATTATTCAGACACAAAGACCTACAAAATCGAATAAAAAAGCATCTGTCATTGCTTTCTAAACTGAGTCGTTTCTGAAAAGTTTCCCAAATTATCTTCTTTGCTCTAAATATTTTCATCAATTTTTTCGTTAATGACCTCCAAATAGGCATTGATATCTATCGCAGGGACAGTACCAATGGATTTTAGATAGCTTACTAATTGGAGGAAAAAGGTAAAGAGAGAGACTTCTTTTTCGCTGAACTTGATCTCCCTAACCTTACGACTTTCATACACCTGTTCAATGTATTTTCTATTTTCCTCGATGCTTTTGGTATTTATTATCTTCTCTGTTATCTCTTCCTCATAGTCCACATAGAAACTTCCAGCATCACACAAACATCCCATGTCTAATGTCTGGTAACCCTTCAGTTTCTTCAATTGCATCTTTACAGTATTATGATTTCTATATGAACTCGTTGTTGTCAATATCCCACCTATAATTTTTGTTAATAGTCTAGGGTTTGTCAGTTTTCCAGCATTCACCATTCCAATGCTAGTTCTTTTTAACATACGTACGCTCTCCACCTTTTGAGCTGCGTAGTCAATATACCCTTTGACGTCCTGTTTCACTTCAAATACAGCATAAACGCTCTCAGCAGGTATATACATAAAGCCATCCTGTTTAAATATGAAGGGAGTGTATATGGCATCATAGATTACAACATCCATCTGCTCGCTCACATTGCCGGTAGAATCTATCACAATTGCCTTGTCCACCTTATATCTGTCCGGCAGATATGCTCTGAGAAAATCTATCCACCGTTGCTCGGTCGCATCCCCTTTGCTGCTAGAATGCCCTATAAATTCTCTATCTAATTTGAGGCTAACAAACATCTGTTCCTGCAAGCAGATATAAAGCTCTTTTAAATCAATCGTCTTTTTATATTCCAATAGTTTATTATTCTTGTAACAATAAAATGCATGGGCGCTAATCCCGACGCTTCTTACTCCAATTATCAGTAATATAGGATTTTCTATGGCCACTTCCTTCTCAATATCTACCATAGTCGCCAAATCCGTGCTACTATATTGTGTAGAGCCATTAGGATGACTGTGCCATTCACCTACATAGCACAATCCTTCTTCGGTCAGTTTACTCCATTCCTTTTCCGACCCATTGGTGTTTCGCTCAAAAATAGTACGTCCCGTTTTTTTCTCCACGGGAACAACTAACCTTTCTATATATACTGTACGCCTATCCGCAGAATAGCGACCAGCAAGCATCCCTCCATTCTCGTTGGGATACTCACCTTCAGCCTGTAACTGTATTTGATTGAACACAGAGTGCTGCATCACTATATATAAATCATCACTTTCCAAATAATACTTCATAACTTGTTTATTTTTAAATTCAAGTCTTCTTCCGTTATATAAAAATTGCTCATGGGTTCCTGCCTGCTCAACATCATTATAATATGTTTCATTGCAAACTGCACCTTGCTTTCTATGTCATTATATGATGCCTTAAATGTCGGATTCCAACAACCCGTAGGGTTATACAAATCGGTTTCCGTATCGCGCTTCAATAAACCATAGACTAACAACACTGTTTCTGTCACGCTGGGTGAGAAAGCACATATCAAGTCCTGTGCATGATTAGTTATAGACAGGTTCACTAACTGGGCTCTCGTCCCAATAGCATCCATCACTCGCATAAGTTGGTTATCCGTTGTACAGTCAAATATCACATCAAAACCATCAAAGAACTCAACAAGTGCACTTGTATCCACACGACCTACCGCATATGTTTTTACCGATAAATCAAAATCACACTTCAAATTTTCACATTCAACATGCGGAGAAATCTGCGTCAACAAACTCCATAAATCCTGGGGCTTCTCTGTTATACCTGTATAAAAAGGATAAGCTGACCGACATACATTACCAGGCTCTTTAATGTCTATATCGTATAACGTGAGCTTTTTAGCCCCACATCTCGTTAGGGTTTCAGCTATAATACTCCCAATTGCTCCGACTCCCATAATCAGGATTTTTCTGTTTGCCAGTTCCTCGGGCATCGCTCCGCGCCCAAAGAAATACTTATAGGATATATCCACGGTTTCTGCCCATTGTATTTCCCCTTGTTTAAAATCGGTAAACCAAAACCTATTCTTACCTGTGCCAACTCGAATCGGTATAATAGGTAAGTCATCCATAAAAACCATCATGGCTTGCCAGTGAACACAGCCTCCGGGAATCCTATATCCACAAAACAGAGGGAAGAAATCATACTTGCCCTTGTACGTTTCTACAAAGCTGTAGATATAGTTCTTTTGACTCTGTGAAAACAGCCCTTTTATAGAGTCGTAGTCCTCAATAATAAACTTATTATGCACCGACGGCACGTTATTCAGCAGGCAGTAAACGCCACCGAACGACCTTAACTTTCGATAGAATAGGCTAATCTGACAGGGCAGTTCCTTCTTCCTCACCTGCTTGAGCGAAACAAATTTTTGCAAAACATGGTTTATTACAAGGTTATTATTCTTTTGTCCTGTCGCCAACACTGCATAGTGAACCTCCCCATAGTCACCTTCTGCAAAATCTTCTTGGGTCTCTGCAAAACAAAATGTGTAGTATTTTTCACGTATTGGGTAGTGGTTCACTACCAGATGTTCATAATGGGTATCCTTCTTCCCATTTACATAGTATTTCTCTACCCATTCTTTAAGTTGTGCAATATCATTTACAAACTGATTTTCTACATTTTCATATTCCGCAGGGTGCATACAAAGATTACCATCTTGCATAATATGCGGATAGTCCAGCAGGCTCTTGTTCTGAAACTGAACAGGTTCTACGCCCATGGCTTTAAATGGATAAGTTGGGTTGACCACAACATCCCATTCCAAATCTGGCTCAGTATGGCTTGTAGCCACAGCAATTCGCCCTTTTAACGAGCCAACCTCGTTGATGATAAATTCATCAACAAGGCTCACTCCGTCAAGGGTTACTATCAAGTCATTTATTCTATCCGCTGTTATCATATCTCATCCGAATCGTTTAGTACTTGTGGGGTAAGCAGCACCTGACTCTTTCTCCTTATATCCACAATACTTTTTGTTTACCTGGAAGTAGTATGGCAAGTAGGAATCAGGATTGCTTTCTATGTTGTTGAGCATACTCGCCATATCCGATTTGAATGTTTGTCTATCATAGTCCTGCATTGCCGCTATGACATCGTTGTTCGTATTGCCAGGGTCGTAGAGGTGGAAACTACTTTCTGCGATATGGTCACGAAGATATTCCATCGTATATTTTAACCTAGCCCAAAGACTATTATCGCCTTCATATCCATCTAGGGCTCTTATAACGGCCAGTTCTATGACAAACGACTTGTACTTTTTCCCTTTCTGTTTTTTCCATATTTTAAGCAAACGAATAATTTGTCGCTCACTCGCTTTGCCTTCGATATGCGAAATCTGCTTCTGGATATTTGTTTTCTGACTCGTTCCCTTTTCGAACCCCCAATGGCTTTCATTAAAACAAAGATTCAAGTCGTGCGAATCTGGATAATCATTATCACTTAGTTCTCTACCTGGCACCACATCAAGTTCAACAGGCTTCTCATCTCCTTCTTCAATAGGAAAACTAACGCCAATGGAGACCTTTTGTTTGCGAATGGTCACACCTGTATTTTTATACTCCTCTGATAGAAAATCGTGTACACTGTCAAACATCTCCTGTAATGTTTTAAAAGCATTATGTTTGAACGGCTCTACCAAATCCAGATCAAATTTTACGTTGGTGGCAGTGTGCTTAGCAAAACTACCAGAGCCAAACGATGAATATTTGTCGTTGCCATAATGGTCATGCATTTTGGCCTTAATCTCTTCTCTGCGATTTTTAACCTTGTTCACGAAATCCTGTACGTGATGCATCTTGTGAGTGTTTAACACTTCACTCAAATGTTTATCTTTGTCGAAACTCATAATTTATTTGTATGTTTTTTTGCTGCAAATATACAACATTTTTCATAAACTGCAAAATAAAAGTTCTACAAAATGTGAAAAAATCTCATTTTACAACACTAAAAAATGTATAATATCTTTAATTTCTTGTGTGAATGAGAAAAAATCACTAACTTTGCATCCAAATAATTAAATTAAAGATGGTGGCAACACCTAATATCAATATACGGTAAATATGTTACAACAATTTATAGTAGAGAACTTCCTCTCTTTTCAAGACAAGGCAGTTTTCAAACTTCAGCCAGGTAAAGGATCAAGGAATAAAGAACATAAAGTTGAACCGGTGAAAGGACAATGGATTTTAAAATCTGCAGCTTTATTTGGTCCTAATGCTGGAGGAAAAAGTAACTTTGTAAAAGCACTTGAGTTCGGAAAACGACTGGTGCTTTTTGGAACTCGTGCAGAGAACCTAATAAAATATCATCCTTTTCGTTTAAGCACAAAAAGCAAGAAAAAAGATACAACCTTCATATACCAGATATTATGTAATAATAAAAAGTATGAATATGGCTTTAGTTATAATGCGGAAAGAATTTCGAAAGAATGGCTGAAACAGATAACTCGAAAAACGGAACACATTATTTTTAACAGAGATATTACATCTAAAGATTCTTTTAATATTTCCTATCTTCTTAAATTAAATCACAAAGAAGAAGAGAAACAATTCTTGTCCTTTTTTGCCAAGGCCACACCTCAACACCAATTGTTTCTTCATGAGGTCATTAGCCGTAATCTTAGGGACAATGTCTCTAATATTGAGGATTTATGGGAAGTTATAAAATGGTTTGCTGATACCTTAAAAGTTCTTTTTCCTGACACACCTTATAAACAAGGAGGAATGTTGAAGGCCGTCAATGACGAACAGCTTAAAGAAGGTTTTGGCGAGCTATTACGATATTTCGACACGGGTATTCAAGCGATTGATTTAATTGATGTCGATTTTGAGAAGCTCGGTATAACCCAAGAGATGAAGCAGTTCATTAAAACTGATTTGACAAAATCCAGTAATGCCGAAGCATTTGGATCTCTCACATTTGAAAACAACTTATACCTTATCACCTTTGTCGATGGCACAATCAGAGCCAAAAAACTTCAAACTCTTCATAATATTATTGATGAAGAGGAAAAAGAATGTTTTTCACTAGGAGACGAAAGTGATGGTACTCAGCGCATATTTGATTATATACCTCTAATTTTGGATTTAATTCAAGGGGAAAAAGTATTTGTGATTGACGAAATGGAACGTAGCCTTCACCCTGCATTAATGAGAAAATTGATAGAATTGTTCTATAAATATTCCAACAACATTTCTACACAGCTAATTTTTACGACTCACGAAAGTACATTGATGGATCAAGATTTACTTCGTAGAGATGAGATTTGGTTGATGGAAAAGAATGAAAAAGGTGTTAGTTCTCTATCTCGTTTAGATGAAACATTTAACTTGCGCTTTGACAAAGAACTTGAGAAAAGTTATCTAAAAGGACTTTTTGGCGCTTCACCTGATTTAAGAGATGAAAGTGCAATACAAAAACTTAAAACTATTTTGATAAAATAACACTTCGTCCTCTTAACTTACAAATTCAAAATACGGACTTCCATCATAATCGTCACTTCTACTAAGGAGAAGATTGTTTAAAAAACGATTCACGGTAAGTTGCTAATGCAATTTCTATAGTGACATTAAGTACTTGTCTTATATAGGCCCCCGCTTTTGTACGCTCAATGTTTCCTGTTTTAACTAATGAAAGAATAATGAATCCATGAATGACTCCATTCACACCCGTCAAGCAGCTAGTAAAATAGCTGCAAGTATACCCAAACACCCTGCAGTAATCTTACCACCCAAAATATTATCTGTCAATTTATGCTCGATGATATAGTTACGTAACTTTGTACGCCACATTTTATTCTGTAAAAGAATCCATAGAGGCTCATCGAAATAGGCGTACTCAACATTGTCTTTTAGCCATATCTTTGAAGGAGTATGGTCCTTACCGAGTCGTTCACCTTGATAGTTAAGATGCCAGAAACTATCACTTTCCAAATGCCAAAAGGGTTTCTCGATTCCTGTTGTTCCATCGAACTGTGAGTTCTTCGTAAATTGTTGCATCAATATATTATATCGTTTTTCCAACCAACCATTGATAACGAATTGGTTGTTCATGAACACATTATTTTCAATACAATCAATTATTGCCACTAGAAGCACTGGCTTCGCCACAATCGTTTCACCGTTAATTCTTTTCTGACGAATATTTTTAATATTCTTTATATAATGATTGTAGCAATGCTCGTAATCGAAGAAATGAAGATTTCTATTCATATTGTAAATCCCTTCTGCACCAACTTTTCTATCACTATATCTTCATCTTTTCCAAACAGTCGAGCCAATTGATCAATGGTCATTCCAGCTTGGTAGTAGGCCACAAGGTCTTTTTCCTCCCTAAATGTCCATCGACGGGATTTCCTTGGGGAAGCGGGCGCAGTAGTGACGATTTCTTCTAGAGCAGATTCTGGTTCTGTTACTTTCTGACTATATGTTTCTTCGGGCACAACGTATTCTTCGACAGATTGAATAGGCTGCGGTACACCATCTATGTCGTAGTTACGCGAGAAAATCTCTTGCTTCACCTTCTCAAGGTCATTGAAAGAATTCTCTCCATTTTCCATCAATTTCATTATATGATAGAAGCCGCCATTGGCATATTCATTGATGAGATTTATTGCATCGACAGGATTTTTCATAATGTCTAATGAGCCAGCCTTTGCAATAGCAAGACAAATAAGAGCCTGAGCATCTTTCTCACCATGATTGTTCATCATCGTGTTCAGGCTAAAAGGTTTGTCGGCAATGGGGGGCACAAGTGGACGACGTTCGTTCCTAAGGAAGCCGATGATTGCAGCCCACACGAAACATTGCCAATGAAAAGAAAACACATTGAAATCTCCGCCTTGTTTGTTGGAGAATTTATATATGACATCGTCCTTGGTCTTTTGCTCGAAGGAGAATCGTAATTCGAATATATTATCCATATTTCTTTATTATTTGAGTTTTTTTACAATGCTTGAAACTTCCCATATTTCAGGCTCTTTCGAGTCAGCACAATAAATTTGGCTTTCAAGTTGGAAGATACGTGATACGTTCCTTTGTTTATAAAGGTCTTCGTATTTGTCACTATCTATTTCAACATCCTTTGTCATAATAATCGACTGACCAAAGATTTCCTTGATACCCATCAAATATTTATGAGTGGTACTCGGATCAAAGCTGGAAGTTGGAGCATCGCTTATAAATGGATAATACGTACCTATGGCCTCTTGGTTCAAGGCAAGTAATGCATTAATGATACTCATTTTCTTTCTGTCCTCATGGCTTGTATTCAGACCACCATCGAAAGTTATGGAATAGTCTTCGTCTATTTCGACACGACCTTTGTAACCCTTATCATGTTCAGTAAACTTCTCATAAAACTGATTGGCTCTATCCTCTATTTTATGAAGCAGTTCTTTACGGGCTTTCTCTTGTACGTCACGGCAAACAGATTCCAAGAAAGTTGAAATATGTTTCCATTCCGTCTCTGCAACTCGCATTACGGTTCCTGTATTATTAGCGCCCATTCCATTCAGTTCCCTTTCTGCATTTTCCTGTTGCCTATTATAGTCGCTTATGGCCGACTTACAAGACTCCAATAGCTTTTTCTGTTTCTCCAGATTGCTTCGTGATGCTCTGATGTTACTTGAAAGCGTAGGAACGCTACTAGCTTCACGATGGGGATCTACACCATATTTCTGCTTCACAGACTCAATCTGCTTATCCAACTCTGTTTTCTTTTCCAGATACTTTCGTCTCTTAGCAATAAGCCTATCCATCTCTTCCTCTGTGTCTTGGAATTGTTTGTCAATTCCCTGCAAACTTCTCAGTACAAAGTCAGGGTAATCTTGTATTTTACCGACAAACATATTGAACTGTTTTGAGAATTCCAAGTTATTTCGATAATCATCCAACTCCCTGTAATACTCTTCTTGCATTCTTAAACGGTTCTTAATCCACTCTACGGCATGAGGGTGGGCTTCGTCAACAGGAGAACCGCATACAAAGCATTGGTGGTCCTTGTTCAAGATGTCTTCTAACTTGTTCTTACTGGGTTCATCAATATATTTTCTCTCAGGGGCAGTAGATTCAACTTCGACATGAGATTTTATAATCTGCTTGCATTGTTCAACCAACTCATCAATACCTCGCAGAATCCACAAAGAAGGCAACAAACTTCGCTGGTTGTTGTCGATATCTGTTAGTTGATTATTGATTCTTATTATCTCTTTCTCACAATCGTCATAGTCCTTGATAAGCTTTGAGAAACCGGCAAGACCTTGCATCTTTGTTTCATCATCAGTCAAAGCTATTTCAATTTGAGCGATGTGATTCTCGTATTTCTTCTTATTATCTTCTTCTGTTTGTATCCTACTACGCAAGAAATCTATCTTTGATAACAAACTTCTTATCTCTGAGTTCTGCTTGTTTGCTTCTTTCAATTTCTTTGACTCCTGAGACTCAATTTTTGTTTTAGACTTGGATATTATTGAGGTCAGTTTCTCATAATAAGGATAATACGAAATATGTCTCACGGCATCTTTCAGATTCTGTTTCTTTCTAAAATCTATAAGGCTGTCCAAAGATTCGCCTTGGAACCATATATAACCACGGATACCCTCAGGGAACAAATCTGCGATAACATTTTCAGCCATGATTCCATTATCACTTTTTGTTCCTGTTGCAACATCATAAGTTACTTTCAGCGAAGATGGACTAACATTCCAAGATTCTGGTTTATCCCACTCTTGAACTGGCTGTCGTATGGCACTTGCCTGACGCTCGATAATATAATTTTTGCCTTTGTCGTCTGTCAGGTCCAATTGTACATAACAGTCAACCTTGCCGTCTATTTTTGCATCGTACAATGCTTTCTTGTTGATATATTCAACATTATGAAGGGCTTTATGAGAGCTAAAAAACAAGTTGTCTGTCGTACACCAGCCTTCACTTGTGACATATATTTTACCGAACAACACCCAATAAAAGGCATTGAATAATTTAGACTTGCCTTTACCACCATTTCCAATCACTAGATTCAGACCATCACCAAACTCAATGGTCTGCTCTCCATAATAAGACTGGAAGTTATTAATAGTAATACTATTTATCTTCATAGCCGTTATGAATTGCAGATGTTCTTAATATTAGCCATGTACTGGTTCACTAAACTGTCAGCTTCCAATTTGTCAACGCTGAGTTCTGTCAGCATCTTGGCCACTTTCTTTGCTTTGTCAATATCAACGAGCACTTTTTCTCGCTCTTCTTTAACGACGAGATTAATTTCTTGCTCTATCATTTTATACATTTCATCTTGTATTGCCATAAGCCTATGTGTTTTTATTTATATTTTTCTTCTTCTGTATCAAGCAAATCGAACATGGGAATGTTCAGAGAGTCGCAAACCTGTTTCAGTTTTCCATATAATATGTCAATTTTATTGTCTGCCAAAGCAGCAAAGTTTAAGATTCTCTTAACCTCGCCTGTAAAAAGGCTGCGCTCAACTGAGGATGCAAATTCTGATACGTCTGGCGGCATCACAATTAGATCCCAAATGTAAGCCATATCTTTCCCTTTGCAGGTTCTCAGCACACGCCCACGACGCTGAATGAATTGACGAGGATTACCAGTACTAGATATGAATATAGCATTCTGCGCCCTGGGGATATCAACACCTTCGTCGAGACACTTCATTGACAAAAGTATCTGAATATCACCTCGCTCAAAGGAATCGAGTATCGACGGCGCATCATCAAGTCCGCTAATATATTGATGATAGGAATACTTGCGCTCACGGAACATCTTTGAGTATTCGTCGATGATGTGAATATCCTCGTTGTCAATATTGTAGTCATCTATTTCTGCATAGTCAGGCTCGAAGCCTTCAGGAACGAATACAAAGGTATAGTTGAGTTCACCCTTCTTCTTTTGTTCGTCAAGTAGTTGTGCTACCTTCAATTTCTTGTTAGCAGCCTTGTGAATGACACGTTTCCTTGCCATCAGAAGCATTTCTGCCTCCTTCTTATACTTACCCGTTAGCGGGTCGATAAACTTCCGGAGTTTCTCCGTGATGATATTGTATTGCTCCATCTCGTCAGGAGTAAGACTGACGAACAGTGGATAATATTCATAATGGCACAGAATAGGCGGTTTAGATTTCCATATTGCATCTTTCATCGTAAAACGATAGGTGTACTTGGGAGGTTCTGAGTTGAAGAAATCGTACAACTTCTTTGAACCGCCTTCGTCATATATTCGTTCAGGAGTGGCAGACAGCCCTATCCTGTATTTAATAGCATGAGGAAGGTGTTTCATTGGCCCAGTAGCTCCAAGGTTGTGTGCTTCGTCAGCAATAAAGACAAAGTTGTCAATACCCTTTGTACTCCTTATAAAGTCCTGTAAATATTTGCGAATGAACGTAGCATAGGTGGTAATGATGACAATATTCTTTCGCTGGTTAAGCAAGCTTTTCGTCGTATAACGAGACAACAGGTTCTTCCAATCTTTCTCTGTATGTGTAGAGATAATGTTTTGGAAGTTAAAATGCTTCACCTCGTCCTCCCATTGTAGAGCCAACGCTCTTGTGGGAACAACAATGATAGCTTTGTAATATCCGTTCTCTTGGTACTGCTTTAACAGACAATTAAGAGCGGTAACAGTCTTACCAGAGCCTGTTGCCATTGCAAAGATCCCATTTCTATTATTTTTAATCCAAGAATCATATGCATCTATTTGTATCTGCCTTTCTTTGGGGAACGGGAACCGAGGTTCTTGCTCCTTGAGTTCCATCTTCTCGACAAGATATTCAGGAAGAGGCTTGGATGTGATAGGAGCTGTAGAATCAATCTCATTTATATCGCGTAAATCAATCTCGCAGTCAAGCAGGTTCTTTAGCTTTACGCTACCAAACCTATCCTTGATATACGAAGTAACCTTGCTGATCGGGATGTGAATAAGGTGGTCATTATCTTCTTGCCAATTATCATTGAACTTGGCTTCAAGATCTTTAACGTATTCAGGCGATTGCCAAGATGTAAACACAGTAATGGTCTCACTATTCAACTCCATTGCTGTCTGCGAGAAGTTTGCAGAGCCGCTGAAAGCAACCTTATTGCCACGTTCATCTGTGAACACGCCATACTTATCGTGCCCAAGGCCACCTTGGGTTGATACTGTTGCCACGAACTCTATCCTGTCAACAGAAATTAGATACGAGAAACAATTAAAGAACTGCTCATCTTGACGCGAAAGGGTAGTACATAGTTGGGTGACGTTATTAAGAATCTTGTCCTCAAAACTATCTATGATACCCGATTGACCTTTTTCTATTGCCCGTTTATCTTGTTCGCTAAGAATATGGTTTATCACGACCCTCATTCGTCCACCATTGGCGATGAACAGAGCAAAGCCGTATGCAAGACAGCGGATGCCAGACGTAGAAAAGAATCCCAAGCCTAGATCAAAAGACTTGCTTTCAATCAAAGCTTCTGTGAAAAATTCTTTTGGCCCATATTCTAAGCCCGAAGAATATGAGAGTTCAAACTTACAGTCTCTTAACATATCTGTCCCAGTCCAAATTCTATCTTGTCAAACAAATAGTCGAACCCTATCAGATTAGGGTTGTCTTTTACATCTGTCATAATACGCTCCAGACCATCGTCAAGATGCATCTTGAAATAACGGGGCAAATCCTTGTCAGACATCTTGATGTTGTAGTGCTTACACATAATGGCTGCGTAAATGGTGTAGAGATTTCCAAACAGAACGTTCTTAGAATATTCTTTGCCTCCAGCATCCTTCACGTCAAGTGGCGAGAATTTCACACCGCTCTGTAATGAATAGGCGATAGCGATACGGGCAATAACATTCTCGGCTCCAAGAGCAAACTTACGAGTGAGAATTGTTACGGTTTCTTTGTTCTTTGCTGTTGTCTTTATCTGGGTGAACATATTAGCTTTCCTTTATGAATTCGTTTACAGGCACTTCCTCAAAGAATGAGTGAGTGATATCGTTCTTAATCAAATATGTTGATTTGACCAAAGGTTTCATCACATTATATTCTTCCTCCGTCAACTCCTTGTAGAGTAATGGGAATAGAACCACCTGCTTGGATATCTGGGGATAGAATTCCGTAATAATTTTTGTCGCGTGACTCTTATCGAATTTCTGCAAAGGAGAATCTATGAAAACAGGAAACTGAATACCCGATTCGTCTACCAGAGCTTTTAGAATAGAGGTTGCATAGAGCTGCTGTTCACCCTTCGATAAAACATCTTTGTTGATAACAGCGCCATTAACGGAATACAAATTGATATCCATATCTTCACCATTTATGACGACTTCTACCTTGTCAATGAAATCCTCTTTGTGCATGAGAGTATTGAGGGTTGTCTTTATGCGACGTTCCAAGGAATATTTCTTTTCTTGTTTCAACGAAAGAAGAAATGTTGAGAGTTCTTCTATGAGCTGTTCAGCAACAGCATCTTTCTTGGCATCTCTGTCATCTAAACTTACTTGTTTGCTGAGTTCGCTGACTTGCTTGCTAATGGTAGCAAGCTCTTGCGAGATCTCCCCAATAGATTCGTGCATTTGACGTATCTCAACATCTTTCTTTACAATCGACTTCTCTATCTCGTTCTTTTGGGCACGGATGGATTTAATCAATTCGTCCTTCTCTTTGCTCTGGATATTTGACAATCTTCTGCTACTACGCTCCAGTATGAGCTTGTTTTTTCTGTAATCCTCTGCAAGATGTTCAAACTCTGACTTATATGTAGTGGTCAGATTGTTATATATGGCAATAAACTCTTCATAGTCTTGTTCAGAGACGGACAGCAGCACGTTCTCGTCAGTTACTTCATGCTTGTATTTCTCTAGCACGTCTTGAACCTGCATTATCAGTTCTGATTTTTCTGGAGAAGAAATTGTGGAGTGCTCAAACATGAGCATGAGATCCGATGTTATTTGACTCACAACGAGATTCCTGCTCAACTGGTCATTCTTCGCCTCACGGAGTTTGAAGTCATATTCTATCTGGTCACGGGTGTCCTTGAACAACTTTCCTATGATAGCAAATGGAGCGTAGTCAATAAACTGCCGCAACTTATGTTTGTATTCTTCATCATTCTGCTTGGTAGTTTCGATCAATTTCTCAATTCGAGCTATTTCTGCAGAAGTTGCGTCATTACCCTCACGCATCAGTTGTAGCTGAATGGCTTCATCTTCACCGCGTAGTTGATGGAGCTCTAATTCGAGATTTGACAAAGCCAACCTTTTATTTGCAACCAGTTTTTCTAGTTCCTTTTGCTTGTTCAGCATCGAAACGAGTTTCTCACGGCTGACCACATCTGACGATTTCTTGCGGAAACGCAACCTGACATTCTCCAGATTCTTTTTTAAGTCCTCATATTTGCGTACACCCAGCACTTCGTTGTATGCAGAACACAAACGTCGTTTCTCTGTCAAAGTGTTGGTATCTGCCAAAGCGACAATCTGTTCTGAGTCGAAAAAGAAGAAACGAGCAATGTCTTTGTTCAGAATGAAGTCGTTGATAAACACCTCTGAACCTATTGTGGCAGTAAGTTCGTTCTTTACTCCGTCTATCAAAATGTCAACATACTCTTTCTCCGTTACCATATCGTAGGAACGCACCACTTTTAACGATGTACAAGGTAGCGAAGGTATCACAACGTTCTCAAACTCAATAGCAACGTAATAAGTCGTTAGGCGTTTCAAGTCTTCGTTATCTGAAGAGTATCCCCTGCGTTTGATGGCATCCTTCTTCGAGGCTTCAAGTGCTTCGAGTTTTGCCCTGACGTTATTGTTGAGGTTGCTTCTGAGGAAAGCGTTGTAGCCGCTGTTAGCGATATCTCTTCTTACTTCTGCCTCCACTTCTGTTATTAATCTGCCATAAAGGCACCATATCAGCGAATGAAGGAACGTGGTCTTACCAAAGCCATTCTCACCGGAAATCAAAAAAATGGACTTATCATCATCTTGTATGAATTTGATGATGTTCTTGCCTTCGTAAAGACGGTAGTTGTTTAGTGTGATACTTTTGATAATCATGCCTCGCCCTCCTTAATAAATGATTCAAGACGAGATTCCAAGTCCGTCTGTAGTCCGTATTTCCTCATCAGCAACACCTTGTTCTTCTGCAAAGCTAGCAATTCCTGAATCAGTTGATAGTGCTTGGGATTGTTTTCACAGGCCTTTTCCAAGAGTATGCGCTCCTGCAAACTAATGTTGGTGTTTGGTATGTTGTAGCCATACACTTCATTATAGATGTCATTAACAGTGGTTGAGAAGTTGCCGTCTCGATACCACAACACCTGAATGGCTATAAGTTCCTGATTGGTAATCAGGTCGATACTGGAGCGGTAAGCCTGAGTATCCTTCTGAACAGTCAGCAGCTCTCGAAGCAACTGGATGCGGTATTCCATCGTATAGTTACCCAGATTGTGACCTGTTTCATCAACAGCCTTCTGACCGTTTCTTCGTGTAGAGCAGCGCAGCTCTGACACATTGCGATTATCCACAAGTCTGTTTCTGAAGTCCAACAGAGGCTGCATCCATTCAATACCATTTTTTATCAGCGAAGTCATGGACTTATCTTCTTTCACTACTGTACAAATCCAGCAGCCAAAACGACTCTGGCCACAAGAACGATGGCTATCATCTGTCACAACAGTAGGACATTCGTAGTCATCAGCAGAAGCATCCATATAAATCTTATATAGCACTTCGTTGTCGAAGCCCCAAGGAGATGGAACAGTGTTTATAATCCACCAAACCTCTTCAAGCATCAACTCCTTGATTGGAGCATAAGTATATGTATTTGGATTCAAGGGGTGCTTCGACAGGCGATGCCCCTTAATCTCATGACGTTTGATAGAGCGTTCACGTGCCTGACTCTCTGAAAGTCGTGTACCAACAAGGACGATAGCCTCACCATCAGCAGTCACCTGGTCAGTAATGAACTTGGAGGTAGGCTTGATCTTCATCTTCTCTGTACAGAAACGAAAAGAATTGTTTGGAACTGGATAGCCTTTACCAATCACGCAGCACCAGAAAGAATCCTCTAACTCTGGAGTCGTCGTTGCTACAGAAACTGGCATCTGTTGCTCCTTGGCAGCCTTTGCTATCATATCCAACACCTTCGTGACATACTCCTCAATAATAGGATTCTCCACCATTGTATCGTTGCACACAACATACACATTACGATTCAAAGACTTGCCTTCTTCGCGCAGTCTTTGCATAGCTATCCAAACAAGAGTAAGCAGTACCGTAGAGTCCTTCCCACCGCTGAAACCAATAATCCAGGGCCTATTGTATCTATCCTTCTCTATATATTGATCTTTAATTTCCTCTATTATGGCTTCTATTCTTTTATTCCTCATTCACAATAAAGCAACTCCCTCTGCAGTGTCTCTACGGGTGACCAAACCCTTTCAAACACTGTGAGGAATCATTTATATTTTATGTGGTCGTTTGTAGAGAATATCCATTCGTCTCTTTCCAAGAGACAGATTGACAAGCGAATGTGTTGACTTACTGATATTTTTACATATTCAAGCTTTCAATTTACTAAACACTAACATTGAAAATGTAGGTATTCAAATCACTTTTAACATTAAAAATGCCTGTTTTTGAGCAAAAATGACTACCTTTGTGGTCAAATATCCGTCTCTTGGAAAGAGATTGAGAATTTTGCTAAACAAATCCTTGTTTACAACATTCCCAATATCATTTTATTAGCCTTATCAACCACCGACGTTTCCAATGAAGCTAGGTAAATCTGGGTAGTTGCTTCGGAGTCATGTCCCATTCCTTCACTAATGACAGACAAGGGGACATTCTTTGCCTTAGCTGTACTTGCCCACGAGTGTCGTGCCACATACATAGTGAGTGGTCGCTGGAGTCTCAGCCTCTTTGAAAGGTCTTTGAGATGATAATTGACAAGATGTAACGCATTGTTATATTGCTTTCGCTCATTGCCTTGCTCTTTGATGATAGGGAGAAGAAAGTTTGTCTTGTTTTCAGGGTATTTGGCAATGATTTCAGCCATGCATTTTTCCCATTTGATGCTCAGTTCCTGATTTGTCTTTCTTCTTCGATAAGTCAAAATACCATTCTTGATGTCAGTCTTTTTAAGATATGCCATATCTACGAAAGACATTCCTCTGGTATAGAAACTAAACATGAACATATCACGGGTAAAATCCAATGTCGGATTCATTGACAAATCCATATCCTTCAATGCTTTAATATCCTTAATAGGAATTGCTCGCTTGACGGTCTTGTCCACTCCTGTATAGACATGACGAAAGGGGTATTGCTGTGGAGTCAAACCTTTCTCTACAGCACGATTATAGACAGCCCGAAGAATACGCATGTAGAACGAGATGGTATTCATACGTACACCTCTGGCTTTCAAATACGCTTCATACATGAGCATCATGTCTGATGTGATACCATCAAGCGGAACATCCTGCTCATCTCGAAAAGACATGAAACTTTTGAGCGTAGCCTTATATGTCTCTGAAGTTCGGACTTTGCCCAACTGTTTAAGCTGAGCTATGACACCATGCATAAAGTTCAAGAGCGAAGAGTCCTTTGTCTGTTTATGAAACAAGGTAATCACGTCATCTGCCGTAAAACGACGAGGTCCTGTTTCTAACAAACGGATTACTTTTTCCAGACGAATGACATCCCAGGAAAGGCGTTCCTGAATGCCAAGCAAAATATTTGTACGACTACCGCAAACGGCTATACTTTCCGTTTGGGTATCCCACTCATTGGCAAAAACCTTATAGTCTGTATTTAATTGTCGGACTACCCTATTATGGATAATCTGAAAATACAGACTACCTTCCTTGCCGTTTACTACGGATGGTCTGAACTTTATTTTTATTGATGTCATAGGCATTATATTCCTGAATGAATAAGGATGGTGTGGTACATATGATGCATTCTGGCATTGTCAATAGCCATGATACAAGCCAAGAAAACAGATACAAACCAGATACTCACCATGATGATGATGAGCCAATGCTTGAAATAAGAAGATGTAAAAAAACACAGAATGTGATACCAAGGCAAACGTAGGAACAAGTAAGCAAACATTCCCTTCGTTGTCTGTGGTGACTGAGGTTTCAAAATTGAATTTGTGGGTAATGGCTCATGAATAACCACAGTTGTAAGGGGCGAGACCGCTGCAATATGTTTTTTAATGAGTCCCATTGCTTCTGTCATAAGAGTTTGATATCTCTTCAACAATTCCTCGGCTTTCGCCAGTTCTGCTTCTTTTTGGCCATCTACTACGAGCTTGGCTTTATGCTCTTTGAGGTACTTCACCAAGGCCTCATATACAGCACTGGTAGCATTGAACTGGCGGCTGAAAAACTTGAAATCATTATCAAAGCCATCGTGCTTAGCAATCTCTCGCAGATAGCCGTTCTGTTGGTTTATAACCCCAACAAGGTTATCTACTTTTGAATTAACTTCATCAAGTGAAGTTATCGGTTCATCCTTCAATGGTATAGTCCTATTTTTTGCCATAGTTTATCTTCTTCGTTTACGTGGTGTATAATTGTGTTTCTTATCTCTATCCTTATCTTCGTTGTCATCGTCCTTGGAACTAGAACCTCCTCCACCACCTGATGATGGAACGACATGCGGCTGCAACAGCATTTCTGACACGACTGCACCGAAACCATTGGTTCTCTCTATTTGATCATCGATGTTGTTGAAACTTAACGAATGGTCTATCTTTGCGCCAGCGAAGGTAACATTGCTTTCTTTGTCAGTGAAGGTCACTCCACGAACGCTACCATTGTTGTCTCGGACAAAATCAAGCGATATGCCTTTTGTCAAAAGTGTCCTACTTAAATCTTGCCATGAGAGACAACCTTTCAGGGATGCATTTACCTCATCATAGAGACGATACTTTATGACATCCTTACCTTTTAAGCGTTCACGACGAACATTCTTTTTGCCTTTACCAAATGTAAGTCCGTATTCTCTAGTCAAAACCTTGGTAATGGTGGCAGATTTGTGGAAGTTGCAATCTCCTTTGATGGCCTCACCCTCGTTATTGACTCGGTTATAGACAATATGGACATGAGGATGCGGCTGATCTTGGTGACGAAACACGACGAACTGCGTGTTGACGATTCCCATCCTCTGCATATACTCTTTGGCTATCTGTGCCATAAGATTATTATTAACCTTATCCTTATCATTAGGCGAGAAGCTAAGCGAGATATGACCGACGAAGTTTTTGACTCCAGGACGGGCTTTAGCCTGCGCCTTGAAACTGGCAGTGATGGCGATATTGGATGAGAGGCTCACTCCATCGGATGCCACTACCACGGTATTCTTTTTCACGATGTCATTGGCATAGTTGACCAGTCCACCGAAGTTATTTCCTGTATGAATCTTTGCTATCATAGTTTATCTTTCACTTATTCGAATTAGTACTTCATTGATTTCATTTGCCAGATACTGCACACGTTCTTCCACCCGAGAGAAGTGATGAATGTGTGCCTCATGTGCCAGTTGATTCAGGTTATTTGCCATACCAGCAAGGGAACGAAGCAATGATGCCTCTTCTTTGGAAATGGGTTCCTTAACATAGCCGTTGACAGCCAACTCGTAAACCAGTGCGGAGAGGGACATGCCTGTACGCCTACGTTTATTCAACAATTTCTTGTAGCTCTGTTCATCGAAATAGACTTTGACAGGACGGAGTCGCTGCTCACTTTCGGGCTTCCTAGGGCGACCGCCTTTGTTAGGGGTTGGGGTGTTCATATATTCGAGGTGTTTAAGTGAGACATTTGACATTTTCGGCTTTCAGAGCCGTGGTTTCGTGGGACACAAAACCTATACTTGCTCCCCCAACCCCTAAATAACAACCTACTGTTTCTGAGCGATGATGCGTGAGCTGACAGGTCACGCGATTGAGTATTTTTCTTCTCGTCTGTCGAGGACGAGTTTGTAGAGATTATGAGATATGTCATAGTGTAAAAAGTTTTTTGCCGATTAAAAGAAAAACAAAGTGTATTCCTACTTCAATTCGTCTGTTGATAGTTGTTGTATATTTGTTGAGAGATTCTTTTGTCTGTAACATATTGATATAATACCTTTTATTCCCTTTCTTCATCGAATCAACAAATCAACAAAGCAACGGCTCCAAGAAATCACGCTGGACGGTGTAGTATCTGCCAGTTCGTTGAACTACCATATAGTTTGTGGCATTGGTATAGTCGATGTTGTAGGTTGTATAACGGTAAGCGTTGGCAGCTGGCTGCAGGTGCCAGCGTTCCTTCAGAACCTTCAGGATTTGCCACTTCTCAATCTTAACATGTGTGTTCAACAGGAGTGCATGAATATCATTGGGACAGAAACAGTATTGTGTCAGGTTGTTCCGTTCCATCACATCCAGACAAAGTTCCACCATATCCAGTTCGGCACGTGGTCGGTTGTGGCGAATGATGTTGTCAAGAGCATCCGTATGGATAAGCGCAGGATTGAACCACATTCGGCTTTCTTTTTTCGTTGACAACACTCTTTCGTGTTTTAAGTAGAACAGGAAGTGAGGAACCTCTGCTTCAAGATGTCGCAGGAAATCAGGGTCATCATTTTCCAACGGCTCCACCTTACGAACCCAATAGCGGATTTCCTCCGGATCAATAATGACAGGAAAAGACTCGTTGTTGGAACACAACACGAACTTGGCAAAGAACTGAACCTCGTTTCTGTCCTTTCCTTTGGCTTCCATCTTATAGGTAAGAGCTGTACTCAGGTTCTTCAGTCGCTCGGAATCTTCCCTGCGACTTAACAATACCTCATCTACAAGGATTAGTAACTTACCTGCCCAGTCTGCATTGAACTGGCTGCGAAAATCCTCATTCGTGTTGAACGTGACATTGTCCTGAAAGATCAGTTTAAGGAAATTGAGGAAAGAGGTCTTGCCAGTATTACGCTCCGTAGAGACCAACAGGAGAACTGGAAGTTTCTGAGTCGGCTTCTCGTAAAGGATTTGCAGGTAATCCATCCCTAACTCATACTGTTCGCCGAAAATGTGTTCCATCAGCGATTTGATACGAGGAAACTGACCTGCTTCAAGTTGGTGTGTAATTGGTTCATACAGATTGTAGAAAGTTCCAACCTCTCTGTTATAATCCAGATGATTGGGAACCGTACAGAAACCATCGTATTTCGGTATATCGGCTATAAAGTTCTTGCCGTAGTCCTGTCGTAGGGCTTCGATGCTCCACGGAATACGTCTCTTTACGGTTTCCCCATTGACCAACGGCTGGTCAACTATCTTATAATAAGTAGTGCCAACACGAATAAACTCGTCATTCTGTTCCATAGATTATTCTTCCTTTTCTTTGTTGGCTTCTGCTTCCTTTGCCAATGCAAGTGCCATGTCTGCATCAACAATAATCTTGCGTCCAATCTGGGTGATGGCTGCATCAATGATACCGCTTCGCTTGATACGGTTGGCGGTCGGTACACTGCATCCAAATACCTGGGCTATGCCTTCGATACCGTAGTAGGTACGCTTCTGTACAACAGGTGCTTGTTCGTTTGTCTTTGCCTCCATGCTATTGTTGAGCAAAAAGGTAAGTTCCTCGCCCGTCATCATGGCGATGGGTTTCTGAAGGAGTTGTCTAATGTCAAATTGAGTTGCCATAAATTTCATTGTTTTTAAAAGTTCAACATTTGAGGCATTTGAGCCTCGTTTACATTCTCTGAAATCAATTTCGACTGCAAAGATACAATGAAATAAAAAGGTTGTCGGTCGGCTTTATTTGCATGAAATAAAACCGACCGACTTTTAACGAAACAGAAAGAAAAAGAAGGGTGTTAATCGACTTCAGCTAGGATTAAAGTCCATTTATCAATGATACGTTTGGCACGTTTGTAACTGTCGCCATAGGGTATGGAACAGAGTGAGAATGTTTTCAACTCGCCATACCTTTTCTGTGGAATATCGTGACCTGTATGTCGTCCCGTGAATTGCTCAATGGCTCGGTGGAAGGACATATAGGGAATGCTGCCATCAATCTTCCTCGCCCGTATCAGGGCACAAAGCAGGTAGGCAAGACAGATGTCATCTTTATTCTCGTCAAGGAACTGGCGTATCTTTCTCTTTTGACCAGCAACGTCACCTGACAGGATGTCGTCCAACGTGCGGATAGTCTTCTTTTTCCCTCTCTTTCCCTTCGCTTTATGCAGAGCGAACATGACCTCCTTCCAAATTTCAGGATTGCACCCCTCGACGGCATTCTCCCAGGAAGCCTTGGTCTCAGTTCCCATTTCCATACTATGATGAACGAGCATATGGATGCCATTGCGTACCAACATCAGTCCGTTCTCATCTATATCTTCTTTGGTCAAGATACCATTGAGGATTTCCATCATCTGAAGAAGTCCATGGTCAAACACCACGAAGTAGTACATGCAATAGGCAAGGCTATCTCCTTGCTCAATAACCCTGTCATAGAGATTTGCGAGGAACTTTGGCAAGAACACCGCATGAGAGAGAATGAAGATGTCAGCGAAGAAAGACAAAGCATGGTATAACTGCTTGCGCTCCAATTTACTGAGCAGCATACAGCCTTTAGAGTTTCTTGCGAGTTTGTCCACCTGCTCAATGAAATGTGTTCTCATGTTTTGTGGCAAGCGGTTCCAGATTTCAACAGGTGTACCAGATTTTACCATCAACAAATCCTTTTGCCGTGACTTGTATATATCCACATTGCCCGTCTTAAGATTGATGCCTAACCACAACTGGCGGTTAACGAGGCACTGAGCAATTGCCTCTGTGTATCCGCCAGCCCACTGAACTTTTCCAGACATCATGCGTTGCAATTGGGATGGATTCTGTGTGAATAAAGTAATGAACCAATCATAGAAGGACTGCACTTCTGGTGGAACGCAATCCTTCATCATGGCATACATATTATATAATGTGGTGAAATCACCTTCAGCCACCTTGCCTACTCCTCTTTTGAAGTCAGCATAGACCGTTTTGTTCTGGTTCTTCCAGGTGTGGATAAACAGATCCGTTTTCTCTTTTCTCAGCGAAAAATCAGGTAGTATCTTTAAGAGATTCAGCTTAAACATGACTCTGTGGATTATTTGTTAGACTTCTTGATATTTTCCAGAAGACGGACAAGATCTGCCTCAGACAACTCGGAAAGCTCGGAAAGTAGTTTCTCACGCTTTGAAAATTCTGTTTCTACATTCAAGAGCTTGGAGTTATATTCCATTTGTTTCTCCAATGGATAGTTGTCAAGATAGATTTGTGTGATGGCGTGGCTGCCAGACGAGTGCCCCATGCTTTCTGAGATATACTCCATCTCAACACCTGCATTACGGAGATTTGTGGCAAAGGAATGGCGGCACCAAGTT
>JAEEGJ010003947.1_pt1 | contig 52800 bp, 43 predicted proteins | sample 8958761 | NCBI WGS metagenome assembly JAEEGJ01 (sample SAMN16246546, study PRJNA631951) | gut metagenome | biome: gut microbiome; feature: rumen; material: RS-attached | host: Bos | place: Iran: Karaj | collected 2018-10
GGCATCTAAAACTTTTGAAGCCGCCCAGGCCCATGCCATAAGAACTCCTGTCTGTGTTTCAGGATTTCTGGTGTAAGGATAAAGCTCGTAAAAAATGCCTTTTCGTTCATTATTGTCGCTTGCGATGTTAAGGCAGAAGTCTGTAAAAACAAGCATGGCAAAACCTTTTTTATTTGCCAGTGCCAGCGGTTCAATAGGATGAAAGGATACTATGAAAGGAGCGCCGTTTTGAGCTTCTGTTTTTTCTTTTTGATTTTCCGGAAGATAAACTGTAATAGAAAAACTGACGCTTTTATTGTCATGACTCACTTTTATATCAAGCGATTTTCTTGCAGGCTTTACATATTCTTCCGGCAGTTTTACCCAGGGAATATTTACAGTAAGAGGAGTTTCTGCTGCAATTTCTTCTATATGATAGCTTACTTCTTCTCCGGATCGCCACCTTCCGTAAATGCTTTCTTGATAAAATTTTAAGATTGAATTTTTGTCTTTCATTTTATATTCCTTAGAATAATTATATTCCAAAAATCTGATTCCAGATTTTTGGAAGGAATGATTTTTTTATACTTCTACAACACAAGACTCGTTATAACCACGGAAGAATGGGTCGTGAGTCAGGAATGTGAAACCTTCGGCTTTTGCCTGTGACAGCATGATACGATCAAATGGGTCATTGTGGGGTGGGGCTGATTCGTCACGTTTCAGACCAGCGAGTTCTTTTACATGTAAATCATCAATAGGCAGCTTATGATAACCAGACTGCTCACAGTAATGCATGAATTCTATCCCGGAAAGTGGAAGCTTTTTTCTGTCATATTTAATTTGAACTTCCCACATTGAGGCTATGCTGTAATAAATTTCATTGTTTGGATTAAGCAAATATCCATTTATTTTGTCTGTTAATCTGGAATCTCTTAAAATTGCCCATAAAATAATATGTGTATCGAGTAATATTTCATTTCGTCTCATATTCTGTTGCTCCTTAAAATTAATCAATCATCCCGAACATGCGTGCAATTTCATCATCTGGTTCATCAAAATCTTCAGGTATAACGAATTTGCCTTCTGCAACACCTATCCTTTTTGAAACATCAATAGGATCTTCATAGAGCACAATTTTAACTACCGGCTTTCCTGCACGCGCAACAATTACTTCGCTTTCTTCCTTGCGCTCCAGTATTCCAATGATTTTCGAAAAATTTGTTTTTGCCTCTAATACATTCATTTTACACATATGTGCCTCCGGAATATTTAATTACTTAGTCAAGTTAGTCTTAGTCAGTCTGACTAGATAATAAACCCAAAAGTGTCAGAAGTCAATAATAATTTCTGGATTGTAATGGTGTAATGCTTCGTTATTATGTTATAATAAGTCATGGCATTTATAGAAATCCTGTACATAGACCAGTATCTCGCAGTAATAAATAAGCCTGCGGGGCTTTTGAGTGTGCCGTTCCCGGGTTTTAAGGGAAAAACGGCGCAGTCTGTTTTAGAAGATATTTTACGAAAGCAGGGTAAGGCAAATTCTCATCATAGGCCTTTTGCCGTTCACAGACTTGACCGCGATACAAGCGGAGTTATGATGTTTGCACTTTCTCAAGCTACACAGAAAAAGATTATGGACGGCTGGCATAAAATTGTTACTGAACGATTGTACCACGCGCTTGCAGAAGTGCCTCGGGCTAACAGTAAGTTTCCGCCGCTGCCGGAGCCGAATGAAGGATGGATAAAGGATGATCTTTCGTTTAATAAGCATCATGTGGGGTATGTGAAGAGGGATGGCCCTTCGACAGGCTCAGGGGCCGCACCCGCGCGGACACATTATAAAATCATAAAGCAAGGCAGCAGGTACGCTTTGTTTGAACTTTCGCTTGATACAGGTAAGAAGAATCAGATACGTGCGCACTTAGCAGCCTACGGGTACCCGCTGGTTGGAGACAAAGAGCATAGGGCGCACACAGACCCATTCAACCGATTGTGTTTACACGCCTGCTCGCTAGAGTTCACTCATCCTTTCACTCACGAACAAATGGCATTCAAGGTTGATGAACCAAAAGAATGGGCAGAATTGATATAGATATCTAAAGCATGTATAATTATTTATAGAGGTTTTTATATGAAAGGTTATATTCACCAGCTTGAAAGTTTTGGCTGTGCCGATGGCCCCGGCTCACGATTTATTATATTTTTTGCAGGCTGTCCTTTGCGCTGTCTTTACTGTCATAATCCCGATACCTGGAAGATGACAGACGGAAAGCAATATACTGTAGAAGAACTGCTTGCCGAAGCCGAAACCTGCCGTGCCTACTGGGGTAAAAAGGGCGGAATTACTGTTAGTGGTGGTGAACCTTTGTTCCAGCTGGACTTTCTTATTGAACTCCTTACCGAATGTAAAAAGCGCAATATTAATACCTGCATAGATACCTCCGGTGCCTGCTTTACAAAAGAAGGGGAGTGGTTTGAAAAATTCAAAAAGCTCATGGAAGTTACCGACCTGCTCCTTATGGACATCAAGCACATAAACGAAGAGGAACACATAAAGCTCACAGGCCAGAGCGGCAAGAATATCCGCGAAATGTTTGCCTATCTTGATGAAATTAAAAAGCCAATCTGGATCCGCCACGTACTTGTACCCGGCATTACCGATAACGACGAATATCTTACCCAAACCCGCGACTTTATCCGTACCCTGCACAATGTAGAACGCGTAGAGATTCTTCCATACCACGGTCTTGGTGCAATGAAGTACAAGGATCTTGGAATTGACTACCCGCTTAAGGATCTGGAAAGTCCAAGCCTCGAAAGAGTTGCTAATGCTAAGAAGATATTGGAATGTGAGAAGTATACTAAGTGGGAGAAGTAGCTATTAGCTATTAGCTTTTAGCTCTGGCCTTGTTGTAAACACATGGGGGCGTTACGGGGGTGTCCCCCGTTAGAGGGGGTGGCGGAAGACCGCTTGCGGGCTGGAGACAGGGGGAGACTTCCCCCTCAAAAGCTAACTGCTAACAGCTTGCAGCTAATGGCTAGATATTGAGAAACCCTGTTATTTTCTATATAATATCACAACAATAAGGAATGAGGTCAACGATGATAGATAAGTGGGAAATTGTAATTGGTTGCGAAATTCATACACAGCTTTTGACTAAGACTAAGGCTTTTTGTGCCTGCGAAAACAGATATGGCGGAATGCCGGATACACGTGTTTGTCCTGTTTGTCTGGGACTTCCCGGTGCCATGCCGCGTATTTCTAAGGGCTATGTAGAACTTGGTGCAGTTGCAGGCCAGGCCTTGAACTGTAATATTGCGCGCTATACAAAATTTGACCGCAAGCATTATTTTTATCCTGACCTTGCTAAGGGATATCAGATTACTCAGTATGATATTCCGCTTTGTACAGACGGATTTGTTGACCTTCCTCTGGTACACTATCCTAAAGACCAGCAGCCCGGTGGTGCAAAATGCCGCGACAAAAACTTTAAGGGCGATGACTGTATTATTGACGGAAAATATCGCCGTGTACGAGTAGAGCGTATCCACCTTGAGGAAGACGTTGGTAAGTCTCTCCACCTGCAGGGTGCCCACTCTTATATTGATTACAACCGCTGCGGTACACCTCTTATAGAAATTGTAACTAAGCCTGATATGACTTCGCCGGAAGAAGCAGCCCTTTTTATGCAGACTGTTCAGGAAATCCTGCGCTATGTAAAAGTAACAAATGGTAACCTTGAAGAAGGTAACATGCGCTGTGACGCCAATATCAACCTCAACGTTTGGGAAGACGGCAAACTTTATCATACTCCTATTTCTGAAATTAAAAACCTTAACTCCTTCCAGAAAATTAAGGATGCCTGTACTTACGAAGCTCAGCGCCAGCTCAAAGAGTTCCAGGAAGACCGCCAGGAATTCAACCCGGGATTCAAAGTAACTATGGGTTGGGATGACGAAAAGGGGCAGACTGTAGTTCAGCGTACTAAAAACTCTTTTGTAGACTATCGCTTTACTACCGAGCCTGATATCAAGCCTTTTACTGTAAGCGAAGAACTTATTGCCGCCGCCAAAGAAGCAGTAGGGGAACTGCCTGAAGCAAAACGCGTACGCTATAAGGCCCAGTACGGAATGAGCGACTTTGATGTAGAAACAATTACCAGCTCCAAAGACCTTGCCATGTTCTTTGAAGAAGCTGCAGGTAAGTCAAAGAGCCCTAAACGCGCTGTAAACCTTATTCTTGCAGAGCTGCTTGCTGTTTTGAATGAAAAGAAAATTACTATTAATGATATAAAGCTTACACCGGCCCACATTGCTCAGCTGGCCGATGCCCTTGAAGACGGAAAAATCACCTCTAAACAGGGTAAGGAAGTTTTTGCTCAGATGATGGACAGCAACAAAATGCCTGCAGATATCATAAAAGAGCAGGGTATGGAAGTTGTAAGCGACGCCGGAGCTATAGAAAAGCTTGTTCAGGATGTAATTGCCGCAAATCCAAAGGCTGTAGAAGACTACAAGAGCGGAAAAACCAATGTAGTTGGATGGCTTATGGGTCAGGTAATGAAGATGTCGCAAGGAAAAGCTAATCCAAAACAGGCTACGGAATTACTTAATAAGGCTTTGTCGGCTCTTTAAACAATATATACAAGAGGAAAGTGTATGAAGTACGGTTATTTTGATGATGAAAATGCTGAGTATGTTATTACCCGCCCTGATACTCCTACATCCTGGAGTAATTATCTTGGTTCTACAGTTTATGGTGCTGTAATTACTAACAATGCGGGTGGTTACGGTTTTTATAAATCGGGTGCCCAGGGAAGATTTTTGCGTCTGCGCTTTAATTCCATTCCTATGGACCAGCCGGGACGCTACTTTTACCTGCGCGATATGGAAGACGGAGACTTCTGGTCTGCATCATGGCAGCCTGTAGGAAAGCCTCTTGACCAGTATAAGAGCGAATGCCGCCATGGTACCGCTTACACAATCATCACTTCTGAATACAAGGGCATTAAGAGCGAAACAAAATACTATGTTCCTCTTGGACAAAACTTTGAATACTGGCGCCTTAAGGTAACTAATACTTCGAACAAGGCTCGCAAAATCCGCGTTTTCTCTTACTGTGAATTTACAAACCAGTGGAATACAAGTCAGGATCAGGTAAACCTGCAGTATTCTCTTTTTATTGTAAAGGGAGAAAAGGTTGGCGATAACCTCTTGCGCTATTCAATTCAGGATAACTTGTATATCCAGCACCCTGAATATGAAGTTGGCGGTGCTTACATGAGCGAGTGGGTTGCTCTTATTGGTACCCCAATGACCGGTTTTGATACCAGCCGCGAAGCCTTTATTGGAACTTATGGCAGCTACGAGCATCCAAAGGTTGTAATGGAAGGTGCTTGTACTAATTCTGAGGCCTTTGGCGACAACTCTTGTGGTACTGTTCAGGGCGACCTGGAACTGCAGCCAGGCGAAACAAAAGAAGTTATGCTCATGCTTGGTATTGGAGACGCCCGCGCTGTTGGTCAGAAAATTGTAAATGAGTTTGGTACTTTTGCACGTGCAGACCAGGAATTTGACAAGCTTGTTGCTGCCTGGCATGCTCGCCTTGGTTCTTACAAAGCCCTTACTCCTGATGAAGATATTAACCACACTGTAAATGTATGGGGACTTTATAACTGTCTGATTACCTTTGCCTGGTCGCGCGCTGCTTCGCTTGTATACAACGGAGAACGCGATGGTCTTGGTTACCGCGACTCTGTTCAGGATATTCTTGGTGTTTCTGCTGCAATTCCTGAAGAAGCAGAAGAACGCCTTGTTCGCATGATAAGCGGCCAGTGCCAGAATGGTGGTGCTGTTCCTGTAATTTCCAAGGATTTTAATGCAGGCCACGAACAGGCTCCAAAACCTGAACATTTCCGTTCTGATGACTGCGAATGGTTCTTTAATGCCGTTCCTTGCTATGTTGCAGAATCCGGAAACTTTGACTTTTACAATAAGGTTGTTCCTTATGCCGACGGTGGAGAAGCCACAGTTTACGGACACCTGCGCCGAGCTTTGGAATTCAACCTGGAGCGCATGGGTGCAGACGGACTTCCTTGCGGACTTCTTGCCGACTGGAATGACTGTTTGAAGCTTGGTTACCACGGTGAATCTTTGTTCGTAGCCTTTCAGCTGCGACTTGGTCTTACAACTTATGCAGACATAAGCGAGCGCCTTGGTAAAAAAGACGAGGCTGCCTGGGCCCTTGCTCAGCGAGACACATTGGACGCAAACATTCAGAAAAAATGCTGGGACGGAAAATGGTTTGTCTGGGCTATTGCCGAAGACGGAACTGTTTACGGAACTCAGTCTATAGAAGAAGGTCAGATTTACTTTAACACCCAGGTTTGGGCAGTTATGTCATCTGCCGCAACTGCAGAACAGGCCCGCATCTGTATGGAAAGCGTAAAGGAAAAGCTTGCAACTCCATACGGCCTTATGCTTTGTGCCCCTCCATTCAAGATGACCCGCTCAGACATTATGTCTTCTGTAGTATTCCTGCCAGGTATTAAGGAAAATGCCGGTATCTTTAACCACACCCAGGGTTGGGGTATTATTGCCGAAACCATGCTTGGTAACGGTGACCGTGCCTACGAATACTGCAAGGCTGCAATTCCTGCCGCCTACAACGACAAGGCTGAAATCCGCCAGAGTGAACCTTATGTAGTTGGTCAGACAACATATTCTACTTTCTCTAAACGTCCTGGAAACACCCGCGTAAGCTGGTTGAGCGGTGCCGGTACCTGGTCTTACTACGCAATTACCCAGTACATGCTTGGAATTAAACCACAGTACGACGGCCTTTTGATTGACCCATGTATCAAGCACGACTGGGACGGCTACACCGTAGACCGCCGCTGGCGCAAGATGAACCTGCACATTGAGGTAAAGAACCCGCAGCACGTCTGCAAAGGAATTGAATACCTGGAAGTAGACGGCAAGCGAATTGACAGCGCTTATATCCCTGTTGGCGACTTGCACGACGGAAGCAAGATTGTGGCTTACATGGGAAAGAATGCGGTTGCAGTTGCTCCTGAAAGAGTATAAAAACACCACGTCATTGCGAGGAACGTAGTGACGTGGCAATCCACGTGCAAAAAGCAGCTTGTTTACTACAGGCTGCTTTTTTTATATAGAAAATATGGAATGTATGGTATAATAATATTATACCAACAGTTCATATTTTTAAGGAGGATTTTTCATTGTGAAAAAAACGATTATCGGTTTATTTACAGCATTATTTTTTGTAAGTATTGCAGGATGCAAAATCAATGTGGGAAGCAGCGGAGGCGGAACTAACAATTCAACTCCATATACAAAAGTTGGTACCCAGACAATCGGCGGAACTACATACGACATTGTAACCTTTGGAAGTTTTCCGCAATCGGAAAAAACTGATGATACTATTAGTGTAGATGAGACAGACTCGAAAACTGCCGGTTCATTTACTTATTACAAGGGCAGCGACGGCGAATGGTATGCAAAATTGGAGTCCAAATACTATAAAGTAGAACCGATTAAATGGCGTGTGCTTACAACAGATTATAATGGAAGCGGCAAAAAGCTTTTGCTTGCAGAAAATATACTTATAAACAAAGCTTATCATGCAAGTCTCAATAATAATTATGAAAATTCTTCTATAAGAGCATATCTTACAGGTGATTTTTTCACAATAGTATTTACACAAGCACAACAGGCTGCAATTGCAACGACAACAGTCGTAAACAATGCAAGAAGCACAAATCCGGACAGTAATGACAAACAGTGGAACAATGGAGCTAATCAGTATGCCAGTGATACTACAACCAGCGATAAAATCTTTTTACTAAGCCTACAGGAAGCAACAAAAGCTGATTACGGTTTTGCAGCATACAATGAATATAAGGGTGACAGTAGTCATGATGACAGTACAAGAATCCGTATGACAACTGATTTTGCCAAGGCAAATGGAGCATACCAGGAAACTACAGAAGGCTACGGCGGTTATTGGTGGCTGCGCTCTCCTCTCTATAGTGATAGTGGCAACGCGCGCCACGTCTACAATGATGGTGATGCGGACAGCCTCAGCAGCGTGCGTGACGGTGATATAGGTGTTGTGCCTGCTTTGTGCCTAAAATAAAATTGGCTTTGCCAAACTCAGGAAGCAGCTTGCCTTGTGAAATGCACATCAAAGGCAGGCTGCTTTTTTTATAGTGGAAAAAGGGAATGTGTGGTATAATAAATTTATGAGGAAAAGAAATTGTACGATATTGAGGATTTTAGAAAAATAAATAAGAGCGAAAATATTGTAATTTCACTACATGGTCAGTTAAGATTAAATGAACGTAGTATAACTGTAGATGATGTTATTAATGCAATTAATAACGGCGAAATTATTGAACAATATCCGACAGATTTTCCTTTTCCAAGCTGTTTGATTTTAGGGCTTACAATAAATAATGAATATATTCATATAGTAGTAAGTATGGATGCGGGGAAAATATATTTAATAACAGCATATAAACCAGGTTTAGATAAATGGGAATCGGATCTGAAAACTCGTAAGGAGGTATAATCATGAAATGTATCAAATGTGGTAATAATACTTATGAAAGTACAACATCAGAAGCAATTGAATTAGAAAACGGCGTTCTTGTAATTAGAAATATTCCCTGTTATAAATGTGAATTTTGTGACGAAATTCATTTTACAGGAGATGTTGTTCAACAACTAGAAAAAATTATTATGCAGGCAAAACAACGGATGGAACAGATTTCTGTAGTTGATTTTTCAAAAGTATTAACGGCTGCATAAGTAGTTTGCTAACCACTTTTCGTAAAGCAGTTTTTTATATTTTAGTACTTTTTAGGGAGGATTTTTCAAAATGAAAAAATCTATTATCGGTTTATTTGCAGCATTATTTTTTGTAAGTATTGCAGGATGCAAAATCAATGTGGGAAGCAGCGGAGGCCAGCAGGGAGGCAGTGTACCCACAGGAAACTTTAAACAGACAGGTTATATAAAAACTGGAACTCAAAATATTAATGGTACAAATTATGACCTTGTTACCTTTGGAAATTTTCCTCAGTCTGAAAAAGATAGTAATGTAACCGTGAGTACAACTGCTACAAATGTCAACGGTTTTACATGCTATAAAGGCAGTGATGATGAGTGGTATGTAAATGTAGGCTCAAAATACTATAAAGTAGAACCGATTAAATGGCGTGTGCTTACGACAAACTACGACCACGACGGCAATGCCTCTACCCCAGGAAAGAAGCTTTTGCTTGCAGAAAATATTCTTATAAATTGTATGTATTATGATTACTACAATGTAAACAGAATTATTGGTACTGCAACTATTTTCCCGAATAACTATGAACACAGCAGAGTGCGGGCATATTTGAATGGACTTTCTTACCAGGAAAAAGCAAGTGATTCTGTAACTCAAGAAGCAGATAAAACTCTTTTAAACAAAGGCTTTTTCCAGACAGCATTTACACAAGAAGAACAGGCTGCAATTGAAACGACAACAGTTGTAAACAATGAAAGAAGTACAAATCCGGATAGCAATGCAAGACTGTGGAATGGTGGAGCTAATCCGTACGCCAGTAATACTCCAACCAAAGATAAAATCTTTTTACTGAGCGAGCAGGAAGCAACAAAAACAGATTATGGTTTTGCAGCTTATGACCAGTGTGGTACTGGTAATACAAGAATCCGTATGACAACAGCTTTTGCAAAGGCAAATGGAGCATATCAGAATACTACAGAAGGCTACGACGGTCATTGGTGGCTGCGCTCTCCTTACTGTGGTACTCATTACTGCGTGCACTTCATCTACTTTAGTGGTGATGCGCACTACAGCAACGTCAACGTGGATTCCGATCGTATGGGTGTTGTGCCGGCTTTGTGCCTAGAATAAAATTGGCTTTGCAAAACTCAGGAAGCAGCCTGCCCGATGCAATGTACATCAAAAGGCAGGCTGCTTTTTTTATAGTGGAAAAAGGGAATGTGTGGTATAATAAATATATGCCAACTGTTCTTAATGAGAAGGGATACAGATTTTTCTTTTTCTCTAATGAAGGAAATCCTTTGGAACCTTGTTATAAAGGAGGCCTGGAATGGATTTTTCTTTGAATAATGCCAAGGCTCAAAAGGTTTGGTTTGATAATGAGAATTTGTGGTTACTTCTTATAGACGGAAGACAGCTTTCTTTGCCTCTTGCTTATTTTCCTACACTTTTAAATGCAAAGCCCGAAGAACGCGATGTTTGTGAATTAAGTGGTGGCGGAATTGGTATTCACTGGGATGCTCTTGATGAAGACCTGTATGTTCCAAATTTGCTGATGGGAATAACGGATATTAACAGGAAGAATAAAACTGCGTAGATTTATGAAAGATATTGCGATTGTAACAAAAGATTTCAAATTGCCTCTTGACATAAACCATCGAAACCGACACGCTCAATCAATCAATCAATCAATCAATCAATCAATCAATCAATCAATACGTCTGGTCAAGGCACGCTTCGCTTAAAGCCTTGACTCAGCCGTTTTGCAGGTTGAAAACAATTCTCAACCTGCAATCAATCAATAATACTATCTCATTAATAACGTGAAAAAATAATCCGAAGCTTGTGGTGAATAAAAGCCATGGCTTCGGATTTTTTTATATAAAAACAATGGAGGTTTAAAAAAATGAAAAAACTATTTGTTTTACTTTTGGCAAGTCTATTTATTTTTGCAGCGTGTTCAAATGGAAACAGTAAGCCAAAAGACCCGGAGCAGACACCTGCGTCAACAACTACATTATATTCCGTTACAATTGATAATGGAATTATTAATGGAACTGTTACTGCCAGCAAGACTAGTGATATTGCTGAGGGAGAAACTATTACTCTTACTGTTACTCCTGATAATGGTTTTGTGCTTGATACACTTACAGTAAAAAAAGGAGAAGATGATGTTTCTATTACTACTAACAACACATTTATTATGCCTGCGGGCAGTGTAAATGTGTATGCGCTATTTAAGGTAAAACCACCTATAGGAACAAAAGCCGCTGATGAGCCAAAAGAAGTAGGAGACATAGTGTTTAATGATGGAAGTGCGACTCCTTATACTGCACAACTTACACTTACTGATGAACAGAAAGCTGCGGCAATTGCAATTATTTTTTACAAGGGAACAGGCTTAAACACCAATGGGGATGCGTGCCGCACTTTAGGAGTTGGCTTAAAGCAAGACGAAGGAGCCTGGTGTACTACAGGTGCATTAGCATATAACCTAAAGATTACTACAATTCAATGTAAAGCTTATGAGAATACAGAAACCGGGGACTTCACTTTTAGTGGTGATAAAAATGGTAGTGATAATTGGTTAAAGCTTAGAAATTTCCTTATTGATAATTGTAATAATATGTGGGATATAAGCTCTTCCAGGTATCCTGCAATTGATTTTGCAAATGTTTATAGGGATACAGCAAAAAACCTCGGAACAAAATATTTAAGTGGCTGGTATTTGCCAAGTGTCGCAGAACTTTATCAGATTTATGAAAATGGAATACGTCTTTCAAGAGTTTTTGATTTAAATGCAGCAATTGAACTTTGTGGCGGAGATAAGTTTGGAATTCGTTATTATTGGTCGTTTTCCCAAGACGGTTCTAGCAATAATCAGGCAATGATATGCTCTGTAGAATCAGGAGTTTGTGATTCTGCTGAAAAGGAAATAAATTATGCAGCATGTGCCATCCGAGAGTTCAACTAGAGGAATTTAGTGTATTTACACGCGGAATCCTTGAAAAATGGATTTTCGCGTGTAATTTTTTGGGGTTTTTATGGAGTTTTACACGCGTTTTCTTTAAGATGGGGTGTTTCGCGTGTAAATATTGTGAGTATTTGTTGAAAATTTAGCAAAAATCAGCTATAAAAACACGCGAATTTGATTAATTGGTATAATTCGCGTGTAACAGGTAAGATTTACTAACCTTTTATACACGCGGTTTCTTAATAAGATGTCTTTACGCGTGTTTTTACGTTATTAAAGGGGCGTTATACGTTTGCTTCGCAAACATCGCGGGGCTGGATGCCTACGGGGGCGTTACGGGGGTGTCCCCCGTTAGAGGGGGTAGCGGAAGACGTAAAAAAAGCGATGGTTGTTAGACCATCGCTTTTTTTATGGCTGTAGCGAGGGGGAGACTTCCCCCTCCTGAATCTATTTGTGGCCCTTCGACAAGCTCAGGGACCGCGGGGAATTAATCTTCCAGATTCTTGTATTCTTCGTACTTGGCTGCTGTTTCTTCGTCTACTTTTGTGAAGAGAGAAACTACTACAGTTACGATAAGACATACGATGAAGGCTGGGAGGATTTCGTAAACGTCGAAGATTCCGCCGTGGAGGTAGTGCCATGCTACGTCGGTAATACCGCCACAGATAAGACCTGCAATTGCACCAGGAGCTGTTGTGCGCTTCCAGTAGAGGGCAAGAATGATAAGTGGACCGAATGTTCCGCCAAAGCCTGACCATGCAAAGCTTACCAGACCAAAGATTGAGCTTTCAGGATTAAGGGCAAGCAGTAAACCAAGAACGGCAATTACGAATACACAGATACGGCTTACAAGAAGAACCTTTTTGTCGTCGGCATCTTTTTTGATAAGACCCTTGTAAATATCCTGTCCGATTGCAGAGCTTGCAGAAAGAAGCTGAGAGTCTGCTGTAGACATAGATGCGGCAAGAATACCACAAAGGAAGAGACCTGCAATAAAGGCCGGAAACATCTTAAGAACTGTTTCGCTGAATACTGCTTCCTGAGTTCCGGTTCCGAGTACCTTAAGGCCTGCTGTTGTAACTTCTGCCGGGTCTGCACCAAGGATGATTCCCTTGTTCAAAAGATATGCTGTACCAAGAGCACCAATCAAAACTGCACCAATGTAAGAAATAATCATCCATACAATACCAACGCGGCGGGCTGTTTTAATTTCTTTGTTTGAACGGCAGCCCATAAAGCGGATGATGATGTGAGGCATACCAAAGTATCCAAGACACCATGCAAAAGCAGATACTGCAGACATAGCGCTAAAGCTCTGGTTTCCTGTGAATGACTTGAGCATTGCGGCACCGAATTCTCCGTTCAAGGCACGCTGTGTAAAGCTTTGTACCTGAGCTGTTGCGTTACCAAATCCACCGAGAGATGCAACGATTACGATTCCAGAAACGATGAAGGCGATGAAAATCAACGAACCCTGGATAAAGTCTGTTGTACAAACGGCGCGGTAACCACCAAGGATTGTATATGAAAGAATAATTACGAATCCGATCAAAAGTCCTGTATTCCAGTTGAGGCCGAATACTGAGCGGAAAAGCTTTGCACAGGCAACGAATCCGGAAGCGGTGTAAATTGTAAAGAATACTACAATAAAGAAAACCGATACGATTGAAAGAATGTGTGTCTTGTCGTTAAAACGGTTTGTAAGGAATTCAGGAATTGTAATAGAATCTTTGTAAACTACAGAACACTTGCGGAGTGGTTTTGCAATAAAAAGCCATGCAAGGTATGTTCCTACAATAAGACCAATGGCTGTCCAGAATGTTTCTTTAAAGCCGCCAAGGTAGCAGAGGCCCGGGAGTCCCATCAAAACCCATGCAGATGAGTCAGATGCTTCTGCAGAAAGGGCTGTTACCCAAGGTCCAACTTTTCTTCCGCCAAGGAAGAAGTCCGAAGCCGAATTATTGTTCTTTGCGCTGCGGATACCTACAAAAACCATAAGGCCAAGGTAGAGCACAAATGCAATAATAAGTCCAAGCAAATGTAATGTCATTTTTTTACCTCATATTAATAATTGTTATCTATATTATAACTGCAAAATGTGTTCTTCTCAATAGTAATGTATGGGATGGTGCCAAAAAATAAACTTGCTTTTATGGGGTTTCATTATTATATTTAAACCAAGAGGTAAAAACATGGCAGAATGTACACACGATTGTGGTTCTTGTGGAGAGGATTGTTCTAAGAGAGATTTTCAGGTTGCACCGCACAAGGACAGCAAAATTAAGAAGGTAATTGGAATCATAAGCGGTAAGGGGGGCGTTGGTAAGTCGCTTGTTACTAGTTTGCTGGCTGCGCGCGTAAATAAGGACGGATTCCGGACTGCAATTTTGGATGCTGATATTACGGGGCCTTCTATTCCGGAAAGTTTTGGTGTAGGGGACGAACGTGCTCAGGCTGTGGAAGGACAGGAGGCTTTGAACCCGGTTGTAACTCCAAGTGGCATTCAGCTTATGTCTATGAACTTTTTGCTTCAGAACGAAAACGATCCTGTTATCTGGCGTGGTCCTGTAATTGCGGGTGCTGTTAAGCAGTTCTGGTCTGATGTTATATGGAAGGATGTCGATTTTATGTTTGTAGACATGCCTCCAGGAACAGGCGATGTACCTCTTACAGTTTTCCAGTCGCTGCCGGTTGATGGAATTATTGTTGTAAGCTCGCCTCAGCAGCTTGTACGTGTAATTGTAGAAAAAGCCGTAAACATGGCCAACATGATGAATATTCCTATTCTTGGCATTGTAGAAAACATGAGTTATGTAAAATGTCCTGACTGCGGAAAAGAAATTACTGTATTTGGCAAGAGTAATATAGATGAAATTGCAAAAGGCTTTAATATTCCGGTTTTGGCCCGCATCCCTATGCAGGAAGAAACAAGCCGCGCAGTAGATGCTGGTGACGTAGATAGTCTTGATATTCCGGAAATTGCACCTGCTGCCAGCGTAGTGGAAGCGCTGATTAAGTAGAGGACGTTCTTTCTATATCCTCAAAGCTCAAGTCCATAGTGTGTGCGCTTCCCGCAAAGTCTACGCGGATTTTTGCACGCTGTTTACGGCGGTCTACCTTTATGATGCTGCCTTCTATGCCCTTGAGCGGACCTTCTATAACAACAATGCGGTCATCCTCATCAAAGCGGACAAGACTTGGACCAATGCGCGGACCTAATCCCAGAAAATGCTGAATTATTTCAAGGTCGGTTCCTGCCAGAGGAGTAATCTGAGTATTGCTCTTAAGAAAATGGTAAAAGTCGGGTTGTGCCTTTAATAGTTGAATTGTTTTTGCATCTATAACTTGAGTTGTCTGCATTATTATATAGGAAGGAAACACCGGCTGCAGTTCTTTGCGCCAGATTCCCTTCCTGCGGATATTCAGTTCTCGCGTGAGATAGATAAAGTTGTGTGCCCGTGCCAGGTCTGGCTCCAGTTTCTTGAGGTTATCAATAAAAGCCTGTTCGCGTCCTGTAGCCACCTGGATAATGTAATACTGCATCAATACTATGGAATTATTGATTAAACTTCGTTGTTATAATTGTTTTTTTCAATATCCTTAAAGTATTTAACTGTTCCAACCTTAAGCTCGTCTGTTGCATCGTCGTCGCAAACGATTACAGCATTCGGATGCATCTGAAGTGCGCTTACAGTCCACATCTGACTGATGCCTTCTTCTACAGCGTGCTTGAGTGCAACTGCCTTGTTGTGGCCTGTAATCAAAATCATAACTTCGTCTGAGTCGCAAACTGTTCCAACTCCAACTGTAAGAGCTGTCTTTGGAACCTTGTTTACATCATGGTCAAAGAAGCGGCTGTTTACGATGATTGTATCCTGAGTAAGTGCCATTTCGCGTGTGCGGCTTGCAAGTGAAGATCCCGGTTCGTTAAAAGCAATGTGTCCGTCGCAGCCAACGCCACCCATAAACAGGCGGATTCCACCGGCAGCCTTGATTGCTTTTTCATATTCTTCGCATTCCTTTGCAAGGTCTGCAGCGTTTCCGTTTAAGATGTGTACATTTTCTTTTTTAATATTGATGTGGCTGAAGAAATTGTCCCACATAAAGCGGTGATAGCTTTCAGGATGATCTTCAGAGATTCCAACATATTCGTCCATATTAAAAGTAACAACATTTTCAAAAGAAATTTTTCCGGCGTTGTAAAGATTGATGAGCTCTTTGTAAGTGCCAAGTGGGGTAGAACCTGTAGGAAGCCCAATAACAAAAGGCTTGTCGGCAGTAGGATTTGCCGCAATAATTTTAGCAGCAATATGATTAGCTGCCCATTTTGAAACTGTGTCGTAGTCTGGTCTGATTATTAAACGCATGATTTTTTATACTCCTTGTCATGCCGAACTGGTTTCGGCATCTATTTTTATTATAGAAACTTTTTTTTTATCTGTAAATATTTTTTTAGACAGCTTTAAATTCTTCCCGCGAAAAGTCTGTGAGTGCAGCCAGTTCCGGGGGCAGCTCCTTGCCACTGGTCATGAGCATAAAATAATCTGTAAGCTTTTCCATGTCTTCTGCAAGCACTGCGTGCCCCTGCAGGTGAATGTTTGCCGCAAGGTTTTTAGAAAGCCCCAGATCCCTGTAGCAGCTTGCCGCTCTTTTTACTGCTTCCCACATGGCAGGACCGTTGACCCAGTCTTCTCCAATACAGGAAGCAATCATAAAATAAAAACGCTTTTTCTCTGCGCAAAGGTTAATCAGATTTTCCTGATTAAGAGAAATGTCGCTTTCGTTTTTGTATTCGAGGAATTTGTCATTAAACCAGCCCTGTTCATCCTTTGATTGAAGGGCACCAAGAGGTTCATTTTTGCCGTAGGTGTAGGAAGCCGGACCTCCTTTGCAAGAAAAGTCGTAGGTATTTCCTTCTGATTTATAATCAAAAAGTGCAAGGCCCCCGGCACCGGAACAGGAAGGAGCTGTCATTCTAAAACGAGGCTCAAAGGCGCCACAGACAGCAGATGCTTTTCCCCAGCGTGAAACTCCTGTGATGATTGAATAATCAGGATTTAGTCCAAGCTCTTTTGCCGCACCCTTGTAAAGGGCATCCAGAACTTTTGAAGCGCCCCAGGCCCAGGCCATAAGAACGCCGGTTTGTGTCTCGGGCTCTTTGCCATAAGGATAAAGCTCGTAAAAAAGACCTTTGCGTTCATTATTGTCGCCGGCTATACTCAGACAGTAGTCGGTAAAAACAATCATCGCAAAACCTTTTTTCTGAGCCAGAGCAAGAGGTTCAATCGGGTGAAAAGATACAATAAAGGGGCATCCGTCTTGTGAAGCCGCGCTGCCATTTGTCTGATTTTCAGGAAGGTAAACCGCTACCGAAAAAGTGACGCTTTTATTCTCTCGCTTTACCGTAATGTTAAGTGCTTTTCTTGCAGGCTTTGTGTATTCTTGGGGCACCTTTACCCAGGGAATATTTACAGTCAGCGGAGTTCCTGCTGCAATGTCTTCTATAATATAACTTACTTCTTCGCCGGACCGCCAGAAGCCGTAAATGTTTTCCTGATAAAATTTTAAGATTGAATTTTTGTCTTTCATTTTTATTCCTTATATAATTATATTCCAAAAATCTGATTCTTTCACTATTATTATACTATGTCATTTATAGAAATTCTTTATCTGGACCAGCACCTCGCAGTAATAAATAAACCGAGCGGACTTTTGAGTGTACCATTCCCCGGTTATAAGGGAAAAACTGCCCAGTCCATTCTGGAAGATATTTTACGAAAGCAGGGCAGAGCAAATAATCATCACAAGCCTTTTGCAGTTCACCGACTTGACCGCGACACAAGTGGAGTTATGATGTTTGCACTTACCGCCCAGGCCCAGAAAAAGATTATGGACAACTGGCATAAGATGGTAACTGGTCGTATTTATCATGCGCTTGCAGAAGTGCCGGGTAAAAACTGTAAGCTCCCGCCGCTTGAAAATGAAACTGAAGGCTGGATTACAGATGACCTTTCTTTTAATGCACATCATGTGGGGTATGTGAAGAATTCTAGAGGTGGCCCTTCGAGAGCCTCAGGGACCACGGTGGCACGGACACATTATAAGATTTTACAAAAAGGCAACCGCTATGCACTTTTTGAACTTGAACTTGATACCGGCAAAAAGAACCAGATACGCGCGCATCTTGCAGCACATGGTTACCCCATCGCCGGTGACAAAGAACACCGCGCACGCACAAATCCCTTTGAACGCCTCTGCCTGCATGCCTGTACGCTGGAGTTTGTGCATCCTTTTACAAAAGAGGCACTGTCTTTTGTAATTGCAGAACCTAAAGAATGGATTGCCGCGCTTCGCTCGCAATGACAAATAAATAATTCTATTATATAATAGAGTATCTTTTTCTAAGGAATAATATATGAAAGGTTACATTCACCAGTTAGAAAGCTTTGGCTGCGCAGACGGACCGGGCTCTCGTTTTATTATATTTTTTGCAGGCTGCCCTTTGCGCTGTCTTTACTGCCATAATCCCGATACCTGGAAGATGACAGACGGAAAGCAATATACTGTAGAAGAACTTCTTGCCGAAGCCGAAACCTGCCGTGCCTACTGGGGTAAAAAAGGCGGTATTACTGTCAGCGGCGGGGAGCCTTTGTTCCAGCTGGATTTTCTTATTGAACTTCTGACCGAATGCAAAAAGCGCAATATTAATACCTGTATAGATACTTCCGGGGCAACCTTTACAAAAGAAGGTGAGTGGTTCGAAAAATTCAAAAAGCTTATGGAAGTTACAGACCTTCTCCTTATGGACATTAAACACATAAACGAAGACGAGCACATAAAACTCACCGGTCAGAGTGGAAAAAATATCCGCCAGATGTTTGCTTACCTTGATGAAATTAAAAAGCCAATCTGGATCCGCCATGTGCTTGTCCCTGGTATTACCGATAATGACGAATATCTTACTCAGACCCGAGATTTTATCCGCACACTTCACAATGTAGAACGCGTAGAGATTCTTCCATACCACGGTCTTGGTGCCATGAAGTACAAGGATTTGGGAATTGACTATGCGCTCAAAGATCTGGAAAGCCCGACTAAAGAAAGAGTTGAAAATGCCAGAAAGATTCTGGAGTGTGAAAAGTATACGAAATATCAGGAATAAAGGGTTATTCCCTATTCACGTTTTTTTCTATATAATACACACATTGTACAAAAAATGAGGTCAACAAATGATAGATAAGTGGGAAATTGTAATTGGTTGCGAAATTCATACACAGCTTTTGACAAAAACTAAGGCGTTCTGTGCCTGCGAAAACCGTTATGGCGGAATGCCGGATACTCGTGTGTGTCCTGTTTGTCTTGGGCTTCCTGGTGCTATGCCGCGCATTTCTAAGGGCTATGTAGAGCTTGGTGCGGTTGCAGGACAGGCTTTGAACTGTAACATTGCGCGCTTTACAAAATTTGACCGCAAGCATTATTTTTATCCTGACCTTGCCAAGGGATATCAGATTACTCAGTATGATATTCCGCTTTGTACAGACGGCTTTGTTGATCTTCCGTTTGCACATTATCCAAAGGATGAACAGCCGGGCGGTTCAAAATGCCGCGACAAAAACTTTAAGGGTGACGACTGTATTATAGACGGAAAATATCGCCGCGTACGCATTGAACGAATCCACCTTGAAGAGGACGTAGGTAAGTCTCTCCACCTTCAGGGTTCTCACTCTTATATTGACTACAACCGCTGCGGTACTCCACTTATAGAAATTGTAACCAAGCCAGATATGACCAGCCCTGAAGAAGCCGCGCTCTTTATGCAGACTGTTCAGGAAATCCTGCGCTATGTAAAAGTAACAAACGGTAACCTTGAAGAAGGTAATATGCGCTGCGATGCCAACATCAACTTAAATGTTTGGGAAGACGGTAAGCTTTGGCACACACCAATTTCGGAAATTAAAAACTTGAACTCCTTTCAGAAAATTAAGGATGCCTGTACTTACGAAGCACAGCGCCAGCTTAAAGAATTCCAGGAAGACCGCCAGGAATTCAACCCGGGCTTTAAAGTTACTATGGGTTGGGACGAAGATAAGGGACAGACTGTCGTTCAGCGTACTAAAAACAGCTTTGTAGACTACCGATTTACTACCGAGCCTGATATCAAGCCGTTTACTGTAAGCGAAGAGCTCATTGCACGTGCAAAAGAAGCAGTAGGCGAACTTCCTGAAGCAAAACGTGTACGCTATAAGGCTCAGTATGGCATGAGCGACTTTGACGTAGAGACTATTACCAGCTCAAAAGACCTTGCAATGTTCTTTGAAGAGGCTGCAGGCAAGTCAAAGAGTCCTAAACGCGCTGTAAATCTTATTCTTGCAGAGCTGTTAGCTGTTTTGAATGAAAAGAAAATTACTATTAATGATATAAAACTTACACCGGCACATATTGCCGAGCTTGCCGACGCCCTGGAAGACGGAAAAATTACTTCTAAACAGGGTAAGGAAGTCTTTGCAGACATGCTTGCCTCTAACAAAATGCCTTCTGACATCATAAAAGAGAAGGGTATGGAGGTTGTTAGCGACGCCGGAGCCATTGAAAAGCTTGTTCAGGATGTAATTGCTGCAAATCCTAAGGCTGTAGAAGACTATAAGGGCGGAAAAACCAATGTAGTTGGCTGGCTCATGGGGCAGGTTATGAAAATGTCTCAGGGTAAGGCTAATCCTAAACAGGCTACAGAGCTCCTCCAGAAGCAGTTATCGCAAATCTAAGAATTTTCTCAGAAATTTCAAAAGTTAATCGTTTAACAGTCGAAATTTTATGAGAATTTTATCATTTTTTTTTTGCAAATTTTATGCTTATGGTTTACAATGTATATAAATAGGGAGTTTTCCCTAGTTAAAAAAACTATATAAAGAGGAAAGGAAAATGAAAAAGATTCTTTCAGTTTTGTGTGTTCTCTTGGTAGCTTCAACATTGTTTGGTGCTGCAAAGAAGAAGGCAGATGTAACAATCAATCTGTATGCATTTACAGATGAAGTACCAGGAATGGTAGAAAAATTCCAGAAAACTTCTGGTGCTACTTGGAAGTTGAATACAACAATCATTGCTACAACAAATGAGTTGTATCAGCCAGCTCTTGACCAGGCTCTCCAGGCTGGAGATGTTGACTTGTATGCTGCTGAAGCTGCATTCATCTTGAAGTATTCAAAGGGTGACATGTCAGACTATGCTGCTCCTTACAAAGATCTTGGTATCAAGATTGACAAGGCAATCAAAGATGCTGATATCGCTTCTTATACTGTAGATATCGGTTCTAACAACAAGGGACAGGTAGTAGGTCTCGGATACCAGGCTACTGGTGGATGTTTCATCTACAACCGCTCTGTTGCTAAGAAAGCTTTCGGTACAGATGATCCAGCAAAAGTACAGGCTGAAATTGGTGGTGGTTCAGGATCTTGGACAAAGTTCTGGGCAGCTGCTAAGAAGTGTGCTGATGCAGGATGTGCAATCGTATCTGGTGACGGAGACGTTTGGCACGCTGTAGAAAACTCTTCTGCTAAGGGTTGGATCGTAGACGACAAGCTCTATATTGACCCAGCTCGTGAAGCATTCCTTGACATTTCTAAGGATCTTACAGACAATGGTTGGTCTAACCAGACAACTGACTGGACAGACGCTTGGTACGCTGATATGCAGGAAATTGGTGCTAAACCAGTTCTTGGTTTCTTCGGACCAGCTTGGCTCATCAACTACGTAATGGCTGGAAACTCTGGTGGAACAAAGAAGGGTGAAGGTACATACGGTGACTGGGCAGTTTGTAACTCTCCAGTAGGATTCTTCTGGGGTGGTACTTGGGTACTCGCATCAAAGACTGGTGCTAAGGACAAGAACAAGAAAGCTATCCTTAAGGACATCATCGAATGGATCACTCTCGATTCTTCAAAGAACGGTCTCCTTTATCAGTGGGCTAACGGTACATTCCAGTGGAAGTTCGAAAAGGGTGCTGATGCTACTGTAAACACAAAGGATACAGTATCTTCTGGAACTGTTATGAACATCTCTGACGGTAAACTTGACTTCCTCGGCGGACAGAACATGTTCGACTACTTCGTACCAGCAGGTGCTTATGCTAACGGTAAGAACCTTACACAGTACGATGAAGGTATCAACGCTCAGTGGCGTGATCAGGTTCGTGCTTATGCTAACGGACAGAAGTCACGTGCTGCTGCTATCAAAGACTTCAAGCAGGCTGTAGCAGACAAATATGGTCTTGATGTAGACTAATATTTAGTTCAACTTGCTAATTAGGGCTGTCAAATGACAGCCCTAATTTATACTCTATTCATTAAAAAAGTTTTTATTTTTTTTAAATAACATCTAATCGAATTTTTGGGGTGTCCAACATGAAGAAAAAAGGAAAAATCAGTTATGCTAAATATGGCTACATATTCAGCATTCCTTTTATTGTTGCATATTTAATCTTTCATTTTTATCCAACAATTTATACTGCAATTATTGGTTTTACAAATTTAAGGGGAGCCGGTAAAACAAGCTGGCAGTTCCTTCAGTTTTCTAAGTTATTTTCAAACTATAAAACTGTATTAACCATGCCTACTTTCCACATTGCATTGAAAAACACTGTGAAAATGTGGGTTTGTAACTTTATTCCACAGATGATTATGGCACTTTTGCTTGCTGCCTGGTTTACTAACCGTCGTGTTAAGATTCCTGGACAGGGAGCATTTAAAGTACTTTTCTATATGCCTAACATTATTACACAGGCAACTGTTGCACTTTTGTTCCAGGCACTTTTCAACTTCCCTATGTCACCAATGAATGACATTCTGGTAAAGCTTCATATCATTGAACAGCCTTATTACTTCTTCCAGAGTAAGGCGGCGTCACAGGCAATTCTTATCTTTATTCAAACCTGGATGTGGTATGGATATACAATGATTATTATTATTTCCGGTGTTCTTGGTATTGATCCTGAAATTTTTGAAGCTGCCGATATTGACGGTGCAAACGGCTGGCAGGTATTCTGGAAAATTACTATTCCTAGTATCCGCACAATTATGCTGTTTACTCTTGTTACATCGCTTATTGGTGGTTTGAACATGTATGATATTTCGGCTAACCTTGTTCCTAACAGTGGTCCGGATAACGCAACACTTACAACAAGCGTTCTTATTTATACACTGGCATTCAAGGGTGGTTACCTGTATAACCGTGCTTCTGCCATGAGTATGATTATGTTCCTTATTATTGTAGTTTGTTCTGCAACTCTGTTCTTTATCATGCGCGATAAGGATGAAGTTGCTTTGAAAAAGCTTCAGAAAAAAGAACGTAAAGCACGTATGCTTGCTTACAAACAAGAAAAAAAGGAAGCAATGCTGAAACAAAAAGAAGGAGCATCAAATGAATAACAATAAAACAAGTATTTCAATTTATAAGGTTATTATTCTTATAGTTTGTATTATTCTGGCAATTTTGAGTTTATTCCCGTTCCTTGTTATGATTGTAAACTCTACACGTTCTACATATCAGATTCAGCAGCATGCCGTATCTCTGATACCATCTAAGTATTTCTTTAATAACCTTAAGATTCTTACCGGTAAGAGCTTTAAGCCTGCTGTTGGTTTTGTGAACTCACTTATCATTTCTTGTGGTGTTACTGTAGTAACTTTGTACTTCTCTACACTTACTGCTTATGCCCTGGTTATGTATGAATGGAAGCTCAAGAATGCATTCTTTAGTTTTATCATGGCTATCATGATGATTCCTGCAACAATTACAATCATTGGTTTTTACCAGATGGCTTATAAGATGCACATGACCAACAATCTGATGATAATGATAATACCGGCCATAGCGGCGCCGCAGATGGTATTCTTTATGCGTCAGTATATGAAACCTGCTGTTAGTCCGTCTCTGGTAGAATCTGCACGTATTGACGGTTCAAAGGAATTCTTTACATACAATGTAATTGTACTTCCAATCATGAAGCCGGCTCTTGCAACTCAGGCTATCTTTACCTTTGTAACAAGCTGGAACGAGTTGCTTCGTGCTACTGTACTTCTTACAAATAAATCTAAGTATACATTGCCAGTTATGGTTTCGCTCCTTAATGGTGATATTTATAAGCGTGAACACGGTGCTATTTATGTTGGACTTACCCTTACCGCACTCCCGCTTATCGTTGTATACTTGTTCCTTTCTAAGTACATCGTTGCCGGTGTTGCAATGGGTTCTGTAAAGGGTTAATTGATTATAATTATCTATTTACAAAGGAGTTGTCTTGCATCTTGTTGGACAGCTCCTTTTTTTTATTGGGAGGCTTTGTTATGGAACAAAACAGTCTGGAAGCATTTCTCTTTCCACTTGAAAAAGAAAACTGGCGTGATATATGTAACAGCATTGTATATCTGCGTTGTCCTCAAAAGCTTGAGGTTTTGCGTAAGGCCGGTTTTGATGTAGATTCCCGAAACGACGGTGTACTTGCATTATGTTTTGTTGACCATAACGAAGGGCTTTCCTTTTATGTTATTGCTGCAGCCCATATCCGTGCAGATAATATTTTTGTAAGTAAAGAAAATCCTGCTTCTGTGGTACTGCTGCGTGCTAGTTCCATGCCAGATGCACTCTGTCTTAAATCTGATTATATCAACGCAGATGTTACTCGTTACGAGTCTTATGTTACTCAGATAGTACGCCAGTACGAATACGGAATTGATGATGCAATAAAAATGCGTGGGATACCCGAGCTTGATGATTTTAGAAAACCGTTTTTCCCTGATGATGTAGAAGTGCTTTTGCTTGGAAAGGGCCTTGAGCAGGAAAGGGCTTTTGTCCGCTGCTGTAAGTATGGGCAAAGCTGTCTTTATGGTAAGCTTTTGGATGAACCCACTCAGGACTTTGGTATTCATAAGGGACAGCAGATTGACTTTATGGTACTTGAAAGGGAAGGCGGATTAAGTACCGTGCATTTAAAAAAATAAAAGGAGTGGACCAGCCACTCCTTCTTAAAAAGAATTAGTATTCTTTCTTTTCTGTCTTACGTCTCTTGTTCAAAAGCTTGCGTTCAAGTGTCGTCTTCTTCTGATGAAGAGTTGCAGAAGGCTTTTCGAAGTATTCACGCTTTTTGTATTCGCGGATGATTCCTTCTTTTTCAACCATGCGCTTAAAGCGTTTGATTGCTTTCTCAAGGTTTTCTGAATCGTCAACCATGATTGTTGCCATACTGTATGTCACCTCCTGTTGCCCGGAAATTCCGAAGACACGAAGAAAATATTATAGAAATTTTAAAGAAAAATCAAGTAGGAGAGTGGGCACTGTGCTCAAATTGCCCGTTTTATTTCCATTGTTTTTTTATGATGTCCAGCACCTGGTCCAGCGTTAAGCCCATATCCCTTAGAGTATTAATGTCTTTGGAAAGAAGCTCCTGTGCGGCAGAGGTACGTTTTGTATTAATTTCGTGATGTGCAAGTTCGTTTACAAAGGTGCCGCGTCCGGCTGCGGTAGAAATAAAGCCTTCGCGTTCCAGCTGCTCCCAGGCCTGTTTAACCGGAATTACGCTTATGCGCAGATTTACGGCAACAGTTCTGATTGGAGGCAGCTTTTCTCCGGCCGCAATTTCTCCATTCATTATCTGTGCCGCAATCTGCTCGTAGATTTGAGTATAAATCGGCTTTTCTGTTTTTTGTGACAATACTATATCCATTTACATGTCGTACTTTTCAAACTGTCTGGCTGCTCGATTAAAAGTAATTTTCCAGGAGAGTGCAAAAATAATCAGACCTATGAATAGGATTATACATTGTTGTAACAAAAATGTATTATCGTTTGCACTAAAAATCTGTCCAACTTTTGCAAGTGACATACCCTGTGTAAGCAGTGCATCGGGATTGTTCTTTTTTACTCCCATATAAATCCATACCGGAAGCTCAAAGAGTGCATAGAAACCAAAATATGCAAAGGCGGCAACAAGGTAGTATTTACCTGTCTTTAATGGATTTTTGTAAACATTTCCCAGATACAAAAAGTTAAAGATTGCATAAAGTATGAACTGGAGTCCAAGGTATGCAACTGTAATTCCAACACCCGACAGATTTGGCGGGTAGGCTGGAGATCTTCTTATAATTCCTACAATAATGGCAAAAACAAAGGAAATGACTTCGAGGGCACCGCAGAAAAGAAAACGAGCTTTTACTGTATCAATTTTTCTTACAGGCAGCAGAACAGTGTAAAGCATATCATGCGAAACCTGGTTCAGGGCAAAGGTCATCATGATGCTGAGGGTTATATAAAATGGTCCTATATAAACCGGATAACTTGGAATAAAGTACATTCCAAAGCAGCAGACAAACCATATTGTTGTCTGTAGAGAATTGCCAAGTTTTATCTCTTTTTTAAGAAGATTTAAGGTTTGTGATTTCATTATTCTGCCTCCTGTCTGCGTTCAACGTGAATCATAATATCTTCGAGGGTTGGTTCTGCAATTTCAAAACCACCGGCTGTTGCAAGCGCTTTATCTTCTGTTTTCATAAGTCCTTCAAAACCAAGCTGATGTGTATGAAGCCCGATAATCTTGCCTTCTGTTTCTGCAGTCAGCTGATCCTTTTTTCCTGCTACACTGATATAACTTGTGCGGAAGCTTTCTCTGTCTGTGCTTGCAAGAACCTGTCCCTGCTTGATGTAAGTTATATAGTCGGCACATTTTTCAAGATCGCTTGTGATGTGGGTAGAAAACAGGATTGAATGTTCACCGTCTTCAATGAACTCCTGGAACATAAGTACAAGGTCATCGCGTGCTGCAGGGTCGAGTCCGCTGGTCGGTTCATCAAGAATCAAAAGCTTTGGATTATGACTCATTGCAACTGCAAGAGAATATTTTACCTTCATGCCTGCACTGAGCTGTTTGAATTTTTTATTCTGATCAATTTCAAAGCGTTCGCACAGCTTTTCGTAGCGGTCGTCGTCCCACTCCTTGTAGAAGGTTTTTGTTACATTTGTTATCTGTTTGATTTTTGATTCCGGGTAAAAGTCTACGCCGCCAAATACATAACCAACCTGGTTTTTTATTTCTACTTCGTCCTTTGGCATTGAAAGTCCGCAGAGATTAATGCTGCCGCCATCGTTATTCATGATATTGAGCATGCATTTGAGGGTAGTAGATTTACCGGCACCGTTGCGTCCGATAAAACCCATGATGTAGCCCTTTTCAAGAGTAAAGCTTACATCCCGCAGCTTAAAGGATTCAAAGTTTTTACAAAGTCCGTTGACTTCAATAAGATTCATTCTTCACTCCTTGTGTGTATTGTGTATATTGTATATACACAATATAACGCACATATAGACAGTTGTCAAGAAAAAAAATAAAATATAATTATCTTATGAAACAAATAATCAGACTTTATGAACAGATGTCTTTTAATGCCCATCCGTCTTTTGACTATCAGTTTTATGATGGCTGGCTTTTGCGCTTTGCAGAAGGTTATTCAAACAGAGCCAATTCTGTAAACATGCTTTATCCTTCTACAATTGATCTTGAAAAAAAGATTGATGAATGTGAACGCCGTTATGTTGCTGCACATCTTGCGAGCGTGTTTAAAATAATCAAAGGTGAACATACCCAAATTGATTCAATCCTCGAACGCAGGGGTTATGAAATTGCAACTCCAACAGACCTTGAGATTTTGCCTTTGGAAAAAACAAACTTTACAGAAAGAGATTGTCTTTGGTTTGATGAGCCCGATAAAGATTGGCTCGACTTTTGGACGACCTTTGAAAAATATAATCAGTACGTAAAGAAAACTGCAATACGTGTAATTCAAAAGATTCAGAATAAAGCTCTTTATGTTGAATTAATAAAGGACGGAAAATGCGTTGGCTGCGCCTCTTCAGTTATGGAAAACGGCTACGCAATAATAGGCAACGTAGTAGTAGACGAAAAACATCGCGGTAAAGGCTATGGCCGAATCCTCTGCGAGTCTCTTCTGTCCCTGCTTAAAAAGAAAGGTATCCACACCGCCTACCTCCAGGTAGTCCAAACCAACACCCCCGCCGTTAAGCTGTATGCAAGCCTGGGATTTAAAAAGATTTATAGTTATTGGTATAGGGTAAAAGATTTGGTATAAAAAAAGGCATTCATCATAAGAATGAATGCCTCGTATTATATCGGGTATACTGGATTCGAACCAGCGACCTCAACGTCCCGAACGTCGCGCGCTACCAGCTGCGCTAATACCCGAAATGCCTGTTTATAAGGTGCATAAAAAAAGCTTCCCAAACGGGAAGCTTTAGCGCGAGCGGCGGGGCTCGAACCCGCGATCTCCGGCGTGACAGGCCAGCGCGATAACCAGCTTCGCTACGCCCGCGTGATTTTTCTATAATACTAAAAACGGGCGTTTATGTCAACAGGGGAGGGTGCAAATTGCGTTTTTTTATGCAAAATATTCAGGATACTTTTTCTGAATCTCGGCTACATCGATGCGGGTGCGGGTAATGTGCTCGTAAGTGCATTTTTTTGCAAGCTCGCCGTCATGCTCCTTTATAGCCTCCAGAATCTGTTTATGCTGGCGGATGATAGGAGATCTGTCGGCTCCCTGTACCCTAAGCTCGCGGAAACGGTCGTGATGAATGTTCATGGCCTTAACCATATAATAGCACTGCATCTTATTTGTAATGGCATACATTTTCTGGTGAAAGGCGTTATCCATTTCCATAAATTTATCAATATTATTCTGCTTGAGTAAAAATTCCTGCAGTTCAATATTGTCGGTCAATTCCTTTATGTCATCTTCATTCGCCATGAGTGCAGCCTGTTCTGTAATTGCAGATTCCAGCGTGGCGCGTACAAACACTGCTTCCTCAATGAGTTCAATGTCAATCAGACTTACAAGACTTCCTTTTTGCGGAAAAACTTCTATTATTTTCGATTTAGAAAGCTCCTGCAGCGCTTCATGAACCGGGGTTCTCGAAAGCTCCAGTTCGTCGGCAAGATCCTGTTCGCTGAGCATGGTACCAGGTTTGAGTACCAGCTTGATTATGTTATCCCTTATTACGCGGAAGGCATAATCTCTGTTAGATTCTTTAGGCAGCTTTTCAATATTTTTCATATAAAATCCTTAAAATTTTATTTTTTTTTCTTGACTTTTGCAAACTATGCATTATCATTAGTATATAACCATGAACTAGTATACTAGTGAACTACAGAACTATAATACTAGTATGTACAAGGATATTGAAATTGTCAAACAAAAAATTAGAAAAACCGAAAAAAAATTTAAATACTCAGAAAGGGGAGCTTACTGCTACGGCACTTGCTAATCCAAAGTTTCTTGCTTTTAAACGCTATATGCGCAAAAGCTGGCAGTATTATCTTTTGCTTCTTGTTCCTGTAATTTATTATCTGGTTATCCGCTATATTCCTATGGCCGGTAATATTATTGCTTTCCGCCGTTATAGGGCAGGTCATAGTATTTTTGGTGATGAATGGAGCGGCTTTAAATACTTTAAGCAGTTTATTGCAGATACATCCTTCTGGCGTGCATTCAGAAATACTCTTGTGCTCAATATTTTGTATCTTGTTGTGCGATTCCCTCTTACACTTATTTTTGCTTTGCTCTTAAATGAAATCAGAAATATCCATTGGAAGAAATTTGTTCAGACAGTTTCCTATCTTCCGCACTTTATTTCAATCGTAATTGTAACCGGAATGATCAGAGAGCTTCTTTCTACAAACGGTCCAATAAATGGATTTATAAAGAGTCTTGGTTATGAACCTATTACCTTTATTGCTCAGGCAGGTGCTTTTCCTGCAATTTTCGTAATTTCTGGTGTCTGGCAGAGTCTTGGCTGGGGTACAATCCTCTACCTTGCTGCAATTTCTAATATTAATCCTTCCCTCTATGAAGCTGCAGAGGTTGATGGAGCTAACCACTTCCAGAGAGTCTGGCATGTCACAATACCTTGCATTATGCCGACAATTGCAACACTCCTTATTCTGGATATTGGTGGTCTTGTAGGTTCGGGCGGTGCCTTTGAAAAGGTTTTCCTTTTGTACAACCCTATGACCTACGAGACTGCTGATATCATTTCTACTTATGTTTACCGATTAGGTCTTTATTCGGGTAACTACAGTTATGCTACGGCAGTAAGCTTATTTGAAGGTTTACTTAATTTAATTCTTCTTACGGTTGCTAACAGAGTTTCTAAACGTGTAACCGGATCAGGCTTGTGGTAAGGAGGATAGTATGGCTGGTAGAAAAATAAAAGAAACAACCGGATATTTAATTTTTAAGGTTTTTAATACTGTAATAATGATACTTGTTTGTATTGCAACCTTGTATCCATTTTTGTACCTGGTAGCTCAGTCACTTTCGAGTGAACAGGCAATCATTATGGGAAAGGTTTCTCTTTTCCCTGTAGATTTTAATATTACAACTTATAAGTCGGTTCTTGAAAAAGGTGAATTTTTGCGCAGTTATAAAAATACCCTTATTTATGTAATTGTAGGAACTGTTTCTTCTCTGGTTTTGAGCTGCTGTATGGCTTATCCGCTTTCAAAGTCAGAGCTTAAGGGTTCTAAGTTCTTAATGAAGTTCATCATTTTTACAATGTATTTTGGCGGCGGTCTCATTCCAACTTACGTTCTTATGAGAAAGCTTAATGTTGTAAATACAATCCGTGGTTTTATTATTCCTTCTCTTTTGAGTACTTACTACATTATCCTTATGCGTTCCTTCTTCCAGGGAATTCCAAAGGATCTTGAAGAGGCTGCCGAAATTGACGGACTTAGTCCTATAGGTACCTTTATAAGGGTTGTATTCCCGCTTTCCATGCCAATTATTGCAACAATGATTTTGTTCAATGCTGTAGGTTACTGGAATAACTGGTTCAACTCGTTCCTGTATCTTGATAAAAAAGAAATGTGGCCTGTTGCTTACTATCTGCGCACAATTATTTCCGGTGCAACAACTTCTGCCGATCCTGGCGAAGTTTCTGCCGAAAAAATGCAGATTGCAGCAAATATCAGGTCTTGTTCAATGGTTCTGATGGCTTTACCGATTATCTTAGTCTATCCGTTTGTACAAAAGTACTACGTACAGGGCATGATGCTTGGTGGAGTAAAAGAATAAAAAGTTATTCATAGGACAAAATAAGGAGGAAAACTATGAAAAAAATTGTTTCATTGGCATTAGCAATTGCTTGTGCACTTGCTTTGTTCACAGGTTGTTCTGGCTCAAAGAAAAGCGCTGGTCCAGCTGCCGATGCTGCTGTAGGTTACAAGTTCGGAGAAGAAGTAACATTCCACTCTGACGAACCTGTTACTTATCCAATGTTCTTTAGCGATGCATCATGGTATGCAATGCAGGATACCTGGTTAACAGAAGGTATTTTTAAGGATATTGAAAATCTTACAAATGTACACCTTGATATTACTTCTTATGACTCAGGTGACTACAACCAGAAGATTAACCTTGCTATCAACTCTGGTTCTGCTGCATATATCATTCCTAAGGTATATGAAGAAGGACAGTATGTAGCTGGTGGTGGTGTAGTAGCTGTATCTGATTACACACAGTACATGCCTAACTTTACTGCATTTGTAAACAAGTATAATTTGCAGTCAGACCTCGATACAATCCGCCAGGTTGATGGAAAATTCTATCGCCTCCCAGGACTTCATCAGGCTGTAGCTCCAAACTATACTCTTATGGTTCGTGATGATATTTTCAAGGCTGCAGGATACGATGTTCGTGAACTCGAAAAGACATGGACATGGGAATCTCTCCTTGATGTTCTTATCAATGTAAAGAAGTACATGGTTGGACAGGGAATGATCAAAGCTTCTGACTACATCTGGTCTGACCTTTGGTGTGGCAGCGAATCTGGAAAAGGAAACGGTGGTAACCTTCTTAAATTGATGGGTACTTCTTACAATGTACTTTCCGGATGGGCTATTGATGGTTCAAACGGTGGTATTAAGTGGGATCCAAAAAAGAAGGAATTCTATTCTTCTTCTATCAGTGATGACTTCAAGAAGTTCATTTCTGTTGCTAACCGCTATGTAAAGGAAGGAATCCTTGATCCAGAAACCTTTACACAGGCTGATGATGTTGCTAACAACAAGTTCTTCAACGGACAGACAGTTATCAAATCTACAAACCTTTCACAGATGCAGAGCGATACAGACAGTCTTAAGAAGATTGTTCCAGATGCAGAAGTATATATTACAGTTTACCCTGCTGGTTCAACAAACAAGCTTTCTGACGGTGGACGTCTTGAAAACGGTGTAATGCTTTCTAAGAAGGCTTTGGATGAACTTGGTGAAGCCGGCTTCATTAAGATGGTTCGCTTTGTTGACTGGCTCTTCTACTCAAGCGAAGCTTACTCACTCTACAAGTGGGGTCCAGAAGGCAAGACTTGGCAGTGGGCTACAGTAGACGGTGAAAAGGTTAAGAAGCTTCTTCCTGGTTTCAAGTGTGGCGGTCTTGGTATTGGTGGTTCTGATGATGATGTTGATATCCGTCTTAAGTGGGGATATGCCGGTGGTAACTTCTGGTATGGACACTCTACAGCAGAACTTACAGATAACTTTGCTGCAGACAGAAAGGACCTTTATGCCCGCTTCTCTGCTTACAAGGTAACTCCAGAAGTAGATCCTGCTGCTAAACCAAGTGAAGATGAACGGGAACAGCTCAACCTTTGGGCTACTCCACTTATCGATACAATCAACACCTGGACTTTGAACTTCATCCTCGGAAACAAGGATATCAACAAAGACTGGGATGCTTACGTAGCAGATTGTAAGAATAAGAACATCGAAAAGGTTGTAGATAAAGTAAACGAAATCTATAGCAAACAGGCTAAATAAATAGATTCATAGTCGAAAAACTCAACTTTGGGCATTGCGTCGTTGTTTCGGCGTAATGCCCCTTATTTTTTTATAGGTGCGTATAAAATGACTTGCATCTGTAAAGCCTGTTTCCTGACTTATATAATCAAGAGTTTTGTCTGTGTAAAGCAGCAGGGTGTCGGCCTTGCAGATTCGTACAAATTCAATATATTCCTTACAGGTTTTTCCAAACTGAGCTTTAAACTGTTTTGCAAAATTTGAATAGCACATACCGCAGCGGTTGGCAAGTTCTTCTATACTGATGTTTTCGGCAGAATGCTGGTCAATGTATTCGAGTACAGAAAAATCCTTAGAAGAAAACTGGTCGAATGTAGTTTTTGAAGAAAGCTTAAGTCCCCGGCGCAGCCAGATTCTCATAAGCTCTGTAATAATCAAACTTATCATTGAGGCAACTTTAATATCATAACCAAATTGTTTGTTGTTTGTTTCCCAGATGCAGTTTTCAAAGAAGAGCTTTACAGGATTATATTTGAGTTCTTCTGCTGTAATCAGATTATAGGGAGTGTCATCTTTTGTGATATTTGCAAGAAGCTTTGGCAGCTTAGGAGAACCCGGCGTTGTATTTGAAAGAATCATATCGTCAAATTTGATGCCGTAAAATAAAAGTTCTTCTTCCGGGTTGTTTGCGTTTTTTGAAGGAATATCCAGAAATGAATGAATCTGTTTTGGATGATAAATTATCATGTCGCCAGGGTTGAGTGTATACTGATGATTATCAACTTCTGTATAAAGAACCCCTTTTACAAGATAAACCATTTCGGTAAAATAGTGCCAGTGTGGCTTTACAACCCTCCAGTCGCCTTTAAAGGTCTGGAAAGGTGCATTTAAACTGTCGCTGTATTCAAATAATTCATCCATATTGTATCCTCGGGTCAAGAGTCGGCAAGCACAGCCTGCCTCTGAGCCGTTCTATCGATAATCCTAAAACGACCCTTTCGGCTCGTTTTTTAACGGATTTTCGATTATCGGCTAGAGATTTGTACAATAATTCGCCTACTTTGTTTATATCATGTATAACAGACTTATGCTAGAGTATAATTATGTTAAAATGGATCTGGAGTTATATTGGTAAATACAAGTTTCTCATGATTTTTGGCCTTACCTTGAGCGTAATTGTAGCTGGTTTTGCTGTAGTTAATCCGCTTATTTCTGGAACAATTGTTGACAAGGTAATTAATTCTCCTGAGCATGATTTTAACCTTCTTGTAAAGCTCATCCTTCTTATGGTGAGTGCAACTCTTTTTAAGGCTATCCTGCGTTATTCTTATCAACTGATTTTTGAGCATGTTTCACAGAATGTAATCCGCCGTATGCGCGAAGATTTGTATGCACATATTCAGACTCTTGATTTTGCCTGGTATGACAAGGCCCCTGCAGGAAATGTCCTTACCCTGCTTACCTCTGACTTGGATAAAGTGCGTCACTTTGTTGCCTGGGTTTTGTACCAGAGTCTTGAAAATTCACTTGTCTATACTTTTTCAATAGTCACTCTTGGAATGATAAACTGGAAACTCATGCTTGCATTCCTTGGAATTGCTCCTTTTGTACTTGTGCTCGTTCAGAAGTTTAAAGGTCAGATCAGACCTGCTCATATGAAGGTACGCGACCAGTTTGCAGTTTTGAATACCAGAGTAGGTGAGAATATAGAAGGAAACCGCGTTGTAAAAGCATTTGTACGCGAATCTTATGAAATAGGTAAGTTTGATAACGACAACGACGGTTACCGTAAGGCTGCCGTAAACAATGCAGATGTCCGTGTAAAATATACTCCGTGGATTGATACTCTCTGTGGACTTTTGCCTGTAGTTCTGATTTTATTTGGGGGCTACCTTGTAATCAGAGGCGAAATGACTATTGGTGAGCTTGTTACCTTTAATGGTTTAATGTGGGCCTTTACCCAGCCAATAAACATGTTTGGTATGCTCGTTGATAATATTCAGAACTTTGGTGCTTCGGGCGACAGACTTTATGAGCTTTGGAAAACTAAGCCTTCTGTAAAAAAAGGTTATGAAACAATTGAAGAAGCAAATGCTGTAAGCAGTCTTGGGCCGGCAAGTAAGCTTTCTGATGATTTTAAGTGTCAGGGCCGTGTTGAGTTTAAGAATGTTTCGTTTGCATATAATCAAGTTCCTGTAATTAAAAACATGAGCTTTACTATTGAGCCGGGCATGACTGTTGGAATCCTTGGTCCTACAGGAAGCGGTAAATCTACAATCGCAAATCTTATGTGCCGTTATTATGATGTTTCGGACGGTGCAATTTTGATTGACGGAAAAGATGTTCGTGATTATGTACCGGAGATTCTGCGTAAAAACATTGGTATTACTATGCAGGAGGCTTTCCTGTTCAGCGATACTGTAGAAGGAAATATTGCTTTTGGAAATCAGGATGCAACCTTTGAAGAAGTAGAGCATGCAGCAGAGCTTGCACGCGTAAAGGAATTTATAGGCGACCTTACCGAAGGCTACGATACAATTGTTGGTGAACGTGGAGTTGGTCTTAGCGGTGGTCAGAAGCAGCGTATTGCTCTTGCCAGACTTTTCCTTGCAAATCCAAAAATCATGATTCTTGATGATACAACTTCTGCAGTTGATATTGAAACAGAACAGAAAATCAGACAGTCAATCAAAGAGCAGAGTCAGGGACATACAACCTTTATTATAAGTCATCGTATTTCTTCCTTTGAGAACTGCGATTTAGTTCTTGTAATTCAGAACGGCGAGATTTCAGAAATGGGCACTAACGAAGAGCTTCTTGCAAAGCCGGGCTATTACAAAGATGTTTATCTGGAGCAGAATTATGGCAAGAAATAAATTTGATACAGATGAAGAAATAGAACAGAAACTCAATCTTAAAATAATTCCGCGAATGATGCGCTGGATAAAGCCCTACACCTGGTGGATGGTGCTTGCCTGCTTTATCATGCTTGTTGCTTCGGGCATTTCGCTTTTGAGTCCGTATCTTATTCGTACTGCTATTGACCAGGCTATTCCTGCCGCTAATTATAACATGCTCATTAAGATTTCTGTGTTCATTGTTGTTACAACACTTTTTGCCAGAATCCTTCTTGCAGCAAAACTCCGTCTTATGACACGAGTTGCACAAAAGATTATTGTAACAATCCGTAAAGAAGTTTTTACAAAGCTTCAGGCACTGCCATTTACATATTTTGACAGCCGACCTCACGGTAAGATTTTGATTCGCGTTGTAAACTATGTAAATTCACTTTCTGATTTGCTCAGTAACGGAATAATCCAGCTTATTAGCGACTTGTTTACTCTTGTTGTAATTGTGTGCTTTATGCTTGCAATTGATGTTCGTTTGACTCTTGTTTGTATGGCAGTACTCCCTGTGCTTCTGCTTGTTCTTGTTTCTATGAAGAAAAAGCAGCACGAGGCATGGAAGCAGGAAAGCTATAAACGTTCTAATTTGACTGCATATCTTTCGGAAAGTCTTAACGGTATGAAAATTACCCAGAGCTTTGCACGTGAACGAGTAAATCAGGGAATCTTCAACGAGCTTTGTGACAAATGTAAAAAGGTCTGGATCCGCGCTGTAAACATGAACAATATAATCTGGCCTGTTGTAGATAATCTTTCTACTTTGGGTGTTGCGCTTGTTTACATGGCAGGTATTGCATGGCTTGGAGACGGAATGGGCGGCACTGTTACTGTAGGAACTCTTGTTGCGTTTACCGGATACATCTGGCGTTTCTGGATGCCTATTCAAAACCTTGGAAACTTTTATAACTCAATGGTAACAACAGGCGCTTATGTAGAACGCATTTTTGAACTGCTGGACGAACCTGAAGACATTACAGACAGAGACGGTGCAGTAGAGCTTCCTCCAATCCGAGGTCACGTTACTTTTGATCATGTAAACTTCAGCTATGAGCCGGGAAACCCTATTCTTAAGGATGTTAATTTTACAATTACTCCTGGAACCAGCGTTGCAATTGTAGGCCCAACAGGAGCCGGTAAAACTACAATAGTTAACCTTCTCACACGCTTTTATAACCCTGATGACGGAAAGATTTTGATTGATGGTCTTGATATTCAAAGCCTTCAGATTAAGAGTATCCGTAAGCAGGTTGGCGTAATGCTCCAGGATTCCTTCCTGTTCAGCGGTACCATTATGGAAAATATCCGCTACGGCCGCCTTGACGCCACAGACGGAGAATGTATTGCTGCCGCTAAGACTGTTCAGGCACACGAGTTTATTGCAGCATTCCCTGACGGCTACAACACAAAGGTAACAGCAAATGGTGGAGGCCTTTCACAGGGGCAGAAGCAGCTGATTTCTTTTGCAAGAGTTTTGCTTTCGGATCCTCGCATTTTGATTCTGGACGAGGCAACAAGTTCTGTAGATACTCAGACAGAAAAGGCATTGCAGAAGGGTCTGGACGAACTTTTAAAGGGCCGCACAAGCTTTATCATTGCCCACCGTCTTTCTACAATCCGCAATTCAGACATTATTTTCTTTGTCGACCACGGTGAAATTGTAGAACGAGGCAACCACAAGGAACTCATGGCGCTTGAAGGAAATTATGCGCACTTGGTTAATGGTGTGTAAGGTGCAACGTCATTGCCACGCTTTCGGCTCGCAATGACGGACTATTTTATGTTATAATAAAATATGAAATTCTTACACATTTCAGACCTTCACTTTGGCAAAAAACTCAATGAATTTTCTTTGATTGAAGACCAGAAATTCATTATATACAAAATCCTTCAGTGCATTGACGAGCACAAACCTGATGCAATTCTTGTTGCAGGGGATGTTTACGACAAGAATATTCCAAGCGTCGAAGCAGTAAAGCTTTTTGATTTTTTCTTAATCAGTCTTGCGCAGAAAAAGGTTCCGACATATATCATAAGCGGTAATCACGACTCTCCTGAGCGAATGACCTGCGGTTCTTCTTTGATGGAAGAGAGCGGCATTCATTTTGCAAGAGCTTATGACGGAACAGCCTGCTGCTATGAGCTTACCGATAAAGATGGCCCTGTAAATGTTTATATGCTTCCCTTTATAAAGCCTGTAGTTGTGCGTGCTGCTCTTGAAGCACAGGGAAAAGCAGACCAGGCAGAAAAAATCAACACATACGATGAAGCAGTTGAAGCTGCAATTTCTCAAATGAACGTTGACTGGTCAAAAAGGAATGTTCTTATTGCACATCAGTTTGTTACAGGAAGTGCCCGCTGCGATTCGGAAGATGTAAGTGTTGGCGGAAGTGACAATATAAGCGCAGAACTTTTCAGCAAGTTTGATTATGTTGCTCTTGGTCATCTTCACGGATGTCAAAAGGCCGGCGGAGAAAATATCCGTTACAGCGGAAGTCCATTAAAATATTCGTTTTCGGAAGTAAATCATAAGAAAGGCGGGCTTATTGTAGAGCTTGGTAAAAAGGGTGAACTTAAGGTTGAGCAGGTGCTTTTTGAATCACAGCATGATCTTCGCTGTATAAAGGGAACTTATCAGGAGCTTACACTTAAAAAATATTGGGAGCAGATGGGCGAGGGTATAAATGATTATCTTCACATTACACTCACAGATGAAGATGATATCCCGGAAGGTTTTTCAAAGCTCCAGCTTATTTATAAAAATCTTGTAAGCCTTGATTATGATAATTCGCGTACACAAAAAGACAATTTAATTGATGCAGCGGCCGATGTAGAAAAAACTTCTCCGCTTGTTTTGTTCGAACAGTTTTATGAGCTTCAGAATAATCAGGGATTTTCACCGGAGCAGAAAAAGTTTGCACAAGATTTAATTGAAGATATCTGGGGAGGCCAAAAATGAGACCATTAAATTTAGTCATCACCGGATTCGGAACCTACTGTAACAGAACAGAAATCAATCTTGAACAGCTTGGAACTCAGGGGCTTTATCTTATAACAGGCGACACCGGCTCGGGCAAAACAACTATTTTTGATGCAATTACTTATGCACTTTATGGAAGTTTGAACGGTAAAAACCGCGAAGTTTATATGATCCGTTCTACCTTTGCAACTCCGGATATTCCGACTCAGGTTGAACTCACTTTTGAATACCGTGGTCAGATTTACAATATAAAAAGAAATCCTGAATATGAACGAAGAGCCTTGCGGGGCAATTCTACTACAAAACAGATTGCAGATGCTGTCCTTCAAAAGCCTGATGGAACTGTTGTAACAGGTTCTTCAAAAGTAACAGAGGCAATAAACGAGCTTCTTTGCATAGACGTTAATCAGTTTTCGCAGATTATGATGATTGCACAGGGTGAATTCCAGAAGCTTCTTATGGAAGGAACAAAGGATCGCGAGAATATCTTCCGCCAGATTTTTAAAACCGGATTATATCAAAAATTGCAGATTCGGCTTGCCGAAGAAGAAAAGTCCCTTTTTGGCCAGTGCAAGGATATTCAAAAAGCTCTTGATATTTTTATTCAGAGTGTTTCCTGTGACAATTCAAGCGAGCTTAATGTTGAACTTGAAAAGGCTTTGCACGGAGGACTTGCAATAAATGATGTTCAGGAGCTTATTTCAAAAATAATCAGTGAAGATGAACAAAAATCAAAGCAGCTTGACCAGCAGATAAGTGAACACGAAAAACAGATTAAAGAGCTTAATATTGCAATTTCAAAAGATGACGAAATACAAAAGCTCCAGTCCGATTTTGAAGAAAAAACAAAGTCGTTTGAAGCTGTAAAAGAAAGCATTGGTGCTGCAAAGACTTCCTTTGAAAACGAAAAAGGCCGTGAAAAAGAGCGCACAAAAAAAGAAGCAGATCTGGCAGTCCTGAACGAAGAGCTTAAAAAATATGAAGAACTGAACGGGCTCGAAGAAGAAATTGAAGAATGCAAGGAACAGCTGCAGGCGCTTAAAGAGCAGGAAGAAGAACTGAATGCTCAGAATAAACTGCAGGCAGAAAAAAAGGAAGCTTTTTCAAAGGCGCTCAAAGAGCTTGCAGATTCGGAACAGAAGTGCTTTGCAATTACAACTGAGCAGAAGGAATTAAGCGAACGCAAAAACGGCTTTGATGAACTTGAAGAAGCTGTCGGTTCGTGCGAAAAGCTTCTTAAAAAACTTGAAGGCCTCCAGACAGAATACAAATCAACAGCAAAAACATGGGAAGAACTTGATGCTTCTTATAAAACACTCCGGAAAACTTACATGGACGAGCAGGCTGGCATTATTGCAGAAACCCTGGAAGACGGAGTGCCTTGCCCGGTTTGTGGTTCTATAGAGCATCCAAAGCCTGCTTCAAAATCAGAAGTTGCTCCTTCAAAAGAAGAGCTTGATACTGCCGAAGAAAAGGCAAAGGAATGGGAGCAGAAGGTTTCTTCTGTAAATGCTTCGTGTGCAAAGGCAAAGGCCGATTATGAAAATACTCTCAAACAGATAGAAGAAAAATACAAGAAGCTTACAAAAGCGTCAGCAGACCAGGACCTCATGCAGCTTAAAGAAAAGCTTTCTGAATATAAGCGTTCGGCACAACAGGCGCTTGAAGAATGCAACAAACGGTTTGAAAGTGAAAATGCCCGTGTGGAGCAGAAGAAGAAAATAGAAGAGGAGCTTCCGGAACTTGAAAAGAGTCTTACACAAACTCTGACACAAATAACAGAAACAGGTTCCATGCGTTCTGCAGTTCAGGCACGGCTTGATGAAAAGAGTAAACAGGCTCAGGCTGCTAAGGCTAAATTAAAGTATGAAAATAGTGCACAGGCTCAAAAAGCAGCGGTCGAACTTGAAAATCAGATTGAGCAGATGAAGCTTGCGTTTGAAGCAGCACAAAAGGAATATGAAAAAATACAGAATGCCTATACAACGCTCGAAGGTGAATTAAATCAGCTTAAAAAACAGCTTGATTCATCAGAAAAAATTGATGTTTCGGAGCTTAAAGAAAAGCTTACTGCACTTGAAGCTCAAAAGAAAACAGCTTTGGAGCAGAAGGGCTATGTAGATACAAGGCTCGATAAAAACCGCGGTGCCCTTAAGAATATAAAAGAGCGCTCAGAAGCATTGGAGGGGCTTGAAAAACAGCATGCCTATGTAAATGCCCTTTCAAAAACAGCAAACGGAAATCTTGCAAACGGTAAAGAAAAAATCAAGCTTGAAACTTATATTCAGATGACTTATTTTGACAGAATTATTGCCCATGCAAACAAGCGCCTTATGATAATGAGCGACCTTCAGTATGAGCTTGTGCGCAAAAAGGAAGCAGATACACTTCAAAAGCAGACAGGTCTTGAACTGGAAGTAATTGATCACTATAACGGCGGACAGCGCAGCGTAAAAACACTTTCGGGCGGTGAGTCGTTCCAGGCATCTCTTGCACTTGCACTCGGACTTTCTGATGAAGTAAGGCTTTCTGCAGGCGGCATAAAGATTGATACAATGTTTGTAGACGAAGGCTTTGGTACTCTGGACAGCGAAACCTTGCAAAAGGCTTTTAAGGCACTTACAGGAATCACAGAAGGCAACAGGCTTATAGGCATAATTTCGCATGTAGACCTTCTCAAAGAAAAAATAGACCGTCAGATTATTGTAAAAAAAGACCGTACAGGTGGAAGTACGGTTAAGGTTATGGTATAATAATAGTATGAACCTGAATGATTTAAGAAACAATGCATATACAAATGCAAAAAAAGATGGTGAAGAAATAAAGGCACAGGCACAGGACAAACCTATTGGCGAAGGCTTTAAAAAATTTGGGGCTGCCGCTGCTGCAGAAGTTTTGAAGGAGCAGGGGCTTTTAAAAGTTCCGGTTCAGGAGCCGGAAGAAGAAGGTAAAGAGTCTGTCTATCGTCGTGTTGCAAAATTTTTCCTTTTAATTGGCGAAGACGAAGCTGCAAAAATTCTTCCGCATCTTTCAGATAAACAGATAGAAAAAATCATTCCGGAGCTTGCTTCAATCCGTTCTGTAAGCAAGGAAGAAGCAACTCAGATTCTTGAAGAATTTCAGACTCTGCTTGAAGATGCTAAAAAATCTGGTGGTGTAGAAACTGCCCGCGAAATGCTTACAAAAGCTTACGGCAAAGAACGAGCAGAACAGATGCTGCAAAAGTCAATGATAGAACCGCAGCCAAAGCCGTTTGAATATCTTGAAGGTGAAGAAACCGAAAAAATCCAGCTTTTGCTTAAAGACGAAAATGTTGGTGTAAAGTCACTTGTATTAAGTTATCTTCCTCCAAAACAGGCTGCTGCAGTTATTAACAGCATGAACGATGATGACAAGAAAGAAGTAGTACTGCGGCTTGCAAAAATGGAGGCTGTTTCTCCAGAAATTCTTAAGCGGGTAGACAAGGCAATGAAAGAAAAATCCCGCACAATTACAACTGAAAAAACAGAAAACATAGATGGCCGAAATGCTCTTGCACAGATTCTTAAAAAAATGGATTCTGGAGCCGAAGCAGATATCTTAAAATCTCTTTCTGCAGAAGACCCTGATCTTGGCCAGGACCTTAAAAAGAGGCTGTTTACTCAGGAAGATGTTATTGCTTCAGATGATAAATTTATTCAGGAAACATTACGCGAATTTTCTGACGAAGAAGTTGCACATCTTATTGCAGCTAAGTCTGATGATTTCCGCAACAAGATTCTTGATAACATTTCTCATGGCAGACGAAGCGAAGTTCTTGAACAGGAAGATCTGCTCAAACCTATGAAGCGTTCTGAATGCGAAAGAATAACGGCCTATTTTGTTGGCATTCTGCGCCGCGCCTATGAAGAAGGCAAGCTGATTATAAAAGGTCGCAACGACGAAATTTTTGTGTGACGCGGCATTCGTCATTGCGAGCGCAGCGAAGCAATCCACAGTTAAAAAGGAATAATTATGGAAAAATTTGATTTTTTAAATGAAGAAAACCTAGGAAAAGAATACAAGGGCTTTATTCTTTTAAAAATAGAAGATGTACCTGACTACAAATGTAAGTCTGTTTTTTTACGTCACAAGCGCACCGGACTTGAAGTTTTTCACCTTATAAAAAATGATCACGAAAATCTCTTTGCATTTGCTTTCAGAACTGCCGCAAAAGATTCAAAGGGAACTGCACACATTATAGAACATTCAACCTTGTGTGCTTCAGAAAAGTTCCCGCTTAAGGAACCATTTAATACACTTGCCGGACAAAGTATTTCTACCTTCTTAAATGCAATGACTTACCCTGACAAAACGGTTTATCCTGCAGCATCACTTGTCCGCAGCGACTATTTTAATATGTTCGATGTTTATGCAGACTGTGTTTTCTTCCCAAAGCTCACACACGACACTTTTATTCAGGAAGGCCACAGACTCGAAATGGATGCAGAAGGAAAAACAAGCATTCAGGGTGTAGTTTACAACGAAATGAAGGCTAACTTTACAACCTTCTATCAGATTGCAAATAACGAATTGCTTGCAGCTATGTTCCCTGATTCATACCCGGCTTTTTCTTCCGGCGGGGACCCTGCTGTAATTCCGTCTCTTACTTACGAGCAGTTTCTTGACTTTCATAAAACTTTCTACAGTCCTGATAACTGCTGTCTTTTCCTTTATGGCGATATTCCTACACAAGACCAGCTTGATTTTATTGACGAAAAATACATGCGTCGTCTTGAAGAAAAATTCAACTGTACAAGCGACCTTCCTTATGCAAGTCAGCCGCTTCCTTATGTAAAACCACAGGTAAAGGAACTGCTTCAGCTTAAAAAGCTTGATAAATCTATTTTCCTTGAAACAACAGCTCCTGATCAGGGTGCTACAGGAAATATGGCACTCATTGCAAAATACACAGGTGAACCAAATATCGAAAAATATTTCATTGGTGAAGTACTTTGCGGAAACGACAGTTCACCTTTGCTCAAGGCAATCAAGGATTCAGGACTTGGCGATATGCCTTATACAGGAAACTTCGGCCAGTTCAAAGAAGAATTCTGGGTAAATGGAATTGGTGGTGTAAAGGAAGGAAACGAAAGAAAGGTTTTTGCACTGTTTGAAAAAGAAATTGCAAAGCTTTATAAAAACGGTGTTTCACAGGATGATATAGATTCTGCTGTAATGGGAATTGATTTTAACCTTCGTGAAGAAAACCGCTGGTGGGGTCCCTATTCTCTGAATATCATGGAAAAGGCTCTTAAAGGTTGGGTTTGGGGAGATTCCTGTACAAGCCAGCTTTGTCCAATTACAAAGTTTGAAGAACTCAAGAAGGAATTAAAGAAAGATCATCAGCTTGTTCAAAAGCTTATAAAGAAATACTTTATAGATCCGCCGGTTGAATGCCGCATTATTGTACGTCCTTCTAAAGCATATCTTGAAGACCGCGCAAAAGCAGAAGCAGCACTTGTTGAACAGCTTGATAAAGCCGCAGACAAGGAAGCCCTTAAAAAGGATCTTGATCGTTTGCACGAGTACCAGGCACATGTAGAAACTCCGGAAGAACTTGCCTGTATTCCACATACAAAGGTAGAAGAACTTGAAAAAACTGTAGAAGAACCAAAGGTTGAATTACAGACTGTAACAGGCGCCGACGGTTCAGATATTCCGCTTTTTGTTAGTCGTGAAGAAACAAACGGATTATTTTACGTTGATGTTATGTTCCCGTTTGACAGACTTTCTCCTGAATATTTTAAACACATACCGTTCCTTTCGAATGTAATTACAAACATAGGTTGGGAAGGAAAAAAATGGGATAAATGTATTGCAGAATCTGCCTGTATAATGGGCGACGTTTGGGGAAGAATCCTTACAGGTTCTGTTTATGATGTTCCTCAGTGTAAAGAGCTTGCACAAAAGTTTGAGCAGTATAATTTCTGCGGACGCAAATGGCTTGGAGTTTGCTGCAAGGCTCTTACAGATAAAGCAGAAGAATCTCTTGACCTTCTGGCCCGCATAATTACAAAGATGGATTTTAAAGATGCTGCACGCCTTAAGGTTTTGATTCAGGAGCAGCGGGCAGGCAGAAAAGCAAGCCTTATAAATAACGGAAGAGAACTTGCCTTTAAGCGTTGTACTGCTGCCTGGAGCGAAGGCTATGCTCTTGCAGAAATCCTTTGGGGTGTAACTCAACTTTATACAGTAAGCGAATACAAAGAAAAGAACGCAAAGAAAATTCTTAAGGAATTTGAATATATTTACAAAGAAAGCGTTAAAGCGGGTGGAGTAATCCACATTACTGCCGACGATGATTCTCTTAATAAACTTATGCCGCTGCTTAAGGAATTTGCAAAGAAAGCAGGTCTTACAAAGCTTTTGCCTTCACGCAATTACAAGCTTGAAGATTATCTTCCTTATGTAGTTGCTGCTCAGAATGCAATGGGCGAGCATACAAAAGAAAGCCTTAGAACAGAATCTCAGACAGGTTATGCAACAGTCGTTACAAAATGTTCACCATATCTTACAAAAGAAGCTGCTGCAGAACTTGTTTACACAAACTGGCTTAACAATCATACCTTCTGGGAAAAATTCAGAACTACAGGCGGCTGCTATGGTGCCGGAATTTATCCGGATTCCGGTGAAACCTGCTTAAAACTCAGTACTTACCGTGACCCTGCTCCTGAAAAGCATGCAGAAATACTTCCTGAAACTTTGAAAGAGCTGGCAGATAACGCTTTTACTCATGATGATGTTGAGAAATCGATTGTTACCTGTTATGGGACTGCTATTGAACCTCAGACTCCTCAGGACCGTGGAAGACAGGCTTTTGAAACTTTCCTTTATGCAAATAACGGCTTTAAACAGACAAAAGTGGATAATCTGCTTTCTGTAAAAGATCAGGATGTTAAAAATGCTGCCCAGAGACTTGCACAGATGGCTGGCAAAGAGTCTCACAGGGTTATTTTCTGTGATAAATCTAAAGATTCCTATGGAAAAAATCTTGATTTACCATTATAATGGATGTATCTGGAGAAGCGTATGGATAAAAAAACAAAAGAATGTATTAAAATGTTGCGCGGCTTGGTTTCTGATGTTCAGGGAGCTCCTTTTCCTGGTGGCGACATCGATACTGAATTATATGCCATCTGGTATGAACATGCACAGAAAGCAGCAGTTGAATGTTTTGAGTTTTTGAATGCCAATTTCCCTAAAGAACAGAAGGAACTCAATAAGTCTATCGACAAGCTTTTTGATTAAAAGTTCTAAAATAAGGGCCATTTTGTACCGAAAATAAGAATGATAACTTATTTAAGGTGAATAACAGTAATGGCTGCAACAAAGAAAAATATAAAAATCAGTAGATACGGCTTGTCGGGAGCCTCTAAAAAAATAGGAGTAAATCTCTGGCGTTGTTTCTTTACCGCTTTTGAAAAAAACTCCGCTACCGAACAAAAATTCTTTCTTGAACTTGAGTTTTTGAATTCTGCATTATCTCCGGCAGAACCTCTTTTAGGATTTAAACCTCGTATCACAATAACAGAAGATGACCTTCAGTACGCTCTTGCAGGAACAACTTCTGCCTCAGAATTAAAATCAGAAAATATTGTTCAGCCTTCCTATGTAGTAGTTCGTTTTGGTAAGCTTGGTACAGATCCAAAACAATTCTGTGCATATCATTCACTTAAAAACATGCGTTTTGCCAGTAAACCGTTTACAATTCAAATGGATAATAAGTTGTTCAGCGAAGATCAGTTGAGCGGTTTTATAAATATTACAGAAGATGATTTCCAGAAGCATCCTGAATATCTTTGCGACAAAGGTTATGCTTCCTGGAATTTGAAATACGAAGTTGTCCGCGATGAATGCGAAGGCTACAAAAATAAAACAGAACGCTGGTTCCCGTATGGAATCAAAACTGATTTTTCCGGAATTGTAAGCTTTGATGGTGCAGATTACATTGTAGAACCAAGAAAGTGTCAGGGCTATATGGACCGCTATTGGGGAAAGACTTTCCCTTATGACTGGTTCCACATTTATTCTTCAAATCTTCAGAGTATAATTTCGGGCCGTGTGCTTAAAGATTCATATTTTTCAATTCAGGGTGCTTTTGAAGACCGCCTTGCATTTATGGGTGGTTTTGAAGGTGCAGATATTTTATTCCCTGCAAATCAAAAAAGACTTTACAGCTGCGTCTGGGATTGTACACAGGCTCCTTCTACAGAAGATCCGGAAGAAGATAAGCTTCACTGGTCTGTAAGTATTAACAGTAAACTTTGGGTTATTGATATTGATTTGTACTGCCGTATCCGAGAGCTTGCAAACAGAACTCTTGAACTGCCAGAAGGAACCCGTAAGATTTTGAATGTAGTTCAGGGTGCAACTGGTACCGGCGAAATTAAACTCTTCAAGAAAAACCGCAATACACTCGAACAGATTGAATACGCAAACATCACAAATGCAGTGTGCGAATTTGGTCACGAAGAAGACGGTGTGATTTAAAAAACTGCGAAAAAAAACTTGCCGTTTTAACCTTTTGTTATTATTTTCATAGATAGGTGATGCCTATGAATTATGAAAATTTTACAATAAAGGTTCAGGAGGCTCTGCAGGAGTCTTCTTCAATTGCAAATAAAAATGATAATGCCGAAATTTCTCCCGAACATCTGCTTGAAGCTTTGCTTGAACAGCAGGACGGGCTTATTGTACCTGTAGTTGAGCGCATTGGTGTAAATGCAAATGAACTCAACACCCGTGTAAAAGAACTAATAAAATCAAATCCAAAGGTTTCCGGGGCTGCCCAGGTTTATTTTTCTTCGCCTATGCAAAAGATTATTGCAAATGCAGAAAAAGAAATGGATGCCCTTAAGGACCAGTATCTTTCTACCGAACATCTTCTTCTTGCAATGTCAGATGCAGACTGCCCGGCCGGAGACCTTCTTCGTAAATGCGGAATAACTCATAAAGCAATAATTGATGCACTTAAAGCAGTGCGCGGAAATCAGACAGTAGATTCTCAGGACCCCGAAAGTACAATGCGTTCGCTTGAAAAATATTGCCGTGATTTAACTGCTGCTGCACGCCAGGATAAAATTGATCCTGTAATCGGTCGTGATGAAGAAATCCGCCGTGTTATGCAGGTGCTTTGCCGTCGTACAAAAAATAATCCTGTAATAATCGGTGAGCCTGGAGTAGGTAAGACTGCAATTGTAGAAGGCCTTGCCCGTCGTATTGCAAGCGGTGATGTGCCAGATAGTCTTAAGAATAAACGTTTGCTCGCACTTGATTTGGGAAGCCTTGTTGCAGGAGCAAAATTCCGTGGTGAATTTGAAGAGCGACTTAAAGCACTTATAAAAGAAGTTCAGAAGTCTGAAGGTCAGATTATTCTGTTTATTGATGAGCTTCATACATTGGTAGGTGCCGGCGCCAGCGAAGGAAGTATGGATGCTTCAAACCTTCTTAAGCCGGCTCTTGCTCGTGGAGAGCTTCGTGCTATTGGTGCCACAACTCTTGATGAATACCGTAAGTATATAGAAAAGGATGCAGCCCTTGAGCGAAGATTCCAGCAGGTATACTGCGCAGAGCCTAGTGTAGAAGATACAATTGCAATCCTGCGTGGACTCAGGGAAAAATATGAAATCCACCATGGGGTTCGCATAGAAGATGAATCTCTTGTTGCTGCGGCAACTCTTTCCAACAGATATATCACTTCGCGCTTTTTGCCTGATAAAGCAATTGACCTTGTAGATGAAGCAGCCAGCCGTCTTAAAATGGAAATTGAAAGTCAGCCGGTTGAACTTGATCAGGTTGAGCGAAAGATTTTACAGCTGCAGATAGAACGCCAGTCTCTTTCAAAGGAAGATGACCAGGCCAGCCGCGAACGCCTTGAAAAGCTTGATAAGGAACTTGCTGAACTGAATCAAAAGCAGTCTGCAATGAAGCTTCAGTGGCAGAATGAAAAAGACAAGATTGATGCCAGCCGCAAGGCAAAGGAGCAGCTTGAGCAGGCCCGCTTTGACCAGGAAAAATACACTCGCGAAGGAAACCTTGAAAAGGCTGCAGAAATTAAATACAGCATAATTCCGGAACTTGAAAAAAAGATAAGCGAAGCGGCAGAAGCACAGAAGGCTGCAGATACACCGAATGCCGCCAGCAAGGAATCGCTCCTCCGGCAGTCAGTTACCGAAGAAGATATAGCAAAGGTTGTTTCAAGCTGGACAGGCATTCCTGTAGCCAAAATGATGACCGGCGAAAAACAGAAATATATGGAGCTTGAAAATGTCCTTCACAAAAGAGTTGTTGGTCAGGAAGAAGCAGTTCAGGCAGTAAGCGATGCAATCCGCCGTAACCGCAGTGGCCTTAGCGACCCTAACAGGCCTCTGGGCAGCTTCTTATTCCTTGGTCCTACAGGTGTTGGAAAAACCGAGCTTGCAAAAACACTTGCTGATTTTCTCTTTAATGACGAAAAGGCTCTCACAAGAATTGATATGAGCGAGTACATGGAAAAGTTCAGTGTTACCCGCCTTATTGGAGCACCACCGGGATACGTTGGTTATGACGAAGGAGGCCAGCTCACTGAAGCAGTACGCCGCCGCCCATACAGCGTAATTCTTTTTGATGAAGTAGAAAAAGCTCATCCAGATGTGTTTAATGTACTTCTTCAGGTTCTCGATGACGGTCGACTTACAGACGGTCAGGGTAGGGTAGTAGACTTTAAAAATACAATCATCATCATGACAAGTAATCTTGAAAGCTCCATGCTGCGCCAGACCTTCCGCCCCGAGTTTTTGAACCGTATAGACGAAATAGTAACCTTCAGCGAGCTCAGCAAAGAAAACATTAAGGCAATTGTAGGCCTGCAGCTTGAACGCGTACAAAGCCGCCTTAATGACCGTAAAATTAAACTCAACTTTGATGATTCTGCAATGGATTTCCTTTGCGAAAAAGGCTACGATCCTGCAATGGGAGCCCGTCCTGTAAAACGCGCCATCCAGAATTATGTCGAAAACGCGTTGGCAAAAGAACTGCTTTCGGGTAATATAGCAGAAGGGTCCACTGTTCGCATAACTTCGGGCAACGACGGACTCATAATGAGGTAAATATGAGTATTAAAGATCAGGCAATCGCCTGGGTAAAGGACTATTTTGCAAAAAACGGCAACAGCGAAACAAAGGCCCTTATTGGCATTTCCGGTGGAAAGGACTCCGCAACCGTTGCCGCTCTTTGTTGTGCTGCTCTTGGTAAAGACCGAGTAATTGGCGTTATGATGCCAAACGGTGTACAGGCAGATATTGAAGATTCTAAAAAAATCTGTGCTTTTCTTGGCATTAAAAACTACACCGTAAATATTGCAAATGCCTATAAAGGTCTTACAGAAGAAATAAAAGCAGTAACAGGTCTTGCAGAAACTCCGGCCCAGTATAATACAAATACACCGGCGCGACTCCGCATGGCAACACTTTATTCAATTGCTGCAATCGAAGGAAACTGCCGCATTTCGAATAACGGAAACAAAAGCGAATGCCTTGTAGGCTACTTTACCTTGTGGGGAGACGGAGCAGGCGACTTTGCCCCCCTTGCAAATCTTTATGTAAGTCAGGTTATCCAGCTTGGTAAAGACCTTGGACTTCCGGCAGAGTTTGTAGAAAAAGCTCCTTCAGACGGAATGAGCGGCATGACAGACGAGCAGAAGCTTGGCTTTACCTATGACCAGCTGGAAAAAGTCGCCGAAGGAAAAACAGAAGGCATTGTGCCGGAAGTTGTAGAAAAGATACAAAAACAGATAAGAACAATGGCTTTTAAAAAAGAGTTATTGAATCTGCCTAAGTTTATGCCATTATAAATGTGGATTGCTTCGCAGAGCTTACCGAGTTTTTGCTTTGCAAAAACTCGTTCGCTTCGCTCGCAATGACACAATGCCATCATCGTGCGACTTTTGCGTAGCAAAACGTCGGTAAGTACGCGAAGCGTACGACCAATCTATTTTTTGTTAGAATTCTTACCACGGAAGAAATCTGCAATTTTCTGGAATAAATGCTTAAAAAATAAATATATCCTATAGAAGAACCCCGGATTTCGCAGGCGTTCAAGTCTTCTATAGCCTTCCAGGAGTTCTTCGTCGGTAAACTCCTTGCGCTGGTTGTTTTCTTCTATTTCCATTTCGAGCTGTTCAATTTCGGTAAGATTGTCTACGATGTTTGCGTGAATATTAGTCCAGCCAAGTTCTTTAGCTGCTGTAAGACGGCGTTCACCTGCAATAAGCTCATATTTGCTGTTAATTGTAATCGGGTTTAAAAGTCCATAGGTACGAAGACTTGCCTTGAGTTCTTCAAGATTCCCAAGGTCTTTTCTAACGCGTTTCTTTACTTTAATATTCGCAATTGGTATTAACATCGCTTACACATTATTCCATAAGATAATTATAGTCAATATCCGAATCTACTTCGTTGTGTATAACTGTGCTTGTTTCTTCCTCTTCACTGTAATCCGAGGTCAAGGTTTCGTCCTTGCTGAAATCATAACCAGGCTTTAAGAAATCAAGATTATATGAAAGTGGAGTTGTATCAACTGTAACTGTAAAGCGCTGTCCTGACTGGTACATTTCTTTTTCAAGTCTTGCAATTGCAATAGAAGAATTAGTTGTATTTGAGTGAATAGTACAGAATTCTGTAGGAACTGTACCCGAAAGGAACCATTGAGTTGTTTTATGGTCACCACAGTTATCTGTTAAAAGCTGACCGCTTACAGAACATACAGTTGCTTCAATAACTCCTTCAAGAGGCTTGTTCCACTCTTTAGAAGGCAGGTCACTGTTTATTTCGCCCATAAAATCACCCCAGGCATAACCGGCAAGAGTAGAACCTGTAATGTTCAGACCCAGTGACTGTCCGGGCTTATCAAATCCAAACCAGAAGGCAGCAGCATAATATGGTGTAAATCCACAGGTCCAGGCATCGGCCCAGTTTTGTGTTGTACCTGTTTTACCTGCAGCAGGCATTCTGTATGAGCGGCCGTTTGCAGCTGTATATTCAAACTTACCTTTCTGTCCGGCAAGAGTACCACCGCCATTAACAGTCTGTTCCAGAAGCTTTGTCATTACAAAAGCAGTCTGCTCAGAAATAACCTGAATCTTATCTCCCTTGGCTGTCTGTTCCTTGCGGATATCAAGTTCAGGAGTAAGAATTACGTTTCCGTTTTTATCTTCTACAGTGCGGATTGCCATAGGAGTAACTTCTTTACCACCGTTGGCAAAAATTGCGTAGGCTCGGGCCATTTCTATAGGACGAACAGAACATACACCAAGACCAATAGGGTAGCCCGGAACAAAGGCACGGCTAGGAAGCTCTTCTTTAGAAATACCAAGAAGGGCAACTGCACGGGTGATTGCTGCATCAAAGCCAATGCCGTCAAGAACCTTAAGAGAAGGAACGTTCATAGAGTGAATAAGGGCATAGTAAAGAGAAACATTACCCATCCATTCTCCCTTGAAGTTTTGAGGAATATACGGTTTGCCGTCTGCAGTATGGAATACAACAGGAGTATCAGAAATTTGTGTAGCAGGTGTGAACTGCTTTGAATCAATTGCTGCAGAATAATAAAGAGGCTTAAAGGTAGAACCAGGCTGTACCTTTGCCTGAACGGCACGGATAAACTGATTTTCCTGGTCATACTTACTTCCGCCAACAAGAGCATCAATATAGCCAGTAGAAGGTTCAATACAAATCATTGTTCCTTCAATAGTTGTTTTTTCTGCTTCCTGTTTTGCAAGAGTAGTAGCCTTATTTACAATATCAATCTTGAGACTGTCTGTACCGGTCATCATGGAAATTACATCAAGCACAGGATTGATTTTGTTTATGTAAGTTGAATTGGCAACTACCTGAGCTCTCTGTTCACTTACTTTAAGAGAAGGAATATCAAAAATAAGAGAAAGGATTTCTGTCAAAGGAATGTATATACTTGTAGAAAGATTTCCTCTGGTAGAATGCTCCCTCTGGTAAAGATAGTTGGCCCTTTCAATATATTTTTCCATTACAGTCTGGGCAACTGCCTGATGTTGAAGATTGAGCGTTGTATTTACAGTAAAGCCCGAAGAATAAATATCATCAGAACCATAAATCATGTTTCCAAGTTCACGGCGTACATATTCACTGAACCATGGAGCCTTGTCATCACGAACCATATAGGCACTTGCCGAAGTTCTTGTATAGTCAAAGCCTGCCCAGTAATCTTCAAAAGAAGTATCGGCTTCTTCCTGGGTGATATAGTTTGAAGCAACCATAGAAG
>JAEEGJ010003948.1_pt1 | contig 52794 bp, 42 predicted proteins | sample 8958761 | NCBI WGS metagenome assembly JAEEGJ01 (sample SAMN16246546, study PRJNA631951) | gut metagenome | biome: gut microbiome; feature: rumen; material: RS-attached | host: Bos | place: Iran: Karaj | collected 2018-10
CAGATGAGGACACCAAGGGTGGCAACGACATCCCATACGCCCCAGCTCTCGCGGATCTGCTTGCGGTAGTCGCCAGTGAAGGTGATGGCCTCGACCTGAGCCTTTGAAGGAGCAGGTGTGAAGAAGGATACTACCACCATCAGCAGTATGATGAAGACCAGCAGCCAGCACTCGAAGATGAGCCAGTTGGTCTGCCAGAACCATGCTGTAGACTCCCAGAAGCCACCTTCCATAACGGCTTTGCCAGAATCGGTCAGCACATTGGTGAGCAGACGGAGCATACCAATAAGGAAGCCTCCGATAAGTCCCCATTCACCAGCCTTCGGTGTGATTTTCTTGGAGAAGATACCGAGCGTGAAGACGGCTACCATCGCAGGTGCAATCAGCGACTGGATATCCTGCAGATAAGAATAGAGGTTGCCCATGCCCATCATGATTGGCATCCAGAGCAGACCTAAGATCACGACGACCACTGTAGCGATACGGCCAACGAGAACGTAGTGTGCCTCGCTCATGCCTTTCTTCATGGGCTTGTAGAAGTCCTCGGTGAAGAGGGTGGCACAGCTATTGAAGAATGCAGCCAGCGAAGCGACGAGGGCGCAGATGAAGCCGATGGTCACAATACCCTTGACACCAGCAGGCAGAATGTTCTTCACCATCATGGCGAAGGCACCATCGGTATCGTGGGTGTTGGTGATATCCATTTCAATACCGCTACCAGTCTTGAGCGACAAAGCATAGGCTACCATACCAGGAATCAGGAACATGAATACGGGCAGCAGCTTGAAGTAACCAGCGGCGATGGTACCACGACGAGCACGCTTCATCACCTCGGTATTGTCCTCGCCCTTGGTCTGGCCAAGCACACGCTGAACAATATGCTGGTCAGTACACCAATACCAGAAACCGATGATCGAAGCACCGAGGAATACTACGTAGCCAGGGAACTGCGGATACATGGGGTCTGCCTGATCGGGATGGAACATGTGGGTTGTTCCGAAGCCATCGTGGGCTGCGTTACAAACCTTCATCATCTCACCCCATCCGGCAGCAATGCTACCATCACCGAGCATATTCAGTCCTAGGAACAACACAAGGAATGAACCTATAATAAGAATAGGTGTCTGGATGGCTGACAGTGTCATCACACCCTTCATACCACCAAAAACGGTGAAGACAGCTGTGATGGCAATCAGACCGATGGCGCCATACCAGAAAGGCAGGCCCAACAGGTACTCGAAGAAGATACCACCTGTGAAGGCCGTTACAGAAACCTTCGTCAGCACGTAGGCAATCAGCGTGATGATTGAGAGCCACGAACCTGTGCGCTGAGTATAGCGGAACTTCAGGAAGTCGGGCATGGTGATGATTTTGCCCATCTTGTTGTTGAGCAGCTGATAGAAAGGCACAAAGAGCCAACCGAGAATCAGGATCATCCAACCCTGCATCTCCCAATGGGCCATACCCACACCGTCCTTGGCACCAGTACCGGCGAGACCAACAAGGTGCTCAGAACCGATGTTGGCAGCAAAGATTGCTGCACCAATGACATACCAGGGTTCACCCTTACCGAACAGATAGTCCTGAGAGTCGGCACCCTTCATCTTTTCTTTGTCTTTCTTGATGGCGCGATAGATCGCCCACACAATGGCACAGACTCCGATAGCGAGTACTACCCAGTCGAGCCATAAAAATTCATTTGAATTCCAATTCATGATTTTGTTTTTGATTTGTTTGTTGATTTTATTTTACAGAGAACTTGTAAGCAGCGTGGCTGAAGTACTTCTCACCGGGATTCAGAACGGGCTGTACCCACTCAGGCTTGTTGGGAGAATCTGGATACTTCTGGCTCTCCAGACAAACGCTGACGTGCTGTGGATAAGGACCGTGCTTGTGCTGGATGTTCAGCTCGTTGCCAACACCCTGGAAGTTACCGCTGTAAACCTGCACACCAGGCTCGTTGGTATACATCTCCATGAAGATACCGGTCTTGGGAGAATAGAGGCTGGCGCAAACCTGTGTGTCGTCGCCCTTGCCGTCCTTATAAGTATTTAGACACCAGTTGTGGTCGTAACCGCCAGCATTCTGGATCTGGTCGAAATCCGACTTGATGCTGTCGCCAATGGCGTGGGGTGTACGGAAGTCCATAGGTGTGCCCTCCACCGACTTTATCTCGCCTGTGGGGATGTAGAGCGTGTCGCTGGGCGTGAAGTTGTCAGCATTCACATAGAGCACCATGTCATAGCCGGGCTGTGTGAAGTCACCACTCAGGTTATAATAGTTGTGGTTGGTCTGATTGATGATGGTTGGCTTGTCGGTCTCAGCTTCCCAAGTGATGTCGAGTATATTGTCAGCAGTCACCTTGTAGGTGGTCACAGCCATCACCTTGCCAGGGAAGCCGTTCTCACCATCAGCAGCTACGATGGTCAGCTTCAGGATTGAGTCGCCAATCTGCTCTGCTTCGTATACCTGATTCATCCAACCTGTGGTACCACCACCATGCAGGCAGTTAGGGCCATCGTTCTGCTTGAGGGCATACTCTGTGCCATCGAGGGTGAACTTGCCATTCTTGATACGGTTGGCATAGCGTCCTACGCTGGATCCGTAGTCGGTGGGGGAATTAAGGGTATCGGCATACTGGGCGATGTTGTCGAAGCCGAGAACAACGTCTGTAGGTTTGCCGTCCTTGTCAGGAACGACGAGCGATACCACACGTCCACCATAATTGGTGATGCACACCTCCATGCCGTTGGCATTCTTCAGGGTATAGAGCTTCACGGGCTTGTCCTGAAGGGTGGTGTCGAACTTGGCGGGGTCGAGACCCGAAACCGTTAACACAGGTGCCTGCTGGCCTCCTGCACATGATGCGAGCATCAGCGCTGCTGCGCCAAGACTCAGAATGCTACTTTTCAGTACTTTCATTGTTACTACGTTTTAAGTTGAATTTAATTATAAGTCGATTTTGGGTGTAAATTTACAACTTATTTCTGAAATGACAATGAAAAAGGGCATAAAAATTAGCGGTAAAGTGTAAAAAATACACCTTACCGCCCATATTTAACCTTTATAAACACATTTTGCGTGTTTAAAGGTGTCTTTTAGCAGAGTTTACGAGAGCCGTCGCTGATGACAACATCATAGACTTTTGGCTCGTGACCATATTTCTCGTTGAACTTCTTCTTGGCATTCTCTACGAACTGCTTATACAAATCGTTGCGGACGAGATTGATGGTACAGCCACCAAAGCCACCACCCATGATACGGGAACCAGTAACACCATTCTCCTTGGCAAGGTCGTTCAGATAGTCGAGTTCCTCGCAGGATACCTCGTAGTCCTTCGACAGACCTTCGTGAGTCTTATACATCAGTTCACCAACCTTTTCGTAGTCGCCTTCATTAAGGGCATCGCAGACGCCCAGCACACGGTCTTTCTCACCGAGTACGAATTTGGCGCGCTTGTAGTCTTCAGCGCCTACCTCTTCCTTCACTTCCTCCAGCTGCTCCCAAGTGCAGTCGCGCAGAGTCTCATACTTGCCCTCCGGATGTTTGGCCTGAATGTGTTTTACCACATTCTCGCAGGAGTTACGACGGTCGTTGTAAGGCGAACCTGCTAACTGATGCTTCACTACAGAGTCGAGCAGCACAAGGCGATAGCCATCGGGTTTGAAGGGGAAGTATTCAAACTCACGGCTGCGACAGTCGAGACGCATCAGACAGCCGGCCTTACCGAAAACAGAGGCAAACTGGTCCATGATACCACAGTTCACACCACAGTAGTTATGCTCTGTGGCTTGTCCTGCCAATGCCATATCCCATTGTGAAACCTTGTTGTCGCCAAAGATATCGTTCAGGCCGAAGGCGAAACAACTCTCCATAGCAGCTGAGGAAGACATACCGGCACCTAAGGGCACGTCGCCAGCGAAGGCGATGTTGAAACCTTTAACAGGAACGCCTAACTTCTTCATCTCAAGGGCTATACCGTAGATGTAGCGAGCCCAGCTTGCACGTGGACCATTGGGGTCGCTCAGTTTGAAATCGACACGATCCTTCAGGTCGATGGCGTAGGCCATCACAGTGTCTTCTGTACCATTGGCACGCATCTCTGCCAAGATGCCCTTGTCGACGGCACCTGGGAATACGAAACCACCATTATAGTCAGTGTGCTCACCAATCAGGTTAATACGGCCTGGAGAGGTATATACATTGCCGGTCTTTCCATCGAAATGCTTGATGAAACGGCTTCTTACAAATTCAATATCCAACATGTTGATTTATGATTAAATTAGTCAATCTTAATGTCTGTATTCACATTTTTGCATCCTATGAGGGCATAGAACAGAATGTAGGCCAACATAGCGATAACAAGCCAGTAACTGAAGATAGGACCAGCTGATTTGGCTATGGCCTCCTGGATAAGGGGCATCACACCACCGCCAACAACCATCGTCATAAAGATTCCGGAGGCTGCTTCTGTGTATTTGCCAAGTCCCTCGACAGAGAGGTTAAAGATACCACCCCACATAATAGAGGTACAGAGACCGCAGGCAGGGATGATGAAACTCTTGGCAGGCACGTCGTGACCATTGAAAGAAATGGTTATGCTCTCGGGCATGAAGATGGCAATGACTAATAAGATAATGGCAACGGTGCTTACTGTTGTCAGCTGAAGTTTGGTGGAAACCTTACCTGAGATGGCACTTGAACAGGCACGTCCTATCATCATGAGAAGCCAATAGGCAGCGGCCAGTGTACCACCGACAGCAGCAGCGCCCTCAAAGCCGAGATCTGTCACATAGAAATTGAGCTCCATTGGAATACCGATTTCGATACCCACGTAGAAGAAGATGGCGATGACACCCAACAGACAGTGGCGGAAGGCTAGCGGACTGCGCTCATACTGCGGAGCCACCTTGCCAAGTGTGGGCTCTGGGATATCCACACGGCTGATAATCAGGAATGAGATGGCAAATACGGCCATACCGATAAACAGCAACGGAGCCACATCGCTCATACTGGTGTCTTTTGTCACGGTGCCAACCAGGATACCTGCCAGCAGCGGAGTGAGTGTGCCAGTAAGAGAGTTCATTGTACCACCGATCTGAATCAGCTGGTTACCCTTGTTTCCACCGCCTCCTAAGAGGTTCAACATCGGGTTCACCACCGTGTTCAGCATACAGACACAGAATCCGCAGATGAAAGCGCCCAGCAGATAGATAATCAGGTTGAGTGCCACAGGGATATTGTCATATGTAAATACATAAGTACCTGCGCCTACGAGACTCGACAGATATTGGAAGATCAGGCCCACAATACCGACAATCAGAGCTGTCAGGGCAGTCTTCTTATAGCCATATTTTGTCAACATCTTACCTGCGGGAATACCCATAAACAGGTAAGCAGCAAAGTTCATGAGGTTACCCCAAGCCTTGGCAAATGGGTACTCAAATCCCCAAATATTGCCGAAAGGTGCACCCATGTTTGTCACAAAACTGATCATCGCGAAGATGAAACACATGGTGATAATGGCAACCAGCTTGCTATTATTCTTTTCTTGACTCATAATGTTTATAATTAGTGTTGGTCAAACGAAACAAATTATTCCACGACACCAAAACGATAAATCGTCTTATGTTTGTAACGCTCACCTGGTCTCAATATTACGCTGGGGAAGTATGGACGGTTGGGTGAATCGGGGAAGTGCTGGGTTTCCAGACATACTGCTGAACGGTATGGGAATGTACAGCCGTTGGCACCCTTGTAACCAGTAGCGAAGTTTGCAGTGTAGAGCTGCATGCCTGGCTCTGTGGTGTAGCACTCCAATGTACGACCGCTCTTCGGCTCAGTGATTCTAGCAGCAAAGCTGAGTTCACCTTCTTCGCGCTTATTCAGCACATAGTTATGGTCGTAGCCATGTCCGAACTTGATCTGCTCGTTGTCAGCATTGATCTCTTGACCGAAGGTCTTAGGCTTGCGGAAGTCGAATGGGGTTCCCTCTACTTTCAGAATCTCACCGGTAGGAATGGCAGTGGCATCGGTTGGCAGATAGAAGTCTGCATTAATCTCGCAAATCTGATCCTCAATCGTTGGTGTGGGATCTGCAGTACCAGCTAAGCTGAAGAAAGCATGATGCGTCAGATTTACAATGGTCTTCTTGTTTGTGGTTGCCAAATACTCGATAACCAACTCGTTGAGGTCAGTAAATGTGAACTCCACTGTCACGTCCAACTCGCCTGTGTAGCCTTCCTCGCCATATGAAGAAATACGGTGGAGAGCCAATGCACGAGGCCCCATCTGGCGGGCATCCCACACTTTAGCATTGAAACCTACAGCACCGCCATGAAGGTGATTGGGACCATCGTTGAGTGCCAACTGATAGTCTTTGCCATTCAGCGTGAACTGTCCCTTGCAGATACGGTTACCCCAACGTCCGATTAGTGTAGAAAGATAGGGCTCGTTGCCGCTCATGAGCTGCTGAATGCTGTCATGACCTTGGATAACGTTAGCTACTTTTCCATCCTTATCAGGCACCATAATAGCACAAATGGCACCGCCATAGTTGGAGATTGCCACTTCATAACCCTTACGATTCCTAAGAATGTACAGATCTGTTTTCTTACCATTGATAGTGGTCTGGAAGTTCTCTCTCTTCAGACCACACAAATTCGCATTTTCTGTTGTTGCCATAATTGAAATGTTTTTAGTTACAAACTATTTTTTGCAAAGTAACAGAAAAAAATCCAATTAGGCAAAGGAATCAACGAAAAAAATGTTGCGGATGTATTAAAAAAACCTAAAGGCAGTTTTTTAAGAAGTCTGCGACGACATAACTGCTACCTCCAATAAACACAAAATCGCCTTTTTTTGCCTTTATCTTTACTGCAGAGTAGGCCTCTTCAACACTGGAGTAGGCGTCGCCATTCAGTCCAATCTGCTGCCCCGTCATCTGAAGTAAATGTTCAGAAACAGCGCGCTTGCTATTGGTTTTGGTGAAGAAATACGTAGCCTGTTTGGGCAACAGAGCCATGATGCCGTCGATATCCTTGTCTTCCACCACGCCAAACACAATATACATATTGTTGCATTTTACCTCGTTGAGCTGCTGACTCAGATATTTCCAGCCTGCAGTATTGTGACCAGTGTCGCATACTACCATAGGGGATTCGCTGACCACCTGCCAGCGTCCCATCAGACCTGTTGTGGCACAAACATTCTTGAATCCAGCCTTGATTTCAAGTCCTTTGGCGGGTGACTTCGAATCGTCGGTGAAGCGGTAAAGATAACCAAGATCCTCTAGTTTCCTGATGGCCCAGAGAATGGTATTGGCATTCTTTGTCTGATAGCTTCCACAGAGTTCGCCTGAGATTTTACCGTAGTTGCGGGTATTGTAGATCATCTCTGAGAACTGCTTTTCTGCATATAGCACCTCTGGTTGGTCTTCTGCAAAGATGATGGGCGCCTTATTCTCATCTGCAATGGCTTCAAAGACAGGACGCGTCTCTGGCTGTGTTTCGCCAATCACTACGGGTACATTTGGTTTGATAATGCCTGCTTTCTCCATTGCAATCTGTTCAAGTGATGAGCCTAACAGTTGCGTATGATCCAAACTGATGTTTGTGATGACTGACAGGATTGGGGTTATGATGTTCGTGCAATCAAGCCTGCCACCGAGTCCGACCTCGATGACGGCGATGTCAATCTTCCTTTCACTGAAATATTTGAAGGCCATAGCCGTCGTCAGTTCAAAGAAGGTTGGCTTAAGGGGCTCGAAGAAAGACCGTTCGTTCTCCACGAACTCTATGACATAGCTTTCAGGAATGGGCTGTCCGTTGATGCGGATGCGCTCACGGAAGTCCACAAGATGTGGAGATGTATAAAGCCCGACCCTGTAACCGCACTGCTGGAGGATGGCAGCAATGGTATGCGCACAAGAACCTTTGCCATTGGTACCCGCGATGTGGATGCTGCGGAAGTTTTTGTGAGGATGACCGAAATGCTTGTCGAGAGCAAGAGTGTTCTCTAAGCCTTCCTTATAACCGCTGACACCCTGTTTCTCGAACATTGGCGTCTGCGTAAACAGATAGTTACAGGTCTCTTGATAAGTCATATCCTTTAATTGAAGTAGTTCTTGAAGCGCTGGAAGATGGAGTCCTTCGTCTGCTTATCGCCTTTAAAATTGTCCGAGTTCTTGAATTGCTCTATCAGTTCCTTTTCCTCGCGACTGAGGGCTTTGGGAATATACACGCTGATATTCACCACCAGATCGCCCTTTCCAGAACCATAACCTTGAACAGCAGGCAGACCTTTGCCCCTCAGACGGAGGGTTTTCCCAGGCTGCGTACCATTTTCTAATTTCACCTTCAACTTCGTGCCGTCGATGGTGGGTACTTCTATCTCACCGCCTAAGGCTGCTGTGGGGAAGTCGAGTAGCAGATTATAGATCAGATCATTGCCGTCGCGGATGAAAGTATCGTTTTCGACCTCTTCGATGAATACCTGTATGTCGCCAGCGATACCGTTGTGCTTGCCTGCATTTCCCTTGCCAGGCACATTCACCACCATGCCCTCTGCAACACCTGCAGGGATGTTGATCTCCACCACTTCTTCACCTTTTTCGACGCCAGTTCCACCACAGTGCTTACATTTGTCCTTGATGACCATACCCTCACCATGACAGTTTGGACAGACACTCTGCTGTTGCATCATACCGAAAATGCTCTGCGTGGTATGGGTGATGACACCGCTACCATGACAGGTGGCGCATTGTTCCTTACCACTACCGGCTTCTGCACCTGAACCGTTACAATGGGGACATGAGATATCCTTGCGCACCTTGAATTTCTTGGTAACGCCTTTGTTGATCTCCTCTAATGTCAGTCTCACCTTCAGGCGAAGGTCGCTTCCACGATGTTGTTGCGGACGACGTGCGCCGCCTCCGAAGCCTCCGAATCCGTGACCACCGAAGATGTCGCCGAACATCGAGAAGATATCGTCCATATTCATCGAGGCTCCACCGAAGCCGCTGAAGTCGAACCCACCCATACCAGGACCGTTAAAACCAAACTGGTCGTACTGCTGACGCGTCTTCGGGTCGTGCAGCACGTTGTAGGCTTCTGCAGCCTCCTTGAATTTTTCTTCAGCTTCCTTATCGCCGGGATTACGGTCTGGGTGGTACTTGATGGCTATCTTTCGATAGGCTTTTTTTATCTCGTCTTCCGAGGCGGTCTTCTCGACCCCAAGCACCTCATAATAGTCTCTTTTTTGTGCCATGTGTTATTGTCCTACTGCCACTTTGGCGTGGCGGATTACTTTGTCGTTTAGTTTATAGCCTTGCTGCAGACAGTCGATAACCTTACCTTTCTTGTCGTCGCCCATGCCAGGCACCATAGCCACAGCCTCATGTACATCGGTGTCGAAGTCGGCGTTTTCTGTCTCTATTTTGCTCACACCTTGAGATTCAAGGATCTTCAAAAATTTCTGATGAATCAGTTCCATACCCTCGCGTAGCACTGCTGGGTCGTCGGTCTTCGCGCCATTCTCAATGGCACGTTCCATATCGTCGAGCACTGGTAGGATGGCTGTGATAAACTTCTCACCGCCATTAAGGATCAGTTCTGCGCGCTCTTTCAGGGTACGCTTGCGATAGTTCTCAAACTCAGCCACCTTGTAGAGCAACTGATTTTTCAAATCGGCAATTTCATCCTGGGCTGTCTGCAAGGGATCCTTTTCCTCGGAGTCCCCAGAGTTTTCCGTATTCTCAGAGTTTTCAGAGTTTCCTGTTTCTTCTGCTGCCTCATTGGCAGTATCTTCTGAAGGATTCTCGTTCAGAGTTTCCTCATCTTCGATATGAATATCTTTTTCTGTCATAATTGCGTATGTTTAAAACTTCTGTAAGTCAACAAGCAAATATCGTGCCATTAAGCATACATTTTAGCTTTTTGCTCTTTGATCTGCTCATCGTATATATAGTCATCGTAGGTCATCAGCTTGTCGATGGTACCCTTGGGTGTCAGTTCGATAATACGATCGGCCACCGTATTGATAAACTCGTGGTCGTGCGAAGCGAAGATGATGTTTCCTTTGAATTGTATCAGGTTGTTGTTAAAAGCCTGGATACTTTCCAGATCAAGGTGGTTCGTGGGCGTATCGAGAATCAGGCAGTTTGCATTCTTCAGCTGCATTCTGGCAATCATGCAACGCATTTTCTCACCACCGGAAAGTACATTCACGTGCTTCAGCACATCTTCCTCCTTGAAGAGCATACGCCCAAGGAAAGATTTCATGGTTACCTCATTGCCTGGTCCCCATTGCGAAAGCCAGTCTACAAGGTTCATCTCGCTTTGGAAGAACGATGTGTTGTCGAGTGGGAGATAGGCGGTGGTGATGGTGACACCCCACTTATAAGTGCCGGCATCTGCCTCACGGTTACCGTTGATAATCTCAAACAAAGCGGTCATTGCCTTCGGGTTGTGCGAAAGGAAAACAGTCTTCTGCCCTTTCTCAATAGTGAAGTTCACATTGTCGAAGAGTACGGTGTCGTCTTGGTCGACAGCTTTCAGTCCCTCTACCTCAAGGATCTGTGTGCCAGGTTCACGTTCCATTGAGAAAATGATGCCAGGATATTTGCGGGTTGAAGGGGTGATCTCCTCCACATTCAGTTTTTCAAGCATCTTTTTTCGTGATGTGGTCTGCTTTGATTTAGCAACGTTGGCAGAGAAGCGACGGATAAATTCCTCCAGCTGCTTACGTTTCTCTTCGGCTTTCATCTTCTGGTTCTGTGCTTGTCGCAGAGCCAGCTGCGAACTCTCATACCAGAATGAATAGTTGCCAGAGAATAATGTCACCTTACCGAAATCGATGTCGACTGTCTGTGTCGAAACGGCATCCAGGAAGTGACGGTCGTGGGATACGACCAACACGCACTGCTCCAGATTAGAGAGATACTCCTCCAACCATTGCACAGTGTCGAGGTCGAGGTCGTTGGTAGGCTCGTCAAGCAACAGGTTGTCGGGATGGCCGAACAGGGCCTTAGCCAGCATCACACGCACTTTCTCGTTGTTCGAGATATCTGCCATTTGCTTATAGTGCTGTCCTTCGCTGACACCAAGATTCTGCAATAACTGTGCAGCCTCGCTCTCGGCCTCGTAACCATTCATCTCAGCGAAGGCCATTTCCAGTTCTGCGGCACGGTTGCCGTCTTCTTCTGTCATCTCGGGCTTGGCATATAAAGCCTCGCGCTCCTTCATATTGTCCCACATAGGCTTGTGACCCATCAGGACTGTATCCATGACTGAGAAATCGTCATATTTAAAGTGATCCTGCTCCAGCACACTCATACGTTCGCCAGGCAGCATCTCCACAGATCCCTTGTTAGGCTCCAATTCGCCGCTGATGGCGCGTAGCAGGGTAGACTTGCCCGCACCATTGGCACCAATGATGCCATAGATGTTTCCACTTGTAAACTTCAGGTTCACATCCTTATAGAGAACCTTCTTTCCGAATTGGATAGCCAGATTTGTGACTGTAATCATCTCTTCTTTATACCTTATTAATATATATACTATTGAATCAGGCTGCAAAGGTACGCAAAAAAATCGATACTGCCAAGAAAATCCTCCAATCGTTTGGTGTTTCACTCGATTTACACTACCTTTGCATCCAAAATCAGCAGATATGAGATATAACGCAGGATATAATCGTGAGGGTGAGTACGACCATTTCGTCGTCTCCGAACCGATGCCTTTGCTTGAATGGCTCTTTGCCAATGTACCGCAATCGAAGTCGAAAATCAAGGCTACGTTGCAGGGACGGGGCATCAAGGTAAATGGTAAGACTGTCTCGCAGTTCGACTATCCTTTGGAGAAAGGTATGAAGATAGCCGTGAGCAAGACCAAACGTAACCAGCAGGGTTTTAAGAGCCGCTGGGTGAAGATTGTGTATGAAGACCGCTGGCTGATTGTCGTCGAGAAGGCTGAGGGCATACTCTCGATGGCAGCCGGACATTCGACGCTAAATGTAAAGAGCGTGCTTGATGATTATTTTAAGAAATCACGTCAGAAATGTACGGCGCATGTGGTGCATCGTCTTGATCGCGACACCAGCGGGCTGATGGTCTATGCCAAAGATATGGAGACGGAGCAGATTCTCGAGCATAATTGGCATGACATCGTCTACGATCGTCGCTATGTAGCTGTCTGCTCTGGAGAAGTGCCAGAAGATGACGGTACGATTGAGAACTGGTTGAAGGATAATAAGGCCTACGTCACCTATTCCTCGCCTGTCGACAATGGTGGCAAGTATGCCATTACCCATTATCATGTGTTGGCCCGTACGGCTGAGCATTCGTTGGTGGAATTCAAGTTGGAGACCGGTCGTAAGAATCAGATCCGTGTGCATTCTGCCGATATGGGTCATCCTGTCTGTGGTGATCCGAAATACGGCAATGGTGACGATCCGCTTCATCGTCTATGCCTTCATGCGTGGCTGCTCTGTTTTCATCATCCGGTGACTGGGGAGCCCATGGAGTTTGAGACACCCTTGCCAACTGCTTTTAAGAAAATGTTCTGATTATGGAGAATATAGGTATTTATATTTTTATTCTGGTGGCCATCATTGTGGCTTTTCTGATTATCAAGAAAGTGACCACATGCCTTATCCGCTCGATTGTGCTAATCGTGCTGGCAGCTGTGTTGGGATATATCTATTGGATGTATCTTAGATAAGGAGTCAGGAGTCACGTGTCTCTTCTGTGAAGATCGTCTCAAAGGTCTTACGCAGTTCCTGGGGATTGGCAATGAGTTGGCGCAACTCGTTAAGGTTTTTCTCATTGGGTGAGTGGGGGAGCCACAGACGAATATAGCCGTTCACTGAGTATTTCTCATCCAAGTGTTTTTTGAAGCGCTTCCAATGTCCCTCTTTGTCGAGTTGCGGATAGTTGCCAAGACCATACTGGATGGTGCGACGGAAGACGATGTCGACACTGATGTCTCTGTCGGCCTCTGCTACGATTTTGCCATAGAGGCTTCTGGGCGAATGACTGGCTGAGGCGCGATGATCCTCCACCGCCTCTTTCATTATTTTGATCTGTTCCGGTGAGAACCATTTTTTCAACCTGGCATCGTTGGCGAGTATTTTCCCGCCCGTGATGTGGTGTACGGCTCTTGGGCCGGACATACCCAAGTCATGATAGGCAGCTATGACATAGGCCATATTGATATCGGCGCCTGTGGTTTTCACCATTTCGAGCGAACGGCGTATCACACGGGTAACGTGCTCCAGATTGTGGGCACGGTCAAAGTCTGCGTATCGAGGGAGAATCTGGGTTTCAACGAATTCCACCAGATCAAGGCTTGGGCTATTGGTTATCATAGATAAAGTCTGTATTTTGTTGCAAATATACGATTTTTTTCAGACATAGGAACTTTTTTTAGACATAATAACATAAGAACATAATATTTTTTGTAATTTTGCACGAAAATAGTGGAATTTATGATGGAAGAGAATCGAATCAGGACCAATTCCCCGAAGGCTTGGCTTTTGGCTGCTCGTCCGAAGACGTTGTCTGGTGCAGCTGTTCCCGTGATGATTGGTGTGTCATTGGCATATGTCGATGCGAAGACCTATGGCGACGATGTGTTCAGTTGGATGGCTGCTGGGCTCTGTCTCCTTTTTGCTTTTATCATGCAGATTGATGCCAACTTTATCAACGACTTCTTCGACTTTGCCAATGGTACGGACAATAATGAGACGCGTTTAGGCCCTCGTCGTGCTTGTGCGATGGGATGGGTGAAACTCGATGCCATGAAGAAGGCTATCGCTGCTACTACCTGTCTGGCTTGTATTGTGGGCTTGCCTCTCATATATTGGGGCGGACTCGAGATGATCCTCATCGGCCTTGTCTGCATCGTGTTCTGCTTTCTCTATACCACCCATCTGTCGTATTTGGGATTGGGCGATGTGTTGGTGTTGGTGTTTTTTGGCATCGTGCCCGTCTGTATTACCTATTATATCCAACTGCACACTGTGACGTGGGAGGTGTTCCTTGCTTCAGTGGCCTGCGGTATGGTGATCGACGCCCTGTTATTGGTGAATAATTTCCGTGACCGAGATACCGACCGCGAGGCGGGCAAGAATACGCTCGTGGTGCATATTGGGGCCAAAGGTGCCCTGCAGTGCTATCTTGGTGTGGGTATTGGGGCGATGATTTTAGGCGCTACCTTCCTTATGAATGGTCATCCTTTAGCTTTCTTTCTACCCTTTGTCTATCTCGTCTTTCATATCTATACTTATCTGAAAATCAAAAGGATAGACAGAGGGAAAGCACTGAACATCTGCTTGGGAGATACAGCGCGCAATATCTTTATTTACGGTATTTGTGTTGCAGTGGGCCTGCTCTTAGTCTAGGATACAATATTCTCCAGGACTTCTTAGGATATTCTAGTTGAAGAAGGGCCAGGAAACACCCATGTGCATTACACTGCCGTTCATCGGGTAATGGGGTGTCGTGAAGTATTTCCGGTTGGCTGAACTGTAGAGCACGTTACTCATCATCACGAAGAAGCGCACGCCCTTTAACTTCAGGTTGGCGTACACATCCACAAACGGGAACTCTCCTAATTCCACACGGCTGGCTGTATTCTTCTGCACAGCAAACTGGTTGATCATCGGGCAGAAGTCTGGCGCCTCATATTTTGTGAAATAGGTCACATTGCCACCCAATTCCACATCAAGCACGCGAGCGATCTTGAATTTCAGATAGAGGTTCGAGAAGATGTTGAGAGCAGGTAGCGGCAATACATCAGTATTGCTGGAGTTTTGATAAGTGATGATATTCTCCCAGTTCAAGGGCCCGAGGCGGAAGTCTTGATACAGTTGCGCGGTAAGCAGGTTGATGTTGCCACCTTCCTGATAAGCGCCTGCCGTCAGGTTCTCACGCCCGATGATGTTGCCGTTGCCATCTTTGTTGGTGTCGTAGCTCATGCCAAAGTAGGTGTAGTTCTGTATCTCCTCGACGGCCAGACGCAGACGGGTGTTTGTCAGCGAATACGACAGCATTCCTTCAATCCTTGTACGCATCTCCTGCTTGAACTCATTCTGCTGGTCCCACCACATGTGTTGCGAGTGGTATCGGCGGTAGAAGAACGACGGGTTCATACGGTGGAAGAATGCTTTGGCGGCTACGCGCACAGTATCCTTGAAGAGTGCGAAATTCAGGTCGGTATCGAAGTCGAGCTTCAGTTGACTGGCATCCTCGCCAGCTAGCCAGAACTCACCAGTAAGGTTGAAATGCAAGGTCTTGCCTTGCGTCTTGTTTAATTGTCCGCCTACGCTGACGTTATGCTCCGTCCATTGCTGCTGGAATACGGTCGTTCCCAGAGTGTCGGGCATATCATAACGGCGGTATTCGTGGGTCACGAAGGCTTTCAGGCCTGCCTTCATATATTTATTGAAGCCCTCAAGCAGCGCTAGTCCCAATGTGTTCTTCACCTGAAAGTGCTTGTTGATGTCTTCAATACTATCTCTTTCGAAAGCCCTATAATAACGATCAAAATAGTAGTTCGCAGGGGCCTGATAAGCCTGATAGATGCGTTTAAAGTTATGTAGTTCCAGCGTATGGATGATACTGGTCACAGGCACGTACTCCTTCTTCATTGTAGCATCGATGGAGTCTTGGATGGCCTGCAGACGGTTCAGACTGTCGAGTTTCTCCTGACTGTCCACTTGGATACGGGTGGTGTCTACGGCTTCGCTGGTCTTCTCCTTCGGGGGCTCTAGGCCTGCGATGGCAGCACCTTCCGGACGGCCTTTGGGGGCAGCAGTCTCTCGCCCTTTCGGCGCATCGGCACCCTCTTTCTTCATTTCCAATTCTTCCTTTTCCTTTTGTGAGGCTTTGGCAAACTCACGAGCCTTGAGCTCTTCTTCGGTCATCGGTACCTGACGGTAGAAACCGATGTTGTAGCGATGACTTAGAAAAACGTGGAGGTTGTCGTTGCGATTCCAATTCTGCGTCAGCACTGTGGGGATTTCATTTTCTGCGAAGTCATCATTAAACGATTCGGGATGCTGGATGTATTCATCATCGGTGATACCGCCGTTCTCGGTGGCCTTTTGGTGATTCGTCGAGAAGAGGAAATGGGCGTTATAGCGGTCGCCTAGATAAGTGGCGAAGATTGAACCGTTGAAATGTGACACACTCTGGCTGCTATAGTAGCCGCGCGCATAGTCGTAGGTCATCTGGAAGCCTATGCCTAGACGTTTGTTCACATTCACGGCAAATTTTGCATCAAGCCTGTCTTCGCCGTTCTGCTTGTCGCCGCAGTTGTCGTAGGTCAGGTAGGTGAGCGGCGAGAGGGTGTTGGTGAACAGAAACTCGTCGGGATCTACCATAAAGAAGGAGTAAGGGTCGGTGAATATGAACGAACTACTCTCTTTACGGTCGATGAAGATACGGTTCTGCCGGGCGGAATAGTTGTTACCGATGGTGTTGTACTGACCATATATTCCCGAATTGAAAAGAGAGTTCGGGAACAGGTGGGGTAGGGTGTCGGGTGTCGCGGGTATCACATTGCCGAACTTCCTGTCTACAGTCCAGACCTTCATTCCCTTAGGTACCTCTTTGTTTTTCGAGGTTGTGTCGTTGTTATGTTTGTTGAAGTTCTGATTGCGCTGTGTCACGTTGCCCATCTCGTCAATCTGATTATACGTGTCTTGGGCCATCAGGGGGCTGACGGCTAGCATCGTGAACAGCAGGAATAGTATTCTTATCTTCATTTGTTAAACATTCGCATGGAGGCTTCCGCCATCTTGAAACACATGGCGATGAGAATGACTATGATACCTTTCGTCTTGTCGTCGGTGAGGTAAATGATCACACCCACTGCAGCCACAATCATAAAGATCAGATTCAGCACGTTGCGTATTTGATCCTTGTTCATTTCTCGTTAAGAAGTGCGGTGAATTTGTTGAAGATGTAGTCCTTGCGGTCGATGGTCTTCCTACGGAACTTGGCCGAGAGCTTGAGCAGTTTCGTATGCTTCTTATTTACGGCATACTTGTCGGCAATCCATTCCTCAGCTGTGTAGTGGGTAGGGTCACGTTCCAGTTCGTAGTCGTAACTGATACGTGTCATCTGCACATCAGCCTTGCCGTCGCTACAATTCACAATGAGCTGGAAGTTCATCACCGTGCGGTCGAGGTTAAGGGCTGTACTCTTAAAGACGAGCCACTCGTGGAAGGTGGCACCCAACTGGTGATTGGCCTGATCCTGAATAGCTACCTTACTCTTTTCAAACAACTGGTTTTCCTCATTTGCCATCTTGTTAAGTTGCGCCAACAGGATGTCATAGATTTGTGAGGCCGATTTGCCGGGGGCGTCGATGACTTTTTGCCAGCATACCTTCCCGTTTACCTCGGGCACGGCGCCTTCTGCCAGGTATTTAGCATCGGGGTTGGTGCTTTCGGAGGGTGCCTTATCAACTCTCTCCCATGTATTGTCCTGAGCAGCAGCCATCATTGGCAGCACCATCAGCAAACTTATTAAAAACTTTTTCATCTTTACCTTATTATTAATTATGGCTGCAAAAGTACAAAGATTTTTTCAATCTGTTGTCCCTTTAACTACCCTTTAACTTCTCTTTAACTACTCTTTAACTCCAATTGTTCCTGCAACTTAAATACTTCATCGCGATATTGAGCCGCCTGCAAGAAGTCTAATTGCTTAGCAGCCTCCTTCATTTTGCGGGTTGTCTCAAGCAGCGACTTCTGAAGTTGTTCGCGTGTCATCTGTCCGATGATAGGGTCGGCCGTCATCATCGCACCTGTATGACCGCTCTCTGCTGCCACACCAATGTCGCGTAGCATCTCCTTGGTGTCGGCGCGGTTTTCCTTTCGAAGAGCGCTCACGCTCAGATTCTTCACGATCTGCTTCGGGGTGATACCATGTTCCTCATTGTATTGTATCTGCTTCATCCGTCGGCGTAGTGTCTCGTCGATAGTCAGCTGCATCGAGGCGGTGATGGTGTCGGCATACATGATTACCTTTCCGTTCACGTTTCTTGCAGCACGACCGGCTGTCTGGGTCAGACTGCGGTGGTTGCGCAGGAAGCCCTCCTTGTCGGCATCGAGAATAGCCACAAGCGATACCTCCGGCAGGTCGAGACCCTCACGCAACAGATTCACGCCCACGAGCACGTCGTAAGTGCCTTGTCGCAATTCGGTGAGAATCTTCACACGGTCCAATGTCGACACATCGCTGTGGATATAGGCGGTGGCGATATGGTGGTCGAGCAGATAGCCGCTCAGCTCTTCGGCCATGCGTTTGGTCAGCGTGGTGACAAGCACACGTTCGCCCCGATGACTGCGGGTGAGTATCTCGTCCATCAGGTCGTCGATCTGATTCTCGCTCTTGCGCACCTCGATCTCTGGATCTAGCAGGCCTGTGGGTCTGATTACCTGTTCCACCACCACGCCCTCTGCCTCTTCGAGTTCATAGTCGGCAGGGGTCGCTGAGACGTAGATCACCTGGTTTACCATCTCATGGAATTCTTCGAACGTCAGCGGACGGTTGTCGAAAGCGGCGGGAAGGCGGAAACCGTATTCCACAAGGTTTGTCTTTCGGGCCCTGTCGCCACCATACATTGCCCGAATTTGGGGTACCGATACATGACTCTCATCGATGATCATCAGGTAGTCGTCGGGGAAGAAGTCCAACAGGCAGTAAGGCCTTTCGCCCGCCTTTCGCCCATCGAAATAGCGGCTGTAGTTCTCGATGCCCGAGCAGTGTCCCAGCTCCTTGATCATCTCCATGTCGTACTCCACGCGCTCCTTGATTCTCTGTGCCTTGATGCCATCGCCCAACTCCTCGAAGTAGACAACCTGCTGCATCAGGTCGTCCTGAATCTCACGGATGGCGATGTTGGTCTGCTCCTGCGAGGTCATAAAGAGGTTGGCTGGGTAGAGTTTGTATTCCTCGAAGCCCGCCAGGCGGTCGAAAGTCACGGCATCCACCTCCTCAATGGCATCAATCTCGTCGTCCCAGAAAGTCACACGTAGCACTACTTCGCTATAGGCCATCGCAATGTCGACGGTGTCGCCCTTCACGCGGAAGTTGCCACGTTGCAGATCTACGTCGTTACGCACATAGAGAGCTGTTACCAAATTCCTTAACAACATGTTGCGATCCAGCTTCTGGCCAACGTGTAGGGTGATGACATTTTCCTGTAAGGCTACAGGACTACCCATACCGTAGATGCATGACACCGATGATACAACGACTACATCCTTTCTGCCTGATAATAAGTTGGATACAGCTGATAGTCTGAGACGGTCTATCTCCTCGTTGATAGCAAGGTCTTTTGCGATATATGTGTCGCTGGCAGGGAGGTAAGCCTCCGGTTGATAGTAGTCATAATAACTGACATAATACTCTACGGCGTTTTCGGGAAAGAAACCTCTCATCTCGTCGTAAAGTTGAGCAGCCAATGTCTTGTTGTGGCTCAGAATGAGGGTAGGGCGATTTGCCTGGGCAATGACATTCGCCATTGTGAAAGTCTTTCCCGAACCCGTCACACCGAGCAACACTTGCGACTTGTCTCCGCGCCGCAAACCCTCAGTCAGTTCCCTGATCGCCTCAGGTTGATCACCGGTCGGCTGATAGGGTGAAGTCAGTATAAAATCACTCATAACAAAGTGCAAAGATACGAAATAATTCCTAATTCAGAGTCGATAATGCATAATTTTGAAAAAAAACTTTGTTATTTTGCCGAAAAATCGTAACTTTGCACCCCGATATGAAAAAAAGTATCATAATATGTTCGTGCGTGATGCTGTTTCTGAGCAGCTGCGCCGGAGAGTTCAACAAGGTCTATAAGTCGGCAGACGACAGCTACAAGTACGAGTATGCTAAAGAGGCCTTCGCCAATGGTAAGTTCCAACAGGCCTCCGTCTTGTTGGAGCAGCTCGTGACTGTCAAGAAGGCGAGCGATGAAGCCCAGGAGAGTCTCTATATGCTTGGCATGTCGCAGTACTGCAATGGTGACTTCGAGGCCGCCTCTGCTACTTTTAAGAAGTACGGTAGCAGTTATCCCCGTGGTATTTATGCTGAGGCTGCTTCATATTACGTGGGGCAGGCGCTCTATCAGAGTGCTCCTGAGCCACGTCTCGACCAGACGCCTACTGTTGGCGCCATCAATGCCTATCAGAGCTTCCTCGACCTCTTTCCCGATTCGAAGTTGCGTCCCGATGCCCAGAAACGACTCTATGAGTTGCAGGACAAGCTTATCATGAAGGAATATCTCTCCGCTCAACTCTATTATAACCTTGGCGGTTACTTCGGCAATATCAACAAGAACGATGAGAGCAATTATACCGCATGCATCATCACGGCTCAGAATGCACTGAAGAGCTATCCTTACTGTTCCATGCGCGAACAGTTTGCTCTGCTCATCATGAAGAGCAAGTTCGAGTTGGCTGAGAATAGTACCGAAGATCGCCGCCTCGACCGATATCGCGATGCAGAGGACGAGTGCTACGGCTTCATCAATGAGTTTCCCGACTCGAAGGACGTGCGCACCGCGGAGAAGTTCATCGCCAGATGTAAGAAAGTTATTAAGGATTAAAAAATATGGATTACAAGAAATCAAAAGCACCGGTCAATACCGTGACCCGCAACATTATGGACCTCTGTCGTGATACCGACAATATTTACGAGAGTGTGGCCATCATCGCCAAGCGCGCTAATCAGATCAGCAGCCAGATCAAAGAGGATTTGTCCAAGAAACTGGCTGAGTTCGCTTCTTACAACGACTCTCTCGAGGAGGTGTTCGAGAACCGCGAGCAGATCGAAATCTCACGCTATTACGAGAAACTGCCGAAACCCACGCTGCTGGCAACGCAGGAGTTTATCGAGGACAAGGTCTATTGGCGTGACCCTTCTCGTGAGAATCCCCTGTTCGATTAATCATGTAGTAGGTTTTTGTTCTTATGTGGCAACGTAAACAGACTATTTTCCTGATAGTGGCCGTCATCCTGACGGTCATTTGTCTTTGTACGCAGATTGGTGCCTTCAACTTGGGAGGAGTCGATGTGGCAAAGGTCTATAACCTCTGGTTCACCGACCCCATCGGCAAGCGTCATTTCGATGTGTGGCCCCTGATGGCCATCCTGCTGCCCACTGCAGCTCTTGGCGCCTATACCATCTTCATCTTCCGCAACCGCAAGGCGCAGGCACTCTTCTGTGCGCTCAACGCTTTGCTCATCGTCGGATGGTATGTCTGCTTCTTCGTCGTAGGCCAGATGGCCGGCAATAAGTCGTGGGGCGCCGTTGAGTTCCGTCCCGAGTGGCCTGCCGTGCTGCCTGCCATCGCCCTCATCCTCTATCTGATGGCCCGTCGCGCCATTAGGGCTGATGAGAAGCTTGTCAGATCGCTCGACCGCATCAGATAATAATCCTATTGTCGACAAGTTTGATCTGTTCCCCAAAAGTGAGAATAAGAAACGGAAGTCAGCGGCTTCCGTTTCTTGTTGTCTGGAATGCTGCCTTTTGTAGCATAGGGAGGCTTGACACAAGTTATTTGATCGCTATAAAATGCAGTATCTCCGAAATGTTAAAAAAATATTTTTGTCTGTCTAATTCATAGAAAAAGCGTACCTTTGCATCATAGAATCAAGATAAACAGGAGAATGAACAAGTATATCATAGCGATTGTCCTATGTTGTAGCATTACTTCATGCATCAAGGACGAAGCTCAGAATCAGGAGTGTGACATTGAGAGTGCGTGGATAGAAGGTCAGGAATATGAGAAAAATTTCTACCAGATTGCAGAGATGCGCAAAGACAACATCAGTTCGGCCGAGACGAACATCACATTTACCGTACGTTCACTGATTTCGCTGCCTACACAGATTCCCGTGAAATTCAAGATCACCGACGGCGCCACCATCGAACCGGCCAACGGCTCGATGCAGGATTTCACGGAAGGCCCTATCACCTATACCGTCACCTCAGAGGACGGCCAGTGGAAGCGTACATACAAAGTTGCGTTCTCGGAGCCAGTGCTGTCCAAGAGCAAGTTCTCGTTCGAGAATGTTGAGACGCAGAAGGGCGGTCTCTTCAAAGAGAACTATTATCATGTGTTCTACGACTTCGACCAGAACGGAGAGAAACAGATGTTCTGGGCAACGGGCAATGCCGGTTTCGCCCTGTCACAGTTAGACAATTCCGGTCCGGACCAGTTTCCTTCCTATCGGGCAGACAATGGCTTTAATGGCAAGTGTGCCTGTCTTCAGACGTTGTCCACAGGCGTGTTTGGACAAGCCATGCATAAGCCCATTGCAGCCGGGAATCTCTTCTTAGGCAAGTTCATCGTTGAATATGCAGCCAGCGAATCACTGAAGGCCACTGCCTTCGGTCTGCCTTGGGACAAGGAACCTGTGCGCGTCACAGGCTACTATAAATACAAGCCCGGTAAGGAGGTGATCAATTATATGGAAGAGGTGATTCCTGACCGTACCGATGAAGCCAGCGCCTACGCTGTATTCTATCGCAACCTGGATGAAAAGGGCGAGAAATATACGCTCGATGGCGAAGCCGTGTCGGAACTCGATAAGCTGATGGACAACCCGCAGGTGTATAAGGTGGCCCGCGTGCCCGCTCTGCCGCCAACGGATCAGTGGAGGCACTTCGAAATGTTCTTCGAGGGTAAGGATGCCCCCGATGACATGGTGGCCAAGAAGGAATTCAGTCTGGCCATCGTCTTCTCCTCGAGCGTGCGAGGGGCCTGGTTCGAGGGCGCTATTGGCAGCACGCTCTATGTGGACGAAGTAGAGGTGTCGTATGAGAAATAAGGAATAAAAGGTATGATTTCAATGAGAAAGAATATAATCACCATAGGAATAATGATGCTGGCCTTCGGAATGGTCGGCAATGTGAAGGCTGGTGTACTCGACAGCTTGCTACTCAGAGCACGTGTGGGCTACAACATTGGCGGCACTGCCCCCATCCCGATGCCCGAGACCATCCGCAGTATCGACAGTTACACGCTGACTCCATCGTTTATGGTAGGTGTCGATGCCCTATTGCCGCTCTCTCCGAAATGGGGCATTTCTCTTGGTGTGCATTTCGAGAATAAGGGTATGGATGGCGATGTCACCACCAAATCTTATCAGATGGAGGTGGTAAAGGGCAATTCCAAGCTGTCGGGACGCTTCACGGGCCACGTCAGCCAGCAGGTGAAGCAGTGGATGCTCACTATTCCCGTTCAGGCTACGCTGCAGCTGAGCCAGAAGGTGACGCTCAAGGGCGGACCTTATCTCTCTATGCTGACGAGCAAGACGTTCAGCGGCATTGCCTCCGACGGCTATCTGCGCGAGGGCAATCCCACAGGCGCCAAGATCCTGATGGGCAACAAGGAAGGCGAATGGGCCACCTACGACTTCGACGACGATATGCGCAACCTACAGTTTGGCCTCGGCATCGGTGCCGACTGGCAGGTGTACAAAAGCATTGGTGTGTCAGCCGACCTGAACTGGGGGCTTACGGGCATCTTCTCCGGCAATTTCAAGGCCATTGAGCAGACGCTCTATCCCATCTATGGTACAATAGGCGTATTCTACAGATTTAAATAAGGCACATACATTTTTTTCGTAACAAACGTAACAAACGTAACAACGTAACGTAACAATTTGGTTGTTTTGGGGAAAAATTGCGTTTTGGGGGATTAATGGGGGTAAAGATATTAGATAATATATATATTTATAAATATATATATTATCTACCCCTTAATACACCCATTTTTTGATACGTTGAGTGAAAATCAATTTGTTACGTTACGTTGTTACGTTTGTTACGTTTTTGATGCTAAATGCCTAATTTTGAGGCAATTAGCGCATATTCAGAAGGTGTTACGTATTGGCGCTTGGAATGAAAAAGATCATGCAACTCAGACTGATCCTGGCACAGAGTGCTAATCATCCGCCAACCGATGGTCGGGTTGAAACTCGGGAAGAAAATGGAGGCCAGTTCCTTCTTCTTGTAGAATCGAGGTTTGTTTGTATTATTCATACTTTTGCTATTTTATAATTCTGTATACAAATATACGAAAATACAGCGAGATACACAAATTTTAGTTAAAATTCCTAAACTTGATATATCTTAGATTTTCAGAATGAAAAAAGCTTGGATTGTATCGATAATCATCGTATCTTTGCACCAGAATCCAGCGAGATTGACGATACTCTATGCGAGCATGCCCGAGAGGGTCAAAGAAACAAGGCTTAAAAGTTGAACTTCACTCCGGAGGAAGTAATACTTCGCAGCCATGATAGTGGAAGGACCTGGGATGGCTCGGTAAGAGAAACGACACGCGACTGGAAATAACACTTAAAAGAAAATTTGAGAGAATTATGGCAGTAAGAAAAATTGCGTTTCCTGTTGTTTACCAACAGAATCAGAATGTTCAGTCGGAGGCCTACGGCAAGTATTACCCGCGCCCCTTTAAGCCAGACACGCTGAGTCTGCGCGGTCTGATTGAGCGAGTGGCGATGGATCAGTCGGTCTATTCGCGTGACATTGTAGAGGGAGTGATCCAGCGCCTGACGAAGGTGATGGTGGAGCTGATCCAGGGCGGACAGCCCGTGAAGTGGGACGGTCTTGGCACCTTCACCCCGACCATCGAGAGTGTGAAGGGCGGTGCCACCGAAGCCCAGCTGAAGGCGGGTATCGACATCCGCGAGGTGGTGGCTGGCGTACACATCCGTTTCATCCCTGAGAACGAGAAGGGCGAGGAGATCACCTCCCGCAAGTTCAAGGATCTGGTGGTGTTCACCGTGATGGGTATCGCCGAGCGCGTGGCGGTTGGCATGACCAGCGGCGGCAAGCAGAAGTTCGCCACCAACGTGATCGACCTCGAGAGCTGGAAGAATCCGAGCAGCACCACACCCGGCACATCGCAGGGCGGCCAGAGTCAGGGCGGTTCGCAGAATCAGGGCGGTACTGATACCGGAGGCGGCACGAATACCGGAGGCGGTGACAACACCGGCGGTGGCGACAACGGTGGCGACGACGGCGACGATGGCCTGGATAAGGACTAACCGGAAGGGAGGTGACGCATGAAGAAGCGTATTGTTGAGGTAGCGGTGAAGGTGATAGTAGCCGCACTCACGGCCTTCCTGACGGCCATCACGACCACGAGTTGCATGGGTTTCGGGCCCATTACGCTCTGAAAAAAGAAATCCCCCGCACGATTGTGCGGGGGATGCTTTCTTTATATACGAATGTGTAGCTTATTCAAGCGCTTTAGCCTTGTCTTCCTGACCAGTGAGCGTATAGACGTTGTGGAGCAGATACTGCCACTTCACGGTCTGCTGGTCGGGGTCGAGTTCCTTAGCTTTCTCGAAGTCGCCCTGGGCGTCCTTCAGCATGTTCATGAACTTGTCGTGATCGGCGGGCTTCAGACGACCGGTACGGATGTCAGAGTTAGCCTCGTTGAACTCAGAAGCCTTGTTGTACTTGCAGACAGCACTGTTGAAGATACTGTTCAGATAGACAGGCGACTTGTCTTCCTTCACCTTGGCGAACTCGGCAATAGCATCGTCGTACTTCTTGTCCTGCATCAACAGGAATGCCTTGTAGACATGGGGCAGAGAAGAATCGGGATACTTGGCCATGCGCTCGTCGGCGAGTTTGATCACCTCAGCGTTCATGCCCTTTGCAATGTATGCGTCAGAGAGTGAGCTGTAGATCTGCTCTGCATCGGGATACTCCTTGTAGAGGTCGGCCATGTCGGTGAGGAACTTGGCAGAGTCAGCAGCTGTCTTCTGAGAATTACGCATGGTATAGAGCAGGAAGTCGAACGACAGATCGTGAATCTGCTTAGCAGTATCGGCAATACCAATCTTAAAGTACTCGATGGCCTTATCAAACTTCTCGAGGTTGTAAGCGGCACGACCACCATAGAAGGCAGCTACACCGAGGTTGGGGTCGTTCTTCGACACGCCATCCACGCCCTCGAAGAAAGCCGACTTGGCGCTCTGGAGATAAACGTCGAAGTTGTCGAAAGCCTCCTTGTTCTTTTCGTTGTTGGCCAGATCGATACCTGCCTGAAGCAGGCTCAGACGGATAACCTTTGTGCGATCCTGGTTCTTCTGGCGGAACTTGATAGCCACCTTACCCTTTTCGTTGGGCTGCTGGTCGTACTTGTCGCACTCCATAGCTGCCTGCAGGGCAACCTTACCGGCTTCCAACATGCCATCGGTATCTACGGGATCTTCTTTATGCATCACCATATTGGTGGTCTTGACATCGTCTTCCTTCTTGTACTTCTCATAAGCCAAGTCTACGAGTTTGTTGTAAGCCTTGGCCTTCTCGGAAGCATCAGTAAGCTGAGCGAGAGAGCTGCTAATGAGAGATTGGGCTTCTTTGAAGTCCTTTGCCTTGAGGATAGCCTTCAAAGCGTCGCTGTCACCGGCAAAAGCGGTAGCGCTGGCCACCAGCATCATTGCCATCATCATTAATTTTTTCATAAGCCTTTTTAATTTAATAATAATAATACAATTCTATTTATTCACACTATTGGCCCCAATGATTTGACGATTGGGGTATTTTGGGGTTTAATCCTTAGTCTCCTCAGTGGTGTCTGCCTCGTCGACGATTTCAGCCTCCTCGATATCCTCTTCCTCAGCCTGTGAGTGCATCACCTTGCAGACGCTGGCGATGACGTCGTTCTTCTTGGCGAGGTTGATGAGACGCACACCCTGGGTGGCACGGCCCATGACACGCACATCGGCCACCTTCAGACGGATGAGGATGCCCGACTTGTTGATGATCATGAGGTCGTTCTCGTCGGTGACCACCTTGATGGCTACCAGACGACCGGTCTTCTCGGTGATATTGAGCGTCTTCACACCCTTGGCACCACGAGCGGTCTTACGGTAGTCTTCTACCTCGGAGCGCTTGCCGTAGCCGTTTTCAGAAACCACCATGATGGTCTCCTCGTTGGGATCGTTGACGCAGACCATGCCGACCACCTCGTCGTCGTCGCCATCGAGACGCATGCCGATGACACCGGTAGCCACACGGCCCATGGTGCGGACATCGTTCTCGTCGAAGCGTACGGCACGTCCGTTGCGGTTGGCCATCAGCAGTTCGTTGTGGCCGTTGGTGAGACGAACGCCTACCACCTCGTCGCCCTCGTTGATATTGATGGCGATGACACCGGCTGCACGTACGTTCTTATAGGCATCGAGACGCGTCTTCTTGATGATACCCTGCTTGGTGGCGAACACCACATAGTGCGACTGCATGAACTCCTCGTCGTTGAAGTTCTTGATGCGCAGCACGGCGTTGATAGAGTCGTCGGGCTCGATATTCAGCATGTTCTGGATGGCACGGCCCTTAGAGTTCTTGTCGCCCTCGGGAATCTCGTAGCACTTCTGCCAGTAGCAACGTCCCTTCTGGGTGAAGAAGAGCAGCGTGTTGTGCATCGTGGCAGGATAGATATACTCGGTGAAGTCGTTGTCGCGATGACGGGCGGCCTTCGCGCCTACTCCACCACGTCCCTGCTCGTGGAACTCGTCGAGCTTGGTGCGCTTGATATAGCCCATGTGGCTGATGGTGATGACCACAGGATCGTCAGGATAGAAGTCTTCGGCATTGAACTCGTGGTCGAAGGGGATGATCTCTGTACGACGGTCGTCGCCATACTTCTCCTTCACCTCCTGCAGATCCTGCTTCATGACCTCCTTACAACGCTCGGGATTGTCGAGGATCTCCTGCAACTCAGCAATGAGTTTCTGCAAATCCTCAAACTCCTGATGGAGCTGATCGACACGCAGGCCAGTGAGCTGAGCCAGACGCATATCGACGATGGCCTTCGACTGGAGTTCGTCGAGATTGAAGCGAACCTCCAAATTGCGCTGGGCATCGGTAGGTGTCTTACTATTTCTAATAATGTGTACCACCTCGTCGATATTGTTGACAGCGATGATCAAGCCCTCGAGGATATGGGCACGCTCCTGAGCCTTGCGCAGGTCGTACTTGGTGCGACGGATGGTCACATCGTGACGGTGCTCAACGAAGTACTTGACGCACTCCTTCAATGAGAGCAGACGCGGACGGCCCTTGACGAGAGCGATGTTATTCACAGAGAATGAGCTCTGCAGAGCCGTCATCTTAAAGAGCTTGTTGAGCAGCACGTTGGCATTGGCATCGCGCTTGCAGTCGACAACGATACGCATACCCTGACGACCAGACTCATCGTTGACATTGGCCACACCCTCAATCTTATGCTGGTTGGCAAGGTCGGCAATATAGGCCACGAGATCGGCCTTGTTGACGCCATAAGGAATCTCGGTGACGACAATCTTGTCGTGTGTGTCGCCAGCCTCGATCTCTGCCTTGGCACGCATCACGATACGGCCGCGACCAGTCTCGTAAGCATCGCGCACACCTGAGAGTCCATAGATATAGGCACCTGTTGGGAAGTCAGGACCCGGGATATACTGCATCAGTCCGTCGGTATCGATGTCGGGGTTGTCAATATAGGCACAGCAGCCATCAATCACCTCGCCCAGGTTGTGGGTGGGCATATTGGTAGCCATACCAACGGCAATACCGTTACCACCATTTACCAACAGATTTGGAATCTTGGTAGGCATGACGGTAGGCTCCTCGAGCGAGTCATCGAAGTTGGGCGCCATATCGACGGTCTCCTTATCGAGGTCATCCATGATGTGCTCTCCCATCTTCGAGAGGCGGCACTCGGTGTATCGCATGGCTGCGGGTGAGTCGCCATCGACTGAGCCGAAGTTACCTTGGCCGTCGACAAGGGTGTAACGCATGTTCCAGTCCTGTGCCATACGGACGAGGGCACCATAGACGGAGCTGTCGCCATGGGGATGGTACTTACCGAGCACCTCACCGACGACGCGCGCACATTTCTTATATGGCTGCGTGGAAACGTTGTTAATGTTCATCATACCGTAAAGGATACGGCGGTGTACGGGCTTGAAGCCGTCGCGCACATCGGGAAGAGCACGGGCTACGATGACTGACATGGAGTAGTCGATGTAGCTGGACTTCATCTCTTCTTCGATGTTGATTTTGATAATTCTGTCGTTGTCGAATGTCTGATCCATTTCTTATATTTTATTACTTGATTTTTCCCGGATTTCGCGTTTAAGGGCATTTTTAAGCTCGCTGACGCGTTTTTAACCGTGCAAAGGTAGGTATTTTTTTGCATCCCACCAAACCTTTTAAGCTTATTTAGCCAAAAGTTTTTTGAGATTTTGGCATGATGTTTGCAGAATTATTTGTATCTTTGCACAATAAAGACAAAAGAATGACAAGTCAGTTTTCACCCAAAGTATCCGAAATCCTCGCCTATTCGCGTGAGGAGGCAGCTCGATTGGCCAGCCGGTCGGTAGGTCCGGAGCACCTGTTATTAGGTATGCTCAGAATGAAGGAAGGGCCTGTGATCGACGTATTCAACCGTTTGAACCTGAACCTGCCATCGATCAAGACAGAACTCGAGAACCGCGTCAGGGAAGACGAGATCCAACAGCCCATATACACCAGCGAGTTGGTGCTCAATGAGAAAGCCAGCAATATCCTGAAGCTTGCCGTGCTCGAAGCCCGTATCCAGCGGACGACAAAAGTAGACGAGCAGCACCTGCTGCTGGCCATCCTGCATGACGCAGCAAACAATAGTGCCAAACAAATTTTAGAATTGAACAACATGAATTACGAAGATGCGATGGCGATGCTTTTCGCCCCGCAAAATAGAGAAATCAGAAACGGTATAGGTCTCCCCGACGAAGAAGAGGAGGAATTCGAGGACACCGCGGGAGCAGGCGGGAAGCCGGGCTCAGCGGGGAAATCCAGAACCGCCACAACAGCCCAGAAGAAACCGGAGTCGAAGACCCCTGTGCTCGACACCTTCGGTACCGATCTGACACGTGCTGCCACAGAAGGTAAGCTCGACCCTTGTGTAGGCCGTGAGAAAGAAATACAGCGTGTGATTGAAATCCTCGGTCGCCGCAAAAAGAACAACCCCATCCTGATTGGTGAGCCAGGCGTGGGTAAGAGTGCCATCGTAGAAGGCCTCGCCCAGCAGATTGCCGCCCATCATACCAGTCCGATGCTCTTCGGCAAGCGGATCTACACCCTCGACATGACGGGTGTGGTGGCTGGCACGAAGTATCGCGGACAGTTTGAGGAGCGTCTGAAAGCCCTGATGAAGGAGATTGAGGCCAATCCCGAGGTGATTGTGTTCATCGACGAGATACACACGCTGATCGGAGCCGGTTCGACACCAGGCTCGATGGATGCCGCTAATATCCTGAAGCCAGCGCTGGCAAGGGGTACTATCCAATGCATCGGTGCCACCACACTCGACGAATATCGCAACTCCATCGAGAAGGACGGTGCTCTGGAGCGCCGATTCCAGAAGGTGATCGTAGAGCCCACCACGCAGGAGGAGACCTTGCAGATTCTCAGGAATATCAAGGACCGCTACGAGCATCACCACCATGTGAGCTATACCGACGAAGCACTGGTGGCATGTGTCAAATTGACAGACCGCTACGTGACAGACCGCTTCATGCCCGATAAGGCTATCGATGCTTTGGACGAGACAGGCTCGCGCGTACATCTTTCTAATGCACAGCTCCCACCTGAGATTGCGGAGAAGGAGCAGGAGATTGAGCGTATGAAGGAGCGCAAGAACCTAGCGGTGAAAAATCAGAACTTCGAGTTGGCAGCCGGCTATCGCGACCGTCAGACTGTTCTGGAAACGGAGCTGAAGGAAATGAACGATCGCTGGCGCAAGGGCTTAGACGAGGAGCCTCAGGTGGTGGATGCCGATCAGGTGGCCGATGTGGTGTCGATCATGACGGGCGTGCCTGTGCAGCGTATGGCTGAGCAGGAAGGCATCCGACTGAAGGGTATGTCTGAGGAGCTGAAGGGTGCTGTGATCGGACAGGACAAGGCCATCGACAAGATGGTGCGCGCCATCCAGCGCAACCGTGTAGGTCTGAAAGACCCCAACCATCCCATCGGTGTGTTTATGTTCCTCGGACCTACGGGTGTGGGTAAGACCTATTTGGCCAAGAAACTCGCAGAATTCATGTTCGGCAGTAGCGAGGCCCTTATCCGCATTGACATGAGCGAATATACGGAGAGTTTCAACACCTCAAGGCTGATTGGTGCACCTCCGGGCTATGTGGGCTATGAGGAAGGCGGACAGCTGACGGAGCGTGTGCGTCGTCACCCCTACTCCATCGTGCTGCTCGACGAGATTGAGAAAGCCCACGCCAATGTGTATAATCTGTTGCTGCAGGTGCTCGACGAGGGTCGTCTGACGGATGGCAACGGACGCCTGGTGGACTTCCGCAACACGGTGATCATCATGACCTCAAACGCTGGTACACGCCAGCTGAAAGACTTCGGACGTGGTGTCGGTTTCAGTGCTGTTGGCAGCAACGGACTGATGCTCAACGAAGAGGATAAGGAACATGCGCGCAGCATTGTGCAGAAAGCCCTCTCGAAGCAGTTCTCGCCTGAATTCCTGAATCGTCTGGATGAAATCATCACCTTCGACCAGCTCGACCTGGAGGCTATCAAGAAGATTATCGACATAGAGCTGAAAGGCCTCTACCAGCGTATCGAACAGATTGGTTACAAAATCGATCTCTCTGAAGAAGCGAAGGAGTTTGTGGCATCGAAGGGCTACGATGTGCAGTTTGGCGCCCGCCCACTGAAGCGTGCTATTCAGAATCACATCGAAGACGGGGTGAGTGACCTGATTGTCAACGGCAACCTCGAACCAGGTGCCACGATTCACATTGCACTCCACGAAAATAAAAATGAGTTAGTTTTCAGCTAACTCATTTTTTTACTTCTACAAGTTCTCACATTCCTTAAGCCATAGCGAGTACGAGGCATCGCTTGGCATGCGCCAGTCGCCGCGAGGTGAAAGACTCACAGTACCCACCTTCGGACCATCGGGCAGACACGAACGCTTGAACTGTTGTGTGAAGAAGCGTCGACAGAAGGTGGTGAGCCACTTCTTTATGGTGGCATCATCGTAGGTGTTCGAGAAAGCCTTCTGTGCCAGCAGATAGATCTTCTTCGGACTGAAACCAAAGCGCATGAAATAATAGATGAAGAAGTCGTGGAGCTCATAGGGACCCACAAGGTCTTCTGTCTTCTGCTTGATCTTACCGTTCTGATCGGCAGGTATGAGCTCAGGCGAGATCGGGGTATCAACGATATCCAGCAGCGTCTCGGTAGCCATCTCGCCTGCCACATACGTTACCAGATAACGGATGAGCGTCTTGGGAACGCCCGCATTCACACCATACATCGACATGTGATCGCCATTATACGTAGCCCAACCCAAGGCCAGTTCCGAGAGGTCGCCTGTACCAACCACAAGACCGTTCACCTGATTGGCTATATCCATCAGAATCTGTGTACGTTCGCGTGCCTGACTATTCTCATAGGTAATATCATGCACTTTTGCATCATGACCGATATCCTCGAAGTGCTGTGTGACGGCCTTGGCGATGCTGATCTCACGAATGGTGACACCCAAAGTCTGCATCAGCGTCATCGCATTATTATAGGTACGGTCGGTTGTACCGAAACCTGGCATTGTAATGCCGATGATACCCTTGCGGTCGAGTCCAAGTTTGTCGAATGCCTTCACTGTAACGAGCAGCGCCAGCGTGGAATCGAGTCCGCCACTGATACCGATCACGGCCTTCTCTGCATTGATATGATAAAGACGCTTGGCCAGACCAGCCACTTGGATATTCAGGATCTCCTCACAGGTAGTCTGCATATCGGCCTCTTTGGGAATGAAAGGATGAGGATCGATTTCACGGATAAGTTCGAAATCACGAGGTTCTACCGCCTTGGCGACGACCAGACGAGCAGAGGCCTGACGCTGGGCATTAATAAAGGTGGTGTTATGCCTACGCTCGGAACGAAGACGCTCTACATCCACCTGAGCAATCTTAATCTGAGGCTGCAATGAGAAACGGTCGCCCTCAACCAGCTGTCGTCCATTCTCGAAGACCATCGCAGCGCCGCCATATACCACATCCTGCGTCGATTCGCCAAAACCACAGCTGGCATAGACATAGGCACTGATGGTGCGGGCACTTTGCTGAGCCACCAGCGAGCGCAGATACTGATGCTTGCCCAAGAGATCGTCGCTAGCAGAAAGGTTCATGATGATATCGGCACCAGCAAGCGCCAGATTGTTGCTGGGCGGAATGGGTGCCCAGACATCTTCGCAGATCTCAATACCGAACTTCACGCCATCGCCTGTGACGAAAACCGACGGCTCAGGACTGATGCTAACAGGACTGCCTGCCAAATAAAAATCTACTGGCGAGAGATCCTGTGCAGAGGCAAACCAGCGTTTCTCGTAGAACTCGCCATAATTGGGCAAAAACGTCTTGGGTACAATGCCGAGGATAGAACCACGCTGAATGACGGCTGCACAATTATAGAGCAGGCCGTTGACCACCACGGGCAATCCCACGACAGAGATAATATCAAGTTTACGGGTAAAATCGAGCAAAAGCATCAGTCCCTCTTCTGCCTTGTCAAGCAACAACTGCTCGCGGAAAAGATCCTGACAGGAATAGCCCGTGATACACAGTTCTGGGAAAACGATCAGCTCCACGCCCTTGCCTTCAGCCTGAGCGATAAGACTCTCGATCTGCTGGACGTTGTATTCCACATCGGCAACCTTGACGGCTGGCACACCTGCAGCCACTTTGATAAATCCGTATTTCATATCTTTACTTTTTGAACGTCATTTTCTATGATGGTATAAATCAGCGCCGGCTCTTCGAAGAAATCATTCTCCTCGAAGGTGTGGAGCTTGTAGAATTTAACCCCGTCGATACGCAATGGCACATTTACTGGCGGTTTCAGCAGGAAGTGCTTGTCGCGCTTATAGGCCAGCATCTGGATACAGAGATGCTCCAGCCCCTGCAGATCCTCGCGCCCGAACTCCTCGATGAAGGCCTTTGTATTGGGCTCCACCTCGCCAGTAGCACGCACACTATAAGCCGTACCCTCGGCAGAGAGTAACGTATAGCGCAGATAATAGTTGGAATCGTTCACCAGATACGACTCGAAACGCGTCTGCATCAACTCCTTCACATTCATCGGCACAAAGGCCAAATAGGCGCTGAGCTTGTCGCCGCCCTTGCGTTCCTCAGGCTTCGCACGAAAGGTGATAGGCCTGTCGGCAGGTTCCAGTTCCTTTTCCTCCTCCACCTTAGAGGCAACAGTCTGAGCCTGCTGTCGCTGTTTCACTTCCACCATATGTCCGGTGTCGTAATCTTCTTCGCCAATGACCACCACCTCCGTGATGCGCATAGGCACATCAAAACCGTCTTCGTCCTCGACGAGCACAATATCTTTTCCTTGAAAGCCGGATACACGTCCACCTCCGACTTCACTCAGAAACCTCACTTTATCTCCTATTTTCATCAGAAGCCCTCCCGCATTACTTTATCAACATCTATCTTGTTCTTATCATTCAGCAAGTCTGACTCCTGCGGAATGTCAGGAACGGTAATAACCGGCTCGTCCTCCATTTCTTCGAGCATCTCACGCGTCTCATCCATCGCCTTGGGTATATCGTCATGCACAAGCGAATCTGCCACAAAGTCAACAGGGCGATAGACGGGTCCGCTATTAAAATTACAACCAGTCATTGTCAGCAAGACCATAGCGATGACCAATAAATAGGTTCTCTTCATATTGTCGGTTTTTATATTCTGTCTACTTGCTTCACGCCTCTCACCGCACGCAGTTTTTTTATCAGCGCTTCCAGACGTGAGGTATCGTCAATCATCACTTCCATATTACCACTGAACAGGCCATCGTGCGAATCAATGTTAATGGAGCGCAGCACGAGTTTCTCGTCTTTCGAGATGATGCTCGTCAGATTGTTCACAATGCCGATGTCGTCGTTGCCGATAATGCGCAAGGTGATGGAATACTGCGACGAGCCCTTCCCACTCCACTTGGCCTTGACGATACGATAGCCATAACGGCGCCGTAATTCAGGTGCATTCGGACAGTCAGTACGATGGATTTTAATACCGCCGTTGATGGTCACGAAGCCAAAGACGGAGTCGCCATAGATAGGTGTGCAGCAACGAGCCAACTGATAGTCGATGCCTTTCAGATTGCGGTCGATGATGAGCACATCGTCGTTCATCGGCACATTTAATCCAGCTACTTTCGACTCGTCGAGCACAAACTCCTCAGCACTGCGGGCCACATTATCGCCAGTCACGACTTTCTCGCCCTCCTTCAGTTCAATGTATTTCTCGATGACATCGTTAGTATCGAGGATGCCGTCGGCTATCTGCTTGTAAAAGTCGCTGACCTCCTTAAAGCCCATCTTCTTCACCACATGGAACATGATGGAGTCTTCGATCTCGAGCTTACGGTTCTTGAACTTACGTTCAAGCATCTCCTTCGCAAAGAGTCCGTCCTTCACCTGTGTCTCCTTCAGCGCCAGACGGATCTTCGACTTGGCCCGCGAGGTCTTCACGATGTTCAGCCATTCCTGACGAGGCTTCTGATTAGCCGATGTGAGCACTTCTACCTGGTCGCCACTCTTCAACTGGTAACGGATGGGCACCACTTTGCCGTTGATGCGTCCGCCCGTACACGCATTGCCCACTTTCGAGTGAATATGATAAGCGAAATCGAGCACAGTAGCCCCCACAGGGAATTTCAACAGGTCGCCCTTAGGCGTGAAGACGAACACCTCGTCCTCATAGAGGTCCATCTTAAACTGGTCCATTGCCTCCAGACCGTCGGAGTGCTCCAGCATCGAGCGGATATTCGTGAGCCATTCGTCGAGACCCGACTCCCCTTTCACGCCCTTATAGCGCCAATGGGCTGCCACACCCCGTTCTGCAATCTCGTCCATACGTTCTGTACGGATCTGTACCTCCACCCACTTCTGTTCAGGACCGAGCACGGTGATATGCAGACTTTCGTAGCCGTTCGACTTCGGCACGCTAAGCCAGTCACGCAGGCGTTTGGGATTCGGCTGGTACATATCCGTCACTATCGAGTACGCCTGCCAACACTGCATCTTCTCCATCTCCTCAGGACAGTCGATGATGATACGGATGGCAAAGAGATCATACACGCCTTCGAACGGACACTTTTGCTTCTGCATTTTCTGCCAGATGGAGTGTATCGACTTTGTACGGCCTTTGATATGGCACTTGATGCCAGCCGCTTTTATTTTCTCCTCGATAGGTTTGATGAAGCGGTCGATATAGGCATCGCGCGAGGCCTTCGTCTCGTTCAGTTTCTCGCGGATATGATAATAAGCCTCATTCTCCAGATATTTCAGCGACAAATCCTCCAACTCGCTCTTCAGCTTGTAGAGGCCAAGCTTGTGGGCCAACGGAGCATAGAGATAGGCAGCCTCCTGACTCACAGCTTCCATGAATGACCGTCCACCAATGAATACGGCTTGGGGATCTTCCGTCTTTTTCGATTTGAGCAAAGTCCGCATCAGATTCACACGGTCGGCAATCATTATCAGGATCACCCGCATGTCCTCAGCAAACGACAGCAACAGGTTGCGGAAGTTCTCGCTCTCCACCACAGGATTCTTCTTATAGAGCTGGCGGATGCGGTCGAGACCCTGCAAAATGCGCACTACCGACGAACCATACTGCGCCTCGACATCCGCCATCGAGAGTTTCCCCTCTTCAATGTCGGGTATCAGATGAACAGCTTGTATCGCATCACCCTTCAAACCGATCTCCTCTGTCAGGATCTCGGCCGTCTGAGCAGCCATTTTCTTCTTTTCGTCGTATGTAAAAGTGAATTCCTCCACCATATTTTCATAAATTTAACGGCAAAGTTACAAATTTCTTTCGATAAATTCGCTTTTTTCGAGAAAAGTTACTAATTTTGCCCTATATTTTTAACTAAACGCCTATTTTATGTTATCAGAAAAAGATTTAAAGCAGATTGCCCAGAAGGGCATCACAGTTGCTCAGATCGAGAATCAACTGAAGGAGTTCAAAACCGGTTTCCCCTTTCTGAAGTTGGAGGCTGCCGCCAGTATCGGACATGGTATCATCGCCCCCGATGCCGCTGCTCGTCAGCAATATGAGGAAGCATGGAAAGCCTATAAGGCCACAGGCAAACGCGTGGTAAAATTCGTGCCTGCCTCGGGTGCTGCCAGCCGTATGTTCAAAAATATGTTCGCCTTCGTCGATGCTGATTACGACGTGCCCACTACCGATTTCGAGAAGAAATATTTCGACTCTATTGAGAAATTCGCCTTCTATGACGCCCTCGATGCTGTTTGCCAGAAGAACGAGGGTAAGGGTATTAAGGGTCTCATTGCCGAAGGGAACTACAAGGCCGTTGCAGCGAATATGCTCAAAGCCGAAGGGCTGAACTATGGTCAATTACCCAAAGGTTTGCTTCTTTTCCACAAGTATCCAGAGGGTGCACGCACCCCGATGGAGGAACATCTTGTGGAGGGTGCCCTTTATGCCGCCTCTAACGGCGAAGCCCATGTGCACTTCACCGTCTCGCACGAGCATATGGCTCTCTTTCAGGCGAAAGTTGCTGAAAAAGCCGACAGCTATGCGAAGAAATACGGCATTAAGTATGATATCTCCTTCTCCGAGCAGAAGCCCTCGACCGATACAGTAGCCGCCAACCCCGACAATACCCCCTTCCGTAATGACGACGGCTCGCTGTTATTCCGTCCTGGAGGTCATGGTGCCCTTATCGAAAACCTCAATGAGATCGAGGCAGACGTCATCTTTATCAAGAATATCGACAATGTGGTGCCCGACCGTTTAAAGCCAGAAACCGTTGAGTGGAAGCAAGTCATTGCCGGTGTGCTCGTCACCCTGCAACAGAAGGCATTCGAATATCTGAAAGTTCTTGATGCCGGCGCCTCTGAGGCCCAGCTGGCAGAAATCGCCAAGTTCGTATCAGAATGTCTCTGCACCGATGCCAAGAACAACAAGGTAGACGCCAACTATCTGCGCTCGAAACTCAATCGTCCGATGCGCGTCTGTGGTGTCGTCAAAAACGTCGGTGAACCTGGTGGCGGCCCGTTCCTCACTTACAATCAGGACGGTACGGTTTCACTCCAGATCCTCGAGAGTTCACAGATAGACACCAACAATGAGGCCTATATGAAAATGTTCACCCAAGGTACGCATTTTAACCCCGTTGACCTCGTTTGTGCCGTCAAGGATTACAAGGGTCAGCCATTTGATTTGCCCGCCTTCGTCGATAAATCAACAGGTTTTATCTCTTCTAAATCAAAATCAGGTAAAGAATTGAGAGCCTTAGAGTTACCAGGCTTATGGAATGGCGCAATGAGCAATTGGTCGACCATCTTCGTTGAAGTCCCTCTTGGCACCTTCAACCCCGTTAAGACAGTCAATGATCTCCTTCGCGACCAGCATCAATAACATAAGAATCCCCGCTCATTTGGCGGGGATTTTCGTTATTAATTGATAACTGACATTAGTTAATTGATAATTATTTTGTATTTTTGCAGGCGAAAATGAAGAAAGTCGCAAAATATGTCGCCATCGCACTTGTCGCAGCCGTTAGCTGTGGCATCGGGTTATGGTTCTCTGAGTACTCGGAAAAACCTGAGGATTATGAAAACGATAAATTTCCGATTCCGCTGATCAAAGGCACACCCCTACTCGACTCCTTACATCTTCAGATGAAGAAAGACCGAAAGACGGAGATGGACTACTACCTAGACCGTCATAACGTTGAGGATGAGGGCTACGAAATGGTAGCCGCCTTCGCTGCTGGCAAACAACATCAGGAGACGATTGACACTCTCAGCGTCTATAATGTAGGTCGCTGGAAAGGTCAAAAGCGCGAAGGAACATCCATCAGTCGCGACACCCTCGGACGCCTCATAATCGGCAACTGGAGTGCTGACACTTTAAGAAGCGGCCTGCGTTTCGACTCTACCGGCATCTATCAGGGCGATCTCACAGGCATCATCGAAAAAGACGGGTTGGTAAATGCTCGCGCCGAGGGTCACGGATCATATATATCAACCGCAGGTCATTATTTCGAAGGGCACTGGGAAAACGACTTGCGCGAAGGATTCGGTTTACAATTGTTGGAGAACGATGTACTGACGGTGTTGAAAACAGGCTTATGGCAACAGGATGTGTTTAAAGGCGAGCGAATGAACTACACCTCGGAACGAATATACGGCATCGACATCTCGCGATACCAGCACGGCAAGGGGCGCAAATATTATCCCATCCATTGGCAGCAGTTACGCATCAGTCACCTCGGATCGAAGAGCAAAAAGAAAATCTCGGGTATAGTAGACTATCCTGTATCGTTCTGCTTCATCAAATCGACGGAAGGCATCAGCATCCGCAACAAATACTACGCCACAGACTATGCTGCTGCCCGCAAGCATGGCATCCAGGCTGGAGCCTATCACTTCTTCTCGACACGCACGAGCGGCTCGGCACAAGCCAGACACTTCATCATGAACACACTGTTTCGTAAGGGCGACCTGCCACCAGTACTCGACATCGAGCCCTCGGATGGTGACATCGCCAAGATGGGTGGCGGGAAGGTACTGTTCAGCAACATCAGGGCCTGGCTACAAGCGGTGGAGAAGTTTTGCGGTGTGAAGCCCATCCTATATATCAATCAGCGATTTGTGAACAAATGGCTACCTGAGGCTCCGGACATCAAGCGGGACTACAAAGTCTGGATTGCCCGCTATGGCGAGTATAAGCCCGATGTAAAACTGGTAATGTGGCAACTATCGCCCGACGGTCGTGTGAAAGGTATCACAGGCGAGGTGGATATCAATGTGTTTAACGGCTATCAGGGGCAGTTCGACGAATTCATAGAGAAGGAGACAATCAAATGAAAACGATATTGATATTAGTGGGAAAGACCACAGACAAGCATTTTCAAGCGGGCATTAGCGACTATTCTGAGCGCATCGCTCATTATATGCCTTTCGACATCGTGACCATTCCGGAACTGAGAAATACGAAGAGTCTCTCGGAAGATCAGCAGAAAACGATGGAGGGAGAACTAATTCTGAAACAGTTACAGCCATCAGATACATTGGTACTACTCGACGAACACGGCAAAGAGTTCAGGAGCATAGAACTGGCCAAATGGCTGGAACAGAAACAGCAGACTGCACGCCGACTAGTATTCGTCATTGGAGGTCCCTACGGATTCTCAGAGGCTATCTACAAACGGGCAAATGAACAGTTATCACTCTCAAAGTTAACCTTCTCACACCAGATGGTGAGACTTGTGTTTACGGAGCAGATATATCGCGCGTGTACTATTATTAAAGGAGAGCCATATCATCATGAATGATGCAAATGATAATCTTTGAAAATGAAGCTTATGATTAGAAAGATAAGGATATGGGCGATATTAGGGATGATGGGGATATCGGTAACGATAGCCGCCAAAAGCAGGATTCTGGAGCCGCAGATCAAATCGCTACAGGTGGTGGTGAATCAAGACTGGCTATCGCCCGCTGTCATGCGGCTAGGGACAGACGACATACTTAATATCAGTTTCGACGTGCTCTCGCACGAGTATCACCATTACACCTATCGTGTAGAGCATTGTGAAGCCGACTGGACACCATCGACGGCACTCTTTGAGAGTGACTGGCTGGAGGGATTCAATGGCAACCCTATCGATGACTATGCTCCCTCGATGAACACAACAGTAGCCTATACCCACTACCGGTTCCAGATACCTAACGACCGTATGCGTCTCAGAATAAGCGGCAACTATCGGATTCACATCTGTGATGACGAGGATGATGAGCGCGAGGTGATGACCATCGACTTCTGCGTGACCGAACAATCGATGCCGTTAACGATGCGTATCACCACAAATACCGACATCGACACCAACGTAAGCCACCAACAGGTGTCAATGACCCTGAACTACGGAGTGGAACGTGTGACCGATCCTGCCAACCAACTATGGGTGGTGGTAATGCAAAACGGACGCGAAGACAACAGAAAGCAAAATCCAAAACCAACCATCATTACTGGTAACAGCGCTGAGTGGCTACATGCTCGCGAACTGATTTTCGATGCTGGTAATGAATACCGGAAATATGAGGTGCTCGACGTGAGCCATCCCACAATGGGCATCGACCAAATGGTTTGGAATGGCGAACGATATGAGGCTTACCCTTTTATTGATGAAGCTCGAAGACACTATCTCTATGACGAGGATGCCAATGGTGCGTTCCTGATCCGCAACAGCGACAACTGGGAAATTGAGACAACCTGCGACTATGTGTGGGTGATGTATCGGATGAAGTGCCCTCACTTACCCGAGGGACAGATGGTGATTGACGGTTGGTGGACCACCGATGACGATCCGAAGACCTACACGATGACCTACGATGCAGCCAAGGGTATGTATACCGCTCGTATTCTGCAAAAACAAGGCTATTATTCGTATCAATACCTATGGCAGCAGCCCGATGGTGCTTTGCAGTTTGCACCCTCGGAAGGCAGCTACTATCAGACGGAGAACCGCTATCAGGCTCTCGTCTACTATCGTGGTGTCAACGATAAGACCTGGCGTCTGACAGCCTTCCGACAGTTAGACATCAACAAACAACATTAAATATTCATCATGGCCATCCGCCGATACTCTTCCGGGAGCACATGATGTTCACGGAAGAAGGAGGCTATAAAGTAATTAGGTGATGCGAACCCGCACTTCGCAGCAATGTCAGCTATATCGTCGCCCGAAGTAGTAAGCATCTCCTTTGCCTGATTCATCTTCACACGCTTGACCAATTCACGAGGATTCTTATAGATATTAGAACTGATGAGGGCATAGAATGACGTCAAGTCCATGCCAGCTTTCTCACTCAGCTTCTTCATCGATATCTGCGACAGACGCTGTTCATTGACAAAATCAAGTAGTTTGAGCATCGTCTGTATGAACTCTTCGCTCAAATAGTTACTTGAATCGACACCAACACCTGAAATCTCATCTGTCAGAGGTGCCAGCGTATCACCCTTTGTATGGATGCAACGCTCCGCAAACAACTTAATGCGACGGACAATGTTTTTCTCCTCACTGATACGTCGCGAACGCATATTGGAATTGCGCACATAAAAATAGACATTCACCAAGAAAAGCACCAGAAGGATTAATCCGAGCAAAACAAACAAACCCGTAGCACGCCACCAAGGCTCATTGATATGAATCACCCACTCACGAGGCTCCGTTTTCCAGTCGTCGATAGACATCGATGCCTGTAATTCTATCGTATATGTACCAGGCTTCAAAGAAGCGAGTGGCAAATGGAACTGTCCTCTGCTATCAACCATTCCTCCAGAATTATAAGGCGTCATGATCTTCCACGCATCATCTATCTCCTTGACGCGCACACGGTAATAGGTCTGCTGCGGACGGAAATGGTTAAGTGCAGAAAACGTCAGCGAGAGCGAATTCTGATCATAGTCGAAATTGAATTCCTTTATACGGATGAGAGCCTGATCAAGGATGACTTTATCATTGAACTTCTCGCCTGTGCGCACACGGTTACCGTTAATCATCAGACCCACCAGTTCGGGATAAAGCTCGAAGGTCATCGAGCGAAGCGTCATCATCTCATTCGGAGCAAAGACTACGACATGATCCAGCATTTGCATGACGATGGTGCTGTCAGGCAGACAAAGGGCTTTGCCGTTGACAAACGACTCCTCAGGAATATTGTCATACTGATTGTAGCTGAGGATATCAACCAGCTCACCTTTATCGTCAAGTTTCAGGCAGGAGATGCCATAGCTGGTTCCCACCCAGATGTTGTGATGCTTATCCTCGACAATAGAGTGGATCACATTGTTCTGTAAGCCGTCGCGTTGGGAATAGACACGTGGCGTATTGTCTGACTCCTTCTGATAAAAGTGCAGACCTGAGGAGGTTCCCACCCATATCCGGCCAAAGGAGTCTTTCAGAAGACAGTTGACTCTTTTACCCTTAAAAGTACGATACGACGGGGCATTGGCCAGCATCGCATCATATTTCATTGCTTCAGGCTGATCCCATGTATAAACTGTAAAGGGCGGATTGTTTGGTCTCGAATAGAGCAACCCCCATTTCTCGGTACCAATCCACATACCACCCTGACGGTCGAAGCAAAGTGCATTGATATTGGTATTCAAAATACGGCCATTCTGCATCTTCAGTTCATCAACCTGTCCAGCCCTATCCAATTCTGTATCATAAACCCAATAACCATATTCGCAGGGAATATAAAGCAGACTGTCCCTCTTTTCGAGGTTGTTCATATGATAGGGAGTTTCCATCAGTGTCTTCCACTCCCACTTACCGATATTAAAGGACATCAAGATGGCCCCCTTGCTACCATTGCGCACCTGGTAGAACATGTAATCATCCTTACAAAGCACCGACGAACGGTTGTAAGTGCGAATCTTGTCTTCATCGTATGCCTTGCAGGAATTGACAGTTGTACCTGTAGACAATTCAAGGATATCTACCACACCCGTGTCATAAAACAACAACAGGTATTTACCCTGATAGATGTCGAGATCCTGCAGATTCCATTTCTCGCGCACATTATAATACCGCTTGGATTCAGTCGAATACAAACCCTTATCGGTCAAAAGATAGAGAACGCCATCGGAATCAACGAAGAGATCCTTTACCGTTTCGTGAATACCGAACTCACGGAATACGTCCTCAATAGAACCTACAAACATCTCTGTGAGCAGATCGACACAGGACACAGTATGCGTATTCTTCAACCACAGATGGTGGTATTTGTCAACATAGACATGATAGTTGCCGGAATAGCTGGGCAGAGAGTACATATTCTCCTTCGAAGGATCAATATAGGTAAAACGATTACCATCGAAGAAATTAATCTGTCCCATAGTGGTAACAACCAGTCGTCCTGATGTTGCGCAACGAAGGGTCTGAGCACTGTTATCAGCCAGGCCATCCTTGGCATTATAAGCAAAGAAGACACGTCGACTAGGTACTGCCATCACTGACACCACACAAGCCAAAAGGCACGCCAACATGAACGATCGTCTTACCATATTTATATTTTGTGGGCAAAGTTACAAAGTTTTTTTTTAAAAACGACTCATAAATCCAAAAGATTTTCAATAAATCATTTGTGCCCGAACACAAAAAAATAATCATTATATGTCTTTTTGCCTTGATTTATGTCAATTAAGTAACAAAAAGATAGATTTTTCGAGAAATAATTGATAAAATGTTTGTCATTTCAGATTTTTGATGTAATTTTGCAACCGAAAATTAAAAATCAAAATCAATTTATATTAAACAACTAAAAAAAGGTTAAGATTATGAATGCAGCACAAGTTGTAGAGCAGTTGAAGCAGCGCTTCCCCAATGAGCCGGAGTATATCCAGGCAGTGTCTCAGGTTCTTCCCACCATCGAAGAGGAGTATAACAAACACCCCGAGTTTGAGAAGGCCAACCTGATCGAGCGTCTGTGTATCCCCGACAGAGTATGCGAGTTCCGTATTACATGGGTTGACGACCAGGGTAAGGTTCAGACCAACATGGGTTACCGTATCCAGCACAACAACGCCATTGGCCCGTACAAAGGCGGTCTTCGTTACCACAAGAGTGTGAACCTCGGTATCCTGAAGTTCCTCGCCTTTGAGCAGACCTTCAAGAACTCACTGACCACACTTCCTATGGGTGGTGCCAAGGGTGGTTCCGACTTCTCTCCCCGCGGCAAGAGCGACGCTGAAGTGATGCGTTTCTGCCAGGCATTCATGAATGAACTCTATCGCGTGATCGGTCCTGATGAGGACGTTCCCGCTGGTGATATCGGTGTTGGTGGCCGTGAGGTGGGCTATCTGTTCGGACAGTACAAGAAGCTCACTCATCAGTTCCAGGGTGTGCTCACAGGTAAGGGTATCCCCTTCGGTGGTTCACTGATCCGTCCTGAGGCTACCGGTTACGGTACCGTTTACTTCCTGACTTCTATGCTCGCTACCCGCAATATCGACATCAAGGGTAAGAAGGTGCTGATTTCTGGTGCTGGTAATGTGGCTCAGTATGCTGCTGAGAAGTGCCTGCAACTCGGTGCTATCCCCATGACGATGTCTGACTCCGACGGTTACATCTTCGATCCCGATGGTATCGATCGCGCTAAGCTCGACTATATCATGGAGCTGAAGAACGTGGAGCGTGGACGTATCAAGGAATATGTCCAGGAGTATCCCACAGCCAAATACTACGAGGGCAAGCGTCCTTGGTATGAGAAGGCCGACATCGCTCTGCCTTGCGCAACACAGAACGAGATCAACGGCGACGAGGCTAAGGCTCTGGTTGACAACGGTGTAATCGCTGTTGCCGAGGGTGCCAACATGCCTTCACTGCCTGAGGCTATCAAGATCTTCCAGGATGCTAAGATCCTCTACTCTCCAGGTAAGGCTTCTAACGCTGGTGGTGTATCTGTTTCTGGTCTCGAGATGTCGCAGAACTCCGAGCGTCTGAGCTGGACTGCTAAGGAGGTTGACGACTACCTGAAGCGCATCATGAACGACATTCACGAAAACTGCGTGAAGTACGGTACTGAGAAGGATGGTTACATCAACTATGTGAAGGGTGCTAACGTAGCCGGCTTCATGAAGGTTGCTAAGGCTATGATGGCTCAGGGTATCGTATAAACCCGATTTTCAAAAACAACCGACGCAAAATTCACGATAGAGGGCAGGTCTGCAAAAGATTTGCCCTCTTTTTTGTTAATTTATTATAAAAGTAATCAGAATTCCCAACTCCCAACCCTCTACTCTCAACTAAAAGCAGTACCTTTGCAGCCGCTTTGTCCCCCAAAGGGGGAAATAGGGGCCGGAACAGGCGCTTGCTCCTATCGATTATTAACCCTTTAAAGATGGTCTGATAAACGTCTGTTCAGACCCAGCCCCGACAAAAAACGAGGGGCAACAAAGTATTTTATTATGTCAGAATTAACAAAGAACGTTAAGCCGCTCGACGATTTCAATTGGGATGAGTTCGAGAATGGCACGAGTGCCAACATCAGCAAGGAAGAACTTGACAAGGCTTACGACGAAACCCTGAACAAGGTAGCCGACCATCAGGTAGTTGACGGTAAGGTCATCTCAGTTGACAAGAAAGAAGTAGTTGTCAACATCGGTTACAAGAGCGATGGTATTATCCCCGCTTCAGAATTCCGCTACAACCCCGACCTGAAAATCGGTGACGTCGTAGAGGTTTATGTTGAGAGTGCAGAGGACAAGAAAGGTCAGCTGATTCTCTCTCACAAGAAAGCACGTCTGAGCAAGTCTTGGGATCGTGTTAACGCTGCCCTTGACGCTGAGGAGGTGGTTCAGGGTTACATCAAGTGCCGCACGAAGGGCGGTATGATTGTCGACGTATTCGGCATCGAGGCCTTCCTGCCTGGTTCACAGATTGACGTTCACCCCATACGCGACTACGATCAGTTCGTAGGCAAGACGATGGAATTCAAGATCGTGAAGATCAATCAGGAGTTCCGCAACGTGGTGGTTTCTCACAAGGCTCTCATCGAGCAGGAGCTTGAGGCTCAGAAGAAGGAGATCATCGGTAAGCTGGAGAAGGGTCAGATCCTCGAGGGTACAGTTAAGAATATCACCTCTTACGGTGTATTCGTCGACCTCGGTGGTGTTGACGGACTCATCCACATCACAGACCTTTCTTGGGGCCGCGTAGACGATCCTCACAAGGTGGTAGAGCTCGACCAGAAGATCAATGTTGTAATCCTTGACTTCGACGACGAGAAGAAGCGCATCGCCCTCGGTCTGAAGCAGCTCACTCCGCATCCTTGGGATGCTCTGGATGCTGACCTCAAGGTTGGCGACCACGTGAAGGGTAAGGTTGTCGTTCTTGCCGACTACGGTGCATTCGTTGAGATCCAGCCCGGTGTTGAGGGTCTGATCCACGTTTCTGAGATGTCTTGGAGCCAGCACCTGCGTTCAGCTCAGGAGTTCCTGAAGGTTGGCGAAGAGGTAGAGGCAGTCATCCTGACACTCGACCGCGACGAGCGCAAGATGTCACTCGGTATCAAGCAGCTCCGCGAGGATCCCTGGGAGGCTATTGAGACCAAATATCCTGTTGGCAGCAAGCACACCGCTAAGGTTCGCAACTTCACCAACTTCGGTGTATTTGTAGAACTCGAGGAAGGTGTTGACGGTCTGATCCACATCAGCGATCTCTCTTGGACTAAGAAGGTGAAGCATCCTTCAGAGTTCACTCAGGTAGGTGCAGAGATCGAGGTAATCGTTCTCGATATCGACAAGGAGAACCGTCGTCTGTCTCTCGGCCACAAGCAGCTTGAGGACAATCCTTGGGATGTATTCGAGGCTAAGTATACCGTTGGTTCTATCCACGAGGGTAAGATCATCGAGCTCCTTGAGAAAGGTGCCGTTGTACAGCTCGACGAGGATGTTGAGGGCTTTGCTACTCCGAAGCACCTGCAGAAGGAGGATGGCTCACAGGCTCAGGCTGGTGAGACACTCGAGTTCAAGGTGATCGAGTTCAACAAGGACAGCAAGCGTATCATCCTCTCTCACAGCCGCACCTTCGAGGATCCCGCTCGTGAGGAGAAGAAGGCCGCAGCCAAGAAGGCTCCTCGTGCCAAGAAGGAAGAGACGCCAAAGGTTGAGAACGTTGCAGCCAGCACCACACTCGGTGATCTCGACGTGCTCGCACAGTTGAAGGCTCAGATGGAAAAGGGTGAGTAAAATCCCCTTTCCATTATATTATAAAGAGGTCAGGAATCAACCTGGCCTCTTTTTCTATCATCAGATATCGTATTTGCTTTTGCGCTTGCCTGCCTTGCGTGGCTGACTGGGATGGAAGCCCATATGAGGTGATTTCACACCCATATAGCCCTGATGGCGCTGACGAATCTTAGCCACGTAATCCACCGTCTCGGAACCACGCATATAACCATGCTTGACAATCGGGTCATTATAATACTTGGGCGTGGCCAGTTTCAAGACATAATCCGACACCTCGCGCCAGACATGCGGATTCTTCCCATCGCGCTGGGCTAAGGCCATCGCATCACGGATATGATGAATACCGCCATTATAACTGGCCAGAACGAAATTGGTGCGTTCCACACGACTGCGGATATCAGAGAATTTTCCCTCCAACTGTCCCAGATATTTAGCAGCCGCAGCGATATTCTGCTCAGGATCGTACATCTTGTCACGCGGCAAGCCCAAGAGATCGGCCGTTGCAGGCATAATCTGCATCAGGCCCTTGGCACCTGCAAACGAAACAGCCTTCGGGTCAAAGGTCGACTCCTGATAGCACTGAGCAGCCATCAGGCGCCAGTCCCAACGAATCGTCTGTGAATACTGCTGGAAATAATGATCATAATGTGAAATAATACCACCGTTCTTATCCAGCATGGGCGAGAAGACCCGACGCTTCACGCGCTGAACGGTCAGCTGCTGTGTCTCCTCCTTCTGAACCTCAGCCACCATTTCGGGCTTATACCACGCCTTCAACTCTTCTGCCAAAAGCGGTTTCGAAGACTTTACTTCGAGATTTCCAGGTGTAGGCCAAGCTACTATATCAATCTCATTCTCAGACAATTGCTTAACAAGCTCTAAAGAATCCCTGCAGACCTCTACACGAACTTTGACACCCAACTTATCCGCCAAGTGCTGCACGAGCAGATATTGGGTCCCGAGCGACTTACCGTGATAGTCGTAGTAAGTCTGCGGTCCGCTGATGGTGGCCAGAATCAGTTCCCCACCCTGCTGTATCTCATGCAAGTCAAAACCCTCCGTCACCTCCACCGAGTCGAGCACTTCGCCCCAAGGTGTGACAATGTGCTCCTGCTTCTTTTCGGTGCAGGAGGCAAGCAGCAAGGCTGCCATAAAGGGTGTCAAACAAATTATGCCGCGTTTCAAAATCGATGCAAAGATACGCCTTTTTCGTGATAAAAGCACAAAAGAAACATAAAAATCTATTGTTCTTATCTTCTTTTGTCTAAAAAATGTGTAACTTTGCACCCGAATTAAGAGTAATTAGACTTTAACGTAAGTATGTTAAGAATCGCAGTACAGTCAAAAGGCCGTCTTTTTGAAGATACGATGAATCTGCTCGCTGAGGCGGACATCAAAGTCAGTGCCAGCAAGCGCACCCTGTTGGTGCAGTCAAACAATTTCCCCTTGGAGGTGCTTTACCTTCGCGACGACGACATTCCCCAAAGCGTGGCTTCGGGCGTAGCAGATATCGGTATCGTTGGCGAAAACGAATTTGTGGAGCGTGGCGAGGATGCCGACATCATCTCACGCTTAGGCTTCTCCAAGTGCCGCTTGTCGCTGGCTATCCCCAAGGAGATCGACTATAAAGGCCCAGAATGGTTCAATGGCAAGAAAATAGCCACCAGCTATCCGCATATCCTGAAGATGTTCCTCGACGAGAAGGGCATCCAGGCAGAGATACACGTCATCACGGGAAGTGTGGAGATTAGCCCGGGCATCGGACTGGCCGATGGTATCTTCGACATCGTCAGCAGCGGTTCCACCCTCGTGAGCAACAACCTGCGCGAGGTGGAGGTCGTCATGCAGAGCGAGGCCCTGCTTATCGGCAACAAGCAGCTTTCGCAGGAGAAGCGCGACATACTGGAGCAGATGCTCTTCCGCTTCAAGGCCGTAAAGGATGCTGAAGACAAGAAATATGTGCGCATGAACGCCCCTAAAGCACGCCTGCAGGAGATCATCGACGTATTGCCGGGCCTGAAGAGTCCCACCATCATACCTCTGGCCGACGACGAATGGTGTTCCGTTCACACGGTATTAGACCAGAAGCAGTTCTGGGAAATCATCGGAAAGCTGAAGGAAATGGGTGCACAGGGCATTCTGGTTACCCCAATTGAAAAAATGATTCTATGAACATAATCAGATATCCAGAAAGAAGTGAGTGGCAGAAGATTGTGGAGCGTCCGCATCTGGATGTGTCACAGTTGAATGAAACCGTAGCCTCCGTATTGGCAGACGTCCGTCAGCGAGGCGACGAGGCTGTGAAAGGCTATGAGCTGAAGTTCGACCATGTGGACCTGCCATCGCTCGAAGTCACGCAAGACGAGATCGACGAGGCCGGGAAACTGGTGAGCAAGGATCTGAAGGAAGCCATCCAACTGGCTCACGACAATATCAAGACCTTCCACGAGTCGCAGCGTTTCCGCTCTAAGAAGGTGGAGACACGACCTGGTGTCACCTGCTGGCAGAAGAGCGTACCCATCGAAAAGGTGGGGCTCTATATCCCTGGCGGCACTGCCCCACTCTTCTCAACCGTCCTGATGCTGGCCACACCAGCCAAGATAGCCGGTTGCAAGGAGATTGTGCTCTGCACACCCCCGAATCGCGAAGGCAAGGTGAATCCCGCCATCCTGATGGCAGCCCGGATTGCCGGTGTAAGCAAGATATTCAAGGCCGGTGGTGTTCAGGCCATCGGAGCGATGGCATACGGCACAGAGTCCGTTCCCAAGGTCTACAAGATATTCGGCCCTGGCAACCAGTATGTGATGGCAGCCAAGCAGCAGGTCAGCATCCACGATGTAGGTATCGACATGCCGGCAGGCCCTTCTGAGGTATGCGTAATAGCCGACGACACCGCCAATGCCGAGTTTGTCGCTGCCGACCTCTTGTCGCAGGCAGAACACGGTGTCGACTCCCAGGTATTCCTGATTACCACCTCCAATAAGTTCATCGATGAAGTTCAGAAAGAACTCGATAAGCAGCTGGAGGCACTTCCCCGTAAGGAGATTGCACAGAAGGCACTCGAAAACAGCATGCTGGTATTGGTTTCCGACATCCGTGAGGCCATCGACCTGTCGAACACCTATGCGCCTGAGCACCTGGTGATTCAGACCGAAGACTACGAGGATGTGGCATCGAAAGTGATCAATGCCGGTAGCGTGTTCCTCGGCCAGTATGCCTGTGAGAGCGCCGGCGACTATGCCAGCGGTACCAATCACACGCTGCCCACTCATGGCTATGCGACCACCTACAATGGTGTCAATCTCGACAGCTACTGCCGTAAAGTCACCTTCCAGCACCTCACGGAAGAAGGTGTGCGCCAGATCGGTCATGCCGTCGAACTGATGGCCGAAGCCGAGCAGCTTGATGCCCACAAGAACGCAATGACAGTAAGAATAAAGAGTCTGAAATGAAACCATTACAAGAACTGACGCGTCCGAACATCTGGAGCCTGGCTCCCTATAGCAGCGCCCGCAACGAGTATGCAGGCCGCGAGGCTCGCGTGTTTCTGGATGCCAACGAAAATCCCTATAACGCCCCTTACAACCGCTATCCCGATCCGCTACAGCTCGAACTGAAGGCTGCCCTGTCGAAGGTAAAGGGCGTACCAGCCGAAAACATCTTCCTCGGCAACGGTAGCGATGAGCCCATCGATTTGGTTTACCGCTGTTTCTGTGAGCCTGGCGTCGACAATGTGGTCGCCATCGAGCCCACCTATGGCATGTATAAGGTCTGTGCCGACATAAACAACACAGCGTATCGTCCTGTATTGCTTGACGAGCAGTATCAGATCACCGCCGACAGACTGTTGGCAGCCACCGACCAGCATACGAAACTCATCTGGCTCTGTTCACCCAACAATCCTACGGGCAACAATCTCCATCGCGAGGAAATCCTCAAGGTCATCGAAAGTTTCGAAGGCCTTGTGATTGTCGACGAGGCTTATAGCGACTTCTCTTCACAGAAGCCCCTACGCACCGAACTTGCCAAGTATCCAAATCTCATCGTGCTGAATACGATGTCGAAGGCTTGGGGCTGTGCAGCCATCCGTCTGGGTATGGCCTTTGCATCAGAAGAAATCATCAGCATCTTCAATAAGGTAAAGTATCCTTATAACATCAACCAACTCACTCAGGAACAGGCCCTAGAGGCTTTGAAAGACCCCTTTGAGGTCGACAAGTGGGTGAAGATCCTGTTGGAAGAGCGTTCACGCATGATCGACGCCTTCAAACTGTTGCCCATCTGCGAAAAGGTATTCCCTACTGATGCTAACTTCTTCCTGGCTCAGATGACCGATGCCGTCAAGATCTACAACTATCTGGTCGACAAGGGCATCATCGTGCGCAACCGCCATCGCGTGCAGCTCTGCCAGAACTGTCTCCGCGTCACCATCGGCACCAAGACAGAAAACGGAGAGCTGATTGCCGCACTCCGTCAGTACCAGTAAAATCGCAATGTCTTCAGTTGACAGTTGACAGTTTATTTGGGGAGGGGGTATTGGTTTGATGGGAGGAAATGATAGAATTATATAATTACTATATATATAATATATATATTATATATATAGTAAATTTGAATTTTGAAGGAATAAGGTGCTCATTATAAAACTGTCAACTGAAGAAACTGTCAACTGAGGGACTCTCTTTTTACGATCGTGCTTTTTTGCGTGCTTTTTTTGAAGAATAATTTGGAAGTGCTTTGAAATTTTTGTACCTTTGCATTGTCAAAGAAAAAGACGAAATTTGCGGCCTGCCTGAGCAACAAAAATTGCCTGCGCGCGAGGCACCTGTTTCCTAGGCAAAGCCAAAAACGGAGTCGTTTCGGAGATAAGTAAAAATAATTAACAACATCTATTAACAATTAATCAATTTATTAACCATTAAAAAGAAAGGATTTAGATTATGGCATTGAAAG
>JAEEGJ010003951.1_pt1 | contig 52777 bp, 44 predicted proteins | sample 8958761 | NCBI WGS metagenome assembly JAEEGJ01 (sample SAMN16246546, study PRJNA631951) | gut metagenome | biome: gut microbiome; feature: rumen; material: RS-attached | host: Bos | place: Iran: Karaj | collected 2018-10
AGCAGGAAAGGCTACTCCTGCACCGCCTGTTGGTCCGGCACTCGGTCAGCACGGCGTTAATATCATGGCATTCACAAAGGAATTCAACGAGAGAACAAAGAACGACATCGGTATGATTATCCCTGTTGTTATCACTGTTTATGCAGACCGTTCATTCTCGTTCATCACTAAGACTCCACCCGCTGCAGTCCTTATCAAGAAGGCTTGCAACATCAACAGCGGTTCAGGAGTTCCAAATAAGACTAAAGTCGCAAACATCACTAAGGAACAGGTACAGAAGATTGCTGAAACAAAGATGCCTGACCTCAATGCAGGTTCACTCGAGGCAGCTATGAGCATGATTGCTGGTACAGCTCGTTCAATGGGCGTTGTAGTTGTTGACTAATCAATTTTTTGAATGATGAAGTGGGATACATGTTATCCCGTTCAGAGTTCTATTGGTGGGAGGAAAATTCCGCTAATCGGGTAAGCTATAAGCTCCCGGTATTACCACTTAAATAGGAGGAAATATAATGAAACACGGCAAAAAATATGTCGACAGCGCAAAGGCTGTTGATTATGCAAAGCAGTATGATTCCACAGAGGCTCTTGACCTCGTTTGCAAGAATGCAAAGGCTAAGTTCGATGAGACCATCGAGGCTCACATTCGTCTCGGCGTTGACTCAAGACACGCTGACCAGCAGGTAAGAGGTGCTGTTGTTCTCCCTAACGGTACAGGTAAGACTGTTCGTGTATGCGTATTCTGCAAGGAAGATAAGTATGAAGCAGCTCAGGGCGCTGGCGCTGAGTTCGTTGGCGGTCAGGATCTCGTTGACAAGATCATGAAGGAAAACTGGATGGACTTCGACGTTGTTATCGCTTCACCTGATATGATGGGACTCGTTGGACGTCTCGGTAAGGTTCTCGGACCTCGTGGCCTTATGCCAAACCCGAAGGCTGGTACTGTAACTCCTGATGTTGCAAAGGCTGTTACAGAGGCTAAGGCTGGTAAGATCGAGTATCGTCTTGACAAGACCAACATCATTCACTGTCCTATCGGTAAGGCTTCATTCGGCGCTGCTAAGCTCGAAGAGAATTTCAACACACTTATGGAAGCTGTTGTTAAGGCTAAGCCAGCTGCTGCTAAGGGTACTTACCTTAAGAGTTGCACTGTTACTTCAACAATGGGCCCTGGCGTACCAGTTGCTACAGCTAAGTATGGTGTTTGATCACTAATAAGTATATAATAAATTAAAGGCTTCATGGACATTTTCATGAAGCCTTTTTTATACTATAAGAAAGATTTTGCTGTGAAAGATAAAGGTATTATTTGAAAAATGCGCCTTTACCGTTTTGGGCAATCTTTCGGAAGGCTTCTTTCATTACCGCCTGTTGTTCTGGTTTAAGCTTGGAAATAGCTTTGATTATAGACGGATATGAACGAAGCTTGTTCAGCTCCTTGAGAGTTTCCTTATCAGGTGCCTGCAATATTTCAAATAAGGATTCGGTGAATATCTCACGTTCGGTATCGCTGAAATCGTCAAGCATTCCCGAAATTGCCTTATTTATAACGTCTCCTGATTTTTTGAGTTTGTCTGTGAGAATGAAGCGGTTGCGCTTCAGTTCCCAGTTATATGCAAAATGCTGTTTAATTCCTATTGCGGAGTTCTTGACTATTTTCGGTTCAGAACTGCTTCCAAGCAGCATTCCTACGATTGATACCTGTGGTATGAAGCATTTTATCTTCGGCAGCATATTTTTATAAACCTCTGACTCTATGACTTCGTCTCTGAATCCAGGTCCGTCATAGGAATAGATGTTCAGTATTCTGTCGCGTATTGATTCATTGCAGTAAAGTGAACTGAATATAGCAAAGTTTCCACCTTTTGAGTGACCACCTAGTCGTATTGGCTGATCGTCATTTTCAAAAGCGGCGTTGAGATAATCTATTGCACGTTCCTGCCCTGCGGTTTGCTGCATGAAGCTGAGATTGAAATCCTCTTTCCATCCAACAACGGTTCCATCAGTTCCTCTGAAAGCAAGAAAACCGCTGTTATCGCCAAGCCGGTAGGTGAGAGCTGAAAACTGCAAATCCTCGTCTGATTCTACACTGCAAACAAACCCCCGTAAAGTAGTTCCGCGAAATCTTTTTGACTCAGCAAGCTTTCTGAAAAGGATATTGTCCTGTTCAAATGTCAGTATACGCTTGTTCACGTCAACTTCGTCAGGCCTGTACCTACGGTAGGCATCGGGAATAGATATTTCTTCGTCGAAGCCTCCCGGGACAACTCCGCCAAGGTGCGCGTAGCACAATTGCGACAATATCATTCCGTCAATCTCGTTGAATGGATCGGCAGAAAAGGGGACATCACCGCGCCAGTCAAGATAATCAAGTATATTAGCCAGAATACCGCCCCCTCTGAAAATATAGAGTTGTAGAATGTGTACTGCTTTTTATAAAAATGGAATATATTAAGAATAGGCAATGCACAACGAAAGTAACATCCACTTATTATACTTTAGAATATTATAACATTTATTCTGTTGTTTTTCAAGTGTAGGATTATTTTGATTTTGCTGAAGGAAAAAGAAACCGAGTGGCATACACCACTCGGTTTCGTACTTTTTTACTTCGCTAAGGCTATTAGCCTAAGCGTCGCATTATTATATTACAATGCTTACTAAGAATTACTTAGTAGGATCAAGAGTAGAGATCTTCTTGAGGAGGTACTCCTGGATACGGAGTGCGTCGTTAGAAGTGATACCCTTGCTGCTCTGATCAACGTCAGCATTAGCCTGGCCCTGAGCTGTGATAGCCTTAGAATCAGTACCGCCAACACCATACTTGTTCGGGTTAGCAAGTGACTGCATGATAAGAACAGCATCAGCCATATCTACATCGCCATCGCAGTTAGCGTCGCCCCACTTAGTAACCTTAACATCGCCACTATCCTTTGTGGTAGTAGTTGTTGTCTCGTTTGGCTTAGTAGTAGTTGTAGTTGTTGTAGTTGTTGTGGTTTCCTTAGTTGTGCTTCCGCCTTCCTTGCCGAAGTCATACTCAACGTCCTTATCCTGGAGGAACTCAGCGATCCAAGCAAGAGGAGCGTTCCAGTTGATTGTAACTTCGTTTGTGGACCATGCTTCGATTGAGTCAACGAAACATCTCTGTGACGGGTTGCCCTTCTTACCAGGAACGAAACCGAGAGCACGTACATATGGATCCTGGAGACCAGCGTTAGGACCGCCTGAGAGAACTCCGTCAGGAGCCATAGGCAGAGTCTTATCAAGCTCGTAAGACCAATATCTGTGGTGAGGATTCTTTTCCTTATATGTACCGTAACCAGTTACATAAGAGAATGAAAGCGGGTTGTTTCCGAGGAGGTAGTTCATACCTGTCAGAACACCGTTCATGTATGTATCATCACCTGTCATGTCATAAGCATAAGCCATAACCATGAGGTTATTGATAACCATTGAGTTTGAACCCCACTCATAACCATCGATAACGATGCTTTCGTCGAGGTTGTTAGGATCTGTGTATCCAGGTCCGTCATACTTGTATGGGATACCGTAGCCCTGCTTTTCTTCTTCTTCGATGTATTCCTGAGCAGCCTTTGTGATAGAATCGTTCAGAGTCTTCTTCTGATCGTCTGTCAAATACTGCTTATTGAGAGCGAGTGAAAGTGAACCAGCTGAAGCAGTATTACCCCAGTTAAATGTGGTGAATGAGCCTTCGCCGCTTGCGTTCTCACCGCCAGTGATTCTTGTTGTTACCTTGAAAGCGTTTGTGTATTCAGAAAGCTTGCTGAGGTATGTGTCAGCGTCTGAATCGCCGAGTGCACTTGCAGATACGAAGATTTCGCAAGCTGCCCAGTACATATCATCCTTAACTTCGTTATCACCGTAAGGTCCGCCGCCCTTTGCCTGATACATAGGAGCATAGAGTGACTTTTCGTTATGCTCTTCGTCAGAATCAGCTTTGTACCAGTTCTTCTCAGCAGCCTCATAAGCAGCCTTAGCTTCCTTGAGGTAGAATGCAGACTTCTCAGAATCATATGGTTCGATAAGTCTTGCTGTCTGAGCAGCACAAGCAGCATAGTTGAGTGTAGCAGCGAACGTAGGTGGCTTAACTATACGCTCAGTCTCCCACTCGTCTACATAGTCCCAAGGTCTTGTAGCAAGTCCTGTCCACTTGTGGTCGTGGAGCTTGTGGTAAACCATTCCTGCATACTTGCCCCATGTAGGCTCTGAAGAATCAACCTTCATAGCTGTCATGAACTCAAGCTCGTAGAGACACTCGTCGATGATATCAGGAATCTTCTTTGAGTCGCCGCTCTCAGGGATATTTACTGTACCTGAACCGTCAGCGAACTTAGCCTTTGTATCTTCATTGTGTAAAGCTCTCTCATACATATTCTGGAGAGTCCATACAGAGATACCGCCGTTAACAACGTATTTACCGTGGTCACCAGCGTCGTACCAGCCCTTGTTAGCTGTGATAGAAGATGAAGCATATGTGCCTGTAGCTTCTGTTGGGCTGAGGTACTCGTTCTTCCAGATCTTCTGAACGTAAGCCTTATCTGTCTTATGACCGCCCTTATGAGCAAGAGTGCTCTTATCACCTGATGTGATGTACTCTGACTCGATATCGAGACCTGAACGGTTCTGATAGAAGTAGTTCAGAGCGTTCTTGAGGAGGTCGTGTGACTTGTCTGTATAGATGTCATCGCCGATATTGAACTCGAATGATCTCCAGTCCTTACCGTCAATCTGGAGATAGTATCTACCAGGTGTCTTAAAGCTTGAGAAATCAATCTTACATACAGAGTCTCCTGAATCCTTATCTTCCTTAACAGAGGTTGTTGTACCTGACTCTACAACCTTGCCTGAAGAAGCATCACAAAGATTCCATGTATATGTACCTGAAAGGTCGATAGTTGTTGCACCGTAAAGGATATCGCCCTTGTTATCACCGAGTGTAGCAATCTTAGCGTAGTTTGTGAAGTAACCAATCTGGTTTACAGAAATGAAGTTAACAGTCTTGCCGCCTTTCATGAGGTTATCATCATGGTTAGCAGCATAGTCACGGTTTGTTGCACCATAAGACTCCTTAGGATCTGAGTTGCAGCAACCCTCGCCAGGTGCCTTGTCACCGCAGGTTACACAATCGATAACCATATCGTCGAACCAGATTTCGTCGCCTTCCTGTGCATTACCCTGATACTGAGTACCCTTTGCATAGTGGAAGCACCACTCACAAGCCTCGAGGTCCTGAGTAGGAGTGAAAGTACCCTCAAATGTCTGCCAGTCAGTTGTGAGCTTTACAGCAGCATTCGGCCACTTACCACCCATGTGAGGGCCCATGTGCATATCATTGGACTGTCCGTCGAGCTCGAAATACTCTTCGTCACCCTTGATATTACCAATCTTAGAGCAGAGCTCCATACCGTCTCTCTTAGCCTTAGCCTTGAAGCTAACCTTGTATTCGTGACCCTTCTTGAAGTTGAGGTTTCTGTGTCTTACCTGGAGATCCCACTTTTCCTTGTCAGCACCCTGAGCAACCTTAACGATTACATGGAATGAACCTTCGGAAATGTCGAAATCCTGCTTAGCTGGTGATGACTCACAAGTATGCCATGGCAGAGCTTTATGTGTAAATTCGCTTTCACCAACTACGAGACCAGCTGAAGCTGTCATAGGGGTGATCATAGCAACTGCTGATGGAACGAGAGTTGCCATTGCCATAACGCTTGCAAGAATCTTCTTTGTTTTCTTGTGCATTTTAAATACCCTCCCTGATATTTTAAATATTTTATAACGCAATGCCAGTGCAAACATTGCGGTTATATCTGTTGTAATCCGCGAAAAATAGGCTCTCCCGACGGGAGTTTGCACCGATGCCTATTCATCAATCATATTATATTATATCGAAAAAAAAAAGTAAATAGTTTTCTGGAATTTCGTGTATTTCCCTAATGGGCTTCTTAATACTTTGTACACATTTCACAAAAAAGTAAAAAAAATAAGAGGGAGCTATCCCCCTCTTATTTCTTAATTGTGAATTAATTATTTATTTTTCAGGAAGCTCTTTAATGAGTTTCAAACAGTACTTCTGAATGGTGAGCGCGTCATTGTTAGTGAGCTTTGTTCCGTTCTCATAAACGTCACCGTTGGCTATGCCCTGGTTTGTGATGTGCTTCTCGTCTGTGCCTGTAATTCCGTATTTGTTTGGGTTTGCGAGGGACTGGAGGATTATTACTGCATCCGCCATGTCGACGCCGCCATCACAGTTAGCGTCACCCCATTTGGTAACACTATCAGGGGTTCCTTGGATGGATGTAGTACTTGTTGTAGTCTGGTTATCAATTGTTGTAGTACTTGTAACAGTTGTTGTTGCTGTTGTTGTAGTTGTTGAAGTAGTTGTTGTAGTTGAAGTTGTTGTTGTTGCTGATGTTGTGGTTGTTGTGGTTTCAGAAGTTGGTGGGACGTTACTCCCATTCTTTGTGCATGGCTTTACAACGAACTTTGTGCCGTCCGGCTCTTCGCCCCATGCGATTTCACCGTCAACATACATAGGCATATGCTCGTTGAGCGAATCAGCTTTCTTAAGGTCTGAAGCTTTATCGAGTCCGCCAAGGTATGACCAGTCGTTGGAAGTATCCCATGCACCTGCTGTAGATTTGCCGTCAATAGCATCGGGGATAGAAATTCTGAACTGGACCTCATCTCTGTGTTCGCTCTGTCCGGTAGGCTGGATAGCTCTGCCATCGTCGAACTTGATGCTTGCATAATATGTATTTCCTGTAGGATCACCCTCATATTTATGAGGACCTGTAACTGTGGCATGACCCTGTCCGCTCTCGTACTGCTGTGATTTGCCTTCTACCTTGATATCGTCAATTGAGAGGCCATTTTCAAGAACTTCAGAAACGTCAAAGAAATATCTGTACTCAACATCCTTGGCAACTCTTGCCGGCCATGCTGTGTGGTTCATAGCCCATGCCTTGATCTCAGTATATGTCTTTGCAGGAGTTCCGTTGATAACAGCGGCAACTTCCCACTCAGCCCACTTAGGAGTTTCAGCAGGCGGGAATGCAGCATCGATATTTCCACCGTAGTCGTCAACCATAGCACAGAGGCAAGCTGTGTAGCCTGCGTTGTAGTCGATGGCAACCTCTGAATACTGATACTGTGAAACGTCGTTTACGTACTTGCCTGACTTGTCAGGACCGCCTACAAGAGCACCGTAGAGAGTATGAGCATACTCTGTCTGCCAGCCTTCAGAGCCGCCTGACTTCTGACCAAGGTCGTTCCAGTGGTCATCGTGTATACCGGAAGCTGTTCTGTGGTGGAATGCTGTAGGCTGATTGTCACCCATTCCTAGAACATAGCTCATCTTTAAACCATTATCGCCGAAGCAGTAGTCCATCTGGCCCTTTGCCCACTCATCGTATTTCTTAGAGAGTGAAGCATCGTCCTTGAATAATGTATCACTTGCGAGTTTAGCGAGGAAAGCAGTAGTTGTAGCATGACGTGCACTGCCCCAGTTGAAGAGCCATGCAAGTCCGTCAGGAGTATAGTCTACTTTCTTTCCGCCGTAACCCTGTGGGCTCCAGTAGTCAAGATGGTGAGAAACGTGCTCTTTCCACTCTTCGCTTCCTGTATTAAGGGCGTATAGGAAAGCAGCTGCCTGAGAAGTATCATCCCAGCAGAGACCCCATGTGTACTTACGGTCTGTGGACTGATTCTCAAGCGGGAAGTTGGGAATATAGTCCTTCTCTATTTTGTCAAGATAGCTCTTGTCGCCTGTAGCCATGTAGAGCCAGTTTGCAGCATACATACAGTCATCGAGCCATGAAGAGGAATCATACATACCGCTCATGCCACCGATGTCCTTGCATGCTCTGATTTTGTCAGCGCCCTCAAAGAGATCCTTTGCGTGCTTGAGATACTGAGCAGCTTTGTCGGAATCACTGTCCTTGAATATGATGTAACCTTCTGCAAGACAAGCTGCAGAAAGAGCTGCGACAGAAGCATTCTTTATAGTATCGTAAGGTCTCTTCCAGTCGTTGTTATTAAGATGATGCTTACGGAGATAAACTTCAGCACTGCACCAGATGTTATGGTCTGTGGAGCCACCTTTGAAATCACCGATAGTGCCAATCATTTCGCCGCCGCCTTTGTCGCAAGCCATAACGTAGTCCATACCCCACTGAATATTGTTGCGGTATGTTTCACCAAGACCGGCTTTATCAACTGCGTCTTTGTACTGGATATAGCCCCATGCCATGATAGAAGCTGAATATGCGTTCGTGAGTGTGAATTTGAAATGGTCACCTGCATCAAACCAGCCGCCGGGAACTACATCTGTCTCGTTGCCGTCTTCATCGACCATAGAGTCAGCACGCCATGCAACGTTGTTCCATTCAGGGAGCTTACCTGACTGCTGTACTTCATAGAAGAACATCGACTTCTGGAGAGCTTCTGCGTAATTGTAGCTTGAAGCTGCCTTTGCAGTCGACACTGTATCCTGCTGACCTGCTGTAGGAGCGTAGGTAAGTACACCTAACGACATAGCAAGAGCAGAAGCTGCTGCTGTGATTTTTTTGATTATCATTTTTAATACCCCTCTCGTATTAAATATATTTTTTCGGAACGGAACATCTCCGTACCTATACACCTTAAATATACAATAAAACCTTAGATTTGTCAAGCCAAAAAAGACATTTTTCACAAAATGCTACGGCTTTGCTCTATTGTAAAAGCAAATAAGGGTATACAAAAATAATATTTAAATTTCAACATGAATTGAGATGATATATTATTAAAAGTGCTTATCATTTGTTGCTTGGGGTGTTGAGAGATGATTATGAATGCAGTTTATATTTTTAACATATATTTTGCACAAAAAATAAAGTTGATAAATAGTTATTGAGAACATTTGTTAAAACTGTCTTAAAGATTTTATTTTCGCATTTTTTCACGATAGGAATTGTGAAATAACGGTATACAGGGATATATTTTTTTCAGAATATAAATGTAATTATTAAATATAGTATTAAAAGCTAAAAACTATTGACTGGTAGTAAAAAAAGTGGTATAATTTAGTCGAAAAGTGAACCGACCAAAGGGGAAGGAAGTTCATAATGTCAAATAATATTACGGTCTCGATAGTCATTCCTGCACACAATGAAGAAAAGTACGTAGTTAGGTGCATTGACAATGCAAAAATTGCTGCTTCAAAGGTCAGGTGCGGCGTCGAGATTATTGTTGTTTGCAACAGATGCACAGACCATACGGCAGAGCTTGCAGCTGCAAACGGTGCGAGAGTACTGACTGATGAAAGCAGATGCATAGCTGCCGTGAGGAATAAAGGGATAAAAGCCGCAAGGGGCAAAGTCGTAATAACTATAGACTGCGACAACCGTATGACCGAGGGTACTATCCGCGAAGTTCTGGGGAGAATCAACAGCGGAAAGTATATCGGCGGCGGAGCTCCTATAAGGTTTGAACGCTATTCGTTTCCTATTTGGGCGAATGACGTATTGTGTCGTTTAGGATTTTGGATTACAGGCGCATACTGCGGTATATTCTGGGCTGAAAAGTCCACTTTTGACGCTATAGGCGGATTTGTGGACAAAAGAGCTGCAGAGGATATTGCCACTGCGCTAAAATTACGCCGATACGGCAAGAAGGAGGGAAAAAAATACGGCTGTCTTAGAAAAAACTGCCTTATCAATTCAACAAGGAAGTATGACAAACTTGGGGATTGGTTATATTTCAGGCTTGCGTTCAAAAATGCGTATGCACTGATAAAGGCCGCATTCGGAGACAGAAGCGACTATGATAAGCTCATAGATAAAATGTTTTACGACTACAATGATTGAGAAAAGGAAAGAATGTTTCTGATAGATAGGTTCAGAGTTGAATCCGAACGTTCAGTTCAGATGTAATATTGATATAATAAATACACACAAGTTAATCAAATATTTTCAGCTCTCCACTGTCAACATTACTATTTATTATGGAGTGATGATGTGAAACTAGCAGAAGCACTACAAGAAAGAGCAGATCTTAATAAAAACATAGAACAGTTAAGGTGCAGACTCGCTAACAATGTTATAGTACAGGAAAACGAGAAGCCTGCGGAGGATCCACAGGCTTTGATTAAAGAGCTCGACTCGGCTGTTTCACGGCTCGAGGAGCTTATGAAGCGTATCAATCAGACAAATTGTATGACTATTTCCGAAGGAAAAAGCATTACAGAGCTTATTGCCGCGAGGGACTCCCTCAAGGTTAAGATCGCTGTATATAAAGATATCGTTTCCAATGCCAGTCAGACGGCTCGGCGCGCTAGAATGAGCGAGATTAGAATAATTAGCGCCGTGGACGTCAGGAAACTCCAGAAAAAAGTCGACGATATGTCGAAGGAGTTTCGCGTAACCGACAATAAAATACAGGCACTCAATTGGTCCACTGAGCTTATGTGAGCACTTAAATGGTGTAGTCATGGCAGGGCGAATGCAAAAAAGTCTTTCCGCAAGGGAAGCATTTCGCTGGTAATGCTTGGAGCGGCAGAGGAGTTCGAATCTCTGTGATCGTTATGCTCAGACACCGCACAAAAGCATCGTTATCGTTTACAGTTCTAACCGCGCATTGACTGAAATGACGAGGGCGTGGATCGAGGGAGAAAAAGGAAAAGAAGCTGTAATGATCTGCAGCGTGATCATTTTTATTTTTTATTTTTTCGGAGGTATTTATGAAAGCCACTAAATTTGCAGCTGTTTGTCTGTCTGCATTTATGATATTCGGAAACCTTGTTTCTACAGGGAACTACGATGTCAGAGCAGCAGAAGAAACAACAGCAGAAGAAACAACAGAAGATTCTATTGTAATTACTGAAGGTACAAGAATTGCTGATAATAAACTGGTTTACGGAGATATCACATATGAGATCGTTGATGGAAACCACCTTGAGGTTTTAACAGGAAAAACAGCAAAGGGATCAGTATATATCCCACTGTTTATTTCAGGACTTCCAGTTACAGCCATCAAAGCGAGCGCTTTCAAGAGCTCTGCAATAACAAATGTTAAAATTGAAAGAAATGTTACATTCATTGGTGAATATGCCTTCAGAAACTGTAGTCAATTGAAGGATGTCCAGATAGAAAATCCCAACTGCGTTATTGAAGGCGGCAGGGATACAATATGTAATGTTAAGCTGGGTCCTGTATATAACGGTGTTATAAGTGGATACGAGGGTTCAACGGCGGAGCAGCTTGCTATCGGCGATCCTTCAAAGCCATATTGTGAATTCAATAATCTCGGACTTCCTTTTGAGGTGGATGAGAATGATTTACCAACAAAGCCTGTTGTTACTACAACAGAAGCGGTAACTACAGCAGCTCCTACAACTACGACTACTACAGAGGCTGCAACCACAACTACTACTTCAAAAGCAACAACAACTAAGACGACTACTTCAAAAGCAACAACAACTAAGACGACTACTGCTAAAACAACAACAATAACATCCTCTACAATGGCTGCTACAACTGTTTCATCGTCTGCAACTACATCAAATACATCAAATACATCAAATACAACAACTACAGCAAATACTACAACTACAGCAGCAGCTGTTACTGCTTTTGGCGGAACAGGTAAGAATATGAGCAGGATAACTGTTCAGGCAGAGGAAGTTACAACCACTACAGTATCATATCCACCAGCTGTACAAGGCAAGCCTGTTTTCCACCTCAGCAGTACAGAGGTTTGTCTTGATGATGCACGTTCCAAGAATGTACATATTGAACTTATGGTAGATGGAGCAAATGGTCTATACTGTAATACCCTTGTTTATCTCTATTTCGATAGCAGAATGAAGGTTGGCGAGGCTTTCTGCGGTCCGGCTATACAGAAGCTTGCTAACGGTCAGGCTACGGGTGATACAGGCGACTTCCTCGTACTTGTAACAGCAGGCCGTGATAACGACGGTAAGGATGGCGTAATGTGGGAAATTGAATTTACACTTCCTAAGGACTGTCAGGTAGGCGATGAGTTCAAGTATGAGATAGGACCTACAAAGTATGGTGAAATGCCGCTCTTCACAAATATTCTTTACGATGAGAAGGGCGAAGCTATGACGGAGCATATATTCACAAAGGGCGTTGCAAGTGGAACCATAAAGGTAATCGACAATCCTCCTTATGCACTTGGTGACGTTAATAACGACAAGTTCATTGATGCAGCAGATGCTTCAAGGATACTTGCTGAGTATGCAGCTCGTTCAAGCGGAAACAACCGTATCTTTACAAACTTCCAGCAGCAGATAGCAGCTGATGTAAATGTCAATGGTATTATAGATGCAGTTGACGCTTCGCTTGTTCTCAGTTACTATGCATATGCTTCCGGAAACGGAGAAATAGGTTCTCTTACAGGTTATTTAGAGCAAAGAATGCGAAGGTAAAAGATAAACTCCCACGGAGATCACAATTGATCTCCGTGGGAGTTCTTAATTTCTACATCATGCGAAGAGAACAGAAGTTGCACCTGCCTTTTCTGCATTATCTTTATAAACTATTTTTAGTACAAATATATTTCCGACACATATCAGACATTGTGGCGGAGAGAACTAATAAAGCTTCATGTATGTAATTTGATGATTATACATGGAGCTTTTATTTAAAAGTACATATACAGCTGGCATTTTATCATGCCGTTATAGAGTTTTCTGCGTTTATGAGCCTCTGCACCGAAGAATTTTTCAAATTCCTCATGAGGAGAGATGATATAGCTTTGTCTGCTGCCTCCCTTGCCGAGTACCTTACCCATTTTTCGATAAATGTCCTCAGCTTCCCTGAGTTCCAGAAGTCGCTCACCGTAAGGTGGATTACATATCACAATAGAATCCAAGGGCTGAACAAACTTTGTTATATCAGCTTGTTCGATAGTAAGGCGAGATTTTATTCCTGCCTTGTGAGCATTATCGAGAGTAAGCGCCACAGCTGCATCGTCGATATCAGCACCTATGCCGTGGAACTCTGCCGACTTGTCAACATTATCGATAGCTCTTTTTCGCTCTTCACGCCATACTTTGTCACTGAGACTGCTCCATTTCTCGGCTGCAAACCTTCTGTTTATACCAGGAGCTATCCTTAAAGCCTTTAGAGCAGCTTCGATAAGGAGAGTGCCGCTGCCACAGAATGGGTCACATACGACTGAATCCTGGCGAACTCGTGCGAGATCGATTATGCCTGCCGCAAGAGTTTCCTTTATTGGTGCTGCATTGGAGTTTTTTCTGTATCCACGTTTGTGGAGACCAATTCCACTCGTATCAAGATAAAGCGAGACAACGTCCTTGAAAATACTGAACTTTATCTGTACTGTAGGACCAGATTCGTCAAACCACTCTATACCGTACTTTGATTTAAGTCGCTCAACGGCAGCTTTTTTAACTATTGACTGACAGTCTGGAACGCTGTGAAGAGCGGAATTGAGCGAATTTCCCTTAACGGGGAAAGCGTCGCTTGGACCTATATACCTTTCAAGCTCTACAGCTCTTACTCCCTGAAATAGTTCTTCAAATGTAGTTGCTTTGAACTCAATGAGTTCAATAAGCACTCTTTCTGCGGTAGACAGACATATATTGGCACGGGCGAGGATATTCTCGTCGCCCGTGAAGCTTATTTTTCCGTCGCTGACCTTGAGGTCGGTTCCGCCTATTTTCTGTATTTCGTATTTAAGCACGCTTTCCAGACCAAAATGGCATGGACAGCATAATTTGATGTTATTGCTCAAAGTATCACCTTTTTTAATTATTCAGCTGCAGGAGCGTCACCGCCAGCTGCTGCACCGCCGCCTGCGTCACCGCCAGCTGCTGCACCGCCGCCAGCATTTCCGCCTGCCGCTGCACCGCCGCCGGAAGCACCGTTGTCAGCTGCATTGGTAGTAGCCTGTGTTGTAGACTGATATGAATGTGCTCCACTACAATATGGTGGCTTATAATCCTCGTTTTCCTTGCAGATGGATTTCCAGTATCCGATTGAACCTCTAGCACAGTTTGCACCTGCTATATTACCTGTATTTGAACACATTGATGCTTCAATTACGGTACTTACCTTATCAAAGTCCTGAGGAGTATCGTTGTAATTGTTTATAATATAATCACCTATTACAGTACGCCAAACCTTTGCAGAAATGATTCTGTTCCATGCAAGCTCAAGTTCGTTGGATTTATAGCCGACTGTGATTCCGCTTGCAAAATCAGGGGTAAGACCTACAAAGCACTCGTCCATGAAGTCCTGGGTAGTACCTGTTTTTCCGACAACGACCTTGTTGTAGATTTTAGCGTCCGTACCTGTACCGCTGTCGATAACATTTTTCATAAGACGGTTTACAACATATGCAGTTTCATCTTCAATTGCACGTCTCGGATTGCCGTCACACTGATAGATTATCTGCTGATTGCTGTCCTTTATCATAGTGATGAGATGAGCGTCATAATGCATGCCCTGATTGCCGTATGGTATATATGCGTTAACAAGGTTTTCGAGGGTAACACCGTTTGTAAGAGCTCCGAGAGTAAGAGGAGATTCGAATCCTTCACCTCTTTCTCCTTTTGAGAGTTCAAGTCCAAGTTTATCGTGAGCATAATCGAATACGTTTTCCTGACCTCCCTGAACGACAAGCTGTGCAGAGATAGTATTCATTGAGTCTCTGAGGCCTTTCCAAAGCTGAACGGGATTGCCGGAGCCTTGTGCTCCACCGTAGTTGGTAGGCCACCATTTACCATTTTCAATTTTTACAGGTGAATCCTTGATTGACGAGCCCCAGTGGAACTTACCTGATTCAATACCGTAGCCGTATCCGGCAAGAGGCTTGATGGTCGAACCTACCTGACGTGGTTCCTTGACCGCGTAATTTGTTACAAGAGATCCTGTCTTTTCACCGATAGTACCTACTGCACAGAGGACTTCACCTTTGTAGTTCATAGCGCAGAATGCAACGTGTGGGAGAGCTTCTTCCTCACTGACTTGTCCGTCACCATTGATATCAACATATTTTCTGTAAAGGTACTCAGGCATAACATACTGGAATGTACTGAAATCAAGAAGCTGACTTTCAACGTAATCCTGCATTTTCTTGTCGTACTTGATATATACCTGATATCCACCGGTCTGTATCTTGTTGAGAGCTTCTAGCTCGGAGATATCATACATATCCATGAATACCTTTTCGGCCTCAAAGAATGCGGCGTCGAGTATCCAGCTGTAGGTCTTTGCCTTTGCCTCGAGGGCTTTGAGCTCTTCCTCAGGATGATTTTTCTTGTATTCTTCAGAATCTGTATAAACGAGAGGAGTTACAAGATATTCCTGATATTCGTCATATGTGATACAACCGTTTTCATAGAGCTTATATAGAACATACTCCTGACGTGGTTTGTTGTTAGCCTTACCGTCTACAACTATCGGAGAATTCGGATCGTTGTCGTCCTGGCGGTAAATAACAAATGGACCATAGTCCTCAGGGCTCTTTGGTATAGCAGCAAGGACTGCTGCTTCCGGAGTTGTGAGTTCTGAAACATCTTTTCCGAAATAGTCGATGGAAGCTTTCTGGATACCATTTCTCGGACCACCGAATGCGATGTAATTTAGGTATTCTTCGAGAATTTCGTCCTTCGTGTAGCTCTTTTCAAGCTGCATAGCCGCAAATATCTCGCGTATCTTACGTTCTGTGGTATGCTGATCATTTCCTGACAGGTTCTTTACAAGCTGCTGTGTGATAGTTGAACCACCCTGTTCAGTGTTGTAGAAGTGCAGGAACATATTCAGAAATGCCGAGAATGTACGTTTATAGTCAACACCTTCGTGAGCGTAAAAACGCTCGTCCTCAGTGCATATAAAAGCCTGCCTTACGTGCTGTGGTATCTTGTCGATAGATACGGGGATACGCTGTACTTTATTCGGGTTATGGTAAAGCTGTTCCAGCTCGGGATTACCCTGCTCGTCCAGTACTAGTTCGCCGTACTCATTTATGTGATTGGCGTAGAAGAAAGTATCGCTTCCGGATTCAAGTTCCTGCAATGTAACAGTTGTAGAGTCGTCCATGAATTTGAGGACGTAGACCGTGAGAGCGGTACTTACGATAGTACCTGTTATGATAATGACAAGTAAAAGAGAAAGCAGAGTAGTCGCAATGACTGTCATAAGCTTTTTGAATACCTTAAAGACCTTGCTGTGCTTCTTCTTTTTCTTTTTATTATGATTTTTATGCACTTCCATATCTGCAGCTTCAAGATGGCGGGAAGTGTGAAGATTTTTAGAATTCATTTTGTCAGAATAGCCGTCAGTGACGGCAAAGCTCCTTTCAAAGATTTAAGTTCTATATATAAATATACATTATATATTATAGCACGTTTCAGTGGGAATGTTAAGACTTTTTAAGAAAAATCAGCAATTTGTATAATATAGAAAAATAGGGCAATAATAATTAAGGATATTTCGGCAAGGGAGTGATAAAATGATGTACAGTAACGCAAAAAGGATATATTTCACACTTGTTGTTTCAGCTGCTGTATCGGGCTTTCTGATAGTCTGTACCCTTGGTCGGACTGTTTATGAAAACAGGGTGGAAACACGTCTTACAGCAGCATCCATAAGTGAGAAAGCGCCTGAATATGTAGTGCGCGAGAATGGAAGCAGAGCGGCAGTTTTCAGAAACGGTGATGATAAGCCTTATTTACTCATAGATATCGATCTTGCACTTATGTCGGAGTTTGACAGAAAAGAGATATCAAAGGGAATTTACCTTGAAAATGAAAGAGAGCTGAAACGTTTCATCGAGGATATATCGTCATGACTTCTGCGGCGGCTTGCGGTGCTTTTTCTTCTTTCTCACTGAAAAGCCGAAGTCGCCCAGCTTTCTGCCCAAAGCGAAGTACTCACCATGAGCGAAAGCCATAAGTCCACACTGCTGCAGATTAAGTTTTCCCTTGCTGTCGATGAACCTCTCATCAGCGTCGATACCGACTATTTCGGCAAGAAACATGGTATGTGAGCCAAGAAGTTTTTCCTCTGTAACTTTGCATTCAAGGCTTAGAGGACATTCCTCAATAAGTGGAGGAGCTACCTTCTGTGCGGGAACGGTATGAAGATCACACAGGGCGAATTTGTCCGTATCCTTGCCGCTTTTTACTCCGCATATATCGGTAACACGGCACATTGCAGAAGTAGTGAGATTAATTACAAATTCACCTGATTTCTTGATTATATCATGGGAATGGCGTTCAGGGCGAACTGAAATATAGGTCATAGGCGGACGCGTACATACTATTCCTGTCCAGCCTATTGTGAGTACGTTTGGTTCGTCTATTGTGCCACAGGTCACGAGGGCAGCGGGAACGGGGGCGAGCAGAGTACTGCCTTTCCAGAATTGTTTAGCCATTTTTTCTCCTTCTTGCCGACTGAACGGCAGAGCTGTTGTTGATTCCTGATGAAGCGGTATTTCCGCTGATGAGGTGCTTGTAGTCTTTGAAATTATATCTGCCCTTTTCACGAGTGACAGTTCCGTATTCTATAGCACCTGTGGGGCAGTTGCCTATGCATGCCATGCAGTGGGTGCAGCTGTTGCCCCATATGGGTTTACTGTCCGTTATGGAAATATTGTTGAGGGGGCAGACTTTTGCGCATTTGCCACAGCTTACGCACTTGCTGTCTGCAAAGAATTCCTTTGCAGACATTTTATATTTTGACCATACAGGGTTGAAAGGTATGGTTATGAGTTTTTCAAACATAAATACATACCTTGCCCTGAGCTTTTCACTTTTTTTTACAGTTTCGGCTATCTCGCAGAGCTGCCTGCAGGCTCTGATAAGGCGTGATTTTATTTCGTCGTTCGTCTGTGGCGGATAGTGGCTTATGAAATAATTTCTCGGCATTACCACCTCAGAATAACCCATAAACTCCATTTTCTTTCTCCGGAAGAGTTTTTTGGCGAGATAACCGGTTATACCGCCGTAGCCTGCACTGTCGGCTATGAAATATACCTTTCTGCTGCCGGAGAGTTTTACATTTCTCAGGTATTTGCTGAGAAATCTTGGCATTTCGCAGACGTATACGGGAGTACATATGATGAAAGGTCTTTCGGAGCATATCTCCGAGAGATCATTTTTTTTGATCCTGTCGAGCAGATCAATGCATTCGTCGTCAAGCTTTTTTGCCAGCTCAGTGGCAAGGAAACGTGTGTTGCCCGTTGCAGAAAAATAAAGTACCATAAGATGTCTCCTTTTGAGTGATATAAGCGTTACAAGAACAATTATACCATTATTAAACGGCTATTTCAATCACTATGCTGAAATTTCAGACTGATTGCAGATTTTGACATTTTTCACGGAAGGGAAGTGGTATAATCAGGCTTGAAAACTTCACAGGCAAAGAAAAGGAGGAAAGGCAATGAAATTAGTAATTAAAAATGAAAATGGCACCGCTGTTGCAACTCTCAGCGGAGAACTTGATCACCACAATGCCAAGGAGCTCCGTGCAGAGCTTGACAGATTCATAGTTACTGCTCAGCCCAGAGAACTGGCCATAGATTTTGGCAGTATAACTTTTATGGACAGCTCAGGGATAGGGCTTATCATGGGCAGGAGCAAGCTTATGAAAGAATGCGGTGGCAGACTGGAAGTACTTAATCCGCAGCCATATATAAGACGCGTAATGAAATTAGCAGGCATAGAGCGCATTGTAAAAATCAGATAAAGGAGAATGAAAATGGAAATACTTAATGAGATAAAGTTCAAAATGCCGTCTCTTTCCGTGAACGAAGCAACAGCCCGAGCAGTTGTATCATCTTTCCTGATACAGTCAGACCCAACGGTTGAGGAACTTTCCGATATACGTACTGCTGTTTCGGAAGCTGTAACAAACGCGGTAGTACATGGCTACAGACACAGGAGAGGGAATATCGAGCTTACAGTCAGACTTCTTCCGAACAGAGAGGTCTACATAAGGATAAAGGACAAGGGTTGCGGAATTGCGGACATAGAACAGGCTATGGAGCCGCTTTTCACTACAGCTCCAGAGGAGGAACGTTCAGGGCTTGGCTTTTCGGTTATGCAGTCATTTATGGACAAGCTGATAGTGAAGAGCGTTCCAGAAAAGGGGACAACGGTCACAATGAGAAAGAGGCTTTCAGAGCATGGTGCCTGAAATCAGAAAGCCTGTCGCAGAAGAAAATCTCGGACTTGTTCATCTCTGCGCCAATCGTTTTCGAGGACGTGGGATAGAGTACGACGACTTGTATTCCGCAGGCTGCATTGGACTGCTAAAAGCGGTGAAAGCATTTGACAGCAGCAGGGAAGTTAAATTCTCCACCTACGCTGTACCAGTTATACTCGGTGAGATAAAGCGTCTTTTTCGGGATGGGGGGGCGGTTCGTGTTAGCCGCGGTTTAAAGGAGCTATCCATGCGCCTGCAGCGTCTCTGCGAGAGTTTTCGCCAGCGCGAGATGAGAGAACCAACAATAGCAGAGCTTGCTGAGCTCTCAGGCGAGAGCGAAAATGCCGTTTCTGAAGCCCTCTGCGTCATTCAGCCTGTGGTATCCCTCACATCTGGTGATGACGATGAGGGGCAGACGGATATCCCCGTGGAAGCTCCCGATGAGAATATAACAGATCTGCTTGCTCTGCGGCAGATAATAGCGAAGCTTGACGGAAAAGACCGCGCATTGCTTAAGCTTCGCTATTACAAGGGGCTTACTCAGTCAAAAACAGCAGCGGTGCTGGGAATGACGCAGGTTCAGGTATCGCGGCGTGAGAAAAAGCTGCTGACAGCAATGCGTGAGGAGCTGCTTAGTTGAATATCTTGGTAAAAAAGTATATTTTATTGCTGAAATCATCTAACTCCGTTGACATTTCTGAAAAAAGGCGTTATAATGATAGTACCAATAATTTTGTTAAAAGAGAGGGATTTTAACATGGCAAAACATATTTTAACAAGGCTGCTGGCAGGTCTGGCAGCGACGGTCATGCTTGTTCCCACGCTGAACAATGGCATGCCCGAGAAAAAAACAGTTAAAAAGGCACTTGCTGCTGATACAAGCGGCGACGACTGGCTCCATGTCAACGATAAGGCACAGATCGTTGATAAGGATGGAAACGAGGTTTGGCTGACAGGTGTAAACTGGTTCGGTTACAATGCAGGACGTCAGGTATTCGACGGTGTATGGTCGAAGAATATGCACAGCATGCTCAATCAGATCGCAGACCACGGCTTTAACCTTCTTCGTGTGCCGATGTCAACGCAGATCATTCTTCAGTGGAAGAACAAGGGCTCAGACAAGGGCTCTGGCGTAGGAGAGGTAAACATGATGGTCAATGCTTATGAAAACCCTGAACTTACTGTTGAGGGTGGAGTAAGCGGTGAAGGTCAGTACACTCTTATGTACAGTTTTGATATCTGGAACAAGGCTGTGGAATGGTGCAGAGAAAACGGTATGAAGATAATGATCGACATACACAGTGCCACATCAGCTTCAATGGGACATCAGAAGCCACTCTGGTATGATGATAACTTCTCCGAGGACGACTGGCTTGAAGCTCTTGAATGGTTCACAGAGTACTATAAGGATGATGATACAATCATCGCTATTGACCTCAAGAATGAGCCTCACGGCAAGCCTGAGGAAGGTACATTTGCAAAGTGGGACGACTCAAAGGACAAGAACAACTGGAAATATGCAGCAGAAAAGGGCGCAATGGCTTGTCTCAAACATAATCCGAATCTGCTCATTATGATTGAGGGTGTGGAATGCTATCCTGACTTTGAAAAGGGTGCAGACTGGAGCACTCCTGCTGTTGACTATGCTCACTATGATGAGCCGTCACTGATATTCGGCGCCTGGTGGGGTGGAAATCTCCGCGGCGTAAAGGATCATCCTGTTGATATCGGCCAGTACAATAAGCAGATAGTTTATTCACCTCATGATTACGGTCCGCTGGTATGGTCACAGAAATGGTTCTATATGGACGATCCTTCAAAGACATTTGATCGTCAGTCACTTCTTGACGATTACTGGTACGATACATGGGCTTATCTCATTGAGGAGCAGAAGTATCCGCTTCTCATGGGTGAATGGGGCGGCTTCATTGACAAGGAGCATGATCCTACCGGTGAGAACAAACACTGGATGCAGGAGCTCCGCGATTATATGATCGACAAGCATATCCACCATACTTTCTGGTGCTTCAACGAGAACTCAGGTGATACAGGCGGACTTGTATACGATGACTTTGGTAAGTGGGACGAGGAAAAGTACAATTTCGTCAAGGAAGCTCTCTGGCAGACAAACGACGGCAAGTTCATCGGTCTTGATCACTCTATCCCGCTTGGTCAGTCAGGCAATGGTATCTCACTTTCTGATTATTACGGCGGCGGTAGTTCGACTCCGAATCCTCCAAAGACTACAACAACTACCACTACAACATCTGCTACAACAACTACTTCAGAAACAACTACAACAACTACATCTGAAACAACTACCACTACCACCACAACTACTTCTCCAACAACAACAACTACTACAACTACAACTACGACCACACAGCCTGTGACAACTACTACAACTACGACTGCTCCCAAGGTTGAAGAAACAACAACTTCTCAGCCTTCACAGGATAGCAATGGTCCTGTTGTATGGGGCGATGCAAACTGCGATGGTCAGGTAGATATGGCTGATGCTGTACTTATCATGCAGAGTCTTGCAAATCCGAACAAGTACGGCGTAGGCGGTACAGATGAAAAGGCTATTACGGAACAGGGCAAGATCAACGCTGACGTTGATACAAGCACAAAGGGAATTACATCAAACGATGCTCTCCAGATACAGCTCTATCTTCTCAAGAAGATAGCAACACTCAACCCGAATGGCTGAGAGTAAAACATAATAATTATGGCGGCACGGTTTTTACCGTGCCGTTTTTGTCATGGGGGACCTACAGATTTACGGCAGAAAGCCCTTTACAAACAGCGGACTTTCTGATATAATTATACTGAGTAAATATGTTTTGAAAAGAGGTAAAACTTTGGCTAACGACAAAATCAGAAATTTTTGTATTATAGCGCATATAGATCATGGTAAGTCAACTCTTGCCGACCGTATTCTTGAAAAGACTGAAACAGTTGCTATACGCGACATGGAGGATCAGCTTCTTGATAATATGGACATCGAGAGGGAGAGGGGAATAACCATAAAGGCACGTGCAGTTCGTCTTAAGTATACTGCTCAGGATGGTGAGGACTATATCTTCAATCTCATTGACACTCCTGGTCATGTTGACTTCAATTATGAGGTATCGCGTTCTCTTGCAGCTTGTGAGGGTGCTATACTTGTAGTTGATGCTTCGCAGGGAATCGAGGCTCAGACTCTTGCCAACACCTACCTGGCTATTGAGCACGATCTCGAGGTTGTTCCGGTTGTCAACAAGATAGATCTTCCCTCAGCAGATCCGGACAGAGTATGTAATGAGGTTGAGAACGTAATAGGTATTCCTGCAATGGACGCTCCGCGTATTTCAGCTAAAATGGGTACTAATATCGAGGCGGTTCTCGAAAAGATAGTCACCGATATTCCTGCGCCTCAGGGTGATCCTGAAATGCCATTGAAAGCTCTTATTTTTGACAGCTATTATGATTCATACAAAGGTGTTATCATATATGTCCGTGTTAAAGAAGGACGCGTGAAGGTTGGTGACAATATCCGCCTTATGGCTACCGGAGCTGTTTTCAACGTTGTCGAGGCAGGCTTTATGGATGCTTCAAATCTTGTTAACAACGGCAGCCTTGAAGCAGGCGAAGTCGGATATATTGCAGCTTCTATCAAGAGCATAGGTGATACTCAGGTGGGAGATACGGTTACGAATGACGACTGTCCCTGCGATGAGCCGCTGCCGGGTTACCGCAAGGTCAATCCAATGGTATTCTCAGGAATATATCCTGCAGATGGTGCTAAATACGGTGATCTCCGTGATGCACTTGAAAAACTCCAGTTGAATGACGCTTCGCTCTCGTTCGAGCCAGAGACCTCTATAGCTCTTGGTTTCGGTTTCCGCTGCGGCTTTCTCGGACTTCTCCATATGGAGATAATACAGGAGAGGCTTGAACGTGAATACAATCTTGATCTTATCACAACTGCCCCATCGGTTATATACAAGGTCACAATGACCAACGGTGATGTTCAGTATATTGACAATCCCACAAACTACCCCGATCCTGCCCTCATTCAGACTGCTGAGGAGCCAATGGTAAAGGCGAGCATTCTTTCACCATCTGACTATGTCGGCAATATTATGGAACTCTGTCAGGACAGGCGAGGCGTTTTCAAAGATATGAAGTACCTTGATGATACACGTGTGGAGCTTCATTATGAACTTCCGCTGAACGAGATAGTATACGATTTCTTTGACGTGCTGAAATCCCGTACAAAGGGATATGCTTCCTTTGACTACGAGATGATGGGCTATGTTCCCAGTAAGCTCGTTAAGCTGGACATACTTCTCAACGGTGATGTCGTGGACGCTCTGAGTTTCATAATACACACAGACAAAGCCTATGCAAGAGCACGTAAAATAGCGGAAAAGTTAAAGGATAACATTCCGCGTCAGCTCTTTGAGGTACCGATACAGGCAGCCATAGGCGGAAAGATAATCGCCCGTGAGACCGTTAAGGCAGTGCGTAAGGATGTTCTTGCGAAGTGCTACGGCGGCGATATAACCCGAAAGAAGAAGCTGCTTGAAAAGCAGAAGGAAGGTAAGAAGCGTATGCGTCAGCTCGGTACAGTAGAAGTACCACAGGAGGCGTTCATGAGTGTGCTTAAGCTTGACAGCTGATACGGAGGTTTTATGATTAACTACATCATTCTCGGAATACTTGCGGCAATACTTCTTGTAAGTGTAATAACTGTGATCACTGAATACTTTATACCGAAAAATTCAGATGCAGGACGGCTTTTCCGTGCAGTCAGGATAAGACTTCGCGAGAAGTCACGTACAAGTTTCTGTGTGACTGCTATCGTACTGCTTATATTCGGACTTGTTGTACATGATAACTTTAAAATGCTTTTTGCGGCTATGGGGATAATGCTTCTTACGCTGATCGTACTGCACCCCGGGGATTTTCTCAGTATATTCCGTCACCGCAGAAAGGCATCAAAGAAAAAGCGTCTGGAGCTTACACCGAAGCTTGCAGGCAATGTGCCTATGGCAAAGCTTGCAAAGGAGCTTGAGCCAATTGAGACGGAAGTAGAAACAGTGAAAGGAAATGAATGATAATGAGTATATATACCTGTCCGCATTGCGGCGAAAAAACATTTACTCCCATACAAAAAGCATTATCGGGAACAATGAAATCAAAGGGCAAGCCCTGCCCGAAATGCGGAAAGCTTTGTGTTAATGGCAAGGGCGCAACCATATTTGAAGCTATTTTCTTTGTAGTTGCATTTGCATTTATTATATATGTATATCTCCACGGTCTTGATAATGTTTGGATGTATACTCATGAAGTGCCGATAGTTGCAGGAATAATCGTACTTATGTATGTAGTCCCGAAGATAGTGAACGCTTTCTGTTTCAAACTGGTGCAGTCCATACGACTTGACGCATATAAATGAGAGATCTTGGTATTTACATTCATGTGCCATTTTGCGGAAAGAAGTGCGGTTACTGCGATTTTTACTCTGTAAAATGGACAAAACAGGCAGCTGAGGACTATACAGCTGCAGTTTTGCGCAATATACGGCATTACTCTGAAGCTGACCGCAAAGTTGATACGGTCTATCTGGGCGGCGGCACTCCTTCTTTGCTCACTTCAATGCAGATAGAGAGCATACTCAGTGAGATACGGAGAAGTTTCTTACTTGACCAACAGGCTGAGATCACTATGGAAGCCAATCCATGTACAATCAGTGCCGAAAAGCTTTCAGAGCTTCGGAATGCAGGTGTAAACCGTCTATCAATAGGAGTTCAGTCCATGATAGACAGCGAATTGAAAATGCTTGGACGTGTTCACAGTGCTGAAAGAGCTGTTCAGGCAGTTCTTGACGCTGAAAGGGCAGGTTTTGAAAATATCTCATGCGATCTGATGATAGCTCTGCCAGAACAGAAGCCGGAAAGTCTGCAATATTCAGTTGAAAAGCTTACAAAACTGCCAATCAAGCACATTTCGGCGTACATTCTCAAGACAGAGGAGGGTACGCCTTTTGATTGCGACGAAATAAAGCGGAAACTGCCTGACGAGGATGGAACGGCGGAGCTTTACTTTGAAATGGTTCAGCTTCTCGAGAAACATGGCTTTATGCAGTATGAGGTATCAAATTTTGCAAAGGAAGGCTATACGAGCCGACACAACTGCCGCTACTGGAAATGTGAGGATTACCTCGGAATAGGCCCTGCGGCTCATTCATGTTACAACGGGAAAAGATTTGCCGTGGACCGTGATATTACCGGATTTATCAGAAGCGGTATACAGCAGATCACAGTTACGGACGAAAACCCATGTGGATTTGAGGAGTACGCAATGCTTAGGCTAAGGCTGAAGGAGGGACTTTATCTGGATGATTTCCCTGAGCACAGAAATGAGATTGAAAAGAAACTCCCTTCACTTGTGAATGCGGGTTACGTTCAGACCGATGGTGAAAGCGTATGGCTCACTCCGAAAGGTTTTCTTATGTCAAATTCTGTTATCGGCTATCTTGTTTTTGACTGAATGTGCTGAGTTGCCTTTCATAATGAATCTGAGGCAAGCATTTCTTAAATTCAATTGTTTATTTATAATTGGCATTTCCAGAGAACTTAATAATTGTAGAAACAAAACCAGCCATAGCTTTGAAAATGATTTCAAAGCTATGGCTGTTTTTTTACTGTCAGTTTATCCACTGCTTTATCAGTTTGAATTTGTTATCTGTTACTTCATACTCGGTATGATAGCTTTTTGTATACATTGTATCACCAGTTATTTCTTCCATGCCTACAAGTGCACTTCCGAGATAACGGTAAATTTCTTTTGTATACTGAAATGAAGAGCCGCTGAACAGGTTGATTATATGTGCATGATCAACTGTAACAATGGCATTATTATTATATCTGCATATAACAATATCCGTAAGCTGTTTGTCAGTTTGCGTATAAGTAATGCCAATTGTTCTATCAGGGCAGTACAGCAGAAATTCTTCGGTATAGATACCGTCAAGGTTTCTGAGGACATAAATCAGGCGTTCATTGCTGTCAAAACCGTAGCTGAATGTGAAGTCATTAGCTATTTTTACCATTTTTCCCTTGCTGTTTGTAAAAAGACCATATTTAAAGGAAAGAAAAGGCGTATACAAACCTCGAAAAAACACATTTTCGCCTTTTGAGAAGTCAAACCTTACTATTTCATCTTTTTTGCCGAAAGCTCTGTATATTTGCTGTTGTATTCGGCGTAAATTGCCTCATATTCATTTGTCATAGCGGAATCAACTCTTGACTTACCGGGGTGTAGAGCGAATGTAACTTTACCGATTACAATTATTTTAATTCTCTGATGACAGAGACTTTATAATTCTGTCAAATAGTGGGAAATCCTTGTCATATGTTTCCTGTAACTTTTCATTCACACCATTTATTGGATCAACAGGATTGCGGATTGCAAGGAACATATCATCAGAAACGTCATTTGGATTTATGCCGATAGCCTGTGCGAAATTTGTGTCCTTAAGATAGTAGAAATATTTCTCTACATGAGGATCGTCTGGATACAGATTACTCAGGTCAACGAAGTCGTCTTTAGGCGTGAAAACACCTCCAAGAGTAAGTTTGTCTCCTATTACAATTACCTGTTCATTGCTGCTTAGTAAAGTGGAGAGCTTTACTGTAGCACCGGTATTGTAGTTAGCAAATTCACTTGTAGTGTATGGAACATAATATACGGAAACAAGAACTTTTCCATTACCGTTGCTGTCCTCGCCGAACTCAGAGAAGTATTCTTCAAGATTTTCTGAATATCCGACATCATCATTGTAGCAGAGCATAAGAATAGTCGAGTCGGGGTTAGGTTTATTTACAAGGTCGAAGATAAGAAAAGTCATCATTACAACGAAAAATGTACCGAGCCCCAGCCACCATTTGTTATGATAGAAGAAATTACTAATCTTTTTACCGAAGGTGAGCTTTATTTCTTCTTCTTTTTCCTCATGGATCGTAGCTTCTTCCTCACTGAGAACGCCTTGCTTCATACGCATTAGCTCAATTTTTTCGTCGTGTATCTTTTTTTCGTAGGCTTCCTGCCGCTCCTTTTCAATCTTTGCTTTTTGGCGTTCGATCTCAATCTGCTGACGGGCAGTTTCCTCTTCTCGCTGCTTCCTGAGATCCTTTTTGGTCTTCAGAAGGCTGGTATTGATATCTATTTTTTCATCTTTTGTGTCAGTTCTTTTAGTATCTTTCCTATCCATTTTATATCCTTATGATAACGGGCGGCATTCAGCCGCCCTAATGGGTTTATATTACTGATTAAGGCTCTTTAATGTCGGGAAGAGAAGAACATCCCTGATTGAAGAGCTGTTTGTGAGAAGCATTACAAGACGATCGATACCGTAGCCGATGCCGCCTGTAGGAGGCATACCTATCTCAAGGGCATTGAGGAAGTCTTCATCTGTGCGGTTAGCTTCTTCGTCACCCTGACTGAGAGCTTCTTCCTGCGCCTTGAAACGCTCACGCTGATCAATAGGATCATTAAGCTCGGAGTAAGCATTGCACATCTCACGGCCTGTGATGAACAGTTCGAAACGCTCAACATATTCCGGAGCATCAGGCTTCTTCTTTGTGAGAGGTGATATCTCGATCGGATGATCCATAATGAATGTAGGCTGAATGAGGTGCTCTTCAACGAAAGCCTCAAAGAAGAGGTTGAGGATATCACCGCGCTTGTGACGATCTTCGTACTCAACGCCTTTTTCGTCAGCTATCTTACGAGCTTCCTCAAGTGTCTTTATCTCATTGAAGTCAACGCCTGAGTACTTCTTGACAGCGTCGATCATAGTAAGGCGCTCAAACGGCTTGCCGAGGTCAATCATGTGCTCTCCGTATGGTACGCAGGTAGTTCCGCATACCTCCTGAGCAACGTGACGGAACATATTCTCGGTGAGATCCATCATTCCGTAGTAGTCGGTATATGCCTGGTAGAGCTCCATAAGTGTAAACTCAGGGTTATGACGTGTGTCAACACCTTCGTTTCTGAAAACTCTTCCTATTTCGTAAACTCTTTCAAGTCCTCCGACAATCAGTCTCTTAAGGTATAGCTCAAGGCTGATACGAAGCTTTACGTCCTCATCGAGGGCATTGTAGTGAGTTTCAAACGGCCTTGCAGCAGCGCCGCCTGCGTTTGAAACGAGCATAGGAGTTTCTACCTCCATAAAGCCCTGATTATCGAGGTAGCGTCTGATAGACGCAATTATCTTTGAGCGCTTTACAAAAGTATCCTTGACATCGGGATTGATAACGAGGTCGAGGTAACGCTGACGGTATCTTGTGTCTGTGTCCTTTAGACCGTGCCACTTTTCAGGCAGTGGGAGGAGTGACTTGGTGAGAAGAGTAATGCTTTTAGCGTGAATGGAAATCTCGCCCTTTTTGGTTCTGAAAACGTATCCTTCAACGCCTATGATATCACCGATATCCCACTTCTTCTTGAACTCCTTGAAGAGGTCTGCGCCGACATCATTGGAGCGCACATAGACCTGAATACGGTCAGAAGCATCGCGGACATCGATAAAGTTAGCTTTACCCATGTCTCTCCAGCTCATGATACGGCCAGCAATACTGATTATATTTTCGTTGAGTTTTTCAAGTTCGGCAGCCTTTTTATCTTCGTCATCGCCCACAGCAGCGAGTATCTCGGCTTCCTTAGCTTCGTACTCCTTCTTGTAGTCGGCAGCATGGCCTGTAACATTGAACTTTGTTATAGTGAACGGATCATGACCAAGCTCACGGAGATCTGCAAGCTTGTCAAGACGATCCTTCTTTAGTATGTTAATATCCTGAACCGGTTCTTCTTCAGCCTGAACAGGATTGTTTACCTGATTTTCGCTCATTTCTGATATCCTTTCGATTACTTTGAAATCTCTATGACCTCGAACTTCAGCTCGCCTGCGGGAGCTTCAACGATGAAAGTATCGCCGACTCTTTTCTTCATAGCAGCCTTGCCGATAGGAGACTCATCTGAGATAAGACCATCTCTTACGTTAGCATGGTTAGTACCAACGATAGTAAATGTCTCAACCTTGCCTGTATCGAGTCTTTTTATGGTTATTTTGGAGCTCATACCGATTTCGTCGACAGAAATGCTCTCGTCGTCAACGATCTCAGCGTTGTCGATAGTGTACTGAAGTTCCTGGATGTGAGCTTCGAGGATTGCCTGTTCGTTTTTAGCTTCGTCGTATTCAGCGTTTTCTGAAAGGTCTCCGTATGAACGAGCGACCTTAAGTCTTTCAGCAACTTCCTTACGTTTATTGATCTTGAGGTCATCGAGCTCAGCAACGAGTTTGTCGTAGCTTTCTCTGGACATCTTCTTTGTAGCCATATCAATGCACTCCTTAATATTTAATAATAATTAGCATTACATATCATTATACTATATCACGCCCGAAAAGTCAATACCTTGCGGAAAGGCATTCAACGTCCCTTTGTCATATTTACTGACATCTTACTGTTCTTTCAAGATACATCTTGACATTAAGTTTTATAACCTTGGGAGTAAGCAATGTAAAAAAACAACCGATATACAATATTTGATGCTAAACAGTTTTCAGTTATGTAAATACTTTAATCAGTCCAAAAGGAGAGCAATAAAAAAGGCGGATAAAAATCCGCCATTAGATTACTGAATAAGATTATGAGCTATTTCCACAGCTTTATAGTACTGGTCGTCTTGTTCCTCGGTTTCATTTGCAATGGAGATATCAGGGGCAAGACCGATGCCATCGTAGCATTTCGACACAGAGGTCTGGTACTTGGCAACTGTGAGAACAACGGCGCCGTTTTTGTTGAACTCGGTAGTTTTCTGCATCACTCCCTTGCCATAGGTGTTTTCGCCTATAAGTACTGCGCCTGAGAAATCATGGAGAGATGCTGCGAAGAGCTCTGCAGCGCTTGCTGTATTGTTGTTTACGAGCACTACCATTGGTATTTCAAGCTTGTTCTCGTCAGAGTATATGAGAGTCTCACTGTGACCGTCCTTGTATTCTGCAGTAGCGATAACGCCCTCGGGGAGCAGCGGATCTACGCAGTCAGAAAGAACTTCAATACTTCCTCCTGCGTTGTCGCGGACATCAAAGATAAGTGATTTAGCACCGTTTGAGGCAAGTCTCTCGAGTGTGTCAACGAACTTCTGCGGAGTATTCTTCTTGAAGCTCTTTACCCTGATATATCCCACGTACTCGTCTAGCATTTCGCCTGTTACAGATTCAACTTCAATTGAGCGGCGCGAGAATGTATAGTCCTTGTCAATACCTCCGCGGCGGACTGTTAACCTTATCTCTGAGCCTTCAGAACCACGCAGAGCTTCGACTGATTCATCAAAACCCTCTGATAGTACGCTCACACCATCTATAAGTGTAATTATATCGCCTGCCCTAATTCCAGCGTCAGCAACAGGGGAGTCCTTTATTATTTCTGCAATGCGGATATAACCACTTTCGTCCTCACTGAGAGTAAGTCCGAGACCGATGAGCTGTCCCTGATCCTCGTTCTGCTCTGCAAGGTACTCCTCTTCTGTTAGAAACTTGGAATATTTATCATCAAGTCCCGAGATATAGCCCTTTAATATTCCGTCGCTGAGCTTGTTTTCATCGATATCACCGAGGTAATTTTCACGGACATATGAATCGAGAGTTTGCAACGAGTTGTACTTCTTACTCTTTTCGTTTACGTCAACAACGGTCTTGTTGAAGCTCTGGAGCGAGAAAAAAGAGGTGAGAATGAATGTTACCGCAGAAGCAATTGCTATAAGGCTCAAAGCAAGTCCGAGACTGATTTTTCTGTTCATATTATCATCGCTTTCTGACAAAAATTCGGGCAGTTGCTTGAACTGCCCTTGTTTGTGATATGTTATAGTTTATATGCCGAAGTTCAGTCTATCAATACGGACTAACATAACCCATTGGATCAACACGCGAACCGTTTACACGTACCTCAAAGTGGAGGTGAGCTCCTGTTGACCAGCCTGTAGAACCTATGTAACCTATGACCGTACCCTGTTCAACGTACTGACCTACAGAAACGCAGGCACTCGCCAGATGTGCATAAACAGTAGAATATGTACCGTCATGTGATATAAGAACATAGTTGCCGTAGTTGCCGCAGCCTCCGCATGGACAATAGCCATCCTTAGCGTAATCACATGGGCAGGAGTTGTATACTGTAACTACAGTTCCAGATCTGGAAGCAACTGCTGCTGCGCCGTGTATTCCGGCATCACCCACATCAATACCATAATGGAAGCTTCCCCATCTTGGACCGTAGTAGCTGGAGATATAGCTGAAACCCGGTGCGGGCCATGCAAAGCCTGAAGCTCCTGCTGAAACAGGTACGTAAGATGGTTGATTGTAGTAATTATAGCTCTGAGCTGCCTCAGCTCTCTGAGCTGCAAGGCGGGCCTGTTCTTCCTGATAACGTCTTTCAGCTTCTGCAGCCTGACGAGCAATCTCAGCCTGTATCTGGGCGTCGAAATCAGCGTCAATAGCAGCAAGCTCGTCTTGATTGTTTCTGATCCTTTGCTGTTCTGAAGCGATGCGGTCAATCTCAGCCTGAGTCTTTACCATCTGCTCATTTAGGATGTCCATCTCTGCCTTTTTCTCTTCCTTACGCTTTTCCTGTTCATCCATTTTCATTTCCAGAGTAAGCTTTTCGGACTCGAGATTCTTTTTGGACTGTTCCATTTCGTCAATATCAGCGAGGATATCATTTATGAGCTGCTCATCGTAGGAGGCGATACGGTTTACCATTTCAACTCGTGAAATCATGTCATAGAAACTTGAAGTACCTACAACCACGGAAGCAAGATTTTCGTTGCCGGAGATATACATATTGCAGAGGCGCTGTTTGAAGATCTCGACATTATTGTCGATCTCTTCCTGCTGTTTTGCAATAGAGTCATCCAGCATATCGATGTTGAATTTGGTGGCATCGATATCTGCGTTGAGACTGTCTATTTCCTGATTGAGGAGATTGATGTTCTCATGTATCTTGTCAATCTGATCCAAAAGAACATTCTGATACTGCTGCTCTTCAGCCTTATTGCCTTCAAGAGCGTCAAGCTGTTCCTGAAGCTCAGCTATTCTGGCTTTATTGTTATTAATTTCCTCCTGCATTTCTGCGATTGTCAACGCAGAAGCCTTTTCGTCTCTGCCCTGCATTGACGGATAAACTAACAGAAGAGATGCGGATAAAACGGATGAGATAACAAAGGATACTCCCTTTTTGAATATATTTAGTTTTTTCATAATCAAGCTGCGTGTCAGACCTGATGAAGTAAATTAAGTAAGGACTGACAGCACACTCCTTTCATAAAAAGATTTCATATTATTCGTTTGGACATCCATATCATACGTCGATATGCTTTCTTGTGCTTATAACGCTTCCTACAGCGCCTATAAGAGCGCCGAATACCAGGTAGCCGAGGACTATATACAGCCTTATGTCATCGAATGGGATAAGGCTGCCTATACCAAAGGTCTTCATAAGCATTCCCTGTTCAGTCAGCATTTTATAAGCAGAGCGGTAAATCGCCCATGTGATGAAGTATGCACCTGCACCGGCGAAGAAACCTGTTACCATACCTTCTACAAAGAACGGCATACGGATAAACGCATTTGTTGCGCCAACATACTTCATTATCTGTATCTCCTCACGTCGGGCAAAAACACTTGCCTTTGTGGTATTGGATATAATTATCATTGCAATTACTGCAAGAGCCAGTATAACAGCACCAGCGATCATTGAGACTACCTTTCTGAGTTCTCTGAGGAACTCAGCTACCTGTGGTGAAGCAGAAGCGCTCTGTATATTTTCAAGAGCGTTTATTTGGGTGACAGTCTCTGAGATCTTGTCGTTGTTCTTGACGGTTACACTGAATCCGTCAGGCATAAAGCTAGCATCGTCGCCTATATAATCGTTGAAGATTACCTGAGCGTTCGGAAGGCTTGCCTTCTGCCTTTCAAGTGCTTCTTCCTTGGATACGAACTTTATGGTTGCCACATTGGGGATGGCCTTTATGGCCTCCTCAGCAGCATTATTCTGTTCTTCGGTAGTTCCCTGATTCATTATTACAACGACTTCATTCTGACTGCCGAGACCTTTTATCATGGAATTGAGGTTAATATAGAACAACCCTGCAATTCCAACGAGAAGAAGTGATATGAGCAGTACGCAGAATGTAGCGAACGCCATCATCTTATTCTTCCATATATTTTCCACGCCCTGATCGGCGAGGTATCTGAAACCACTGAGCTTCATACTTTACCTCCTTCCGTTTTATCGGAGAGTGCAGCAAGTATCTCCTCAGGTGTTTCGCCCTCGGGTATCTTCGGGAGTTCCTGCGTGATCTCCACGTCAATGTTCTCCTTTACGGGCGTCATCAATTCCTTTTCAGGCTTTTCAGGCTCAGGAATTCCGCCTATAGCGGAAATAATATCATCTGCAGTCATGTTTTCTATGGGCAGTTCGATATTGTCTTCTGTATTGATTTCCTCACGGACATTATCGTTGATATGCTCTGCTTCGCTTACTGCAGCTGCCATAGCTTCTGCAGACATCTCAGTGCTCATATCTGCAAGGAGTTCGTCGCCTGTACCTGTTATGACCTCGTCGAAAACAATTTCACCCTCGGTGATGTTGATTATACGTCCGCCGAAGTGTCTTACAAGGTCGTGCTCATGAGTTACCATGAGTATAGTAGTACCCTGATCGTTTATGCCCTTGAGGAGCTCAACGATCTCGTAGGAGAGTTCGGGGTCAATATTACCCGTAGGCTCATCTGCGATTATGAGCTGCGGATCGTTTACCAGTGCTCTTGCAATTGCAACACGCTGTTTTTCACCGCCGGAAAGCTCATCGGGGTAAGAGTTCGTTTTAGCATGGAGTCCTACGAGACTTATAACGTAAGGGACTCTCTTTCTGATATATTTGATCGGAGCGTCGATAACCCTGAGAACGAAAGCGATGTTCTCGTATACTGTCATTGACGGGATCAGTCGGAAATCCTGAAATACGAAACCGAGCGTACGGCGGAATTCAGGTATCTTTCTTTTCTTGAGCTTGTTCAGGTTGTAGCCGTTAACGGTGACAACACCGCTTGTGGCGTCAATTTCCTTGAGCAGAAGCTTTATCATAGTACTTTTGCCCGCACCTGATGAACCTACAACGAAGGCAAAGTCACCGTCGTTTATCTTGAGGCTGACGTTGTTGAGAGCGTCAACACCACTGGAGTAGGTCACTGATACGTTTTTAAGTTCTACCAATGGGTCACACCTACCTTAATCTGTGAAAAGGGCGGACAGAGCCGCCCGAAGTTCCATATGTGCCTGTTGAGGCTTTTATCAGAACTTTACAGGATTAGCAGACAGGTACTTCTTTACCATGAGAGCGATCTTGAAGATAATAGCGTGATCGAATTCACGGAGATCAAGACCTGTAAGCTTTTTGATCTTTTCGAGTCTGTATACAAGTGTATTTCTGTGTACGAAGAGTTTTCTTGATGTTTCTGAAACGTTGAGGTTGTTTTCAAAGAACTTCTGGATGGTAAAGAGCGTTTCGTGATCGAGAGACTCGATGCTGCCTACCTTGAATACCTCGTGGAGGAAAGTCTCGCAGAGAGTTGTGGGGAGGTGATAGATAAGACGTGCAATACCGAGGTTGTCGTAGCTTACGATAACCTTGTCTGTATCGAATACCTTACCAACTTCAAGAGCCATCTGAGCTTCTTTGAACGAACGTGCAAGCTCCTTGACACCGACAACTGCTGTACCGATACCAACGTTAACTCTTGTATAGAACTCACTGCTGAGAGTATCTGCGATAGAACGTGCGAGCTTTTCGAGATCCTTTGAATCTACTGTGCTCTTGAGCTCCTTGACGAGAACGATATCTGTCTCTGTGATATTGAAAACGAAATCCTTGTTCTTGTCAGGGAAGAGGTTCTGAATAACATCATAAGCGGAAATGTCATTAGCAGAAATGATCCTGATAAGGAATACTGCACGGCTGATTTCGGCATTGAAGTGAAGTTCTCTTGCCTTGATTACGATATCGCCCGGGAGAACATTGTCGAGAATGACATTCTTTATGAAGTTGTTTCTGTCGTACTTTTCGTCGTAGTACTGCTTGATATTTGAAAGTGCAATAGCGAGGATGCTTGCATATTTTGCAGCAGCATCATCAACACCCTCTACAAATACCGCATAATCTGGCTTTACTCTTGAGCCGAAAGGCTTGTAAGTGAAGCCGTCGCGGATGAAAATGTCGTGTGAATCGCTGAGATCGAGTGATACGAACTCATTTGTTGTACCAACACGTGACAGATCGCTGCAAGCGATGATAGTTGCAGTCTCATCTACAACACCGATAGTAGCGTCGATAGAATCACGCATCTGATGAACTAAACCCTGAAATAATCTGTTGGACATGATAGACATCCTTTCTCTTAATAAAATCTTATTTTGAGCGGACCTTCAGGAATATGTTAAGGAGTGTGTCTCCTTAACATATTACAAATTGTAACACATTTTAGGCTGCAATTTGTTAACAAACTGTTAACTTTCGTCCGAAGGCTCACAAACATGACTGATAAATATGTTGGATTTTGTTGAAATTTACCAATGAGGATAAATTCTTTGTAACCAAATTGTAATTTCTCCACCCTCAAATGTAATTTTTACATTTTCTCGGGACGGTCGATATTCAATATCTCAAGTGCATTCCTCAGAGTCTGGCGAACTGCCACACAGAGGAGGATACGTGCATTCATAAGTTCCTTTGACTCAGCATTCTTTACGCTGCATGCGTCATAGAAGCGGTGGAACAGAGTTGCAAGGTCAACCGAGTACTTTGTGATCTTTGAAGGATCATAGCTTTTAGCCGCAAGATCTATCTCTCTCGGGAGAGAAGCAAGGTGGCGGATAAGCTCGATCTCACGAGGATTGTCGAGGAGATCAAGACTGGCAGACTGTGGTATTTCAACGCCCTCTTCACTGAGATTTCTCAGGAGGCTGCAAATTCTTGCATGAGCGTACTGAACGTAATAAACTGGGTTCTGTGATGACTTCTCGATGGCCAGGTCAAGGTCAAATTCAAACTGCGAATTTGCTTCGCGGAGATTGAAGAAGAATCTGGCTGCATCTATCGGTATCTCGTCCAGGAGAGTTACAAGGGTAATAGCCTTGCCACTTCTCTTTGAAAGCTTAACGACTTCACCGTTGCGGACCAGCATTACCATCTGCATCAGAACTACGTCAAGCTTTTCCGCGTCTACTCCGAGAGCTGTAAGAGCAGCTTTCAGACGTGGAACGTAGCCGTGATGGTCTGCACCGAGTACGTTGATGGCTTTGTCAAAATTACGGGTAACGAGCTTATTGTAATGGTATGCAATATCAGGTACTATATAAGTATAGAGTCCGTTGCTTCTCCTGAGTACGAAATCCTTGTCGAGACCGTATTCGGTAGCCTTGAACCAGATAGCTCCGTCCTGTTCGTAAGCTTTTCCTGCCTCTATGAGCTTGTCAACGACAAGCTTTGTTTCATTCTTTTCGTGAACTGTACTTTCACGGAACCAGTTGTCATATACGATACGGTACTTCTTGAGATCACGCTCGAGGCCCGCTATATTTATAGGAAGAGCGTAATCAACGAGAGCCTTTCTGCGTTCTGTTTCGGCTGTGTTCTCCTGAGACTTGCCGTTTAGATCGTAGAAATTCTTGGCGTGTTCGATGATGTCTGTTCCGAGGTAAACGTCCTCAGGCATTTCGAAGGCTTCGCCCTCTCCGCTCTGTGAGTATATCTCTGAGCAGAGCTGCTCGTTATTTCCCTTATATTTAGCTATAAGCTCCTGACCTTTTTCGGAGCAGAGCTGCAGATATCTGAGTTCAAGAGACTTTCCGAATTTTTCTATCTGGTTTCCAGCGTCGTTAACATAAAATTCACGCTCTGCGTGATAGCCGGCCCACTGGAGCACACTTGCGAGACAATCACCGATAGCGCCGCCTCTTGCGTTTCCAATGTGCATAGGACCTGTAGGATTGGCAGAAACGAATTCAACCAGTACTCTCTTTCCGCTGCCCAGGTTGGTTTTTCCGTAGTTCTCGCCTTCATCGAGTACATTCTTTACTACGTCTGAAAACCATTTTCTGCTGAGGAAGAAGTTGAGGAAGCCGGGGCCGGCAACTTCGGCTCTCTCGAATATGGTTCCTTCGAGGAAGAGCTTTTCGCATATTAGCTCCGCAATCTTTCTCGGCGGCATTTTCAGAGCTTTTGCACAGACCATAGCTGTGTTTGCAGCGAAATCGCCGTGGGATTTGTCCGCAGGTATCTCGATATTGAAGTTCGGGAGAGGAACAGCGGGTATTGCTTCCTCAGCCACAAGAACTCCGAGAGCGTCCATGATTATCTCGCGTAATCGGAGAGATGCGGAATTGATTAGGTCTGACATTGTATCTATCCTTTCTTTCGGGCTCAGTTCTGAGCCTGTACTGTCATTATTATCTCGTTATCCGAAAGATATGAGGAATTGAGATCAAGAGTATATTTAAGGTAAAGCCTGCCGTTTTCTGCAATAGTGTTCTCGATGGCATGAGTATATACGCCTATCTGCAGATTTCCGTAGGGGGTACCATACTGACAGAAGTGCTTGCGTCCAATTTCCAGGGAAAGCACAGAGTTTGCAGTACCTTCGCGGGTAATGGAAGCGTTCTGGCTGTCATCAACCTTTATAGTTGTGACAGAACCTTCAAATCCGGTAGCTGAGGTGTCCTCGTAGGAGATAATATCCCAGCCGTTCTCATGGGTAAAGTATGCCTTTGTGAGAAGTTCTGTCTCACTTTTTTCGTTGTCCTGCCATTGAATACTCGTAAGAGATATCATAACATTTTTTTTCAAAGCAGTCTCCTTATTCTATATATCAATATATCAATAGTTCCTGTCTGCGTTTTCCAGAGCTTGCTCGAGAAGCTCAACAATAAGCTCTTCGTGGGAGTAATCCAGTTCGCTCATGAGCTTGCAGAAAACGCTGTTCTTTCTGAGGCCTGGCATAGTCCCAATCTTATTGAGAAAGAGTTCGCCGTTTTCTGTAAGGAAGAAATCGAATCTGGCAAGTCCCTTGCAGCCCAGGGCCTTGAACGCGGCGATAGCGGTCTCCTGTACTCTTTTTTCAGTATCCTTAGATATATCAGCAGGTATCCTGAGATCGTCACCTGTGCTGACGTTGAAACTTAGGGGATCAAATATTACCTGTGGCGTAGTTATCTCGCCTACTGGTGAGCATACGGGCATATCACAGCCGAGTACAGCAGCTTCGAGTTTGCGTGCCTTTATGTACTTTTCAACTACTACCTTGTTATCACTTGAGAAAGCAAGCTTTACTGAAGCAACAAGTTCTTCCGGGGTTTCTGCGAGACTGGTGCCTGCGTTGCTGCCGCTGTTTGCGGGCTTTACGATGAGAGGGAAGCCCATTTCGCTTGCGATAGAGCGGCATCTGCCATCAAGGTCGTTTATCTCACGCTGCGTTATGAGTCGCCATTCGGCAGTGTTTATGTTATAGTCATCCATAACCATGTGAGTATGGGATTTGTCCATGCAAGAAGCGGAAGCGAGAACGCCGCTGCCAACGTAGGGAATGCCCGACAGGTCGAGAAGTCCCTGAATTGTGCCATCAATGCTTTTTTTGCCCATAAGTACGGGAAATACCACATCAACACGTCTTATAGTGGTTTCACCGTTTTCAATTGTGATAATTCCCCTGTAGAGTGGATCCGGTGATATAAAAGCAGAAGCACAGTCGGTATCCTGTTCCCATGTGCCGTTTGCGATATCTTCAACGTCACCAGGGAAGTAGAGCCAGCGCCCTTTACGTGTTATGCCGATGCAGATCACTTCATATTTATCCTTTGGAATGCTGCGGATCACTTCTGCTGCGGAAGCCAGAGACAGTGTGTGCTCCCGTGCAGTACCACCGAAAATAACGGCAGCTTTTATCCTTGCCATATATTTCTCCTTTTATATAGTATCATGTATTTTTTTATTGTCATTTTCAAGCATCACTATATTTTATCATATTCCACAAAAAACTGCAAGTATTTTTTGCGAAAATGAAGAATAAAACGGTCAATTTCGCAAGTATAGCGTACTGCAAACAATTTTCAACTGTTGATTTTGTGCATAATGACAACAAAAATTTGCCTTCTTCATCAATTTGACGGAATACCCATTAGTAAAAATGACGAAGCAAAAATCAAAAAGGACCGCTTTCGCAGTCCTTTTTGAGGGTGAAAATGAGTATTAAGATGATGTCTTTGTTATCTTGCGCCGAGAGTATCGTCCTCGGGCTGGAGCTTGTCATGTGCGAGAATATAATCATATATTTCCTGCACTGTAGTAAATGCAACTCCTACATAGCTGTCAGCACAGCCATAGTATAATGCTATCCTGCCTGTAGCTGCGTCAGTCAGTGCAGCGCAGGGGAAGCAGACATTCGGAACAAATCCACGTTCTTCATACCACTCTTCGGGGGTAAGGACGTAGTTTTCACAGCGGTGCAGAACTTTTGATGGTTCGTCAGTATCGAGTATTGCAGCGCCTACACTGTAAACATAGCCGTTGCAGGTGTTCACAACGCCGTGATAGAAAATCAGCCAGCCCATATCAGTCTCGATAGGAGCAGCTCCGCCGCCTATTTTGAGGTTTTCCCACCAGTTGTCCGAGCGCCCCATGACATGGCGGTGACGTCCCCAGAATTCCATATCTGGGCTTTCAGAGATGAATATATCGCCGAAAGCAGTGTGACCGTTGTCACAGGGACGTGAAAGCATGACGTAGTTTCCGTTTATTTTCCTCGGGAAGAGGACGGCATTGCGGTTGTAGGGAAGGTAGGGATTTTCCAGGCGCATGAAAGTGCGGAAATCCGTGGTTTTCGCAATGCCGATGGTAGGACCGAAAGCGTCCTGACACCACATTATATAATAGGTATCCCCGATTTTGACAAGCCGAGGGTCGTAAGCGTAGGATGGCATGAAGGTGGCGCCGTTTTTGTCAGTAAATTCTATCCTTTCGGAGTCGAACTGCCAGTTCAGGGCATCTTTGCTTCTGCCAAGATAGATATGCGGTACTCCGTTGCGCTGTTCGCCGCGGAAAACACCTATAAAGCTGCCATTATAAGGGATAACGGCACTGTTGAATATCCTTGCGACATTGGGAATGGGATTTCTGTTGATTACTGGATTCTCTGAATATCTCCACATTGGAGTAGTGCAGCCTGAGGGCTTATCCTGCCATGGGATATTCGGAAGAACTTCGCCGATTATTCTGATATCCGTCATAAGTAAGCTCCTTTAATTAAGCTTTGCTTTATATTACACTTAAATTATAACACCTGTTCCTTAAAAAGTCAAGTGAAAATTTAATCAAAAATGTGTGAAATTTTATTATTTTTCACCCTTGCGTAATTATTTACATAATAAGCTTGAATGTTTTATCAAATCGTTGTATAATGTAATAAAATAATATGTAACCGCCGCTTCGGCAGTTGATAAAGGAACTTTCATGTAACTTCTGGCTGGCGGAAGATTTCCTGTAAAAAGAGTGACACCGGCTGATATGAAAGAGGTTACTTAAATTATTACTTAAAGGAGTGACAGCCATGAATCTGTCTGAATTCATAAACGGTATTTCCAATGGAAAATTTGACGAGCAGTTCCGGATGCTCTATGGTTCAGCGGACAAATCCGTTCTGCGTGCAAGAGCACGCTATCTCAGTGCTGCCGAAAACTTTTCGAGGCTCTATCCTGAAAGCGGAGAAGTACGTATATTTACGGCTCCGGGACGAACTGAGATAGGGGGGAATCACACGGATCATCAGCATGGATGTGTACTTGCAGCGGCTGTGAGTCTGGATATCATCGCAATGGTCTGTTTTAACGATGATGGCGTTATACGTCTAAAGTCCGATGGTTACGATGCCATTGAGATAAAACTCAGCGATCTTAAGCTGAAAAAGAAGGAAAAAGAGACTACGGCGGCACTTGTTCGCGGAATTGCTGCAGGTTTCAGGAATAAAAACGTTAAAACAGGTGGTTTTGATGCATATATGACCTCGGATGTACTCAGCGGAAGCGGACTTTCTTCGTCTGCTGCGTTTGAGGTTCTTGTAGGTACTATCATTAATGCTGGCTTCGGTGATGGAAGTATTGAAGCAGTTGATATTGCACGTATCGGGCAGTTTGCAGAGAATACTTATTTTGGCAAGGCGAGCGGACTCATGGATCAGCTTGTATCAGCAGTCGGCGGATTTGTTTCTGTTGATTTCGCAGAACCGGATAAGCCTGATATACGACACGTTGGTTTTGATTTTGAACGTTCCGGTTATGCTGTCTGTATTACAGATACAAAAGGCAGTCACGCAGGCTGTTCCGATGAGTACAGCGCTGTTTCAGCTGAAATGAAGCATGTTGCAGATGCTCTCGACTGTGAGTTCCTGCGTGAAGCTGACGAGGACGAGTTTTATGAAAGAATTCCTGAACTGAGAAAGGTATGCGGTGACAGGGAAATTCTCAGAGCGGCGCACTTTTTTGACGAAAACAGGAGAGCTGTTGCGGAGGCAGAAGCACTTTCCGATGGAGATACAGAGTGGTTCTTCGAGCTTGTCAACGAATCAGGAACGTCCTCGGCTGAGCTCCTGCAGAATCTGTATCTGTGCAATAATCCGGAACAACAGCAGATTCCTCTTGCAATAATGCTGAGTAAGCGATTCCTGAAGGGAAACGGAGCTGTCCGTGTTCACGGAGGCGGTTTTGCAGGTACGGTACAAGCTTTCGTGCCAAGCTACCTGACTTCAGACTATGCTGCAGAAATGGAGCGTGTTTTTGGCGATGGCAGTTGTTATGTGCTTTCAGTCAGACCTGTCGGAGGGTATGAGCTTAAAATTTAGCTTCAGTAATGGTGCTGTCAGGATATATATTATCTGCAGATTGCCTATACGCAATGTCATCAGATCTGACGCAATGTTCCATATCGCGCATTTGTATTCAGCCATTGATATGGACTAAGCAGTGTGAACATTTTAGAATACTATATTCTGCTACGTTATATATTAAGAAACTATGATTTGTCGGAGGATTATAAAAATGAACAGCTTCCCTGAATTCATGAAAAGAGATGAAAACAAAATACCATCAGAACAGCAGAACACTCCCGATATCGAAGGTTATTACTATACGGCTCCTGATGGAAGTCAGATGGCTTTCTGGACATGCAATGAGGACAGAGTTTCCAAAGAACACGTTCATGATTACGACGAATACATGATTTGTGTGGAGGGTGAGTATACCGTTATTATTAACGGTGAAACCACTGTTCTTCACGCAGGAGATGAATTATTCATACCCAAAGGAGCTCTTCAGGGTGGAAGCTGTAAGGCAGGCACGAGAACTATCCACGCTTTCGGCGGAAAGCGAATAAAATGAGGTGTGGATGTGTTTGAGATCAAAGAATATTCTGCGGATATGAAAGATAAAGTTCTCGTTTTCCTGAGTAAGGTCTTTATCGAGTCAGGCAAGCCTTTTGAGCCTGAGGGCAGACATTGTGCATTTGCTGATATTGGACGGCATTTCGCAGGATTCTGGTGTCTGTTCAGAAACGATGATGTCGTCGGAACTGTGGCTGTGAAAAAACTGAGCGATACGGATTGCGAGCTGAAAGGACTGTATGTTTACAAGGAGTTCCACGGCATGGGGCTAGGCCGCAAACTAGCGGAAACTGCTGTGGATTTTGCCAGAAGCAAAGGCTTTGATAAAATACTGCTTGATACAATTTCAACCTATGAAAAAGCAATGAGACTTTATGAAAAAATGGGGTTCCGGTGCATTGAGCGCTATAATAACAACGAGAGGGCGGATGTTTTCATGATGAAGGAACTTAATGTTGAAGCGGTTGTCCGGGAAGTAACTAATGAGGACTTTGACGGGCTGATGCGCCTGTATATGGAGCTTCATGATAATCCGTTCCCTGAAAAGGACAGCCGGGTGATGTCCATATGGAAACGTATTCTCGGAGACCAGGATCATCATATAATAGTCGCTGAGGTTGACGGAGTTATTGCGGCTTCATGCGTATGTGTGATAATCCCGAATCTTACACGCGGTCAGCGGCCATATGCCTTTATTGAGAACGTTGTGACTTCCGCATATTACCGCAGAATGGGTCTTGCTACGGCTTGTCTTGACTATGCACGGGAGCTGGCCAGAAATGAGAACTGTTACAAAATGATGCTGCTGACAGGTTCAAAGGAGCGCGGAGTTCTTGAGTTTTATGAGAAGGCGGGATATAACAGCAGCGATAAGACAGCTTTTATTCAGTGGCTTTGAGGTGAGCAAATGATACTTAGAGAGTTTAAAGACGATGATGCTGAAAAGATAGTGAAATGGATAGGAAGTGAGAGGAATTTCCGCCTCTGGAGTGCGGACAGATACGACAATTATCCTATAAAGCCTGATGATATGACGGCTATGTATGACAAATGCGGCAAAAACGGGACTTTCTTTCCGATGACTGCCGTTGAGGAGAATGTTATCGGACATCTTATCCTGCGATATACAGACGAAGAATGCGAAACTGTCCGCTTTGGCTTTATTATCGTGGATAATGCGTCGCGTGGCAGGGGAGCAGGCAGGAAGATGCTGGAGCTTGCCAAGGAATATGCAGTGAATACACTGAATGCGAAGAAGCTCACCTTAGGAGTTTTTGATGTGAACATTGCGGCACTCAGATGCTACAGGGCAGCTGGCTTTAACGAGGTGGTGCAGGATGAAGAGATTTACGAGATACTTGGTGAAAGATGGAAATGTATAGAGATGGAATGTATTCCTGTGAAACAGTTCTGAGTATATATAATAAGGTCAGAAAAATGCAGGATGATATGCTGTAAAAAGAGCAATAAACGACTTGCAATTTCAACAAAAATATTTATAATATAAGTATAATTACAGGCAATACCATAGAGAAAATGGGGGCAGTAATTAGTTTGGGCGGATATTTAATCGGGCAGCGTTGAAATTAGATGAACGTTTGCTTTTATTTTGCTGCCTGAATTATGCTCTTATGATGGTGTTGCTTTTTTCTTTTGAGGAGGGACAAAAATGGATTTATTATGGAAAAAATACGCGGCTGTTTTTACGGCGGCTGTATGCCTGCTAATCCCTGTAACGGAAACGGAGATAGCGGGAGCAGCTGACGGCAACGGATTCGCATGGGGCAGCAGTACCGACGGAAATGGTTTCAATGCTGATATCGGATGGGGGTCTTGGGAAACCGGTTCAAACGATATGCAGGGTTTCGGTTGGATTCTTAATGAGGAAAAGGAAGACGAAGTTAGCCTTTATGTTACGGAAACTCCTGATCCGACTGAGGAGGAACTGAAAGCCGACCACATCAGCGGACAAAATGGCGCTATGTTTTATAGCATTGACAAAAAGAGTGGTGAGAATGGAGATTTTTCTTTCAGCAACAGCATACAGGATGGTTTCAAGGCAAGCTGGTCTGATCTCGAGTCTCTTACTATCGAAAAGGGAAGAAGCTTCAAAAAGCCCATGAGCGATGTGTATTTTGATGGCCTTTCAGTGGATTACAAGGTTATACTTGAAAATTTTACCGGAGAGCAGTTTGATATCGGTGCTAAATGCCAGATTGGAGTCAGGGGCGATTATCTATATATTTTCGATCATTTCGGCGAATATGTGCCTGACGATGATATGGAGGAGTTTGAGCCCTATGAGGTAAACGGAAAGACATATCGGATTTACAGAAAGCAATATATTGAAAATATCGATGGTGCAGGTGAGTTCATCCACGAGAATTATTATATGGTATGCGAGAGAAATTTCGAGGATCTCATTTCGGATCCTGCCATTGTGTCATCAGTAATAATCAAAGATCTTACGAACAGAATAGGCGTATCATATGTCATTCCACCGCTTCTAAGTTGCAGTTTTTATGTCGATACATTCGGCGGCAGCGGAGATATGGACGTGAAATATATCCAGGTAAATGCCAAATCCAGACCCGCCTACGCGGGAATGTATCCATGGAACACTGGTATATGGGGGAATAATGAAGGGGACGACGAAGAGATTCCATGCTTACTCTATCCTGATGAGGATGGATGTTATAACTTCAACACCGGAACAAGGTTGCCTCAGGGAGGAGATTTAAACAGCTTTATCGGTGGTACCGATATGGTCTGTGTGAATGATTTCGGAAACGGCGATAACAACTCGCTGAAGGTAAAATGCAGCATTGATAATTTTCCGGTGGAGCCTTCGGACAGGTTCTTTTCATACATTGGCGATGTGGGACAACCGTTCAGAAGGGGTACATGGTTCAGCAACTCATCGCATAATGGATTCAGCTTCGGACCACTTTATCCTGCTGATGAGGATTATGAGGAATCTGACATTTCATATGATATAAGTGTTGACGTTTACAACTGCAGTGATGAAGAAGTTGAGTTTTCACTGGAGGTTGGTATGCCGGTTATTGGCTTCGGAAGTTCTGAGAGTGATAATATACCAAAGGATTATACCAGGAATATCATATGCAGAAAAAATGTAAAGCCTCATGAATGGACAACTCTTTCAAACCCATGTTATGCTATGCCAAGAGCATTAACAGGAAATATTCAGATCTTCACAACTGACGAGATAGAGTATTATGTTGATAATTATTATGTGAGAGAGCCTGAGAATGTTTCCAGGGTAAAGGGTGACATAAACGGTGATGGAGTCCTTGACTCTCTTGATCTTGCAAAGTACCGTAAGGCATTTTTCACGAGCGGTCAGAAAAGAATGCTGCCGCGTCGTGCTGATATAGACGAAGACGGAAATGTACTCATGAACGATGTTGTGCTCCTGAAAAGATTTCTGCTGGGAATTGACAAGGAATTTGTAAAAGTGGAAAATTCCAGAACTGACAAGGTTGAAAGCGGCGAGGCAAACGGTTTCTACTACGATAGTTATATCAAAGACGGTTTGGGAGAGATTGCTTACGATGTTAAGGAAAACGGCTGCTTTGACTGCAGTATATGCGCTTCAGATGATGCTTTGTTTGAATGTGGAATAAAGCCTGAAGGAGGCATAAAGCTTGATGAGATAAGTTCGCTATATCATGTTTACGAGTGCGGCGTTGCCTCAATGGACGGATATCTGTTTGGAATACATGGATCATTTGCAGATTCATATGACGAGTTTTACATAATCGAGGACAGCGGACATGATGACCGCTTTGCAGGAATGACCTATAGACAAGTTGTGAATATTGAAGGTTATGTATATCGGTTATATGTGCTTACCAAAACAAAGATTACTCCTGAAGGTAAGGTCAGCTACAACGAGTACTGGAGCGTTCTTGACGATTACCGCCAATACAGAAAATGCTTATCTGATCTGGGTGGACAGATAAATATTCTTAAGCATATCAGCAAATGGGAGGAGTGTTTCGGCGTTAAGCTCGCTGACAGAACGCTGAGCAGTATTGGTGTTTGTGTTGGCGGAAGCAAGCAGTACAGCCCGTCATTCAGAGTAACAAGGAATGAACTTTTTATTGGCAGGGAATAAGTAAAAAACAGTCATAAAGGAGATCATATATCAATCCTTTATGACTGTTATTTTTTTCTTGAAGCGAATTCATGACAGATTTCGGACAGTAATATGGAGAATACTATTTGTGCGTATCGAGAAGCTCAAGAAACGCATTTTCAAAGTCACGATTCTGCTGTTGAGTTCTCTTTGAAAGCCCCTTTGTGCGTCCGCCGTTTCGGCGTATCTTTGCAGAAACGGCTCGGAATTCAAGAAGCCCCGAGATGTTTTCCTCAGTGTAGTGTTTTCCATCCTGATTGATCACAGTTGCCTGTTTGCTAAGGCACATTGCAGCAAGTCCGTAGTCTTGTGTTATGGCGATATCTCCTGCGCTGATAAGGTTTACGAGGCGGAAGTCTGCACTGTCTGCGCCTTTGTCCACGATTATGGTTGAAGCACCATCACGCTGTATGGAGTGAGACGTGTCACATATTATGGTGCATTCAATGCTGCGTTTTTTTGCAATGCGTACTGCAGCATCAACTACGGGGCATCCGTCGGCGTCTATGAAAATCTTCATATTGTACTTCCTTTCCTTGAATTATATTCATTATATCACATTGAGCAGCCATTTACAATACTGTTTCAGAATGTTATAATATTACTGAGAATCAGTCGGTCCTATACAAACAGTGCGGTGATTGACTGCATCAGGTGAAGCGTGTAATGAGTCTATAAGCAGCCATAGAGCCGATTATGTATGCAGGCTGTGTATTTTGAATATGCGTTAGCAGGCAGTAATGCTCTAAATCGTATGACGTGGGAGTTATATAGATGATTCTGTGAGAAGCAGCAGACGAGCTTTTCACATTTTAATATTATGATGGAAGGAGTGTCGGGATTGTCTGCTCGACTGAATAATATGAGTATTTTCGCAAAGAAAGCTGTTTATTCAATTCCCGAGCCATTTGCAGCAGATGATATAAAGATAGAGACCAGCATATGTACGGGTGAGAAAACTATCGGTTTCTATGATAAGGCTACAAGAAAGCTTGTTTATGCGGAGCTTGTACGCTCCGAAAGTGATATTGCAGACTTTTACAAAAAATACGGTTTGAAATGGTCAGGTAAAATGAAATGAAAGAGATAACTGTTATTGATAATGATTTTGTTTACGGTGGATTTACCTCTGGTAGCAGTGGAATATGGACGAGAAATGAACCATTTGATCCACCATCTGCAGATTACGTCTCACTTGGAGCCAGACTTGGCATTTCTCTGTCGCGGGTAGTCCGTCCATATCAGGCGAGCGGTGACAAAGTTGAAATCGTGTCTTCGGAGCACGGCGGTTCGGGAGTTATAAAGGATAACGAATTGAAACAGGTAGACGGGCTTGTTACAGTGGAAAAAGGCTTTGCTCTCAGCGTTATTGCGGCAGACTGCGTTCCCGTTTACCTTGCTGATAAAAGTGCAGAGGTTATCGGTATCCTGCATTGTGGTTGGAGGTCGGCAGCAGGTGAGCTTTTGAATAACGCAGTGCGGAAAATGTGTGTTATGGGAGCCTCTCCTGCGGAAATAAAGGCGATCATAGGTCCTCATATCTGTGCGGATTGCTATGAGGTGGGGGAGAACGTCAGAAGTGAATATACGGAGAAATTCACAGAAAAAGAGATTGGAAACATGTTCTTTTACAGAAATGAACGGCTTTACCTTAATTTGTCTTATGCTGTTTCATCAAAAATCATAAATGCTGGGATAACTTCAGAAAACATTTCAGAGATAAGAGACTGCACGTGCTGTGACAGAGAGTTTTACTCATACAGGCGTGGTGACAGAGGAATGCAGAATCTTGCGTATGTTATTATGAAATGAAGTTATGCTGTCAGGTCTTATTACTGGTGAAAATGGTTTGTAAAAAACATGGTAGTATCAAAGAATTTACTGCGTTTCCAGCCTTACATTCAAAACTAAAGCTTGCGATTTGGAAAGAAAACACCAAAAATGAAAGTAAAGTTTTGAACGCTTCTGTTATTGACAGAGTAACTACTTGTTTATTTAGTATATATTTGATATATATTTAAAATAAATATCACGTGCTATTATTGATTTATACCTTTTTTTATGATATAATTCATTTGCTGTTTATTAAACAGAAAATACAATACTTTTTTACTAAATCACTATAATTCATAGTATTGTATTTATTTATGTTTTTTCATGTGGGGGAATGCAAGGCTCAGCTGTAAGCTATTGCAATATATGAAAGCTATAATTGCAGCAAAAATGAAATTTGGAAACATGGAGGAAAAAATGCTTAAGAAGTTTTTATCAATTTTGCTCTCGGCAACTACCGTTGCAGGTTTTATGCCGCAGATACCAGCCAATGCCGAGGGAAACGAACGCTATCAATACACTTTATTTTCAGGTTCAAATGAAGAAGGCGCGATTACAATCAATTCAAATAACGTTTGAATTAATGGAAATATTGCTACTAATGGTACCATATTTTCGACAGCACAGAATTTCAATGTTAATGGTATAAAAAAGAAAACGCCCAAGAGGATACAAAACTATTTTTTAATAAGATCGACGAGAGATACTTTTCATCTCATGTTGAGACTTATTTTGAAGATTATTTCCTTGAAGACACAAACATTAATGTTAATATTCCTATCGAAGCAGCAGGGGATATAGGTCTTACAGGTAACATTAATATAACAAGCGGCATTAAGGCACTTAATGATGTAATCTTAAGTGGAAATGTAGAGAATACACAAGATTCTGTTATATGTGCCGAAACAGGTGACATAACCATAAATACCGATAATGTAAATCTTAACGGTTTTGTCTATGCGCCGAATGGATGCGTAAATATTATGGCTCAAAATCTTAATATCAATAGTGTTATAATTATTGCTGATACTATTATTATAAACTGTCCTAATCTTAATGCAAATTATAACGCTCAGTTAGCTGAGTTTATAGGTAATAAATCAGAACCTGTTGTCAATAATGAAGATACAGAGCTTGAAGTTGTTGCTTACGGTGACTATGATGTTGAGACTGAGACATTCACTGTTTATTGGAATACTACAGTTCCCGAAGGAACCTTTGATATCCTTATTTCTGATGACAAAGAAAATTATACATTGCTTGGAACTGTTAATGATGACGATTCCTATGAATATATATTCACAGAGTCATCGCAAGCAGATGAAAACACCTTTATCAAATAATACGAAAATACGCCATTATCCCCCTGTACATGATTAAAACAGCGTGAGAGTCATTCTCACGCTGTGTGTGTTTATGATTTGTCATTTATCTTACAAGCAGCGCTAAAGAGAGTTTATTTCTTAAGCTCTCCTGTTAATGATATATAGTCTCGCTTCGAAGAAATTCTGATTAATTTATAAAAATAATTATGCGGATATAATATCATATATCTAATGTTAAACAATTCATAAAAAAAAATATATTCTAAAAAAATATCTATTAATAATATTGAAAATAAAGGGAAATATTGACTTTCACTTTTTGATACAATATACTATTATTGTATCAGCTAAATAACATGATATAAAAGGAGGTTAAAATGGGAAATTTTTTTACATCAACGCAGATATTTGATAATGAAATGCTTGGCAGTAAACAATTCATTGATAAATTCTGTAAAAAAATGGCTGAAGAAGGCTATGAGACCTGTAACAGCGACGAATGCGAAATATCATACATTCTGAAATTTGCAGATAACTGCAAATGGGTGACTATAACTTCTGAAGTTTATGAACAAGGAAATGAAAAATCTAAAATGGATACGGGAAGAATAGCTAAAATGCTTAAAACGACTTGTATCAATACAGAGGTCATTGACAGTGACTGTGCGATCATGGACTTGTATGATAAAAACGGTAAAAAAGCTGATACACTTATTATGGGGCGAGCTGACGAGTATTTCGGAGATGATATACCGCAGCCGTCTGAAAAGATATGGAAACCGTTTTTATGCAATGGCAGTACATGGGATCAGTTCAATGAAATAAAAAACGACAAAGATGCTTTTGTAGAAAGTACACTTTCAAAGTATGCTTCAATTTTAGAAATTGATAACAGTATTTTTTTATTTTCTTTTGATGATGCAAGGATAGATGAAAATGTTTTCTTTCTTTATTTTAGAGAAAAGACTATTAAAAATGAAAAAAAATTTAATCTCAACGATGCATTCAAACAGTTTATTGGGGCTGAACTTGAGAAAAAAGGTTTTTTAAAGATCAAGAGTCGCTATCCATATTATGTTCGAACTGTAAATAATGAGATATTACACGTTATAACATATGTAGAAGAAAAAAATATTTATAAAAAATTTAAGTCATTCATTGTTTTGGGTGGAATAGCAACTATATATAGAGCCAAAATTGATTTTTCAGTAAGTCCGAAAATGAATTATAACTGGCTTAGGAATATATCCAATGTTCATCGTCAACTGGCATTTACAGACGAAAAGTATTCATATAAAAACGAAGATGTTGCTCCTTGTTTTAACTGTTCGACTGAACTAGGTAAGATGTCTGATGATATGAAATGTGCTTTTTATTGTATTGATAATGTGTTGATTTATGCTATGAACAAAATAATGAATATTGATTCGTTTTTAAAAAATTATGATTTGTTCAGTATAGCAATGTGGATCTATGAAGATGACGATTTTGGTGAAAAAAATTCAGCCTATTCTGAAAATGAAGGATTATTGTATATAAAAAATGATAATAGACAGGCAATAACAGATAGTCATTACAAAGAGATTGGATGTATAGAAAAACAAATTGCGATGGGGAAATACCCTTATATTTCATCATATGAAGAATTCCTAAAGGATCTTGAAGATGGATATAAGAAAAAGCTTAGTGCATTTGACAGAATACGATATTCTGACAAATTATATCTAAAGGCATTGAATGAGTTGGAGCAAAGAGCTTTAAGAAATAAAACAATACTACTTGAATATAATTTAAAACTACAAAAATTAGGAGATTAATATGAGAAAAAACTATTAAAACGCTGTATTTCAACAATTTTATCATTTACACTATTGATGCAGTTTATGTTAATTTGTCCAGTTTCGGCAAGTGCTTTTTCAGGAACACCAGGTTATAAACAACACTAATATGCTGTTTGTGTTCAGTGTCATAGTGGGTTAAGTGTTTCAATTGCCCGTCCTGTACAATAGCGTATGTGCAATACCTTCTCAATCAGTATAACACATATGTGCAATAAAGTAAATATCTTTGAGTGATTATAAATAATGTCTTTATAAGCTCGCCTGTAATGACATATAGTCTTGATGCGAAAAGAAATTTGATTGATTTATTAAAATAATTTTGCGGATATAATATCATATCATATATCTAATGTAAAACAATCCATAAAAATTAGTATATTTAAAAAACTATTAATAATATTGAAAATAATGGGAGATATTGACTTTCATTTTTTGATACAATATACTATTATTGTATCAGCTAAATAACATGATATAAAAGAAGGAGGTTAAAATGGGAAATTTTTTTACTTCAACTCAGATATTTGATAATGAAATGCTTGGCAGTAAACAATTCATTGATAAATTCTGTAAGAAAATGGCTGAAGAGGGCTATGAGACCTGTAACAGCAATGAAAGCGAAATATCATATTTTTTGAAATTCGCAGATAACTGTAAATGGGTGACCATAACTTCTGAAGCTTATGAACAAGGAAATGTAAATGCCAAAAAAGATACTGGAAGAATAGCTAAAATGCTTAAAACGACTTGTATCAACACAGAGGTTATTGACAGTGATTGTGCGATCATAGATTTGTACGATAAAAACGGAAAAAAAGCTGATACACTTATCATGGGGCGAGCGGACGACTATTTTGACGATGATATACCGCAGCCGTCTGAAAAGATATG
>JAEEGJ010003952.1_pt1 | contig 52767 bp, 47 predicted proteins | sample 8958761 | NCBI WGS metagenome assembly JAEEGJ01 (sample SAMN16246546, study PRJNA631951) | gut metagenome | biome: gut microbiome; feature: rumen; material: RS-attached | host: Bos | place: Iran: Karaj | collected 2018-10
TAGTAGCGTAGATATCGCTACAGTTGATGATAATGGTTTAGTCACCGGTGTTAAAGTTGGCGAAGCAGCAATTATCGTTTCTAAAGAAGGCTATCAGTCAATTAGAGTCCCAGTTTCCGTTACAGAAGCTGAAGGCGTTATCGCTGTTTCTATCAATGCAGGTACAAATGCAAGTGACGCAGTCACATTCAGAACATCTCGAAACTTAAGCGAACCATACAACTATATCGTTGATGCATGGCCAGCAGACGAAGTGGTGACATACACCGTTAATAACGAAGGCGCTGCCGGTTCATTCAGCATGTACATGAGAGCCAGAGCCTCTGGTGGTTATAATTCCAGCTCAACTGACAACTTAGCAGAATGTATGGAAGTAACAGTTAATGGTGCTCCGTTAACATTATCAGGCGAAGTTTCTGGTAGCTCATTCACTGATTACTTACTTGGTACTGTCAACCTCAATAATGGTGCTAATACAATCACAATTAAGTGCAAAACAACTGTTCCAACAATGAACCTCTTAAGATTCATTCCAGCCGAATAGTAAAAACACAAAATAAAAAAAGAGGATTTGGTTTCGACCAAGTCCTTTTTTATTGTGCTACTTTGCTGACTTCAAATTCATCATCACCAACTGGGTTAACAATGGAATAACCAATATTAACTAAGTGGTCAGCCACTCTCTCGAGTTCGCTAACAAGGGTGGTGTAGAATGGCGAATTTTCCATCTTACATGTATTCTTTTGAATTCTTTCGTAGTGAGCAGTACTGAGTGTGTTTTTGAGTTCATCAGTTTCATCTTCTAATTCATGTAATTTCTTTAAGTTAGCAGCGCTTTGATCGTGGAAAATGACAAATGCCAATTCAAACATTTGTTCAATGATACCAAACATCTCTTTGAATTCGCCTTTCGCGGTCTCAGAGAATTTTAGATCATTGTTAATCATCTTAAGAGAAGATTCATAGAAGTTGTAAGCGTGGTCACCAATACGTTCAATATCGTTAACGACATGGAAGTATGAACCAGCGGTCTTTTCGTCATTACTTGATAATTTATTTGTTAAATCGATTAAGAATGATGTGATTTGATTGTTGATATAGTCAATCTTATCTTCTGTTTCGATTAATTCTTTATCGTTGCTATCATCTTGCTCTAAGATGCGGTTGAAACCTAATCTTAAGTTTTCATGCGCTAATTTCATCATATTGATGATTTCTCTTTTGACCTGCATTAAAGCAACGGTAGGAGTATCTAATAAGTGCTTATCAATATACTTAAGAGCTTGTTTCTTCTTTTCTTCATCTTTATCTTTGATAAGTTTGATAGAGAGTTTTTCAAGGATACCAACGAACGGTAAAGCTGCGGTCATGAAGATGATGTTATAGATAACATGGAACATGGCAACCGCTAACGAAGCATTTCCACCAAACATACCTAATAAACCTTTATCGATATATTCTGCTAATGGCCAGTAAATGGCTAAAGCAACTAACGCTGAGACAACACGGATAATTAGTACGATTACGCCTGTACGTTTCGCGTTTACGTTAGTACCAATAGTGGCGATTAATAAAGTAATAACTGTACCGATTGTCGCGCCTAAAACAATATAAATCGCGCTATGGAATTCTAAGGCACCAGAGCCAACCATGGCCACCGTGATACCAATAGAAGCGGAACTGGATTGTAATAATGCAGTTACTAATGCACCAACTAAAACTAGTAATGGTGGGAAATATGAGAACGCATCGACACCGAAGAATGCTTGAATACCATCTCTAATGGTTTCATATTTAGCAGCATCGCTCATTGTTTTTAAACCGAAGAATAAAATGCCTAAACCTGCTAATAATTCACCGATGTTCTTAACTTGCTCTTTTTTGAAGAACATTAAGATAACACCAATCACAGCAAGAATTAGGAAGAAGATAGAAATATCGAAAGATGATAACGAAGCGATTAAACCAGTTGCGGTAGTGCCGACATATGCACCTAAAATAATGCACACGGCTTGCATAACAGTCATCGCACCGGCGCCAATAAAGCCGATAACAATCACGCCAGTAGCAGCACTGCTTTGAATCAATGCTGTAACAGCGGTACCGATACCAAAACCAGCAACACGATTGCTTTGAATTCTTTTAAATAATTTTTTGACGCCACGGCCTGTAGATTTCTTCAAACCAGAAGACATCATATGCATGCCAATGATGAACACGGCTGCGCCTACAAGTAATAAAATTATATTTTTTGCTAATTCCATACCGTATCTATTTTAAAAACATTGGGATTAATCTTCAATGTTTTGTGGAGAAACAAAGATTAAACTTTATTTATATAAAGGCTACAAGTATAATGTAGCAGGATTAAAAAGGAGAATATAACATGCATAAATTAGTGTTAATTAGACATGGTGAATCCGAATGGAATAAATTAAATTTATTCACAGGTTGGACCGATGTTGAATTAAGTGAAAAAGGTGTCGAAGAAGCACACCGCGCTGGTAGAACATTAAAAGAAAAAGGCTACGATTTTGATATCGTCCATACATCATTATTAAAGAGAGCTATTCATACAATGAATAATGTCTTATTTGAATTAGATAGAGAATGGCTCCCAGTTTACAAATCCTGGAGATTAAATGAACGTCACTACGGTGCTCTTCAAGGTTTGAACAAAGCTGAAACAGCTGCTAAATACGGCGAAGAACAAGTTAAGATTTGGAGAAGAAGCTATGATTGCCCACCTCCAGCTCTTGAAAAAGATGATCCACGTAACCCAGCTTTACAAGCTCAATTCAGAGATGTTGATCCAAAAGATTTACCATTAAATGAATCCTTAGAATTAACAGTTAAGAGAGCAGTCCCATACTTCGAAGAAGTTATCAAACCAGAAATGGAAGCCGGTAAGAGAGTTCTTATCGTTGCTCACGGTAACTCCTTGAGAGCCTTGGTCAAATACTTTGACAATATGGCTGATGAAGAAATCGTTGGTGTTAACATTCCTACTGGTGTCCCACTTGTTTACGAATTCGATGACAATATGAAAGCCATCAACCATTACTACTTAATGGATGAAGAAGAACTCAAAAAACAAATGGAAGCCGTTGCTAACCAAGGTAAAGCCAAATAATTAAAACAAACAAAAATAAAAGCCACGTGTCATTGATATCGTGGCTTTTTTATTACTTTGTTTCAGCTTCAGGCTTCTCTAAGAATGGCTCGAAGGCTTCTGCAAACAAGTGACCAAGTAAGACTTGTGATTCTGTATCATAGTGAGCAGTATCAACATTGTTGAATGGTTCTTTATTTGTGTGCATACCTGCTTCGATGGTATCGATATAGAAGTTATTATCACTGTCGTTAGCGAATTGCTTTTTAGCTTCGTTTACTTGTCTATAGAATTCCCATTGTGGGGAGTTATTAATTCCGGCATCAATGAATGGGAAATCTTTATTACCAGATAGTTCTTTTAAATCAGATCTAAGGTTACCAACAAATGTTTGTAAGTTTTCATAATACTTATCGTAATAACCAGGATATGAATCGCCTTCACCTTGCATCCAACAGAATGCTTTGATGGTTGGTTTGTATCCCATTGATTTGAGATTATCCATTTGCTTTTTAACATAGGTCACAAATCTGTTGTACATTGGGGAATTTCTTTGGGCCCAGTCATCTTTTAGATTGGACGCACCACAGGCATATTTGATAAGGAACAATTTACCGGCATATTTTTCATGCATTGCTTCTGCGATACCGATTTCAGGACCAAATGTTGCTTCTGAATTGCCTTGACCTAACATGACTTTAAAGAATTTTTCATCTTGGCGTTTGTTTTGTGAATAGAAAACAGGTGTACCGTCTCCAAGAATATCTTTTGTCCAACAATCGTAGGCAATTTGGATGCCTGGATAACCTGTCATATATTCTTCTAATTTGTCATAGCCCATTGATCTTTCAAGACAATCAGAATGGGTGCAGCCAACTGCGTTGGATTGACCAGAAATGACAACGACATCAACTGGTTTTGCTTGTTTTGCGTTACAGCCTACAGCGGAAAAAGCCATAGGAGATAAGAGTAAGAATTTGATTATATTTTTCATACACATACATAATACACCAGTGCTTAAGTAAACTTTCATAACATTTCGTAAACAAATGTATTTTTTTGTGTCTCTTTCTAAATAAATTTTTAGGTATTTTTTCGGTTTGTTGACTAAATTATCAGGCAAGTAAGAGGCATATTTACACATATCACAAAGTGAAACAAGTTTATTAAATTGAGTAAACTTTTGAAAATGTTTACAAAAAAATGTGAAAAGTTTATTAGTTTATTCTTTAATAAACAGTCTTGTGAGCATTATAATGCAAGTGTCAACGAGTGCTCGTACACTCACATAATGCATAATGCAAGAAGGGAAAATCTTATGAAGAATAAGAAGAAATTTACTTTCCTAACCACTGTTCTTACAATGGCTTTACTTCTTGGTGCTTGTAATTCCAATCCTGGATCAAGCAATCAAACTGGTAGTAGTTCAGAACAGGGTGATTCATCAAGCATAGGTGGCTTATCTTGTTCGTGCGATGAAGGTAACTCTTCAAGCCAAACATCATCCGCTGCATCTTCTTCTCAACAAGAAAATAAATTCACAGTTACTTTCGTGGTGAATGGTCAAACAGTTCAAACTTCACAAGTTGAAGAAGGGGAAGTAGTTATATATAACGGCGAAGAACCAACAAAAGCTTCTTCTGGTTCAATTGCCTATAGATTCAAAGGCTGGGACAAAGATATTTCTCAACCAATTACTGCAAATACTACATTCACCGCGGTTTTTGAAGAAACTGAATACGCCGATGAAATCTTGATCGACGATTTTGAATCATACACAAGCGCGGGCAGAATGAAAGAAGCCGGTTGGAAAGTTCTTGGTTATAGTAACAATCAATGGACTGAAGACACAAAAGTTTCTATTTCACTAAGTTCCAATTCGCAAGAAGGCAACCAATCATTAAGATTTAACTCCTGGGAAAATACAGTTGGCTATAAATTTGTTAGAACAGTCAAGGAAGGTGAATTCAAAAAATCTGCCAATGCTTTGAAATTCAGATTAATGGTTCCTGCCATCAATAAAGTAAAAGTTCTCTTAAAAGGCAAAATTGATATTGCCGGAACAACACAAGCCCCTTCTTTCTCATATGAATTCCAACCAGAGTCTGGTGAATTCGTTGAATATACTCTTCCATTAGCAGATGATCACTGGATTCTTTGGGAAGATCCAACAAAGACAATGCATTCAGTTGCGGGCTGGATGGGTGTTCATGAAGACGATTATTTAAAATACCTCACATCAATTGATTTCTTTATTCAAGGCGATGACTCATCTTATGGTGGTCAAGGTTGGCCTTATGCTGCTTTCTTAGATTCCATCAGATTTGTCACTGTCAATAACGCAGAAGCCGTTCGTGAAGAAGAAATGAATGTTTATGAAACTTATACAGGTATTCTTAATGATGGAAGCACAGTTAGAATCAGTGCGACGAATGATAACGCTTCGTTCTGCGTCCTTAAAAAAGGAGTTGCACCAAAATATAGTGGATGTACTTATGCTATAGATGATGACAACGTCATTACATTCATATCTGCCGATTCAAGCAATCCTTTCGAATTTGCTGGAAAACTTACAAACGGTGGCAAATTTATCAAATATGTTTCTTTCACTGGCACAGACGCAGCTAACTTTGAGAATCTAGATTTAACCGCTGTTCAAGTCGTTGATAATTTTGATTCATATACTGAAGATGGTATTTCTTACAATATTGGCGATAACCCAGCCACCAAGGAAGAAAGAAGAGGATGCCGTGGTGCATATTATTCCGAATATTATGCTGGCGGTGACGCTAGCTCCGATTGGGGTGGTAAGGGTTGGAGTTTAATGAAAGCTGGTGGCGATCAACTCAAATTAGTTCACGATTCCGGTCGTAGCTTCCCACGTGATGGTGAAAACTGCCTTAGTTTAAAACATAGCAGAACCAACGCTATGAGATATATGCAATGGGGCTTATTTGATGGTACTGCCGATCAACAATCATATCGTGGTAGCAAATTTAGTTTCTGGGCAAAAACCGATGGTTATGTCAAGAAATTCAAACTATATATGTATTCTCAAAACAGCCCAACACTTGGAACCAGAGATACATATGTTAAATCAAAAGAATTCACTCCTGAAGGAGTGATTACTCAATGGACTCATTATGAAATCGATCTCAATCCAAACCTTGTCTACTATGGATACATGGTTTTGATTGAAAACAACTATGGCTTGCCAGAAAACGAAACAGCACATTATCTCTATCTTGATGCCGTCGAAGTTTATGGTGCGAACCCATACATGTAGAAACAAGTAGGACGTGTATTAGTTAACGAATATGAAAAAACCAACATTAGATCAAATAGCCGTTGAATGTGGAGTTACTAAAGGTTTAGTTTCTCGTGCTTTAGGTGGTAAGAACAACGTTTCTGACGCTACAAGAGAAAGAATCATTAGAAAAGCCACAGAATTAGGCTACGATACTTCAAAATTAAAAGTGCACAAGGTGTCTTCTAACCGTGTGCTCTTAATTGGTTCTAGTAGAATTCTCTTTAGAGAAGATTTCTGGCAACCAATTATCACAGCGATTTCTTCAACATTATCTAGAAGCAATTTAATCGTTGAATACTTCGCCTTTGAAGAAGACAAGATTGACGATGCTCTTCTCAAGAAATTAAAAGATTCTTCATGTAGCGCGTTTATCCTTATTCATGTCGCGCCTGCACCTATCATTGATACGCTCGTAGGCAAGAACAAACCAATCGTGGTGGTTGATCCAAAAACATTCCACTCCGAAACAACACAGTTTAAGTTCTCAAACTATGATTCCACATATTTAGCTGTTCAACGCTTAATTGATCAAGGTCATAGAAACATTGCCTTCTATGGTAGCGATTCACATAGCTTATCATTCAGAGAAAGACATGAAGGCTATATGGCTTGTATGGAAAACCATAAAAAAGAAGTTAAACCATGCTCAGTTATCTTTGATAACGAGAACAAATACTACGCTAACGAAGAAATGCTTACAGAAGCATTAAATAATAATCCAATCACTGCGATTGTCTGCGCTAATGACATTATCGCGTTGAACGCTATTAAGACAATCAATAGATTGGGCAAAAGAGTGCCTGAGGATATATCTGTTATCGGCTTCGATAATATCAGGACTGGAGAATTCATGACTCCAAAATTATCAACATTCAATATTCCTCGACAAGAAATTGGTGAGGAAGTGGCGAAATATGTGGCCAATTCCATTAAGTCACATCAAATCCCATATTCACAAATCGTCATCAGATGCGATTACATCGAAAGAGAATCAAACAAGGAAGTTACAAAGTAGGTATTAATTATGAAACACAAAATTTATGGTAATGAATTAGCGAATATGCCATATGAACCACGCCCAGAAGGATGTGATTCACCATTATGGAGATATTCTAAAAACCCAGTTATTGGAATGAATCCATTCCCAAATGCCTCCAGAGTTTTTAACTCTGCTGTTATGGCATATAAGGGTGAATTTATCGGTGTCTTTAGAGCAGACACTAAAAACGGCATTCCTTTCCTATTTGTTGGCCATTCTAAAGATGGTATTAAGTTTGATTTCGAAGTCGATCCAATCGTCTTCCATGACAAAAATGGCAAAGCCATTAAATTAGAATATGCCTATGACCCACGTTTAGTGGAATTAGAAGGCTATTATTACATCATTTTCTGCACATCAATGCATGGTCCAACATTAGGTGTTGGTAAAACCAAAGATTTCAAAGATTTCGAATTAATTGATAATCCATTCCTTCCATTTAATAGAAATGGTGTCTTATTCCCAAGAAAGATTAATGGTATGTATGCAATGTTCTCACGTCCAAGTGATTCTGGTCATACACAATTTGGTGATATCTTCCTTTCCTATTCCAAAGATATGGAATTCTGGGGTCAACATAGACACGTGATGGAAAGAGGATATGAATGGTGGTGTGGCACTAAAATCGGTGCAGGTCCTACCCCAATTGAAACAGATTTAGGTTGGCTAGTGTTCTTCCATGGCGCTAATCTTACATGTTCTGGCTTAGTTTATAGTATCGGTGCAGCGATCGTTGATAGAGACGATCCAAGCAAAGTTTTACATAGATGCGGTAATTTCTTACTCGCTCCTGAAAAGATTTATGAAACAAGTGGATACGTACCAAACGTTTTATTCCCGGTTTCATGCTTAACTGACTCTAAGACAGGAAGAATTGCCATCTATGCTGGTGGTGCAGATACCGTTACAGAACTTTTATTCACTGATATTGATACCGTTATTGATTACATTCTTAAATACGAGAGATAAGTAGTATGGAACTGATGACAATTTCACGAAGGAATAACCCCTTCCGAAAATTAGGTAGAAGAGCTTGGCAGAGCAAATATCTCATCATAATGATATTACCTGCTATCGTTTTCTATACCATTTTCAACTATTTGCCAATGTACGGTATTGTTTTAGCATTCAAGAGCTTCAATCCAATCAAAGGCATCGTTGCTTCACCATGGGTTGGATTTGATAACTTCAAAGAAGTTTTCAAAGACCCAAACTTCTGGCCAGTATTTGTTAATACATTAATTATTGGTTCAGTTAAAATTGTCGTGGGCTTCTTAGGCGCGGTTGTGACCGCTATCCTTCTTAATGAATTAAGAATGAGAAGAACTAAGAAAACTATTCAAACAATCGTTACATTCCCACACTTCTTATCCTGGATTGTTATTTCCGGTTTCGTGTTTTCACTTTTTGCTTATCATGGAGCGGTGAACTCAATGGTCCAAGCAGCAGGTGGAGAACCAATCCAATTCTTAAGAAACAAGAATTTCTTCTTCTTCCTCATTTTCGGCACTGATGTGTGGAAAGAGGCAGGATGGGGCAGCATTATCTACCTCGCCACTATGGCAGGTATCCCACAAGATCAATACGAAGCTGCTGATATTGACGGTGCTTCTCGTTTACAAAAAATCTGGCATATCACCTTACCTGGTATTAAACCAGTCGCTATCTTACTCTTAATCATGTCTGTTGGTGGCGTTCTTTCTGCAGGTTTCGATCAATTATTGAACTTAACCCCCCGTGCATTAGAAGGAAAAATCGATATTATCGATACATATATTTATCGTAACTATATTGGTGATGTTGACCCATCACAAGTCGGTATTGGTGCGGCCATTGGCCTATTTAAATCGGTAATTGGTTTCTTCCTAGTTATTACTGTTGATAGAATTGCCAAAGCCTGTGGTGAAAGGGGGATTATCTAATTATGAAAAAACAACAATTAGAAAGATTACCTCTTAGACCGAGACGTGCTTCTAGAGAAACAAGAGTCCAAAGCATTGATATTGTCATTTGCGTTATTCTTGTTATCTTCGCATTGCTCATTATTTTCCCATTCTGGCATGCATTTGTTATTTCTATTTCTAGTAAAGAAGCTTATGCGAAAAATAGTTTCTTATTATGGCCAACTGAATTAGATTTCACGGCGTATAAAATGGTCTTTTCAGACATGCGTTTGTGGAGTGGTTATAGAATAACACTTCTCCTTTTATTTGTTGGTACTGCGTATCAGTTGTTCTTCACAGTTATTACTGGCTATGCCTTATCAAGAAAGAAGTGGACAGGTAAAAACTTCGTCATGAACATGATTCTTGTAACTATGTTCTTCGGTGGTGGTTTAATTCCTTATTATTACTTAATTCAAAGCCTCGGTATGATGGACAGTATTCTTGTCATGATCATTCCTGGTGCGATTGATACATTCAACATGCTCCTAATGAGAAACTACTTTGCCTCATTACCAAGTGAAATGGAAGAAAGTGCGAAGATCGATGGCGCAAATGACATCATCATCTTCGTAAAGATTTTCTTACCATTATCCTTACCAATGTTAGCGACAGTCGGCTTATTCTTCGCTGTTGGTAACTGGAACTCTTGGTATAACGCGATGATCTTCATTAGTGATTCAACAAAATGGCCATTACAAATGGTCTTAAAAGACATGATCAGTGAAATGTCTTCACAGATGGAAACGCCAAATGCCACTGAGACATTCTCTGAAGGTATGACAATGGCAGCGATTTTCTTCACCATTGTCCCAATCATGTGTTTCTACCCATTCTTACAAAGATTCTTTGTAAAGGGTATCGTCGTAGGTGCTATTAAAGGATAAATATAGGAGGTTTTATATTTATGAAAAAAGCAAAACTATGGTATGGTGCCACTCTTAGTGCACTTCTCAGCATTTCCGCTCTTACTGCCTGTGGTGGTGGCAATAATGGCGCGGATAAATACGATAAAAAAGGACGCCTTATCCTAAACGTCAGAAACGTTTATTTTGAGACATGGCAAGGCGAAGATAACTACACCGAAATATTGAATGAAATGTTTGGTGTGAAAATTAAAGCCACCAACTATTCCTATTCAAGCTGGGATAACCAAGTTGGTACCGCAGTTAATGGCGATAACTTAACCGATGCCATTCAATACAACCTTAAAGCGTACAACTTTGGCTCAAGTTATGAAAAATGGGTTGGTTATGGATTATTAAAACCATTACCAGACAACTTATCCAAATGGCCAGAAATCCAAAAGTTATTAAATAACATTAGTAACATTGATTATTTGAAGATTGATGGAAAGTTATATGGCATTCCAATCGCTAATGACATTAGCAATCCTACCAAAGACTTCTCAAATATGACTTATGTCTATCGTCGTGACTGGGCTAAGCAAATCGACGAAATGAATAAAGATACAGCGGGTTATACACCTGTTTATAAAGATGGCGATGTTTACACATGGGAAGAATTTAATCGTTTATTAAATGCTTTCAAAACAAACATCAAAACATTATCAGGCACTGATAAAGCAGATGTCTTAGTGGATGAAGCTTGGGGTTTCCCATCAGTGGCTAACTTCTATAAAAACGCTCCTCACTGCTACGCTAAAGATGGCGATGGTAAAGCCATTAATGCATTTACTTCACCTGAATATATCCAAGGTTTAAGAGTTGCTCAAGAACTCGTTACAAATAAGATTTATTCTCCAGATCAATGTAACTGGCAAGAAGAAGGTGGCGACGCTACCACAAATTATCTCGGTGGTAAGGCAGCAGTTCTTTATGACAACTTCTCCTTCTCTAACTATCTCAAATTAAGAACAAACTTTAAGAGTCAACGTAAACCAGGCTCTGTTGAAGCTTTAAACGATGGAACTGCTTTCTTAAAGATCAAAGGACCAGATGGCAAATTCGCTATTGAAAATACTGAAAACTGGTTCTCTATGACCATGTTCAATCACAAGATTTCTGATACTAAATTAGAAAAGATTCTTGATGTCATTAATTATCTTTTAACAGAAGAAGGCACTAAACTTGCAGTCTATGGTCAAGAAGGCTATGACTACATCATGCAAGATGGCAAAGTCGTCCTTAACGAAATGAGCTGGGAAAAAGACATTAATACTGGCGAATACGCTCCAAGAACCAATGGTGCTAAATACTTACGTTATATGGCGACATTAGGCAATGATACAAAGGCCGATGATCCATTTACCGATTTAACAGCCTATAACATTTTCACTGCTTGGAACAATGAAATGAAAGCCGCTAAACAAGCTGGTGATTTAAGAATTATCGTTGAACCAGCAGATATTAGTTGGATGTCGACCACAACCAAAAACAAGAGAACAAAAGCTAACCTCGATGCTGCAAAAGTTTTAGCTTCTGACTTCTGCTATGGCGACATTAATGAAACAAAATACATTAATGATGTTGAAAACCTTAATGGTTATAAAGACGCTATTAGTGAAATTAACGCAAAATTAGGAAAATAAACTATGAATAAGACGAACAAAATACTAACCCTAGCATTATTATCGTCTTGTCTTGTTGCCGTATCTGGCTGTGGCCAAAGCGAAAAAAGAGTGGCAGATAAGGACAATATTGTCTTCAGAAAAGATGACATCGTTTTAGACTCTTTTGAAGGCCTTGGCATTGAATGGGGTACATACGAAGATCCTGACAAATTATCCGCGGAAACTTGGGAAAGATCTTTGAGAATCATGGACCGATTAAATCCACAGATGGCCAGATGCATGCTCAACTATGACTGGTTTATTACCAATTTTGATGACAAATACGATGATGATAAAACTAACGATACTTGGGAATACAACTTTGCAAATAAGTATATGAATAATACTGTCGATATTTTGCATTATTGTGATGACCATGATATCGATGTGGCTTTTGGTTGCTGGAACGTTCCTGGTAACGTTGGTGCAGACCAATACAATATGTTTAGAGAAGTCACAAGTGACATTAGATGGGCTACGATGACTGCAGATATTCTTGAATATCTTGTCGTCAATCAAGGCATCAGATGTATTAAATACTTCGTTAACTCCAACGAACCAAACTACTCTGGTGTTGAAGGCAAATCTAAAAACTATAACAACTCTTTTGAAATCTGGGCTAAAGGCGTGAAAAACGTCAGAAAAGCATTAGATGAAAGAGGCTTAGGAAATATTAAAATCGTCGGTGGTGATACCACTGGCTTTGAAGGTACAGAAGAATACTTCACAGGTATCTCAAAAGATAAAACTCTTAGAGAAGCTGTTGGTGATTATGGCTTCCACGTTTATTGTCCAAACATGACAATTGATAGAGGCGATTTAGCGGTAAATATCAAGAACGTGTATAAGAAAACTAAGAAAAATGATAGCCAATTAGGCGTCACCAGAATGCCTCACATTTGGGAAGCCGGCTTATATGATGGTAAAAACGCTGAAACAGACAGTAACGCCTTAATCGCTAACTTCTCATATGGTCTTAGAATGGCGGACTACACTTTACAATGCGCAACTGCAGGTGTTAACTCCATTGTTTACTGGGACTTTGATGATGGTATGCACTTCATGTATCACGAAGATGGCACAACTAACTCCAAAGGTTGGGGTATGTTCTCATCTTTAAGCACCGATAGTGCAATTAAACAAAAATTGAGACCTTGGTATCATTCTTCTGTCTTATTAACCAACTTAATGCGTAGAGGTAGTAAGATCATGGATTACCCATGTAATGATCCAGAAATTGATAATAGTTTCAGAAGTATGGGTGTCATTGGCCCAGAAAACAGCTACGCTGGTATCGTTGGTATCAATAGAGGTTTAATGCCTGTCACTAAGACGTTCAGAATGGGCGAAGATTTCGTCGATTACAATAAAGTCTACGTTTATATCTATAATGAAAATGAATTACAACTTAACGATGATGGTTATGTTGAAGCTAACCAAGTTTTAGATATTTCCTTGAAAGATAACATTGAGATTTCTGTTCCACAAAACTCATTCGTCATTCTTTCTAGTAAGGAGCTATAAACCATGAAAAAGAGATTTTTAAGTTTATTGCTTCTTCCATTAATGCTTGGTGCTTGCACTAACGGCAGTGTCATCAACGATAACAGTAGTTATGAAACACACACTGTTGAACACCCAAGAAAAACTGGCGACATCGCTGACTTTAACTTAGTTGGCCCAGAAAATGGTTTTGTTACCACTGGTGGTTTTACCTTTACTTGGGAAGCGTGTAACAACGCTGATTACTATGCTTTAGAAATTGCTAGCACTACAGGTTTTATTACCGATGATGAAGATGAAGTTTATGTTAAAGAAAGTAATATTTCAAACGCTAGATTCGATTTGAAGTATTCACTTCCTAAAAAAGATATTCTCTATTACTGGAGAGTAACCGCGATTAATAAGGACCACACTAAAAAGTCTAACCAAGTAGGTAACTTCTTCTATCAAGCAGTTGATGTGGGTGAAATCCCAATCAAAATTGAAGACGAACAAGACTGGGTCCTCCATAAAGAAGGTAGCTATGCGGATATCTCGATCGATAGAAGCGATTTCTTTGGTACAGGTAATGATTCATTAGCGATTGTTTTTGATAAAGAACATACATGCCAAGGCGTTCCATCCAGTGATGGTTGGATTGTTATTACCAAGAATGAAGACCGTGAATTATATGGTACAGATGCTTTCTATTTCAATTTCTATTATTCAGGTCATGATGCTTCCGTTTTGGTTCGTGTTTTAGACTATGATGGCGAATACTGGCATAAACAAGTGCAAATCGCCAACAACTCTAAACAAACAATCTTAGTGAAATACGAAGATTTTGAACTTAGAACAGCAGGCACAAATATCTTTAATAGAAAGTTCGACTGGGAACATATTAGATATTTTGAAATCGTCTTTGAAAGAACGTTTGGTGATGGTATTTGCTTATTTAGCAACATCAAAGCGGTCAAATACGATACTTATAAAGACATGTTTATCCAAAAGATGGATTTCGGCAGTACCGATATGAAAGATTGGACTTACGAAAACTTCAACTTTGGTAAAACTGTTTCTGAAAACGGTGATGAAATTACCTTAACTTATAACACCTCTGATGGTTTCAATGGTTATGGTTTCCAAAACATCAATGTTTATAAGTACTTCGTTCAAGGCGATGCGATCAGAATGAAAGTTAAGTATACGGGTACATCTAGTAACGCTAACTTCTACTTCAGAATTTTAGAAGAAGATAACGATAGATGGCAGTTTAAGACCCCATTCTCTTACTTTGTAAAAGATCAATATAAAGAACTCGTCATTCCACTTAAAGCGTTCCAAAGAACCGATTATATGACTGGTGACGGCGCTAAACAGTTCTACTTCATCCAGAAGTTTAATGTCGGTTTAGCAGATAACTATGCTTCTGGTACGATTTCCATCAAAGATCTTGAAGTTATCAAGATTGATGACATCGTGGAAAATCGTAAGAAAACAGTGGGTGCGAATGGTTTAATTGAAGACTTCAATAACTACAACATCTACACAGAAATCTACTATTACTGGGAACAAAGTGTCGTTAATAAAGACGAGGCTATGAAATTAGATACTGTCCACAAAGTGGGTGGTGTTGAAAATCCATACTGCGCAGAATTCGATTATAAAGCCGATATGGAAATGGCTACATATCAGTTATATATGGATAGCAGTGCTGCTGTCGGTATGAATGCTTTCTCAATCTGGTTAAAAGATGCTTCTGTTAAACCAGATGATTCCGCTATTGCATACTTAGATACAGATAAGGTCACTGCTGAAATGACCATTCAATTAACAATGGATACTGGTGAATGGTATCGCTATATCATTCCAGAAGTTGGAAAAGAATGGCAACAATACATCCTCGCTTTTGACGATGTGATGGTCAAAGACGAAGCTGGTAACGTCACTCATAACGGTTGGTTCCTTGAAAATGAAAGATCATTATTTGATGAACCAAAACCATTATCAAGTGAACACGTTATCCATATGGCCTTTGGCTTTAAATATTTCTATTACGATAAAGATGGTAATGCGCATCCAACATACGCGATTGCTAACCCTGTCTATATCGATGAAATCTATTTCACCAATGCTTCTCAAACAGAAATTAGAGAAGTCGGTGGCACGATTAAGACAGACGCTAATGGTGTTACCACTGTGGAAACAATGGAAGGCTATCAAGCAAATGAAGAAATCTTTGGTTATTGGAGCTATGGCAATAGCCAATCCTATAACTTAGTCTCATTATCAAACGAAGTTTCTTCTCAAGGTGGTAACCACTCCATCAAGATGCACTATAAGGGTGGAGATTCTGTCTCTTATGTGAGAAAGACTCCATTTGCGAGAAACGCTCAAGCTAGAGGCGTTGTCCTTGATATTAAGGGCGATGGTAAGGCCACAGTGTATGTCAACCTTAACTGGAGAGTTACTTCTAGTACGCTCTATAAGATGAGATACGCTATTAGCAATATTCCAACAACTTGGACACGTTATGAAATCGGTCTTGAATTATTCAAGGAAATCAACGGTTCAAGCAAGACACTCATGCTTAACGATATCAAGAATATCGAATCTATTTCCTTCGGTATCGTTAATAGCAATAGTTCAGAAAGCGATATCTATGTGGATAACATCAAACTCCAAAAAGAAGATATCGATTATGACACCAAAAAAGTCACACCCATTAATTAGGAGGACATAGCCATGAAATTTGAAAAGTATAAAAATAATCCAATTTTAAAACCAAATCCAAATAATCAATGGGAAGAACTTTGTGTTTTAAATCCTGCTGCTGTTTATAACGGAGAAGATAAAACCTTTTATATGGTTTATCGCGCAGCGGGCAATGATAAAACACATATCATCCACCTTGGTTTAGCCACTAGTAAAGATGGCATTAACTTTACACGTGTATCTGATAAACCATTATTAAGTGGTGATCCAAATGGCTTAGATGCTGGTGGTTGTGAAGACCCAAGACTTGTGAAGATGGGTGATTATTTCTATCTCACCTATGCTTCTCGTCCATTCCCTCCAGGTCAATATTGGAGAGAAGATAAAGAATATTTTGGTTTCCAACCAGAATATGGCCCAAAAGTTTTGGTGTATAACAACACTCTTACACATTTGGCGATTTCCAAAGACTTAAGAAATTGGAAAAAACTCGGACCAATGACCGATTCTCATTTTGATGATCGTGATGTCATTTTGTTCCCAGACACTATTAACGGCAAATTCTATATGCTCTCTAGAGCGATGGAAAGATGCGGTGAAGGCTATCCAAATAAGAATCCTGCTATTTGGTTAAGCGAAAGTGATGATTTATTACACTGGGACAATTACAAACTTCTCATGCAAGGTGAAACCGATTGGGAAGATAAGAAGATTGGTGCAGGTACTCCTCCAATCAAAACTAAAGACGGTTGGTTACTCCTCTATCATGGTGTCTCCACTAAAGACGATGCCTATAGAGTAGGTGCGGTCTTATTAGATTTAAATAACCCATTCAAGATTTTAGCGAGAACTAAAGATTTCTTAATGGAACCAGCTGAACCATATGAAACAAATGGTTATTACAATGGCTGCGTTTTCCCAACCGCAGTAGTGGATAAAGATAATACCTTATACATTTACTATGGTGCGGGCGATAAAGTCGTTTGTTTAGCGACATGTAAAAAGGATGAACTCCTCAAGTACTTAAAGGAGGAATGCCATGAATAAAAAATTGTTACTAGGTATTTTTGGTCTAGTGATTTGTGGTGCTATGGCAGCGCCTGCTGCGTATAACGCAGTTTACGCCACCGAACCACAATTATCACCTGACATTCTTCACGTTGATTTCTTCAATAACTTTATGAGAGAGGAATTCACTCTTTCTAATGGCAGAACTGGTAAAGGCAATAACCTTATTTATAAGACCATCCTAGCTATGCCAGAAAATAAGATTGAAAAGCCAACTGATCCAACAAGAAGAAACTATGAATTCCAAGGTTGGTATTTAGAAGAAGAATGCACTAACGAATGGAATTTTGATGTTGATGTGGTCTTAAAAAACACCAGACTTTACGCTAAATGGGGTGTTAGTCAAAAAGAACAAGGCCAAGAACCAACATATACTCCTCCATCAACTGTCTTGCCAGAAGAAGCTGGCTTAGATTATTCCATTGATTCGGTGATGAACTTCCCAATCAGTAAGAATGATTCTATTGCAGTTTCTAAAGCAGCCTTAATGAAATTAGAGGCTAATAAAGATAATGTTCTTCCTTTGATGGAATACAAAGTCAAGGCTAGTAAAACAATTACTGCAACATATGCTTCTAATTACATCACAGTAACTTGTGGTGCGGACACCCATCAAATTCGTGTCGTAGATAATTCTATGAATTTAGTCTTAGATAATTCCACATACGAAAATAAAGCCAAAAAGTATGAAGAAAAAGCTCTTGAAGAAGATAGCTATCACGTCATGTTAGCGGGTTCTTCCTCAATCGAATTCTGGGAAAATTCCAAACAAGATTTAGAACCAGTGGTGAGCTTCAATCATGGTATCGGTGGCACAACTATCGAACAATGGACTGATTCTTTAAATAAGAGACTCGTGTATCCATATAAACCAAAGATGGTTGTCTACTATGTTGGTATTAATAACGTTATTAACTCCAAACAAAACGCTGATACGATTTGGAACAATCTCCAAGCATTCTTTAATGAAACCCATCAATCTTTACCAAACACCAAAGTTCAATACATTATGATGAACTTAATTCCTGGCTATAAAGATTACTGGAACACAATTAACGATGTTAACGCTCGACTCGTGGAATATCAAAAGAGCAATACATGGCTCACATTAATTAATCCAGGAGAAGCATTACTTAAAGGTAACGGCGAACCAAACGCCGCTTACTTTAGAACCGATGGTTTACACCTTTCTCATTACGGCTATGTCGTTTGGGGTGAAATCATCAAACAATCTATTTTCGAAGGATTAGAAAATAAATAACTATGGATTACAGCGTGGACGTCCCTTATGAGCTCCAAAAAGCTAAATCTGCTTTCTTCAGATTATCTTTATTGTTCTCCGGTTTATTAACCTTGGTCCTTATTAGTGACGTCCTACTTGTTTCCCTAGCAGGAGAAGATTACTTACCTAATTTATTAATCTCAATCCTTCTTACCACATTATTTGCCTGGTTCGCTATTTATTTCTTCAGTAATATTTATGGAGAAGTGAATAACAAATACCGCTACTTTAGAGGATATGAAAACGGTATTAAACCAGAAGAAGAAGTGGAGTTTCTAAAAAAGAGTGATGAGCTCTGCTACATCAACGGCTTATATGTTTATCCAGTTTATGTGAGATACTCAATTGGATTAAATAGACAAGATAAAGTCATATTCGCCTTTAGAAACGATCTTAAATATGAGATGGGTGATAAGTTAACAATTACCACCTATCAAAGAATCCTCATCAAAGCGGAGAAACACTCATGAACGAATTAAAAAAGAACAGAGTGAAAACCGCTTTGAAGTACACTTGGCCATTTTATATCATTGTGGCTATCGCGGTGTACGCGGTGATGAGTGTTATTTTTAGAGTCACGCATCCAACGCCTGCCTATAAAACACTCACACTATTTGTGACTGGAGAAGTCACAGATTCAAAGAAGCTTAAGGATGATGTATTTGAGAAATACGGGGCTAATAACCTTAGAACATTCTCATGCATCTCTTCATCCTTAACAGATATGAACTATACGACTAAGTTAACCGTTTCTGGTTATGCAAGTGCGGATATTCTTATCTTACCCGAATCCAAAGTTTCAAAGCTTAACGTCTCATCATTCTCTATCGAGTTAAAAGATGAATTGATTAGTGATTACTACCAAGGCTATTCATTCTACAAACAAGAAGAAGTGAACTATGGCGTTAAGATTGATAAAAACAAAGTCAGTGAATATATGACTTTACCAAATGAAGACTGCTACATGTTTTTAAATGGTAGAAGTAAAAACTTGGGAGAATTTAATGTCTCAAGCAAACCAATCAAAGAACACAACAACGCACTTAACGTTGTTAAAGACTGGGGGATGTAATGTTTAAGCGAGCAGAAAAGCACGTAACTGATGAAGACGCAAAAAGAAGCCTTCCTCATAATAGGAAAGAAGTGTTTTTCGATCTTCTTAGAAACCGTAAGATGACTTTATTCGCGTTATCTTGCTACACTTTTATGTTCTTTATTCCTTTAGCCATTGATTTGTTCTGGTTTAACTTCTTAGAATCAGTCGCTATCGCTAATGAGAAGTATGAATATTTATTCTCTTTATTCTTCTACTCAATGCTTATCGCTATTCCATGTATGATTATTGGTTTCTTAGGTTTTGCGGGTGTATTCCATGTCGCTAGACAACTCGTATGGCAAGAAGAAGTTAGTATTGCAGTTGATTTCTTCCACGGCATTAAGAGCAACTGGAAACACGCAATCATCAACGGTTTGGTATTTGGTATTCTCTTATTTGGTTTAGTGGTGGGTAGCACCTATCTCATCATATTTATGCAAAGTCAGCCAATTCTATTAGGTGTTGGTATAGGTGCACTCATATTATTCTTCCTCGTATTTGGAATGGTTATCGCCATCAACTTCGCGCAGGACGTGTATTATGAAAACGGTATTATTACTACATTTAAAAATTCATTCTGTTTCTTAGGACTTCTTCACTGGAAGGTCCTAGTGACATTTCTTTTAACAACAGGAGCAATAGTGACACTAGCGTGCTTTAACTTAATTACTCTTGCGGTTGGAATGGTCTTGTTTGCGTTCCTTAATAGCCTAGTGGTTATTATTTACACATTACTTGCCCATTCTGCATTTGATAAATACATTAACAAAGAACATTACCCTGACATGGTTGGAAAGGGTCTATATAAACTAGAAAAAGAAGACAAGGAGGCCTAGTTTTATGGCAGATGTAACATTACGACACGTTTATAAGGTTTATGATGGTGGAGTTCGTGCGGTCAACGATTTTGATTTAGATATCAAAGACAAAGAATTCGTTGTATTTGTCGGTCCTTCTGGATGTGGTAAATCCACAACACTCAGAATGATCGCTGGCTTAGAAGAAATTACCGCTGGTCAACTCTATATCGATGGGGAACTCATGAATGAAGTGGAACCAAAGAATAGAGATATTGCAATGGTTTTCCAAAGCTATGCGCTATACCCACATATGACTGTTTATGACAATATGGCTTTTGGTTTGAAACTTAGACACACACCAAAAGATGAAATTGATAGACGTGTTAAGGAAGCCGCTGAGATTTTAGAGATTTCTGATTTACTTTCACGTAAACCAAAAGCGCTTTCTGGTGGTCAAAGACAACGTGTTGCGTTAGGTAGAACTATTGTTCGTCAACCAAAAGTCTTCTTGCTTGATGAACCATTATCTAACCTTGACGCTAAACTCCGTGTTTCCATGAGAAGTGAAATTACTAAACTCCATGAAAAATTAGGTACCACATTTATCTATGTTACCCACGATCAAACAGAAGCTATGACAATGGGTAATAGAATCGTGGTTATGAAAGGTGGCTTTATCCAACAAGCCGATACTCCAATTACATTATTTGAAGATCCATGTAACTTATTCGTTGCGACATTCTTAGGTTCTCCTCAAATGAATATCGTTGATGCTGAGTTATTTATGGATGGTAAAAAACTTAAAGCTAAACTCAATGGCTTAGATGATATGGTGGTGACCTTCCCAGAAGTTAAAGCTAAACAATTAGCGAACAAGAAATATATTGGTCAAAAAGTCTTATTAGGCATTAGACCAGAACACGTTAGACCAAACGAAGGTGATATCCAAGCGCATATTGAAGTCGTGGAACACTTAGGTGATGAATCTATCCTTTACTGTAAGATGGAAAATAGAAAAGACCAATTCATCGTTAAGATTCCATTTAACAGTAAGATTCGCGCTAATGAAGATGTCAATGTGGAATTCAATATGGAACATGTCTATATGTTTGATGCTGAAACACATAAAGCGATTATGGGTATCCCACATGAAGATGAAATCCCAGTCAGAATTAATAACAACATCGTTTCTATTGGGGAACAAGATTTAGTTTTAGAACCAGAATTTGTTAAACACTTATTAGACAGCGCTTTTGATAATGATGTTAACTTAGCGATTAAACCAGAATATGTTAGTTTAACTAGACCAATGATGGGTAATGAAATCCCAGTCTTAGTGAATAACAATGTCTTAAATATCGGTAAACAAAGATTCATTATTGATAAAAACAACATGGCCGCTTTGTATGATAAGGTCTTTACTGAAGATATGGTCTTAGTGACTAAGCCATGGCACATCTCTTTAGAAGAAATCCCAGATGCCTTAGATATCAAGACTAAAGTCGTTAAATTCGAAGAAGATGAAAAGACACAAGTGGTGAGCTTCGCTATTGATGGTGTTGAAGGTATCTATAAAGTTGAAATTGCTAAACCAGAAGTGGAAGAAGTTCCTGAACAAGAAGAACCACAAGTCGAAGAACAACAAGAAGAACCAGTGGAAGTTGAACCTCCTTATAAAGAAGGCGATGATGTTACTGTTTATGTCCCATATGATAAGTTTGAAGTCTTACCAGAAAACAGATTAGCGCTTAAGGTTAAAGCTAAAGTCGAATTCATGGAACAAAAGACTGACTATCAAGCGGTCTATTTCTCTTTAGAAGGTGTTGAAGGATACTTTGCCTTCAAGATGAGAAATGATGAAAAGGTACCATTAGGTAAAGTTGTGGATGTTTATCTTCCATACCAAAGAATCAAAATCTATGACCAAGAACATAACAAAGTTAACTCTCGTGAAGTGGTCTATGAAAACACTGGTGCTGCGACAGTAAGAGTTAACAATGGTGTGATGAAAATTAAAGTGGGCAACGCCACACTCGAATATCCAAGTAATGAAGAAATTACTGATGGTCAATATGAGATCGTCTTTAAGCAAGATAAACTTGTTCCAATCTATACAAGAAAGATGCTTAAAGCAATGAATAAAGCTAAAAAGGCCGAGGAAGAAGAAAAACCTGTAGAAGAGGCTCCAGTGGAAGAAGCCGCTGAAGAAGCAGTTGAAGTGGAAACCACTGCTGAAGAACAAGTTGCAGAAGAAGCACCAGTCGAGGAAGCCCCGGTGGAAGCTCCTGAAGAAGTCGCTGAAGAAGAAGCGATTCCTGAAGAACAACCAGTGGAAGAAACATCAAAGAAGAAAGAAAAAGTCTTCTATAACAAGATTAAAGTCTCTGCTTACGATGAAGATGTCTTAGGTGATAAGTTATTAATTTATGTCCAAATCCCAGGATGTGGACTATATGCCTCCTTAGTGGTGCCTAATAACTTCTCAGTTTATAAGATGCCGAAGTTTGAAATGTATGTTCCTGAAGACGCTTTTGAATTAAAAGTCATAAAATAATCGTTATTATTAAATGTGAGGAATTTTTATGAGAGATTACAGCAAGATATATGAATCATGGCTTAATTCAGAGTTATTAAACTCAGAAGAAAAAGCCGAACTCTTAGCGATTAAAGACAATGATGAACTTATCAAAGATAGGTTCTATCGTGATCTAGCCTTTGGTACTGGTGGCTTACGTGGTGTGATGGAAGTGGGCACCAATAGAATGAACCGCTTCATCATTAGAAGAGCCACTCAAGGTTTAGCCAATTACTTAAATAAAAAGAAAGCTAATCCAAGTGTCGCTATCGCCTATGATAGTAGAAACCATAGTGATGAATTCGCTAGAGAAACCGCTAGTACTCTTGCTAGTAATGGTGTGAAGGTCTACTTATATAGAGAACTTATGCCAACTCCTTCATTATCTTTCGCTGTTAGATATTTTAAGTGTGACGCTGGTGTCGTGGTTACTGCCTCTCATAATCCAAAGATTTATAACGGCTATAAGGTCTATGGACCAGATGGCTGTCAATGTACAGATAACTTAGCTAATGCAGTCTTAGAAGAAATACTCGCGTTAGATATGTTTAATGATGTTAAAGTGGGTGACTATGAAGCCTTAGTTAAAGAAGGCAAAATCATTCTCATTAGCGAAGATTGTTTTGAAGCTTATATGGAAAGCACAAAGAAACAATCTATCTATAACGAAAGTAGAACTTTAAAAGTTGTTTATACCCCTCTTAATGGAGCGGGTCGTCGTTGTGTGACCACAATCTTAGATAGAGATGGCTTTAAAGATGTCTCTATTGTTAAAGAGCAAGAAATGCCAAACGGTAATTTCCCAACTTGTCCATATCCAAACCCAGAAATCCATGAAGCCTTAAAGTTAGGTATTGAACAACTAACTAAAGAAAACGCTGATATACTCGTGGCTACTGACCCTGATAGTGATAGATGTGGTGTAGTGGTTAATGATCATGGTAATCCACATATCCTCACTGGTAATGAAGTGGGCTTAATTCTTTTTGACGCAATCTATAACGCGAAGAAAGAACAAGGTAAATTACCTAAGAATCCAGTCTTAGTTAAAACAATCGTTAGTAGCGATATGGCCTCTTTAATGGCAAATGACTATAAAGTACGCGTAATCGACGTTCTAACGGGTTTTAAATACATTGGTGAACAAATACTCTTCCTTGAAGAGAAAAACGCTCAAAATGACTATTTATTTGGTTTTGAAGAGTCTTGTGGTTATCTCACTAACACTGATGTCAGAGATAAAGATGCAGTTAACGCAGTGATGCTTGTTTGTGAAGTCGCTAATCACTTAAAGAAACAAGGCTTAACGATGTTAGATAGATTAAATGAACTATATAAGAAATATGGTGACTTTAAGACTGCTTTATTAACTTATGAATTCCCAGGTGTTGAAGGTATGAACAAAATCAAATCCTTAATGGAATTCTTTAGAAACGATAAAGTTAAACAAGAAGTTAAAGATATTGATCATATTGGTGATTATCAAGCGGGTTATATCTATTATGCAGATAGAAATGAACCCACTAACTTACCAAAGAGTGATGTCGTGAAGTTCTTCTTGAAAGATAATTCCACGATAACCATTAGACCAAGTGGTACAGAACCAAAGCTTAAGATTTATATCTTCGCTGATGGTCAAAAACGTGTTAATGAATTAAAAGCCTTGTTCGAAGGATTTATTAAATAAATATGGAACTAGTTAAACTTAATCCAATCGTTAAAGACTATATCTGGGGTGGGACCTATTTCAAGAACTTTAATAAAGGTTTATCTTTAGATAGAGTGAGCGAATGCTGGGAATTATCCGTGAGAGATAATGATTCCTCAATCATTGCCTCAGGCAAAGATCAAGGTAAAAGACTCGTAGATGTCCTTACTAAAGAAGATATCGGTCCAGTAATGGATAGATTTCCATATTTCCCGTTATTAATAAAATTAATAGATGCGAAAGAGAACCTATCAGTCCAAGTCCATCCAAGTGATGACTATGCTTTAAAATATGAAAACTCATTTGGTAAAAGTGAGATGTGGCATATTATTGCCGCGGATAAGGGCAGTGGACTTTATGTTGGTCTAAATAAAGACTACTCAAAAGAAGAAATAGAAAAAGCCTTAAAAGAAGGAGATATCATTAACTGTCTCAACTTCTTTGAAGTTAAACCAGGTGATACATTTATTATTAATCCAGGAACAATCCACGCGATAGGCGCAGGTGTTAGATTAATCGAAATCCAACAAAACTCTAATCTTACCTATCGTTTATATGACTATAACCGTTTAGATCAATTTGGTAATCCTAGAGAGCTACATATCAAAAAGGCGTTAGACGTCATCGATTATCGTCAATATAAAGTCGTTAAAAGTGATAATGAAGTACTCGCTGATAATCAATATTTCACTGTTAAAGAAGTTAACTTTGATAATGAATTAGAGATTAAAGCGAATGATAAAGCGTTTATCTCCTTTACCTTCTTAGAAGGAAAGGGCAAAGTGAATGATATTGATTTTAATCAATACGATACATTCTTCCTCCCTTATGGTAAGAAGTGTCTTATCAAAGGTAAAGGTAGAGTGGTTATAAGCACTGTGAGATAAGATGGAAGATAAAAATCTTAATTTCCATAAAGACTTATATATGGACTTATTCTTACCAGAACAAGATGAGTTCTTTTTTATAGTCTATTTTCATGGTGGTGGACTAGTGGAAGGCGATAAAGGCGATAGCCATGACTTTGCTAGACATTTAACTAAGCTAGGCTTTGCGGTCGCTACTGCGAACTACAGTTTATTAACCGAAAAGAAATTTCCAGAATGTGTGAAAGACGCCGCGATGGCAGTCCGTTATGTTAGAGACAACATCTCTAGATATGGTAGATGTAAGGGTATCTTGGTCAGCGGGCAATCCGCTGGAGCGTATCTCACCTTAATGCTTTGTCTAAATAAAGAATACTTAAAAGAAGTCGGTATTGATAATAAAGAAATCGTTGGTTGGATTAGTGATGCTGGTCAACCAACCACTCATTTCAATATTCTTAAGTATGAAAGAGGCTTAGATCCATTACTCCAAAGAGTGGATGAAGCTGCGCCTTTATATTATGTGAATAAAGATACTGATTTCTCACATCTATTACTTTTAAGCTATGAATATGATTTACCAAATAGATTAGAACAAAATAAGTTACTGATGTCTTCGATTAAGACATTTAACAAAGAAGCAGACGTAGAACTACAAATCTTAAAAGGTGAACACTGTCATGGTAGTGGTCAACTTGATGAAGATAATGAATACGAAGTCGTAAAAGTGATTAAAGAATGGATGCATAGATTATGAAAAAGATCAGTGTTTTGATGATTGGTAATTCCTTCAGCGTTGACGCCGCAAGATATACTCATGAACTATCTTTAGGTAGTGATGTTGAAATTGAATTAGGTGTTTTATATGTCGGTGGCTGTTCATTAGAACAACATATTGGTTTTATTAGAGATGGCTCTTCACCATATGAATGGTTTGTTAATGGTGAATCCACTGGTAGGTATATTGCGCTTAAGGACGCTTTATTAATGAAGAAGTGGGATTATATCACTCTTCAACAAGTCAGTGTCTTTTCGGGCTTAAAAGATACTTTCTATCCATATATTAAAGAACTCATTGACTATGTAAGAGAATATCAAAAAGAATCAGTCTTTGTTTTACATAAAACATGGCCATATCAAACAGGCTTTGATAACAGTAACTTTAGCCACTATAACTATGATCGAAAGACCATGTATAAGTGTATCTGTGAAACATATGACTATGTCTCTAAAGACTTAGGCATCAATATCATCATTAGAAGTGGTGATTCAATTGAAGCAGCGATTGAAAAGTATGGTGAACATTTCCATAAAGACGGTTTCCATTTAAATGATGTTGGTAGATATATCGCCGCGTTAACATTTGTGCATACATTTAATGACAACCAAATGATTAAAAACCTTTATGTTCCTGAATTCTTGGATGAGAAAACCGCAAGGGAATATGAAGAACTAGTGCAAAAGACTTTGCTTAAATAATTGAATATACACGCGACACAGGTATATAATTACCTTGAGGTTGCGTTATGAAACATATTAAAACACCAAAAATTAGTGAAATATTAAAAGAAGAGTTTATGGTTCCATACTCTCTTTCTGCCTACCGTTTAGCAAAAGAAATAGATGTACCTGTATCTCGTATTCAAGATTTACTCCATGATAGACGTAAAATAACTGCTGAAACATCTATTAAATTAGGTAAGCTGTTTGGTCTTAGTGAAAACTATTTCTTGAATCTTCAAAATGATATTGATATTAGAGAAGCAAAACTAGCATTGGGCAATAGTTTAAGCAAGATCGTTCCTTTAGCAGTTAGATAAAAACTGCAAGGGAATATGAAGAACTAGTACAAAAAAACTTAAACAAATAATTGAATGTTGCTTAATATTTGACTAGAATAAATCAAACAATTTTTTGATTATGAGAAAGAAAATTTTACTAGTCGCTGTTGTTACATCATTACTCGTAGTAGGCTGCATTCCATCTAATAGTGCTACATCATCCTTTGATAGTAGCTCTTCTTCAAGCAGTTCTTCATCAGAAGTACCATCTTCTACATCCACTAGTACATCAACTTCAACAAGTAAATCATCTTCTAGTAGCAGTAGCCCTAGCTCTGTATCTAGTTCATCTAGTAACCGTCCTAGCTCAACTTCATGGCCTGCTGGTGTTGATCACATCGATAAAGAAGTTAAGATTAACCACAAGAGTCATATGGACTGCAGTGATTCAACTACACTCCGTTTTTATAGATACACCCCTAATGTTCCATATATTTCTGTAACCAAATATTATAAGGAGTTCTTTAAAACCGATTTAATCGTTAATCAAGCGGGTAGAAGAACTATTACTTATCGTTTACCATCTGGTAGTTTTTTCGCATTTAATTGTAAAAACGGAACATTTTCATCAAACGATTTAGCAGCCTTTTCTGGTCATCCTGATTTCTTATCTTCAAATAAAAAAGTATACATATCAGGTAAGACTGTTGTTAATGATGTTGTGCCTGAGATAGGGACTATAGATTTAGCAAAATACTCTATTGTTTTTTATGACGAAGATGATGACATTTACGCTCCGTTATCGTTTTTAAGTTCCTTTAGTGGTTCAATCGCGGTCTACAACATCGCCTATAACGGTGAAGAAATCTTTGTTTTAGACTGGTACGCATCAATGGGCGAACAAGTTACTCCGAATAGCTATCCAAATTATTATTCGAATATCAATAACACAAGCGAAGAAAGACCTGCTGACTTAGCTGAATATGTTTATAACGAATTATGTATGTCTTTTGATAGTTATCGTGGCTATACAGAACAAATGGTCTTTGGCGATGAGACATTTAGATCCCTAGGCCTTAATACCTTATTGCGTCAATACTATCCAAAAATTGTGCAATATTTATTATCGCCATATAAAGTGTATTATTATCAAGGTTTGCAAGCCTTATTCTCTGGTCTTTATGATGGTGGCCATACTTATTTACCAGAGGGTTCATCTGCTTATGAAATGGCTAAAGCAGAAGCTTCTCGGATTCCTGAATTTATAACTTTATTCAACCAAGTAAATAACATTCAAAATAAAAAATCATTTACCTATTATTCTTTTTATTACGACCGTCCATTTGGTAGTAATAGTTATTATTATCATCATCCAGAAGGTAGTGATACCGCTTATATCGGTTTTCCTAAATTCTATGTCGATTATGAAGGCTGGGATAATTACTATAAAGGTCTAGGCGAAGCTCCAACAGTAGGTGATACTTTTGGTTATGTTTTAAATTCATTTAAGACAGCCAAACAAGAAGGAGTAAAAAACATCGTACTAGATATTTGTTCTAATGGTGGTGGTAGCTCGCTCGCTAACATCGGTCTATTAGGCATATTGAATTGTGGTATTGGATACGATAGTTATATAGACACATTTAACAAATATCATATTGTTGAAGAGTGCATTGTAGATATCAATTTAGATGGTAAATGCAATGAAAAAGATAAAGAAGCTGCAAAGGCATTTGATTTTAATATTGGCATATTAACAAGTGGTTACTCATTCTCATGCGCAAATCTATTTCCGGCATGCGCAAAAGAACTAGGTTATAAGATTATTGGCCAACAAAGTGGAGGCGGTAGTTGTTCTATCTGCTCGCAAACCACTGCGGATGGTATCCCATTTATTCGTTCTAACTTTGTGATGTGCGCCAATAGGGCGGGCGATAATATCGATGGTGGTGTTCCTGTTGATTATCCAATTGAATATGGAAGTGGATCATCAGTATTCTATGATGTCAGACCATTCTATAACATTGACGCAATTGGTTTGTATCTCTCAAATGCTTACAGATAAGTAAAATAATCACAGCCAGGTTTAATACCTGGTTTATTTTTGCTATAGTGTTTCATATATGGAAATCTATCACGGTAATATTATCTATTCTGAATCGGTTAAAACTCTTAAAGAGATTAAGTCTGGCTATATTATTGTCGATAATGGTGTTATCCAAGGTGTTTATCAAGACTTACCAAATGAATTTAAAGACTACAAAGTCGTAGACTTTGGTGACAACATCATCATTCCAGCATTTAATGATCTACACGTCCATGCGCCTCAATATCCTCAAAGAGGGATTGCCATGGATGTTTTATTATATGATTGGCTTAATAAGTATACTTTCCCACTTGAGGCTAAATATAAAGATGAAGCTTTCTATAAAGCGGTCTACAGTGCGTTTGTTAATGACTTAATTAAACATGGCACAATGCACGCAGTAGTGTTTGCTACTATCCATAATCCCGCTTCTGATTATTTAATAAATGAATTAGAGGCTAAAGGTATCAAAGCCTATGTTGGTAAAGTAAACATGGATAAAGATAGTCCAGATTATTTAGTGGAATCTACTTCTGAATCAATTAAGAATACTGAAGAGTTCATAAAGAAACATATCAACAATAAGTTTGCTAAACCTATATTAACTCCAAGATTCGCTCCGACTTGTTCTTTTGAATTATTAAAGAAACTAGGAGAACTCGCTGATAAATATGATGTTGGCTGTCAAACCCATATCGTTGAATCCCTATGGGAAAAAGAAGAAGCAAAGAAATGCTTTGATGGATGTAGATGTGATATGCAAATCTATCAAGAAGCAGGTTTGCTTAAACATAAGCCATTTATCGCTGCACATTTTATCTATCCTTCTAAAGAAGATGTTGATTTATTAAAAGGCTGTGGTGGCTACGCTGTGACATGTCCTGACGCCACTACAAACGTTATCGCAGGAATAATGCCCGCTGGTAATTTAATTGATACGGGTATTAGTTTAGCTATTGGTAGTGATATTGCCGCAGGTTCATATTTAGGTATCTATAGACAAGTCGCCAGTGCGGTTCGTCTTTCTAAAATCAAAGCGCTTTATGAGCAAGACAATAGAACCATTTCTTTTGAAGAAGCCTTCTATATGGCGACCTTAGGCAGTGGCAAAATATTTGGTAAAGTTGGTAGTTTTAAACCTGGTTATGACTTTGACGCTTTAGTCATCAGTGGCCTTCAAGATCCATTCATGGAACTATCCCCTAAAGAACTCGTGGAAAGATTCTGCTACTCAGGGGAAGTTAGTAATATCAAATATAGATATTGTAGAGGCAAGGAAATCTAATATGGATAAGCCAGTGTTTATTTGGGATTTAGACGGAACCTTAATTGATTCTTACGATATTATCGTAGATAGTCTTTGTCGTATCTATAAAGAAAAGATTGGAATCGACTTAAATAGAGAAGATGTTTATAAAGAGGCCATTAGATATTCTGTTGGTCACTTTATCCAAGGAATGGAAAAACAAACTGGTATTAAGTTTGAAGATTTAAAAGATAGATATTCGCAAATATCTGGTGAAGAGAAGTTAAAGATTAAACCAATGAAACACGCTATTGAGATATTAGAGTATCTTAAAGGGCAAGGTATCCATAGTTATGTCTTTACCCATAGAGGTACATCTACAGAACCAGTATTAAGAAACATTGGTATCTATGATTACTTTGATGAAATCATCACTAGTAAAGATCCAACATTTAATAGAAAACCATTACCGGATTCAATTAACTATCTCGTAGATAAATACCACTTAGATAAAAACAACACCTACTATGTTGGTGATAGAAGTATGGATATTGAATGTGCGAACAACGCACATATCAAGAGCATTATGTTCTTACCTAAAGGTGGTTATGGATTAGCTACTGGTAAAGAAACATATATCATCGAAGACTTGTTAGATATTAAGGAGATTATTAAAAAAGCCCTCTAAAAGGGCTTCTTTTTTACGCTATTGGATTATTTACTGCTCCTAGAACAAGAGGCAAACCATCTCTATCGTTGATGGTGTACACAAATGGTTGATTTAATACTATTTCAAAACCATTGCCGAAAGGCATAGAATCTTTGCCACTGGCGACGGAGAAAGTGATTGATTTAACAACTGTGCCATCTTCATCAAAACTCACAGAAGTTTTTTGCTTTGTGCACTTAACCCATGATGCTTCTTCAAAGTTTGGTGTTTCACAGGCATTATCTATGTAGTGACGGCCGTACTCATGCTCATACATCTTTTGAATGCCTGTACCTTTGATAACATCAGCAATATCACTTTTACATGTCATATCAAGTTTAGGAACCGAAAGACTAATTGCAGTGTGTTTAGGCTCAACTTCTTTAGTTAAGAAATCGTTTGGCAAAACGTTAAAGATATTATCCTCAAGCTTTTTAGGCACAAAGTATTCTATGTAATAGCCAAATTTATAGTCATCTTTAACGGATACATAATCACCAAAGTCACGATATTCATTGTGGATGACATGGTTCATAAACTTTGTAGTGACTGTTTCTCCATTACTAAGATGGAAAGTATCTTTCTTAGTGTTTTTAGCAACATATTTACTTGACCAAGAGTTATCGAAATACAAACTGGAAACAAACATCATAAATGTATCTTCATCTATTTCTAAATCTTGTTTGGTAAAGAATCCAGTTTCATTCACACTTTCATCAATCCATTTAAGGATGTTATTGATATCGTTATCAAGATTGTAACTCATACTATAAGCTTCAGCGTGTCTAGCGGTTAAACCTGTTAAGAAATTTTGATTAATTTCTGATTCAGCGCGATATGGATCATAGAACACAGCGTTTTTAGTTTGCACGGTACTCTTATCTTCCTTATTCGCATAGGAATTGTTAAGCATAGCGTTACGCACATTAGTGCCTCTAAACTCCATATCACTTGTACCTAAAGCAGCATTAACTTCTGCGATGGCTTCATCATCAGAGAGCGCTAAGGAGATGAGGTCCATTTGGGTATACGCCATTAAAGGAGAATACGCAAAGTTAGATGTTTTATTAAAACCTTGATAGGTCTTTTCTGTGAAACTATTTACATAACTAACAAAGTCTTCACTTATTGGTTCATTCTTCTTTTCTAAATCATAGGTGATGCTATTAAGACGTTTAAATGTTTCACTCTCTAATAAGTTAGTGTCATACATGGAGAATCTTGCTTTCTTCACACTGTCTGCAATGTTTTCATTGATGTGCATGTTAGAGAGAATAACGACACTAGCGACCACTAAAACAAATGTACCAACAAGAGATAATGAACCAATGCTGACCCATTTAATTGTTTTAAAGGCATTGTGGTGGGTTTTCTTTATTTCAACTTTATTATTAAATTCTTGATAACCCTTAGGGGCGGTTACTTTATTGCTGTAAGCTTCTTTTAATTTGTTTTTAAAACTCATAAAAGTCCCTCCAAAAGTTTTTGTGCTTTTTTCTTTGCTCTATGGTAGAGGCCACGTACTGCAGATGCGGTGACTTTATACGCTAGAGCGATATCATTGAAGGGATACTCTAATACCGCTCGCATAACGAGGATATTGTACTCATCTTCTTCTAATTTACCCTTTAAGATGTCTAAGATGTTGTCACTCTTTTCATCGTTAGATGAAGCGACATCTTCGTTTAGTGGCTCATATCTGTTTCTTTCTTTTATCATATTTAAGGATAAGTTCTTCGCGATAGCGCACATATAAGCGACAAAGTTACTATCGTTATCAACTTTTCCTTTTTCTAATAGATTGATAAAAGTTTCACTAACGACATCGTCTGCTAAATCGTTATCGTGGAGTATTTCAAAAGAAACATGCTTCACTAAGCGTGAGTAGTAGGTATAGACCTCTTTAACGGCCCAATCCTCTTTATTAAAGAATGCTGAGTATAGAGTTTTTGCCATGGTTACCCTTCACTAATAATACAATTTAATTGGTTAAAACGTTCGGAAAAATATAAATAAATCAAATAAAGTGAGATTTTTTCTAACACTTTTTGGTATATAATCAAATCGAGGTATATACATATGAATTTCAAATTTTGGGGCGATGGCTCACAAGGCGCCAAGGATCTTGTTGATGCCATTTTAGTGCGCGACACAAACAACTTTAACTGGACGTTCATCTTTATTTTAGCCGTAGTCTTCTATGTCTACTGGAGTGAAATCCATAAGAAGAACTATGCCGCTGTACAAGCAGGCTTAGCCTTATATGGTGTTCACTGGTTATACGAAATCGCTAATGCGATAATCGCTAAAGCAAGTGGTTATCCTTTATGGGCGGTATCTAATCAGTCCACAACATTTATTCTTTTAATTGGTGTTTCTTGGGAATTATCAATGATGTTCTCTTTAGCGGGTATTATTTCATTTAAGATGATGCCTGCTGATCGCACAAAGAGATATTTTGCACGAGGTAAGTTTAAAGGTATTAGTTGCAAGTTAATGGTTGCTATTGAAATGGCTTTATTATTTGCCTTGTTTGAATCTTTCCTTGCGGGCACATCTAATAATTCATTTATTTGGGTCTATCCATGGTGGGGTGTAATTCCAGTATTTATTACTACCTATATCCCATTCTTCCTTGCTAGTAACTATGTACCAGATATGAAACCAAAGGCACGTAATATATTCTTAATTGCAGAATGGGGACTAGTGGCCCTTCTTCTTGTTATATTAATTCCATGTGGAGTTATCTAAATTGAATATAAAAGTTATTTATCAAGATATAACTAAAATAGGACGCACCGCGGATGCGATAGTTAACGCTGCTAATGAAACACTTTTAGGTGGCGGTGGTGTTGATGGTGCTATTCATAGAGCAGCGGGCCCTCTTCTTTTAGAGGAATGCCGCACTCTTAATGGTTGTAGGCCAGGAGAAGCTAAAGCCACTAAAGCGTATAACTTAGCTAACAAATATATTATCCATACTGTTGGTCCTAGATACTATAGTGACCCTAATCCACCTCAAACCCTATACAATTGCTATATCAACTGTTTAAAACTCGCTGATGAATTAGGTCTTGAATCAATCGCTTTCCCATCTATATCCACAGGGGCATTTGGTTATCCAATTAAAGAAGCAGTAAAGATTTGCTATCAAGCCCTACATGATTACAAACCTAAAACATTAAAGAACATTTACTTATGTATCTATCCCGATATCAATAACCTCAGGGTATTTGAAGAAGCTTTTGAATTATGAAAAATAATGGTCTAGCGATTTTCTTAACAGTCTTATATTCAATGCTTTGGTTTGCGTTGCTATTTCTTATCGTCGGTTTCTTCATGATTAAGCCGGTCGCCTTTTATAACAAGCTAAGAGGCAACTATCGATATACATCTAAAAACAAATCATCTTCTAAATATGGTTATAGTGATGATCCAGTGGAAGATGAAACAATGTTCATCGATGATATGGATGAAGACTAACTAGCCTTTGTATTCAAATTCGTAAATATCAAATGGATTACCTAGTGAGATAATTCTTCCCTTATCATTTAGGGCCAGGTGTTCAAATTCTGTATAAACCCCAAATTGTTCACCTAAGTTTTTATATTCTTTGATAATGGTTTTATTTCTTAAATCCACAACTCTCATAACAGGGGCTTTTAATGGATCTGTTTTAGAACCAAATGAGAACGTTTGATATAAGTGATGGTGGGAAATAAAGCCACCTTGTGTAGCAGTTTCGCTAGGAAGAGTAAAAGTATCAATCGGATTATCGGTATGTACTTCATAATATTCTTCTCGATAACTTGGCATTGGGAAAGAATAATACTTTAACTTATTAGTGTCACTTCTCATATAAGAGTTTTCAGTATAGCCACCATAATAGATAAGGCCATCATCAAAGTCATAATATGAGTTTGGATAATAGATTGTATCTTCTTCATAGTCAAAGACTAGATTAATAGTTTGTATTTCTTCTATATGATATGTTCCACCTTTAGTGTATATCCTAAAAGCAATCGTGGAATGAACATTCTTATGTTCCATAGAAACATATAGAAGTGGATATTCATCAGTTAACTTATAGTATTGATCACCAAAGAAAACTTGGTTGCAGTGCCATTCTTTATTAAATGTGCCATTAATATGGTGGAGTAATTTCATATTATTTGAGTCATAGATTTGAATAGCTTCTAATCCATCTAAACAGACAACATATTTATCTTTATAACAGGCTGCACCTTGATAAGAAAAGTTAGAGGAACTTTGTGATACTTTACCAATATGCTTAATTCCAGTAATTTCAAACTTACTATCATCAACCTTTAATTCTTCACCTTGATAATATTCATTATGGAAAGCCCCTTCCCAAGTGAAGAGATATTGACCTATTGAAATAGAAGAAGGAATGACTAAAGAGGCCACTAAGATGACAGGATATTTCTTAAAGAAGGAGAAAAACTTATTCATGAGCTTCTTCCTCCTTTTCTTTCTTCTTCATAGCACGCATCATTATTACCAAGATGATAAACATAAATAAATACATCAATAGTTTGGCCACTAAAGAACCATATCTAAATATTGCCGCTACTAAGTAATTAGTCTTAATTACATTAAAGCTACCAATAAAGGCCATTAAGTTAATAAGAATTGTCATACCAATGACATAGAAGAAACCAAAGCGACATCTTTTCGCGTTTCTTTCCATACCTTCTTCAATGAAGTGATCCTTACATCCTAAGAAGAAATAAGCATAGGCCACACATATCAAAATAGTGGCAGAAATATCCATACCACGAGCCCACGCAATAGTGAAGTCTTCCGTGGATTCACTGCCTACGGATGCTAATAAAGAAGTAAATAAACAGATAATAGAAGTCACAAAGGCATAGAAGAAGTTCTTATTAAAATCATGCAACTTTGTGGCTGCGGCAATCATCATGATAAAAGCCACTAATTGGAAGATGATGAATACCCCCATAATCTCTGATATGGCTTTAATGTAAGAGCCATACTCAAGTAGGCCCAACATCATGAAGAACTGTGAGATAGTAAATAATAAAAATGCCTGTTTATACTTTTTAGAGTTTCCCATTTATTCAAATTATACCCTTAAAACACATCTGATGTTTCAATATCATACATCATTGATTCAATAGTGCCCTTATAATCAGGGAACTTACTTCTTAGATATTCAGCTTCACCAATGGAGTTCATTTTAGCCGCCATTGTTTCATTAGTGATGATACTAATATTTGTTTTAATTCTTCTTAGTATTGGATCTAGATATTTACCAGTCTCATCATTAATAGCGGCGTGAATCGCTCCACAGTGTGTATGACCCAAAACAATAATGCGTTTCACTTTTAAGTGTTCAATTGCATATTCCACAGTGGCTAATTCACCTTCGTTAATGACATTACCCGCAGTTCTAATTACAAATAATTCACCTAATCTAGCGTTAAATATATATTCAGGAACCACTCTTGAATCAGAACAAGTAATGACTAAAGTATCAGGATGTTGTCCTTTTACTAATTCATCTCTTCTATCTTTAAGTTCTTTATTATTTTCTAAGGTGTTTAAAAAGTTTTGATTACCTTGCTTGATATCCATAAGTGTCTCCCTAGCAATAATTGCTATATATAGTTTATCAAAAGAGAAAAGTATTACCGATTTTTATTTTGTTTTTCTTTGTTAGTGATTATAATCAAAATTGAAAAAACATAGATAAGGAGTGATTATTATGGCAAATACTTATCAATATGGTGACAAGGAATATACCAGACAACAAGTTATCGATTACGGCAGAGCCCATTATCCAAAGCTTTATTGGATAAAAAGAGGCATTGGAATCGCAGCGCTTGCGAGTTCTGCTTTGCTTCTCATCCTAATCTTTGTGATAGGTGAAGTGACAATTAATGAAGTTGGTAGAGAATACGCTAATCTTTACTACGGTGATGCTCGTATGATTGCTTATTTTATCGGCATTGCTCTTGATGCCCTTATCGGTATTGGCTTAATCATTTCTTCATTTGCAAAGCCCACTGATGAGCAATGCTTCATTCATGGTGAAAAGTGTTTAAAACAAATCGCGCAAGATAGGGCCTATTTCCGTAGAAACGAAGAACAACAATAAAGATATCTAGATTGATTCTAATAAAAATATAAAGAGCCATTCATAAACGATGAAATGGCTTTTTATTATCTAATAACATTTTGTATAATATGCTTGTTCAAAGGAAATAGTTGTATGAATAGAAAAAAACATTTTTTATATGCAGTCACTTCTTTAATGGTTGCATCTTTAGTAGTGGCTTGTAACACCAATAAACCTTCTAGTAGTGTGGAACCTAAACCATTAGAAATAGGAGACACTGTTAAGGAGTGGAGATCCTCTAACGATTTAGATACCTTACCATTAGGTGTCGCTGATAAAAATAGTAAAGGTGAAATCGTTAAAGACTTTGGTAACTATGATAAATCATCATTAAAGTTTGAAGTCAAAGATGCGGCAAATATGTATCTTGGCAGTGATTTAGTGGATACCCCTTATTTCACTGAAGATGATGCGAAGAACGGCGATATTATTTCCTTATATGTTTATGCCCCAAGCGATGGCAATATTTCTTCTTTCCAATTAGAAGTATTCCCTATCTCAATGAACAATAGTATCAAGAGTGATTTACTCACTATTACAAGCGATATAGAAGACACGTGGCGTGAATTAACAGTCTCTTTCGACACTTTAGAAACATTAGGCGCGATTCGTCTTAACTATCGTATCGCTGATCCACTTAATCCCGCTTCTTTCTATGTTGATAACATCAATATCACCTTAGGGGAAGAAACTGTCAAAACAGCTTATGAATTTAATGACGAAAGTCTCTATAAAGCTTATGAACCATATTTTAAAGTCGGTGGTTGTTTATCCACTCGTATGTTTAGAAACACAGAAATAAGAAAAATGGTGAAAGATAACTTCAATTCCATTACTGCGGAAAACGAAGGTAAGCCAGAACAAATCTTAGATCAAGATGCTTGTAAAGAATTAGCAAAAACTGATGAAACACAAGTGGCTATTAAAACCGCTCCTTTTGAAAAGATTTATGATTGGTGCGCTAAAAACAATATCGGTGTTAGACACCACACATTTGTGTGGTTTGACCAAACCCCACAATGGTTCTTCAAAAAAGGCTATGACGCTAATGGGGCAGTTGTTTCTAAATCAACTATGCTTGCGCGTATGGAAAACTTCATCAAGACCACAATAGAAACCATCAATGAAAGATGGCCAGGCCTAGTGTACGCAATCGATGTTTCTAATGAAGCTGTCCAAAATGGTGCGGTTCGTAAAACCAATAACTATGGTAGTTCTCCTAACTATTGGTATGAAACCATTGGGGAAGACTTTGTCTATTATGCATTTAAATACGCTAGACAATATGCAGAAGTAGATCAAGAACTCTACTATAACGACTATGCCTATGACTATGAGACAAGTAACTGTAAGTTCGCTCTTGAGACATTATTAAAAGACGCTATCGCAGAAGAACTCATTGATGGTGTTGGTATTCAAGGCCACCTTGATATGAATAATTATTCTTTAGATTCTGTTATTAAAGATGCGGAAATGATTAAAGAAAAAGGCCTTAAATGTCAAATAACTGAGTTAGATATTACCGTAAATGGTAATTCTGAATCAGTATTCAATAATCAAAAGAATGCTTATAAGCGATTAGCCACTAGAGTGTTAGAGGGTAACGCAAGTGGTAAGACTGAAGTGAATGCGATTGTCTTCTGGGGTGTCACTGATAATATGTCCTGGAGAGGTAGTCAATACCCATTAATCTTTAATGAAAACTATTCTAAAAAGCCTGCCTACTATGGCTTCTTAGAAGCAGTGCAAGAAATGTATCCAGAAGAAATGGAAGGTAACGAATAGTATGGTTATTTTTACTTACTTATTACCTAAGTCGTTATCATTTGATAATTTCGCTGAAGTTGAAGCGGATATCTATAAGCAAATAGAAGGTCATGGCTATGACGAAATCGTCTTAGACGCACAAGGAATGAAATATATCTCAAGTGCGGGTCTTCGTGTTGTTTTAAACCTTAAAAAGAAATTTGAAAATGTATCCGTTATTAATACTAGTGTCGCTGTTTATGACATCTTTGAAATGACTGGATTTACTAATATCGTCACTGTTGAAAAAGCCTTACGTCAGGTTTCAGTTGAAGGCTGCAAAATTATTGGAAAGGGCGCACACGGTACCGTATATTCTACCGCTCCTGATACCATTGTTAAGGTCTACGAACCAGGTGCCTCAATGGTGGATATCAATAGAGAAAGAGAATTATCTAAAAAGGCTTTCGTATTAGGCTTACCTACCGCGATTGCGTTAGACACTGTTAAAGTGGGTGACCAATATGGCACAGTCTTTGAATTATTAAATGCAGCGTCATGTGTTAACTATGTTAAAGAAAGTCAAAAGAACTTAGATGACTTCTGTGATAAAGCAGTTGCTACTTTAAAGAAAATCCATAGCACTGTTTGTAATGATTCTTCTTTACCAGATATGAAGAAGAGCCATCTTAAATATGTGGATAACATTAGAATCTATTTAAGTGATCAAGAATATCTAAAACTTAAAAAGTTTATCGAAGATATTCCTGACGCTAAAACATTAATTCATGGTGACTTCCATCTTAAGAATCAATTATTAGTAGGCGATCAATTAATGCTTATTGATATGGATACCTTATGTACAGGTAATCCAATATTTGAAATCGCTAGTGTCTGTAACTCATATTATGAATTTGGTGAAATTAGACGCGAAGCGATTGAAGACTTCTTAGGTATTTCATTAGAGACCGCAAATTATTTATGGAAAAACATTTCTAGAAAATACTATAGCAACTTAAACGATAAACAATATCAACAGGCTATTGATAAAGCTAGATTAATCGGCTGTATCCGCGCTTTACATTATCTTAAGAAACGCAATATGCCAGAAGAAGATAAGAAAAAGTGCCTTAAAGATTTAAGAGAATTATTAGATAAGTTCTAACTATAGTTGAACTATGAAACATATTACTATAAAATAGTAATATGACCGAACAAGAAAAAAGAAGATACATTATTAAAACCGCCATTGGCCTACAAGCTGTCGATGGCCTTCATGTTTCATATTTCTTTTTGCAGCAAAGCGAAAGGTATATTTCTGGTGAAATAACTCTCAAAGAACTTGGCGAAATCGTTAGAAAACATCATGAGAACAATGACAAAAAATGAATGCAAGTCCGGCGAAGAGTCTACAAACATTGAATCTTTAGCGTATATCATCAATTCAGTTGGTGGTGTAGAGCCGTCCATTGAAGCAAAGAAGATTATTCATTTATATGCTATTGGTGAGATTGATTTAGAGACTGCAAAGAAAAAGCTATTAAAGGAATATCATTCATAAAGATTGATATTTGTTTAGCAGTTTTCTATATTTATTAACGTCTAATAAGTGAAAGGTGGTAAACCACTATGAGCAAAAAGGCGTTATTTTTATTACCTATTTCCTTTATCGTTATCTCCACAGCGTCATGTTCGTGGCTTTTTGGCAGAAGGGACTACGTTTCAGAACGAAATCCTAGTCGCGTTCTGACAAAGAGAATGGACTCAGGTGATCACTATGTTAGATATAAAAATTCCATTTTAAGAGGAGATATTGTCGATAAAGTTATTTATGAGGTCGACTATACCGTTGAATTTACATATCTCAAAGAAACTCCAGATCCAAGCGGAAAGTCATTTGAGTTATCTTTGCAAATGCCATCCTTATGGGCACCTTCTTTTGATGCGATTGTTTTCTACGAAAACGGATACGCTTCAACAAGTAGATATGATACTAGAGCGGAAAAAGGCTATACCTACTTTTATCAGTTTGATGAAAAAGTAGCCAAAAAAGTTTGTGAACTTGTTGATGATGAATATGAATACGTCAAAGAAGCAGAAAGAAGAGAACAAGAAGATATGGCTACCACCAAAAGAGACTATGAAAAAATGATCGAATTAATGGATATCCATACAATCATCAACAAGATAAAAGAAGAAAAAATAACTGACATGGAGTTCACTTTTACCACTGATGAGACACCAAAAAGATCATATACATTCACCTTTAGAGATGATGGCTCAATCTATGATTTACTAAACGCTGCAACATATGATGTATACGATAGTAGCAATTACTCTACCGAAGGCACTGTAGCGACACTTAACATTCGCGTTCATTCACCAGATACATGGAGTATCATGGTGGATAAACAAGGTAAATATATCGATGCTTATTACTCAACAACAGATAAATACTATAGAGGCTACGCTAAACAAATTCGTAACTCTATTGATGATGATTCACTTATTGCCATCATGAATAGGGCTTATGAATTAAGCGCACCTACTAACCCTTTTGGTAATAGCAGTTCAAATCCATCTTCAAGTAGTGAGGAATAAGAATATGAAGGTAAAAGCAACTTTATTAACAGTATTATTAGGCCTTACTTCTTTAGTGGCATGTGGAAAGTCTATCGCTGCTCCAAGAGATGTTAAAGACTGGGATACACCTGAAGAGACGCTTGCTTTTGCTAATTATCATGTCACTCCTTCAGTTAGTTGCTCTGGATTTTTTGGTGAGAAAAATAACGGTGTTATTGGAGACAATAAACGACAAATATGTGACTTACTCAAAGGTCAAGATTATAAGAAAGCTAAAAAGTTCGAACAAACCGATGACGACCACGTTCTATATCAAGTTAGGTCTCCATATTTTGAATATGTTACTGTCAGTGGTGCTTCTTTATATATTTATAGGAACGGCAATGTTATGCTCACTGTTTCTACTTCCACATCTGGCTATCAATTTTATTACCAAATAGATAAAGATAGCGCTGAACATATTTTCAATGAAACAGCATCATATATCAGAGAACGTATTGAACTTGAGAAAGTGTGTGAAGCAAACGCTCAAGAAGATCTCAAAATCGAGAATTTTGCTAGTATCCTAAAAGCAGATGTAACCGCTACATATAGTGCATATATAAAACGTCTTGAATATAGATTCAAAAGCGATGACAACTTTAAAGACTTAATTGCTTCTGCCACTTATACTGAGAGGCGTTTTCAAGCTGTTGGACAACCTTCATTAATAATCGCTATAGACAAACATGATGATTCTTTTGGTGACAGTCGTTTTTACTATCATCTTGCGGAAGACTATTCTTATGTTTGCATCATAGATGTAATCAGTGACAACTTTGAGCTACAACACAGCTATGCAGTGACTTACACCCTTGATCCAACAGTGGGTAAGAATATCTACGATACTGCGATGGATCTAGTAAGGGCTCAAATATAAATAATTAGCGCGTATACGCATTATCCGTTATAATGTATTTAAAGTCATACATATATAAGGGAGATAATATATGCGTTTTGAACTTACTGATAATTTACTAACTTTATTTTTTGAAGGAGAATTAAACTCCTATAACGCTGATGTGATGGAAAAAGAAATTGATGAAGTTTTATCTTCATCTAAATTTCAAACACTCAATTTAGACTTTGCTAAACTTCAATACATCTCCAGCGCGGGTCTTCGTATTATTTTAAAAATTAAACAAAAACACGATGACTCACATGTTATAAACGCTAATTTGGATGTTTATGATGTTTTACAAATGACTGGTTTTACTAACATCATGGATGTCAAAAAAGCCATGAGAGAAATGTCTGTTGAAGGTGCGGAAATCATTGGCGAAGGTTTCTTCTCCACAGTTTACCGCATTGATAAAGACACCATCATTAAGGTCTTTAATAGAACTAGTGATGAAAAACAAATTGAAAGAGAATTAAAACTCGCTAAGCAAGCATTTGTCCTAGGTATTCCTACAGCGATATCTTTTGATATCGTTAAAGTTAAGAATAAATTAGGCGTACGTTTTGAAATGCTTGATTGTATGTCTCTTAAAAATGCCTTTATTAAATATCCAGAAAAATATGATGAATTATTAAATAAATATGTCGACTTATTAAAGAAGATTAATACCACTGAATGTTTTGATCCTTCAGTGCCTTCTATTAAGAAATTCTTTATTGAAAAGGTCGACGCTATTAAACATCTTCTTGATGAAGCCCATTATGAAAAACTATTAGGTTTAATGAAGAGTGTTCCTGAAAGAAGTACTTTTGTCCATGGGGATTGTCATTTTAAAAACATCATGGTCCAAGGTGAAGACTTCTTATTAATTGATATGGATACCTTATCCGTTGGTCATCCAATATTTGAATTAGCGAACTTACGCTGCCCATATGTCGCTTTTGAAGAAGACGCTCCAGGTAACTGTGAACAATTCTTCGGCATGAAAGCGGAATACTGCGTCAAACTATATGACGATATTGTTCGCTTATACTTTGGTAAAGAAGATGAAGTTATCAAAGATAAGATTGCTTTAGTTTGCTACGCTCATATGGTGTGGTGGACATTAACTAACCAGAAAGATAATCAAAAGAGATTAGATGGCTGTAAGGAAAGATTAATTGCCTTACTAGACAAATATAACGACATTGATATAGGTATCTAATTATGACTGAGTTTGAGAGAAATAAATATTTAGAAGCATATTACGAAAACGAAGCGGATGCGAACAAACAGATGAGTATCGCTAACGCTTTTGGTGCGGCTTTACTTTTAGGCATTTGGATTTGCTATATGACAGGGGCATTCTATGCTTCACCTGCAATCATGCCATTAGTTAATGTAGCATTCCCAATTAGTGTCGTTATCTTATTAACGCCTTTAATCTATGTCTTTAAATTCAAAGACAAATTGAAAAAACCAAACTATAAATTCTTCGTGGTCTTTACATTCGTTATGGTTATTGCCGTACTTAATGTCATCTTACCAAGAAACGCCTTCATTGGTTGGGCATTATGTATCATTATGACTAACCATTACTATAATCCTAAATTAGGTAGAATCACCTTTGGTGTGATCTCTATATTAATGTTACTTTGTTTATACTTATCCTTATTCGTTGGTGAATATGATGCGAATATCTTAGGCATCAAAGAAGTCGTTAATAATGACGCAGTGGAAGTCTTTGGTGTCAAAGAACGCTTTGACTTATTACATGAACAATTAGTAGCGGGTCAAAATAGATACTTACAAGCATTCATGTTTACCTTCTTACCAAGAGCTTTACTCTTAGCGTTAATCTTTATTGTTTCTAACTCTTTAAACATCAGAACTTATAAGTTATTAAAACAAGAGATTAGTGTTAATAGTGAACAAGAAAAGACAAGAACAGAATTAGACGTCGCTAAAGAGATTCAAATGGCGACATTACCAACTGAATTCGTCACTAGTGAAGATATTGAAATTCAAGCGGAACTTAAAGCTGCGAAGAGTGTTGGTGGTGACTTCTATGACTATTTCTTGCTAGATAATGAACATGTAGCGTTAGTTATCGCTGATGTCTCTGGTAAAGGTATCCCAGCGGCCATGTTTATGATGAAAACAATTACTTGCTTTAGAAACTGTGTTTCTCTTCATAAAACACCAGAAGAAGTCTTAAAAGAAGTGAACAGAATCATTAATAAAGGTAATGACTCTAATATGTTTGTCACTTGCTTCTATGCGGTTATTAACACTAAGACTGGTGAAATGAACTTCGCTAATGCGGGACATAATCCTCCAATAGTTGGTCAAAAGCAAGACTATCATTACTTAAAATGTAAACCAGGCTTTGTTTTAGGTCCTCTTAAAGATGTATTTGTCACCAATGAAACATATCAACTTAAGAATGGCGATACATTAACTCTTTATACAGATGGCATTACCGAAGCACGTAATTCTAAGGGTCTATTCTATGGGGAAGACCGTTTAATCGCTGTCTTTAATGCAAAGAAGTATTCTTGTTTATTAGAATTACATCACACTTTAAAAGACGATATTGAAAGATTCGTTGATGGTGAAGATCAAGCGGATGATATGACCTACATCACTATGAAATATCATGGTGATAGATATCTATATAGAGAAGAAACCTTTAGAGGGGAAAAAGAAAACCTTCCAAAGATGATTGGCTTAATTGAAGACTTCGCTCATGAAATGAAGATTGAAGAAGGCTTTATTGGCAAATTATGTGTCGTCGCTGATGAAATGTTATCTAACATCATTAAATACGGCTACGCTGAAGTAACCGATGATATCTTTATCAGATTACTTTATAACGAAGATGAAAATGAATTTGTTATGACTCTTATCGATAGAGCGGAGAAGTTTGATCCATTTACGGTGAATAATAAACCAATTGATGGTAACTACGCTAAACGAGCGGAAGGTGGCTTAGGTATATTGATTGTTAAGAACTTAATGAGTGAATATGCCTATGACTATATCAATCATAAAAACATTGTCACTTTGAAAAAGAAGTTCTAAGTAGAGGTAATAGTTATGAGTGAGCGTATCCCAGTTATTGAGGCGAAAAACCTTGTTAAGACATATGGTGAAGGCGAAGGTCTGATGTACGCGCTTAACGATGTGTCTGTCACAGTCTATGAACATGACTTCTTAGTAATCCTCGGTGGCTCTGGTAGTGGTAAATCCACTCTTTTGAACATGATTGGAGCGATCGATAAAGTCGACAGTGGTGAAATCATTGTTAATGACCGTGATATTGTCAAATTAAACGACAAGGGTCTTACTTTATACCGTCGTAATGAAGTTGGCTTCGTCTATCAATTCTTTAATTTAATTAATGATGTTACTGTTTATCAAAACGTCACATTAGCCCCAGGTAGTAGAAATAAAGAAAGAGCATTAAAGCTTCTTGATAGAGTGGGTCTATTAGAAAAGAAAGATAAATTCCCAAGACAGCTATCTGGTGGTCAACAACAAAGAGTGGCCATCGCTAGAGCCTTAAATAAAGAAAGTAATATTCTTTTATGCGATGAACCAACAGGCGCTTTAGATGATGTTTCAGGTAAAGCGGTCTTAAAGTTATTAGAAGATATCCATAATGAAGGTAAGACTATTGTTTTAGTCACACACACGAAAGAAATAGCCCAGATGGCTAACCGTATTGTCACAATGAAAAACGGTAAAGTCATCTCTGATGAAATAAATCCACATATTGTTAAAGCAGAAGAGGTTGAGTGGTAATGATTAAAACCATGCTTAAACCATTCTTTAAGCGATTCCTTGGATTGTTCTTTTCCATGGTTTTCGTGAGCATGCTTTCTGTCGCTCTATTGTGTTGCTTTGGTTCATCCATTGTGAACACTAAAAACCATTACATTAACTTTGTTAACGAATATCAAGATATGGACGAACTAGTGTCCACACAGTTTGTCAGAAGAGAAAACTTAGATTGTCTTAATGATAAAGAATTAACTGATGTCATTGATAAATATGATTCAAGATTAACCGTAGACTGTTATCTTAAAAAACCAAATAGAACACTTGTGGCAAGAGTGTTCTCTTATGATGATGACCCAAAGAGTGAATTTAAGAATCAAATATTTAAGAGATATGTTTTAGAAAGTATACCATATGCCACTAAGGCTATTAATTATCGTGGTAAAGAAGTTGATGTTGCGGCAAATATTTCAGTCTGCCGAAAGTTCGCTAAAAATAACAACTTTAAACTAGGTGATGTCGTGGAATTAGGCTTCTTAAATATGTACGCTAATTTCTATATCGCTGAGATTGTTGAAACTCCTGAAGGTATTTATCCAAGAGCAAATAACTATATTTGGTCAGATAACCATGATTTCGGCTATATATACGCGAGTGAAGTGGAATTATCTAAGGGTCTAAGAGTACTAGGCAAGATGGTTCATGACCGCATTGAAAGCGGTGACACAATCTATAAAGAGTATTATGAAAAAGCGATTGCTGTAACCGGTATAACAATTCCAGATCTTGTTGAAGCTGTAGCGGATGATCACTTTGTGAGTCACTGGTCTAACCAAGTTTTAGTTAAAAATAAAGAAGGCGTTAAGTTAGATGACGCTGTTGATAGAATTACCGCTAGACTTGAAAAGAAAGGCATGGAAGTAAAAGGCACAACAGTCAGAACATATATGCCTCATATTGCTTATATGGACCGCGCTTTAGCTCAAGTTCAAATCGCCGCAGTTTTCTTACCAGTCTTCTTCTATACAGTCGCAATGATTGTCGTAGGCTTATTTATTAACCAAATCATTAAGGCTATGACGCCTCAAATAGGTATCTTTGTGTCTGTAGGTGTGGGTAAATGGGACATTATTAAACTATTCCTTATCTATACTGTCTTAATGGCAATAGCCTCGGTAATAATAGGTGCCCCTGCAGGCTTTGCCTTAAATATCTTCCTATCAGGAATTATGAAGAATACATATTCTATTCCAACAATTAATTCCTTCCTTAATCCTTGGGTAGTGGGTGCTGCCGCAATATTATTAATTATCTTCACAATTATTACTACTTTAATATCCACTCAAAGAATCTTTAAGATTACTCCAAAAGATGCAACTATCTCTAATGAAGCAAAAAGAAAGAGATTACCTGCTCCTGTTGAAAGATTCATTGATAAAGCGCCTATGAATATTAAGTTAGGCACTAACTCAATCTTACAAAATCCAAGAAGATTCTTTGTTTCTACTTTCTCTATCTTTGCCTCATTAGTAATGATTCTTTTAGCGACATTATTTGGTGTTTCTAAAAACGAATTAGTGGGTCAATCTGTCGATAGAAGACTTAACTATGATGCACAAGTATATCTAACCGCTGCTGAAACTAAAGAAGATGTCCTTAGTTTCTATGAAGGCGGTAAAGTTAAGGCAGACGGTAGTGGGTTTATTGAAGATTTTGTTAACTGCTACTATACCTACTTAAAAGTGGATAACACTGATCATAACGTTTATGTTGAATGTCTCGCGGTCGATGTTTCCAATAGCAGTGTTGATAGATTAATCCATATTCCAAATTCTAATGGACATGGTAAGTTATATGTTCCAGAAAACGGTATAATCCTACCAAAAACAACCGCTAACGAACTTAATGCTAAAAAAGGTGATTATATATCAATCAATAATAAACGTGTCTTAGTGAGTGATATTTCATATCAATACTTCCATCCAATTACTTATCTCTCATTAGAGCAGATGGAGAAATTAGAAGTTAGTTATGTTACTAGCTATATTATGAATGTCACAACCGAAGCGGACTTACAGCACTATATCGCAGAAAATAAGAATCAATCATTAACAGTCTTTACTTCATCATTATCTAAAGACTTGCATAACATCTTTGATGCGATGGATGTGATGATTGCCATTATGGTGGCCTTCTCTATTGGCATGGCCTTTATTATCTTAACAATCATGTCACAAAACGCTTTAATGGAACAACAAAGACAATTAACAGTTTTAAGGGCTATTGGCTTTACTGTTATGGATATATCTAATTTCTGGACAATACAAAGTATCAGTCAGCTATTCTTCTCTGCTTTGTTTGGTTTACCAGCCGGTGCTTTATCAATTTACATCTTATTGTCACTTGCCTCATCTAATAGCCAAGTTTATCCATTTGTGTTCTCTTGGCCAACCGCTTTGATGGCGCTTGGATTTATCTTAGTAGTGCTTCTTGTTTCACATTTAATTGCGATGAGAATCATCGCTAGTTGGAATATCGCAGATAACACAAGAAGTAGAGAATAATAACTTTTTTCGGACAAAAATCAAAAAATCCCCCTATTTAATTAATAGGAGGGTTTTTAATGAAAAACAAAATCTTTGAAAGACATTTTAGAATTTATTTTAGAAACGGACACCCAGCCTATATTGTGGATGAAGAAGGGAATAAGTACATCTTCCATCGTGTGACACATTCCAAAACTTCAGGTGGAAAGAAGAACTGGAAAAAGAAAAATCCCCTCAAAACAGGGGGAGACAAACCAATGTACATTGTCAAGAAAGAGGAAGCAGATAACAAGGGTAGATTTAGTCTCTTTAAATTAGAAACTAGAGAAGGTGAAAATATAGCATATCCAGAAATAAAAAAAGCCGGCGGATCACAGACAAATCATGACAATGTCAAGGTCGTGAATAATGTAACAACCGGCAAAATCATTAAACCAAATAAGAATAAAAAAGTAAATAAATAAAATCATACTAGTATCAAATGATACCACTGTATATAATTATTATAGTTCTTGAATGCGAGGTAACATTATATGCTCGATAAGACAAAAGAATACTTTGGTTATTGTCCAAATGAACAAGATTTAGTGCCTGGTTACATTGTTGATGGTGAAACAGAACACATTGTCGCTGGCATTAAAGTGATTGCTCCTTCTTTTCACTTGGCTTGTAAGAAGTGTGGCGCTTGGCTTTCATCTAATGAAATTGAAAGAGAAAACGATATCTGCATCTATGATGCTTATAAAAAGAAAGTAGGATTATTAACTACCTACGAAATCAAAGAAATAAGAGCAAAAAGAGGAATGAGCCAAAGACAACTTGCAAGGTTCCTTGATATTGGAGAAAAAGATATCACTCGTTATGAGAATGGTTCTGTTCAAACAAGAAGCATTGATAATATGATTCGTTTAGTGGGTGATGACACAGCATTCAAATGCATGTGCGATTGTCTAAATAAGAATCAAAATTTTAAGAAATAAAAAAGCCGGAGACCTGCAGACTAGCAATAGTCGCAATAATAGCGAATCCGGCAAAAATATTAAAACAAAAAAAGAATAAAAACACAAATGAAATAATTTAAATTAATTAGATTTTATCGATACTGTTTTAAGCAAATGTGGTAAATTAAAGTTATGAACAAAAAGTTGCTAACCTTTGCAATACTACCTATAGTGCTTTCTTTATCCTCTTGTGGGCAAAACACAAAAGATTGGCCACGAATTTCATTTTCATTTACCGCTGATGATGTAATAGAAACTAGAATGTATTTCCATCAAAAAGCAAATAGTTATGTGGAAGAAATTAAAGATTCTCGTGTTAGTAAAGAAAAAGAATTTGCGGAACGTGCTATTGGCGCATTATCTGGTTATCCTTACAAAGAAAAGGCAACTAAGAGTATAGATACCAAAAACTATGCTTTGATGCTTGATTTACAATTCACATATTTAAGTGACAACATCGAAACGATAGAAAAAATAACATTATACGAATATGGGATTTCTGATGGAAAAGTGGTGTTTAATAACGGAGAAATCCATTTTCTCCCAGGCACTGTTCGTGGAGGATATGATTCTATAGTGGGCAAAGAATCTAAACAATAAAAAAGCCGGTCGATCACAGACTAGCGTCGTGAATAATAATTGCCCCGGCAAGATTATTTAAACAAGAAATAGATATAAATGTAAATAAAAAACTGGAAGGACACAGATTCATCAATGATGATCATGCAACAATAACATCCAGCAAATTCATTAAACCAAATAATTGAATAAAAAGCAAAGAAAAAGGAGACGAAACAAATGCCCGTCTCCCTTATTTATACTTAGATTATTCTTCCTTAAACATATCTGTGGATAGATATCTTTCACCTGTATCCGGTAAGAGAACCACGATAGTTTTGCTTTGATTTTCCTTACGTTGTGCAAGGATTGTTGCAGCTTTTACAGCAGCGCCACTAGAGATACCAACAAGTAAGCCTTCTTTTCTCGCTAATGTTTTTCCAGTAGCGAAGGCATCTTCGTTTGAGACTGTAATAATTTCATCATAGATTTCAGTATTGAGTGTTTGAGGAACAAAACCCGCACCAATACCTTGAATCTTATGTGGACCAGGTGTGCCTTTTGATAAGACTGGAGAAGATTCTGGTTCAACTGCCACAATCTTAATTTCTGGATTTTGTTCTTTTAAGTATTTACCAACACCAGAGATAGTGCCACCTGTACCAACACCGGCAACAAAGATATCAACACGACCACTTAATTCTTCAAAGATTTCTGGACCTGTTGTTAAGTAGTGGGCGTTTGGATTAGCAGGGTTAGTGAATTGACTTGGAATCACACTGTTAGGATATTGAGCGTGTAATTCTTCCGCTTTTGCGATAGCGCCTTTCATACCTAACTTACCATCTGTTAAGACAAGTTCTGCACCATAAGCTTTTAAAAGATTTCTTCTTTCAACAGACATGGTTTCAGGCATGGTGATGATTAAGCGATAGCCACGTGCAGCACTGACCATAGCTAAGCCAATACCAGTGTTGCCGCTTGTTGGTTCAATAAGGATTGTATCCTTTTTGATTAAGCCATCTTTTTCCGCTTTATCAATCATCGCTTTAGCTATTCTGTCTTTAACAGAACCTGCTGGGTTAAAGTATTCAACTTTGGCGATAATTCTCGCATTTAATTTTAAGTTTTGTTCGTAATTTGTAAGTTCGACTAAAGGAGTCTTACCGACTGCTTCGTCAACATGTTTTAAGATCATTTTTCTATTTGTCCTTTCGATATCATTCAATTTGTTAACTAAACCATTTAATAATGGTTCAAACTTTACACCATACCAGTGATCCTTATCACTTTGGGTGTAGTTGATACATCGATAGACATAATCCGCAGCCATTTTCACAGATAAATATAATTCATGGTTCTTTAAATAAGAGGCGACGAAGGTAGAAGAGAAGATATCGCCTGTACCATGATATCCATTACCGATTTTATGATGCTTATAATATTGTAAATAACCATTATCATAAATATAGACACCAGTGGCATTCTTTTGGAATGAAACATCGGTTAAGATAATTTTTGCTTTTGTGTACTTACTTAATTCTTTTAGTAAGTTTTCAATATATTCCTTATCGTATTTTTCTTTATATTGAACGCCACTCATAAAAGCGGCTTCAGTAATATTTGGTAAAATGATATCCGCTTCTTTGATGAGTTCACGCATTTTTAATGCGTATTCTTCATTAAATGCTGGATATAATTTACCTTTATCACCCATCGCAGGATCAACAATTACTAAAGAGTTTTCTTTCTTTAATTGTTTAATTGCTCTTAAGGTGAAATCCACTAAGGAGACACTGCCTAAATAGCCAGTATAGATAGCGTCAAATCCTAAACCTTCTCTATCCCAGTGTTTAAGAAATCTATCTAATTCTTCATCCATATCTTTATATTCGAAACCGTGGAAACCAGAGGTATGAGTAGAAAGAATAGATGTTGGTAAAATAGCGGTTTCATAACCACAGGCACTTAAGATAGGGAGAGCCACTGTAATAGAACATTGACCATAGCAAGAGATATCTTGGATAGTTACAATCTTCTTATCACGGGCTTCTAAACTAGGCTTTTCACTAACTTCA
>JAEEGJ010003953.1_pt1 | contig 52765 bp, 48 predicted proteins | sample 8958761 | NCBI WGS metagenome assembly JAEEGJ01 (sample SAMN16246546, study PRJNA631951) | gut metagenome | biome: gut microbiome; feature: rumen; material: RS-attached | host: Bos | place: Iran: Karaj | collected 2018-10
CAGCTTCCTTCGGATTCCGCCTCACGACGGACACCCTTGCTGTTCGGCTATACACTTCCCACTATCTGGGCGTGTTCGGGACTTTCACCCGTTAGATTGTGCCCATGTCGGGCAAACATACAATTGGAATCAGTAGCATGCCTCCGCTTTCGAGTCTCTCACCTGTGAGCTCATTTTCTTCCATTACTGCAGAAACACTGGTGCTATAACGTTTGGCAATATCCCATACGCTCTCATTTTCAGTACCAAAATATAGCTTTATTGCGTAATCGCCTTCCCTTTCCTTTCGGGAGGTGTCATCAACAAATATATCAGTCACCGCTTTTATTGAGTCGGAACTGTACACGAACATCTTTAAAGCTATATCTGCCTTAGCAGTTAGTACTCCCTCTGCAGAGATATCATAAGAAGTTTCACGGACTTTTACATCGACAGTGACTTCAGAACCTTCAATACTGTCTGGAAGACCGATAGTTTCCTCAAAAGCCTCCTCTCTGTCTGGCATTATCATGCTACCTGTTCTGTCCTTTGCTGCCATAGAATAGACTAGCATACCACTTATAACCACAGAACGTCCGTCATCGCCGATATGTGCATTGATATTCTTCGGCTCGCTCCACATGGCATAGACATTCTGTGGAACATCGTCGCTTGTCGTCAAACGCACACTGTGACGAAAGTTCTCATTGTAGACCAAAGGTATCTGCTCGGCTTTTATGTTGGAGATTTCAACATTGCACGGGTACTCTGTTGAAAAAGCATCTTCCGTTATCATAACCGTAGTTGTTCTCACTGCACGACAGCATAGTCGCAGCTCCGCCTCGCATCGCAGAACGCGGTTATCACCGTCCCTGCCAGATGTTATGCTTATATCACATCTAATTACCTCTGGGACAATATTGCAATCGAAGCTGTCGTCAAGACCATCAACATCGATTATTTGACTATATCCAAGTGAAAAGCTCATAGGCTCAATAGTCATGTCGTCGCTATTTCCTCCTGCGTAAAGTAGCTCCACATCTGCTTCACCCTTAGCAAGGAGCTTCCCTGAAATAAGCTTTGTCTCGCAATCCGAGACGTTACAACGGCAGTTGATTATTCCTAATAAATCTGGCTGAGCTGACGTAAGCTCTATCTCCTCCTCAATATGTACGTTTTTTACAGCGTTCAGTCTCTGTGATACGTACTTTACAGGGACTTTTTTCAACTGTATATTCAGCCCCTCTGCGTCAGATATGACCTCCTGCTGCTGCTCACCTGCAACACTTATTTTCACGGAAACAGCTCCTCGAAAGTCAATACGTCGTTTGTTGACTGCGCGAAAGTTCACATGTCCTGTCTTTGCTACTATTTTCACCTCAGGCGAGCTAATGCTTTTTCCGAGTTCAGCAGTACGTGTGAAACTACGTTGCTGATTCACTGACTGCACAGTGATGCCATCTTCTCCACAGTAGAGTATATGTATATCACACCTGAGCTCATATGTGAGCTTATCACCGCTCACTGCCCATTCAGTGATAACTGGAGAAGCATCGCAGCATACTAGTCTAAAGATATCGGGACAGTAATCAGGAAGAATATAGTCAAGCTCGACAGACTGTTCCTGCAAGCCTTCATAGATTATCTCAGTCGCAGGAACTGTCTCTTTTGTAAGTTTCAGATCCATAAATAGTCAACCTCCTTGAAGTTTGGTTTATTTAATCATATTCAGAAAAAAAATTATTTAGAACATGCTGTTTAACAACCCGTTATGATAAAATTCATTACAAATTTACAAAGTCAGGTATAGACAAAATAGACAAAATATGCTATAATAATTGTGAACTACATAAAAAGCGGCATTGAAATAATGAACTGCTTTTATTCTGCCCAAAATACAGGGGCAAGAAAGGATAAAATATGCTTCACGAGAAATCATGCGGCGCGATTGTCTACAGGAAATACCATGGCAATACGGAAATTCTGCTGATAAAGCATATCAACAGCGGTCACTGGTCCTTCCCAAAAGGGCACGTAGAAAAAGGCGAGACCGAGATTGAGACTGCTCGTCGTGAGATAATGGAAGAGACCTCAATCGACGTTATTATTGACCCGACATTCAGAGAAACAGTGACGTACTCCCCTAAAAAGGACACCGTAAAAGTAGTCGTTTACTTCCTAGCAAAGGCGAAAAACGTGGATTTTTCACCGCAGGAAGGAGAGATTGCAGAAATACGTTGGGTAGACATATCCTACGCTGCGAACATACTGTCCTATGAGAACGACCGAACCATTGTTGCCAAGGCAAAGGCGGCTATAAAAGAAAATCACTAAAAAAAATTCCTCACAACGATGTGAGGAATTTTTTTAGTTTTTATCCTATATAGGCGCTTTTAAGCACATATTGCAATATATAACTTTTAAAGAGTAACAGGCAGTCCATTTATCTCTATAGTAGGGTCATCGATATCAATGAGAAGACACCTTCTGCCGTCAACCACACTAGTACGCACTTTATCCGCTGCGGATGGTTTGATATTCACTGTAATACCAGGTGAAGTGAGGACGGTCTTATTCTCCACAAGATTAGCAGCAGTAAGTGGAGCAGTTCCACAAACCTTTTCATATACGGGCTCTACCATATTAACTCGCTCCTCCGGAAGTCCCACATCAACGAGGATATCCTTGAGCCTTACGTTGTCAATGACAACTCTGTCCGTATCGTCTTTATTTTCCTCAACTACTTCCTGTATCTTCTCGTTAACAGTCTTTATAAGCATATAATCCAAATCGTCGCCCACTACGTTCTTTAGAATGCTCTGGAAGCTGTTCTTCTCACTCTCAGCTGACATCACGAAACTACAGCCCAATACATTTTCCACAATAGAAACATTAGGTGACTTCACATTCTTTGTGTAATACATGACATGGTTTATATCAGAACTTCTGTTGCTGAAAACAGGATAAAGGAAGCCGTCCGATGGTGCTTTACTGATAATGAGTTCAGTATTCACCTTTTTGGTTATCTCGTTACCAACACTATCGAATATAAAGCCATCCTTACTTGTATTTACTGGACAGATTGCCGTAAGAATATAGCGGTATATCTCGTCATCACCATCAGCAAACTCATCGTTCTTGTCTTTTTTTCGGATAGTATATGTACAGTAGGAGGTTATCACTGCAAAAGGACCTGTATACGCAATATTATTAGCGATATGGTTGAGGAATTCCTCACAAGCAATTTCGTCCTTAAGCTCTGAAGAAAGCAGTGTATAAAGGATATTCTGTGGCTGACCCTCATCATAAGCTTCGTTTGGAAACTCATACTCCACAAAAGCCTTGCCCACGTTGGTATTCAGTACCTTTTTCAAGGTCTCATCATAAACGTCATGCTCCTCAACAGGCATAGTAAGGCAAGAACTTACATTGTGGTATCTCACGTTCTTATCTGCATCAACAAACGCAGTAAGAACTCGCTCCATAATGAAAAAACCGCTTTTATCGGAGAAATTCTTCTTTATTTCCGCTGTTTCCTTTTTATTCATAATAGTTTTCCTTTCTTTTGTAATCTGAAACGGACATGAAATTATTCAAAATATCATGATTATTCGGATTAATCTTTTGAATAAGATTATCTAAATTCCTTTTAAGACAATTATTCCATTTTTTCTATAATAGAGCCTCAACAAAACTAACATTTTATATTACTATAAGGAAGCTCTATTATAGAAAAAATGATAAAATCCTTTGAAAATTGGTTCGGGGAAGAACCTTTCATCAGAAAAGTTTTCCCCGATAATCACGTTATACTTTTAAACTATCTTACTGTAATACTGCCACCCTGCAAGTGCTCGAATGTATACTTCTCATATGATATGTCATCGTTGACATTTCTGAACATATCTGAATCCATAAAGAAGTATCCGAGGTCATAGACTGTTCCCGGCTTTGCATCATCAGGCACCTTGAAATAGAATGTAGCTATATCGCCATCCGTTCCTGAGCTATCCCAAAAAATAGCAGTAAAGAACAGCGAACGTTCATGATTCCTAACCAGTTCCTCGTCAAGGTTATCCTGCCATTCCATAGCGACAAAGCCTGCATTCTTCTTTATAGCAGGACCGGGTTCGTACTTGACGTCGCGTGTTTCCTCGTCCTCGAGTTGGCATTGAAGCACATTTGGATAAGTTATATGAATACCACAGTTATTCCAGTTATCTCCCGTGCCCTTTACAGAAACTGTCACAGCTGCTATATCCCCCGGCTTTGCGGTAACATCTGCTATTTTCAGCTCGGGACCGCTTTCTATCTCAGGAACGTCTGCATATTTAAGCTTCATAAGTTCCATGCTCTCGGTTATCTCACCGTTGCTACCGTTCTGAATGTTATCAGTTTTTTCATTCGACTCAGCAACTGTTCCTACAGTGGTATTTTCCTTTTCCTCGGGCTTAGAGGAGCCGTCCGAAAGACATCCCGTTAGTGATGCCGCAAACAGCACTGAAAACAGCGCTGCCGTAATTTTACGCTTCATTACCTTTAGTCTCCTTTCTGCCCTCAACGACAAATATGCCGTCATTAACAGATATAACTATCTTATTTATAGTTGATGCCTTTTCTATTATAAGATCAGCGATGCTATCCTCAATCTCCTGACGGATAACGCGACGTATATCTCTAGCGCCATAAGGCTTTCCAAAGGACTTCTCCGCAATGAGAGCGAGAGCTTCCTTGGTATAATCGAGAGTTATATCTTTTTCTGCAAGAGGTTCCTTCATCTCGTCAAGAGTAAGAGCAGCAATTTCGGCGTAGTTCTCCTTGGTGAGGTCCTTAAATACAACTATCTCATCGATACGGCTGATGAACTCAGGACGCAGGAAATCTCTCAGTCCTTTCATTGCCTTTTCACGTGTTATCTCGTTCTCTGTACGGTTGAAGCCAACACCTATGCTCTTGTCAGTAGAGCCTGCATTTGAGGTCATGCAAATAATAGTATTCGCAAAGTTAACCGTTCTTCCATGAGCGTCATCAACCTTGCCCTCGTCAAGTATCTGCATGAGAATATTCATTACATCAGGGTGAGCTTTTTCAATCTCGTCGAAGAGTATTACAGAGTAAGGCTTACGGCGTACCTTTTCTGTTAGCTGTCCTGCTTCGTCGTATCCAACATAGCCTGGAGGCGAACCTATCATTCTAGCAACCGAATGCTTTTCCATATACTCTGTCATATCAAGCCTGATAAGAGGATCAGGTGAGTCAAAGAGCTCCTCAGCAAGTACCTTTACCAGTTCTGTCTTACCAACACCCGTAGGTCCCACAAATATGAATGACGCAGGTCTGCGGCGCTTGCTAAGCTGAACTCTTGTTCGCTTTATAGCCTTTGTGAGCACTCCTACAGCCTCTGCCTGGCCAACTACCCTCTTCTTCAGTGCCTCATCCAGTCTTGCTATCTTAAGGAACTCATTCTCTGCTATCTTACTAGCAGGTATACCCGTCCAACGCTCAACTACTTTAGTAACGTCAGACTCCTCAACATTAACATTATCAGCCTTTTCTTTAAGAGTTGCCTCATCCTCACGCAAGTGTATGAGCTTGCCCTTAACCTCTGCAAGAGCCTGATAGTCTATTTCATCCTCTTCGGATATGGATGTCTCCATGTCCTCAAGAACTTTTATTTCCTTTTTAAGCTTTTCGTAATCTCCTATTTCCGGTGAACGTATTGAAGCATAGGCACAACTCTCATCGAGAAGATCTATTGCCTTATCCGGAAGGAAACGGTCCGTGATGTATCTCTCTGAGAGCACTGCACAGGCTCTTACAAGATAATCCGATATGTGTACCCTGTGAAACTCCTCATAATATTGCTTTATACCTACAAGAACACTTACTGTATCCTCTATAGTTGGTTCGTTTACGGTAACTGGTTGGAAACGTCTTTCAAGAGCGGAATCCTTTTCGATGTACTTTCTGTACTCGCCGAAAGTAGTCGCGCCTATTACTTGTACCTCACCTCTTGAAAGTGCCGGCTTGAGAATATTGGCAGCGTTCATTGAACCCTCAGAGTCTCCAGCGCCCACAAGGTTATGCACCTCATCAATGAAAAGTATGATATTTCCCTCACGTTTAACCTCGTCAACAAGCCCCTTTACACGGCTTTCAAACTGTCCGCGGAACTGGGTTCCCGCAACGAGCGCTGTTAAATCGAGGAGATAAAGCTTCTTATCAACAAGATTAAAAGGAACATTACCCTCATTTATACGCAGAGCTATTCCCTCTGCAATAGCCGTCTTACCAACGCCTGGTTCACCGATGAGACATGGATTGTTTTTTGTACGTCTTGATAGTATCTGAATAACTCTGTCTATCTCAAGGTCTCTTCCAATTATACGGTCTAGTTTCCCATCAGCAGCCTTCTGTGACAGATTGGTACAGTAGCTTCCTAGGAACTTTGGCTCCTTGACCTTTTTGTCCTTTCCGCGTCCAAATAGGCCATTCTTTCTGTCCTTATTATCATCATCAGATTTCTTATTACTAAAAAGATTTCTCGGATCAAATCCACCCTTGCTGCCGTCAGTATCGCCGCCTTCGCTGTCAGAGTCACTGCCGCCGAACATATTTGTGATAAATTCTGGAAGCACACCCGAGCCTCCCATTTCAAAGCTATCTCCGTCGAGCATACCAAGCATCTGATCCGAGAGTTGGTCAATCTCCTCGTCAGTGATGCCGAGCTTATCCATATATTCCTTTATCTGCGGGATATTCTGAGCTCTCGCACAGGAAAGACAGAGTCCCTCATTCTTCTTTTCGTTGCCCTGAACAGAAGTGATAAACACCACTGCAGGCCTTTTTTTGCATTTACTGCACATTATCATCAGGCAGTTCCTCCTGTAGTTAGTTATGACTGTTCAGCCTTATTATTTTGACTGAACGATATATTTATTCTTTACCATGTCCTTATAAAGGAATAGAAGTATTTAAAGATATATGTCTTATCTATTGCCTCGTGATTGAAGAACAACATTTTGTTGTCGCCTGTTATCACGTTCAGTCTTACCAAAACAGCAATAGCTAGTATTATGGCAGCTGCCTTGCCTATTCCTATGATAATTCTCAGGAATATAGTAAAGAAGCCGTTTTCCGTATGATCGTTTCTGCTGAACGAATGAGCTATTAAAAGGAAAATAATCAGCAGTATTACAAATGCTATGATATATATAACGAGTCTTATCAACGTCGTATATGGTGGCTGGATATAGTTCCTTACAAGGAACTCAGCAGCAGTCTTTGTACTGTAGTCATCACTTAAGAGCTTCATGAACTGCCAGTATTTCTCAGGATTATTTCTTATTTGCTCCGCTGCATATTCCGCTGAATACGGACTGAGCTTCTTAGCTATGAAATTGCTTGCAGATACGGCATAGCAGTTATGAAGCTTCAAAAGGAATGTTTCCTCGTCGTCAAACTGCTTGCTGTGCATATTCTTGATATACGTGTAAATCTTATTGTCAACATCTTCTCCCGAAAGATAGAATTCTTCTATCTTATCGCGATCGACCTTGATATAGTATCCCAAACCGTTTAACTGAGAAGATAGCTCCGCTGCATAATCGTTTTCACTAATTGTATAATTCATCTTTTTCACATTGCTTCCGTACAATGCACTTTCAGTTATCCTTTCTGCAAATGTTGTACTCAACGAAAAACTGATAAAAACAGCAAAGATATAGGCTACTATTGCAGCCGAAGCTTTAAGAATCCCCTTCCTTACAGTTAGAAAAATACATATAAGGACTACCGCTGCTACGATAACATCATAAAACCACCAAAATTGTTCTCCCATACGCTTCGCGCTATGTCGTAAAATCGACAGCGCTGCCTCCTTTCGGGTATTTAATTGATCATTGATAAGAGTCAGCTTTCATAATCTATACGATCTATTTTATTATAGCCCTTCAGGAAAATATGATCATCACTGCGTACAAAGCCTGTATATGAGTCACTTACATTAGCCACGGAACGAAGTCCGCCATTAAAATCATATGCCATTATCTTTCCCTGGCACATTACATATGCAAGATCCTCATAAATAGTAACATCAATAGAAGGCTCCTCAAGTTCTATAACGAGAGCTTCAGCGTTTTCACCACTGAAAAGAGCCATGACGTATTTTCTTCTATCCTCATTATTTACTATAACTGCTGAATTTCCGTTCTCACTAGCGCCTGCGACAAAATCTCCGTCATATGAGTAATATGAGCTAATCTGTCCACTACGGTCAACATAACCGCAGGCTTCAGACCCGAGTACAAAGGCACCGCCTTCATATCCGCAGACTCTGAGACCGAATGTATTAAGTCCTGGGGATGTCCATTGTTCATCTTTTTCACTGAAGCTGATCTTCTGAACCTTTGTAACGAGCTGGCCGTTTTCAGCTGAGATATAACTCAGCACGCAACCCTTACTTCCGTCAATGAAGCTCAAGTCGCTGGCTCTTTCGATACATTTTCTTGTGTATATGACTTCCCCCTTCTTGTCATATTCGACCAGTTCACAGCTGTAATTTTCAGAAGTAGTTACTACTGCTGCAAATCCCTCCTCGCTTATATTGGCAAAGAGTATCTGGTTTTTTGCGAAAGTCTTAGTGTAGAAAATCTGATCCTCGTCCTCCACACTGAGCTCGTTTCCGCCCTGTTCATAAACAAGGGTACGTCCACCCGCGTTACGAAGCACCGTATTTGTATATGTATGCTGTCTGCGCTTCAGAAGAGCGCCGTCAGTATCATAGTAATAGGTGTACGTATCACTGAGGAGCGTCATTCTGTTACCAGAAAGACTTAACTGATAATCCGCTCCTCCGCTAATCTCTATTGGGAAGTTTCCCTCAGCTAGCTGACCCGAGTTGACGATGGTCCTGTATTGTTCTCCTATGCCCCTTAACTTATTATACCACTTATCGCGGGTAAAATAAAGCCCTATTCCTATAATTGCTGCCAGCAGTATACAAATAAACTGCCTCTGTCGCTTTCGCCGCTTCATTCGATTTTTCTGATCGACGATATCTTCGGCGTCGTAAACCTTAGGCAAGCTGGCACCTCCTTTATTGTTCTTTTCTTATTATGTCTCTTTAAAAAGCTCCTCCTCACTGTAGAACACACGGTTCAAATACAGTCCGTGAGCCATGGCCGTTCTGCCGGCCTTTAACCGGTCTTTTGCGGCAAGTATTGTAGGTATATCGTCGGGGGCTATCCTTTTTTCGCTCACGTCGATAAGAGTGCCTGCGATTATCCTAATCATATTATACAAAAAACCGTTACCTTTTACAAGCATTATCACAGAATCTCCACTATTTTCTATTTTGAAAGAATAAATAGTTCTTACAGTAGTGGAAACATTTGTACAGTCAGCACAAAACGATGAAAAATCGTGAGTTCCCACTAGATATTCTGCTGCTTTACGTGTAGCCTCTATGTCAAATTTTCTCCTGTAATGCAGCATAAGATCCGCTGCAAACGGGTTTTTTGACTCACTACAATGCATTTTGTAGATATATTCCTTTCCCTTGCAGTCATACCGCGCATGGAAATCCAGCGGTACATCTTCGCAGCTGAGAATGGATATATCATCAGGAAGCTCACCATTCACTCCTCTGCAAAAACCGAGACAGTTTATATTACTGTTAGTTTTCACATTGAAGCAGAACATATTCGCATGAACTCCCGTGTCTGTCCTTGAACACCCTATCACAGTCACAGGCTCATCTAGTACCTTGGAAAGCTTATTTTCTAGCACTTCCTGCACCGTCAAAGCGTTATTCTGACGTTGAAATCCGTGATACTTAGTGCCTCTGTAGGCTATCGTAACTTTCAGGTTCCTCATTGCCAGCCTCCTTTTCTACCGCAGTCCGGCCATCATAAAGGACTACCTCAGAGTCCTCGACTCTGCCGATATGATCATCAGGATGTGGAATGCCAAACTGATCATATATAGCCGCTCCCTGCCTGTAAGTAGATGGCACAGAACTGTCTCCAGCTTCGTATTGCATCTCTGAAGAGTGTTCCTTGCGGCGCATTCTGCGTTTTCTTTCGAAGTATGCAATGAATATAAAAAGTGCAGCGCTCAGGAATGTTATAGTAACTCCGAGAGTAAATCCCTCAGGAGTATATTCTATTCTGATATTATGCTCGCCGCTGCAGACCTTTACACCAAGCATAGCCTGCAATACCTTGAAAGTCTCGACTCTTTCACCGTCAATGTACACTTTCCACCCCTTTTCGTAGGGGATTGACAAGAAAAGTACTCCGTCCTTTTGAGCACTGACTTTTCCGCTTATCTTACAATCGGTGAATTTATCTATTTCTACCTGTTCATCAGCTAAGTCATTGTAGAACTCCTCAAAACGCTCTTTTTTCAAAGCATACACCATAAGCTTGAAGTTGCCCGTCTTATGCTTTTCGTTTGAGGTAATCTTAACAGTGGACTCCTCCCCAGTCTGTCCGTTTCCCATAGGGAACACGATAGGATAGCTTTCAATGAGCTTGCCTGAATCTATAACATCATCACCACACTTTATCTCCAGATGATCACAAGTCCCGCCTGAACCATTGGCATAGCCATAAATGTAGCTACCGTCTATACAGTCATAAGTATAAGTTGCACTGCCTGTAGATTCTTCAGTATTGTTCTGGAAAGTGTAGTTGCCGTAGCCGTTCTTTGAAACTTCAAGGCCATCGTACTCAGCAAGAGCCACGGGCTGCGGCACGAAAAATTCATCTTGGTTATCCGTGAGATGGTAAACAAGGTTATTCTGATATTCAAAAGGATTAGCCTCGCTTACATCCTCCATTTCAAGCACCTTTTCGCTTACCATGAAGCCTATTGACAGCGGATAGCGGTTACGGTAAAGAGTTGAACTGCCTGCTGTATGTAAATCTTCCATTACCCAGTCCTCGGAATTGAGTACTCCGCTCTTTTTAACAAGGTATTTTATGCCGAAAAGAGAATTAACAACAGGAGTTGATGTCCTGTAATAGTAACGGTTTCCTGCCTCTGAGGCATAAAGTCCAAGCCTTTTGCAAAGAACAGTGACTGAAACGTTTGCAGCTGATGAGAACTGCGAAAGTCCGCGATATCCATAAAGCGCACTGTCATTAAGAGTATAGGTTTGTGTCATTTCTGTTCTGTAGAATGGTGACTTGTCATTCTCTCTTTCATATTTCAGAAGAGCTTCAACATCGTCATATGTTGCAGGATATTCAGTATAGTTAGTCGTATCAACAGTCTGCACACCTATTTGCGTGTTGCTGATGAACTCACTGAACATTGCCGCAGAGAGCACAATTGTCATGAGAATGTTCCGCGTTTTCTGAGTCTTGAAGGGAAAAACCTTTGCAGCAACAAAAATAAGCCAAAATGCTCCTGCAATAATAGCGGAACTCTTTATCGCTCCTTCAAATCTATAGTCAACGCCTTGAGATATCTTGTATAGCACAAAAACCACAGATGGCGCTATTAGCATGAGTACAAGATGGTATATCTTTATTCCCCTCGTAAGTATCATATCATAAGCCCTGAATGCCGCAGCAGCAAGCACAAAGCTAAAAATAAACGCAAAACGATATGGAATCTGATTTGTAAAATGGAAGCCGTGCCATATGAAGTTCAGAATATTCATATTACAGCTCACGGCTATAACGCCAAGCATTATTACAGTTGCAATTTTCTCCCTTATCTTTATCCCGAATGCAAATACAAAAACTCCAAAGAGCATTACCGCAAGCATTCCACAAGCGAAATTCGGAAGGCCGTCCACCTTTGTAGGCTCATTGTATGAAAGGAGATTTCCGAATATTCTCTTCCAGTCCTCATAAAAGGATATATCCTTCGGCATAGAATTGTTCGCACTGTATGTCAGCTTCAAGCCAAAATATGCAGGAAGCAACATGAATGCTCCGAGACCTATACCTAGTGCCGATGAACGCACCATGAGGATAAGCTTCCTAAACCAGTCCTTTATCCCCTTGCATTCAATAATACTTGAAGCTGCAAACATAAATATGGAGAATATACAGGTAAAATAACCAACATAGTAGTTTGCAATGAGTGACAGCGCAAGAGTAATGGTAAATACCTTCCACCTGCCCTCCCTGCACAACATTACTATTCCCATCATTGCCAGTGGAAACATAGCTACCGTATCAAACCACATAACGTTCCAGTAATATCCAAGAGTATAACTGCAAAGGGCATATGCCACGGAGAACATACATATTGAGAAATCCTTGCGCCTATATGTGTATCTCAGGAAAGAACTGAAAAATGCTCCCGCAAAGCCTATCTTTGCCGCAAGAATAAATGTGAGCGCATCTCTTTCTCCACCATCTCCGAAAAATACGGAAATCCAGTTCAGCGGACTTGCCGCATAATAAGATATTAACGACAGGAAGTTTGTGCCCAGTCCGTTTTCCCATGAATACAAGAAGGAACCACCGCTTACAAGCTTCTCATGCACTACTCTGAAAAAAGGGTAGTACTGGTGCCATAGGTCAACTACAAGTATCTGTCTGTTGCCAAATGGGTGTACCCCGAACATTCCAAATGCGTAAAGCATTATAGAAAAAGGGATAAGAAACGAAAGTATAAAGTACAATATTCCCTTTTCGTACATTATACGATAAAATTTTCCTTTTCTGAACCGCTCTATTTTTAATCGTGCAGCGGCTCGTCTTTCTTCTTTGTTCATTGTTTTCCTCTCTATTATCCACTCAGATGATCTTTCCTAGCACGATAACTCCTATAAGAAATAATACTGTTATTGTAAGAGCTATATAATCTCTCGGAGCGGATTTGAGCTGTCTCAGTCTTGTTCTTCCCTCTCCGCCGTGATAGCAGCGGCATTCCATAGCTGTAGCAAGCTCGTCCGCACGTCTAAATGCGGATATAAACAGCGGAACAAGTATGGAAATGAGGTTCTTTGCTCTAGTTGCGAAGCTTCCTGTATCTATTTCAGCTCCGCGTGCTTTCTGTGCAGACATTATCTTATCTGTCTCTTCAATTAGGGTAGGAATGAATCTTAATGCGATGGACATCATCATCGCAAGTTCATGCACAGGGAATTTCACTTTCCTGAGAGGCGAAAGCAGCCTCTCAATAGCGTCAGTAAGGGTTATTGGTGATGTCGTGTATGTCAGAAGAGATGTTCCCATGATAAGAAGCACTATTCTTATTACCATAAATAAACTGGTATTGAGTCCATCCTCTGTGATCTTGAGGAATTTCCACTTCCACAGAACCTCTCCGCTGTTCATAAGCAGAAGATTAAGAATTGCTGTGATGATAAGGAACGGCAACAACGGTTTCACGCTCTTCCAGAACATCTTTAACGGTATGCGTGAAAGCAGTATCGCACCAAAGGTGAATAAGGCTCCCACTGCTAAGCAGAGATAATTGCCTCCAGAAAAGAGCATTATGATGTATATGAGCGTGATAATTATCTTGAACCTCGGGTCGAGACGATGAATAATACTATTTCCGGGGAAGAACTGTCCGATGGTGATATCTTTCAGCATTCAGCGTACCTTCCTTTCGTTCAGCTGTCTAAGCAGGAGGTCGCGAGCATAGCCCACCGTAAAAACTTCCTTACCAAAGTCGAGACCTCTACGCTTGAGTTCTCCGAAAACTTTGGTTATCTGCGGCACGTCAAGACCTATCTCGGATATTTCATCAGCTTTTGCGAATACATTTACTGTTTCGTCGTAGCAGAAAAGCTTTGCCTTGCTCATAACAAGTATTTTGTCCGCAAATGAAGCAATATCCTCCATACTGTGGGAGACGATAAGTATAGTATTCTTCGTGCGTTCGTGATAACGCCTGATGTGCTTAAGTATCTTGTCTCTTCCTGCAGGGTCAAGACCTGCAGTAGGCTCGTCAAGTATTAGCACTCTTGGCTCCATAGCCATAACACCTGCGATTGCAACGCGACGCTTCTGACCTCCTGAGAGCTCAAAAGGCGAACGCTCCAACAACTCTTCAGAAAGTCCAATATCATGGGCTGTTTCAAGAACGCGGCGTTTTATCTCAGCTTCATCAAGTCCCATATTCTTCGGCCCAAACGCAATGTCCTTAAAAACCGTCTCCTCAAATATCTGATATTCAGGGTATTGGAAAACGAGTCCCACTTTGAAACGAACTTCGCGTATTTTGTCTTTATCCTCCCATATGTCCTTACCATCAAGAAGCACCTTTCCAGACGTAGGTCTTAGCAGTCCGTTGAAGTGCTGTATGAGCGTAGACTTTCCAGAGCCTGTATGCCCCATAACGCCTACCATTTCCCCTTCGTCTATTTTGAGGTTGACATGGTCGACGGCCGTTTTTTCAAACGGAGTGCCAACGCTGTAAGTATATGTTAGTTCCTGTGTTTCAAGGATAGCCAATTCTATTCTCCTTTTCTTAATCTGTAACAGCAGACGTTTCAGTCTGCAAACAGCTTTTCTATTGCCGCAACACATTCTTCCTCCGAGATTATCTCGGGAGATATGTCACAGCCAGCCTTTATCAGCTCCCAAACCAGCTCTGTCACCTGCGGTACATCCAACCCGATGGCTTTTAGCTTTTCCACCTGTGAAAAAACCTTTTCAGGAACATTATCGAGAACGACCTTTCCCTTGTCCATAACCACAACTCGGTCACAATCAGCAGCCTCGTCCATGTAATGGGTTATAAGCACTATTGTTATGCCCTGCTCACGATTCATGCGATGTATGGTTGACAGAACTTCCTTTCGTCCCTGTGGGTCAAGCATAGCTGTAGGCTCATCAAGTATAATACACTTAGGCTGCATGGCGATAATACCTGCAATAGCCACTCGCTGCTTCTGTCCGCCCGAAAGCTGACTAGGCGAGTGCATTCTGTACTCATACATTCCCACGGCTTTGAGACTTTCGTCCACGCGCCTGCGCATTTCATCATAGGGCACACCTAGATTTTCAAGAGCAAATGCCACGTCCTCCTCAACTATTGATGATACTATCTGATTGTCGGGATTCTGAAAGACCATTCCTGCCCTCTGTCTGAGATCAAACAGCTTATCAGCATCTTTTGTATCTATACCATCCACTGTTACCGTTCCCTCGGTCGGAAGCAGTATGGCGTTCAAATGCTTTGCAAGAGTTGACTTACCACAGCCGTTGTGGCCAAGTACCGCTACAAATTCGCCCTGCTTTATATCAAGGTTTATACCCTTAAGAACTTCAACGGGCTTCTTGCCCTCTTCGTCTGGCTCATAGGCGAAGTGCAGGTCCTTTATTTCGATTATATTTTCCATATTTATCCTTTATTATTTCATTGCTACTATTTCACTAGCTGACGATACCACGGGTTTGCCATCATTATCAAGCATTACCGAAAGTCCACCTGTATTGCACCATGCATGATACAAGTAATTTACTCCTGTTACCGTATCAACAAGTATCTCTGTCGTCCGTAAGGCTGTCTTCTGACTATATATCCTTACAAATCTTTCTTCTTTTCCCATTTTATTCTCCTAAATCATAAATATGCGAACGCTCATCGTATTTTTAACGTGAATACTCGTAATGGCAAAGACCTTATTCTCTAAACAATCATTTTTCCCAGATAGCGGTAGAACCGCATGGCAAGGTCATTCCAGTAGTTTTTACCGGAAGTCCTATCTCGTCAAAGCTAACCCTGCCACCAAATTTTTCAGTAAGAACACTTCCAAGTATATATCCCATTACAGAGGGAGAAAGTCCTGTAGTATAACTGTTTATCAAGAAAAACAGTGGCTCGTCGGAGAGAACACCAGAACATAACTTCACAAGATCATAAACACAGTTTTCTAACTTCCATACCTCTCCTCCTGGCCCTCTTCCGTAACTTGGAGGGTCCATAATTATGGCATCGTACTTACGTCCACGGCGTATCTCACGAGCTATGAACTTCTCACAATCGTCCACTATCCAACGTATAGGCTTTTCGGTAAGTCCTGAAGCCAATGCGTTATCTCTCGCCCACTGAACCATACCCTTTGACGCATCAACATGACACACAGAAGCACCTGCCGCCGCACAGGCAAGAGTTGCTCCGCCCGTATAGGCAAACAGGTTCAGTACGTTTATTTCCCTGCCTGAATTGCTTATCTTATCCGCCATATAGTCCCAGTTGACCGCCTGCTCAGGAAAAAGCCCAGTGTGTTTGAATCCTGTCGGACGAATATTGAAGGTAAGATCTCCATAACTTATGTTCCATGACTCGGGAAGCCTTTTGCGGAACTCCCATTTCCCGCCACCCTGATTTGATCGGTGGTAATGACCATCTGCACTTTTCCAAAGTGGATCATTACGCTCGGTCTTCCATATTATCTGCGGATCAGGTCGTACAAGGCTGATATTGCCCCACATTTCAAGCTTTTCACCGTCAGACGTGTCTATTATCCTGTAATCCTTCCAGTTATCTGCTGTTCTCAAAATAAAAGCTCCTTATGATTAATCGGCACTCATTCACCTGCCGAACATTTTTCCTTTATATGCTGCGCTATCTCAACAGCCATTTCATTTATTCTGCCAAAGTCATTACCTTCAGCCATTATACGTACTATAGGCTCTTTTCCACTTTCACGTACCATTATCCTGCCATCGCTACCAAGCTCCTTTTCAAAGCTCTCGATGAGCTCAGTAACACTCTTTTCATTTTTCCATAGTTCCTTGAAGTGAGGTGAAATCTTAACATTCAGTTTCACCTGAGGATATGCCGGAATATCCTCAGCAAGCTGACTAAGCTTCATTCCGCTTCGCTTCATGATACTCATAAGCCTTACTCCAGCAAGCTGTCCGTCACCTGTTCCGCTATCGCCAAGAAATATGATATGTCCGTTAGGCTCACCACCAAGCTTATAGCCACCCTCCAACATACGCTCAAGTACATAGCGAACACCTGCACCAGAGCTGACAAGCTTTATGCCGTTTTCAGCCGCATACTTTCGCAGTCCTAAACTGCTCATTGCGGTTATGACTGCAGTGTCATTGTCGAGAAGTCCTTGCTCTTTCATGCTCCGTGCAAAAATAGCGAGCTGTCTGTCACCGTCTATCATTGAACCTTTCTCGTCAACGGCTATGCAGCGGTCTGCGTCGCCGTCAAAAGCGAGTCCGCAGTCGTAACCGTTTTTAACGACAAATTCCATTATTCGCTGTATATTAGTACTTCCACAGTCCTTGTTTATATTGGTGCCATCAGGCTTGTCGAACATGACAAAAACCTTTGCTCCAAGTGCGTTAAAAAGTTTCTTTGCCGTGAACGCTGCACACCCGTTAGCACAATCTACTGCTATTTTAAAACCGCTGAGGTCTGTATCTGCAATAAATTTTACATGTTCTATATACTCGGAAACAGCCGTTTTCTCTGAATGTATCATACGCCCCATATTCTCATTTGAACAGAGCTTCATCTCCTGAGGAGCGTATAGCACAAGGCGCTCTATCTCGTCCTCGACTTCCTCCATTACCTTGTGACCTTTGCCACAAAATATCTTAAGGCCGTTGAATTCAGCACTGTTGTGGCTACCAGATATCATTATACCGCCATCGGCTTCATGAGTACCTATCAGATGAGTCACCGCAGGGGTGGGAACTATACCGAGAAGCTCTGCGTCAGCACCGATGGAACAAATACCCGCACATACTGCAGCTTCAAGCGCGTCTGAGGAACGCCTTGTATCCTTGCCAACAAGTATCCTGGTTTTTCCAACCTTTTTCGCAAGCACAGCCGCAGCAGCTCTACCCGTCTGCATCGCAAGCTCGCAGGTTAGGTCGGTCACTGCAATACCTCTCGGGCCGTCAGTACCGAACAATTTTGCCATTGAATAGTCACCCTTTTTATTTTTCAACTTAGCTTATAAATAGCTATAATGCAACGTTTTTTTGCTAATTCCTCAACGTTGCGACATATTTCTGTCGTACACACATTATTGTAGCGATTATAAACCTTGATAACACCTGCCTCCCTCACGCAAAAAACAGTATGTATCATGGAAAGGAAGGGATATCTTGTCCAGAATGTCATAATAAATGCATTTGCGTCATCCACACTTTTTACGCGGACATACGCTGCCCCGAAATGTTCTAGAGCTTTCCCCAGACTGAACGCATTGCAGCCAAAGAATCCCATAAGCACGCGGAAACGCTCCATGAAAAAGGCGACATCCTTAAGGGGCTGGGGCTTGCCAAGATACACAAGTGCATTGTGTACCGCTATGACCTCGCAACCATTGAAGCCCATGGAACAAATGCCATACCGCAAGGAAGAAACGCGACCTTTAGCCTGTCCGTTTATCATCTTGCCAAACTCTGGCTGCTCCACTCGCTCACTGTTATGTCTGAGATTATATCTCCTTGAACCCTTTATAAGCATTTTCTATCTCTCCCCCTTTATGGGAGCATCGTCAGAAGCTCATCTGTCCGTCATCTGGAGGCATTGTCTGCTGATCAGGTGGCGCAATACCAAGGTGCTCATAAGCAAGCCTCGTAGCCACTCTTCCACGTGGAGTTCTGCCCAAGAAGCCCAGCTGCATAAGAAAAGGCTCGCAAATATCCTCAAGGGTAACACTCTCCTCATTTATGGCAGATGCTAAAGTCTCAAGTCCGACAGGTCCTCCACCGTAACCTCTGATTATCATTTCCAGCATACGCCTGTCCAGTCCGTCAAGACCTAAGTTATCGATATCAAGGCGACTGAGAGCTATAGAGGCTATTTCCTGAGTTATCTGACCGTTACCCATAACGTCGGCAAAGTCGCGAACTCTTTTCAACAGCCTGTTGGCTATACGAGGTGTACCACGTGCCCTGCCAGCTATTTCTGCAGCCCCATCTGATGTACAGGGAATTCCCAATATCATAGAGCTTCTTCTCACGATGTCCGTGAGCTGTTCTTTTGTGTAGAGCTCAAGGCGCTGTATAACGCCAAAACGATCGCGAAGAGGTGCTGAAAGTTGTCCAGCTCTCGTGGTCGCGCCTATGAGCGTGAAAGGCTTAAGGTCCATGCGTATCGAACGAGCAGAAGGACCTTTGCCGATGATTATATCAATTACCCTGTCCTCGAGTGCTGGATAGAGTATTTCCTCCACCGCACGGGACAATCTGTGTATTTCATCAATGAAAAGCACGTCATTATCGGAAAGACTTGTGAGCAACGATACCAAGTCGCCGGGCTTTTCAATAGCGGGACCTGTGGTAACACGTAGATTCACTCCCAGCTCATGAGCTATAATTGATGAAAGGGTAGTCTTTCCGAGTCCCGGAGGTCCGTACAGAAGCACATGGTCAAGTGGCTCGTTTCTGCGCTTTGCCGCCTCGATATATATAGCAAGGTTTTCCTTCACCTTTTCCTGTCCGATATACTCGTGGAGGGTCTGCGGTCGGAGACTGAGCTCCACATCGCTGTCTTCGGTGGTATTCTCGGGAGAGATTATCCTCGGAGCGAACTCCATATCCTCTGTCTGTATCAAGCTTGAAAAACACCTTTCCTTTATTTTAATCTATGTATAACGCGCTTTTTTACTTTGTTCCTTATAATTCTTTATAACATTTTCTATAGCTTACTTCTCAAAAAACCTCTTTTTGCGGACATAGAAAGGCTCTACAGTCTCCGCAGCCTTCTTGCCCATATCCTGTTCGTAGCTTATAAAGCACAGATGCTCATTAGCTTTAACTATCTTTGAAAGATATTTTGACAGTGGAACGAAGAGTTTTCGTGTACTTCCCATCATGTCAAGAACAAGAAGTATCTGCGGCTTTTCGCAGCCCTTTATCATCTCCATAATGAATGCACGATCAACATTGGGCTGCTTCGACAGAAACTTGCTCGCAGCTCTTGTAATATGGCTTACAGTATGCTCAACAGGTCGGTAGCTTATGATATCAGCTTCATTGTAAGAGATAGCCTTTATCTTAAGATTTCTGGCTATAAGGAGAATACTCTTTATCTCCTGTGACGAGAACTCCTTGCCATATGAATTCGGATTGAGAACTGCCGATACAGACTGTATAAGGTCAAAAAGTCGCAGACAGTTTATCTTATAGCAGTCAACATATCTCTTTGCAAACTGCTGTAGCGCACGGTAGCTTGTGAAAAATGGTATGAATACCTCGCCATCGGGGTTCTGGGTGGTTATCAGTTCGAGCTGTACGCCGCCCTCTGAACGGTCGCGCTCCTGCTTGACAGGGTTCTTGCATATAACGTAAACGTCGCTCTTTATCAGCGTCTGTAAGAACAATGAACGCTGCGAGGGATCTTTTATTGCCGCTTTTAGCAATTCGTCAAGATTCATCATAACAGTAACCTTCCTTGCTTCAATATTTTGGATAAATGACTTTTCAGCGCATATTTTTTGCAGCCATTAGTCTTAGTGTTTCCTTTATGAGCTCCTGTGTACTTAGGGACGGATCGAGCTTTCCCAGTATTGGAGCCGCTTCTCCTTGAGAATAACCGAGAACCATAAGCGCTTCAAGGGCTTCAGATACTGATGCGGACGCTTCTCCCGAGGGTATGCTGGCAAGAGCCGCTGCATCGCTGCTAATACTTCCACTTATGGACTCTGACGATATCTTGTCCTTCAACTCGAGAACAAGCCTTTGAGCTGTCTTTGCGCCTATTCCCTTTGTTTTTGTAAATGCCTTACTATCTCCTGAAGCCACAAGGAGAGCGAATCTCTCAGGTGTAACATCAGAAAGTATGGCAGTTGCCGCCTTTGGTCCCACACCTGATACGGATATGAGCAGCTTAAAACAGCTCAACTCCTGCAAACTGGCAAAACCAAATAGCTCCACAACGTCTTCCCTTACGTAAAGGTATGTATAGAGCTTCACCTCGCTGCCTATTTCTCCAAGCTGAGCAACGGTATTGTATGAAGTTCGGCAGCCGTAACCTACTCCGCCACATTCGATGACGACGAAACCTAGTTCCTTAACTGTAATAGTTCCTTTTACACTGTATATCATTATTTACGTTTCCTTTATTTTAAATCAAATCTTGTGCTGTGGCCATGACAAATGGCTATGGCAAGAGCATCAGCAGCATCGTCAGGCTTTGGTATCTGTGCAAGTCCGAGTATCTGTCTCGTCATTTCCATTACCTGTTTTTTTTCAGCCTTGCCGTAACCAACTACAGACTGTTTTACCTGTAATGGAGTATATTCTGAAACTGGAATATTCCTCTTTGCAGCCGAAAGCACAGTTATTCCGCGTGCCTGAGCAACATCTATTGCTGTTTTCTGATTAGTGGTGAAATAAAGCCGTTCGATTGCCATACATTCGGGTAAGAATTTGTCAAATATGTACTCTATATCATCATGGATAGCTCGTAAACGCTCTGGAAAAGGTGTTCCGGCTTCTGTCAGCACAGCTCCGTACTCTATGGGCGTAAACCTTATGCCATCGTAATCAAGGATTCCAAATCCGACTATTGCATAACCAGGGTCAATGCCCAATATTCTCACTTTTTTCAATGTTTTATACCTATTTTTTATTGTGTTCTTCACGTGAATATAGTTTCTCACTATATACTGTATTATTATAACATAAAACTAGATGCGTTTGCAATATATTTACTTCTTTTTTATTGATTTCTACAAAAAAAAATGCTATAATATGTGAGGTATATCAATAGGGCCTTTAGCCGTCAACCGTCATCCTTCAGAGGTTAATGGCAAAGTGCTTATAGCAAAAAACGGAGGTTTTTTTATGGATCTTAAACAGCTTCGCGACGGGATTGATGAGATAGACAGTGGTATCCTTTCCCTTTTTTTGAAGCGCATGGAGCTTTGCAAGAGCGTTGCCAACTACAAAAGGGAACACAAAATGCCAGTATTTCAAGGAGGACGCGAACAAGAAATCATCGACCGCATCAAAAAGCTGACAGCTAACGAAAATCTTGCAAACGGTACTACTGCCCTTTTTACAAATATAATGGACATTAGCAAAATATTACAGAACCGCACAATACTTACAGAATCAACTGATTACAGCTATACTCTTCCTGATTTCGAAGGAGCAAAAAGAATAGGCTGTCAGGGTACTTCTGGAGCAAACTCAGAGGCGGCTGCAGAAAAGGTGTTCGGCAAGCGCGAATTTACCTTTTATCCTTCTTTTGAGGACGTTTTCAAGGCTGTTCAGGCAGGTGAGGTGGACTACGGTGTACTCCCTGTTCAAAATTCTACCGCCGGCTCTGTTGACAGCACATACGACCTTATGGCAAAATATCCGTTCTATATCGTGAAAATGGTAACTTTGGAGATAGATCACTGTCTTGCAGCAAAAAAAGGTACAAAGATAGAGGATATTTCCTGCGTTTATTCCCACAGGCAAGCACTTTCACAGTGTGAAGTATTTCTCAGCAGAACTAAACTAAAAAAATCAGAATACAGCAATACCGCAACAGCTGCAGAAAAGGTACTCAGGAGTGATGAGCCTATCGCAGCTATCTGTTCTACGTCCTGTGCGGAAAAGCTTGGACTTGATATAATTGCAAGAAATATCGCAGACTGTACAATAAACCGCACTCAGTTCATCATCATTTCTAAGGATTTACAAGTTGCAGAAGATTCAGACGCAGTTTCTGTTATGCTCACTATCCCTCATAAAGAAGGTAGCCTTTACCGTCTGCTCACCAAATTCTTCGTTAACGGAATGAACCTTCTCAGAATTGAGAACCGTCCTATCCGCGACGGCAGCTTCGATGTAATGTTCTTTCTCGATTTCAGTGGAAAACTCTCCGACCCAAGCGTTAAAGCTGTTCTACGCGACCTTGAGGAAAATCTTAGTAATTTCAGATGCATCGGCACATTCAAGTCCGAATAAAGACTAAAGGAGATTAATATGTCCCAAAAATTCTATTCTCTGCTTGACAGCAACAGCTTCGTATTTCTTGACGGTGGCATGGGAACTATGCTGCAAGCTCACGGCATAAAAACCGAACACGTCCCTGAGTTGCTTAATATCACAGATCCCGAAGCAATAATGAATATACATCGCCTGTACATTGAAAGCGGTGCTGATATAATCTACTCCAATACCTTCGGCGCTAACCGCTTCAAGCTGGCAAACAGTGGTCATTCCGTTGAGGAAGTTGTAGCCGCCGGCGTTGCCAACGCTAAAAAAGCCGCTGCAGGCAGAGTACTTGTTGCTCTTGATCTTGGTCCAATAGGACAGCTCCTCGAGCCTGCGGGAACACTCAAATTTGAAACCGCTTATGACATCTATCAAGAACTCGTTCTTGCAGGAAAAGACGCAGATGTAATAGTTATTGAGACAATGACAGACCTTTATGAGGTAAAAGCTGCAGTTCTTGCCGCAAAAGAAAACTCCGACAAGCCCGTTCTCGTCACCATGACCTTTGAGGAAAATATGCGTACATTCACAGGCGTTTCTCCCGAATGTATGGTTGCTGTGCTAGAAGGCCTCGGTGCTGACGCAATCGGTGTAAACTGCTCTCTTGGTCCTGAAGAACTCTTCCCCGTTCTCGACAGAATATGTGCCCTTACAGCGCTCCCTGTCATAGCAAAACCAAATGCAGGTCTCCCAGACCCTGTTACAAATGAATACAACGTAGATCCGCAGGATTTCGCAGAAAGCGCAGTTAAACTCGCAAACGCAGGAGTTACAATATTCGGTGGTTGCTGTGGAACTACTCCCGAGCACATTTCCGCTATGATTGAAGCTCTTTCAGGCACTGAAAGGCAAACAAGAAAGATAGTCCGCGCAAGCATTGCATGTTCCGCTGTCAACTGCGTGACTATAAATCAGCCTCGTGTTATCGGTGAACGTATCAACCCTACGGGCAAAAAGCGTTTCAAAGAGGCGCTTCTAGCCCATGATGTGGACTATATTCTCAGTCAAGCTGTCGAACAGATACACGCAGGCGCAGAAATTCTCGACGTTAACGTAGGACTTCCGGGAATAGATGAAAAAGAAATGATGATAACTGCAGTTAAGGCTATACAGAGCGTATGTGATACGCCTTTGCAGCTTGATTCCACTATTCCTGAGGTACTCGAGGCAGGTCTGAGAGTTTACAATGGCAAACCTATCGTAAACTCAGTAAACGGTGAGGACGAATCACTTGAGGCTATACTTCCCCTCGTCAAGAAGTACGGAGCTTCCGTGGTAGGACTTGCTCTTGACAAAGGTGGTATCCCCAAAACCGCAGATGGGCGCTTTGCAATTGCGAAAAAAATACTCCACAGAGCTATGGAATATGGAATACCTAAAGAAGACGTTTTCATTGACTGCCTGACTCTTACAGCATCAGCTGAACAGGACGGGGTTATGGAAACTCTCAATGCTCTCCACAGAGTAAAAACAGAACTCGGACTCAATACCGTTCTCGGTGTATCAAATATCTCCTTCGGTCTGCCGAACCGCGAACTCATTACCCGAACTTTCCTTACTATGGCACTCCACAGCGGTCTAACCTTGCCTATTATAAATCCCAATATTGAGGGAATCATCGGAGCAGTTCGTGCTTACAGACTCCTTGCAGGAATTGACCGCAATTCCGCAGATTTTATAAGCATATATGCACAGGACGATAATGCACCTAAAGCTCCAGCGCCTGCACAGGACAAGGGCGCGCCTGATATAATGTACTCGGTGGAAAATGGTCTGAAAAATCAAGCTGTAAAAGCCGCTGAAGAGCTAATGAACTCCGTCGAACCTATGGATATAATCAACAACTATCTCATTCCAGCTCTTGACAATTCAGGCGCAAAGTTTGAAAAGGGCAAGATATTCCTGCCCCAACTCATACTTACTGCAGAAGCAGCACAGGCTTGCTTTGAGGTAATAAAGACCAAGCTTTCAGCCGCAAACAGTGAAAGTGTTTCAAAGGGCAAAGTAGTGCTTGCGACAGTACACGGAGATATACACGACATCGGCAAAAACATCGTCAAGGTTCTCCTTGACAGCTACGGATTTACAGTCATAGACCTTGGCAAGGACGTTCCTCCCGAAACTATAGTCAATGCAGCCATAGAAAATAAGGTAAGCCTTGTGGGGCTTTCTGCCCTTATGACTACTACTCTTGGTGCTATGGCCGAAACTATAAAACAGCTCAACGAAAAGTATCCCGAATGCAAAACCGTTGTGGGAGGAGCAGTTCTTACGGCTTCATATGCGGAACAGATACACGCAAATTTCTATGCAAAGGACGCTAAACAGACAGTAGATATTGCCTCTCGCGTATATAATGTTTAACGCTTGATTATTGCGCGATACTGAAGTTTCAGTGCTTCTGCTTAAATCTGCACTTGTCATTCTTGAAACAGTTAATATCAAAAATAAACAACTTTAGCAGAATTGGTGCATTTCAAATCAGGTATTCCTTAGTTTATAAATCCACAACATTCAAAAAGCAGCTCATTCCAGTGATTTGGAATCGGGCTGCTTTTGTAATATAACGTTTATTAGCTATGATGAGTGGCGCATAACATGCACATATATTTCATTTTGATATTTTCGAGGCATATACCTTTCCGATGATAAATGCAGCAACATCTGCACCTATTGAACCAATCCGCATTATCAGCACGAAAAGAACTATCTTGTCGGGATGAATGCCACCGCATACAAATATCATTACGCTCTCGCGAATTCCAATACCACCGGGGGCTCCTGGTGTCACAAATCCGATTATCCATGCAAACATAAAAGCTCCAGTAAGCATGGCAAGATCTTTTACATTGGCGTTTGGGATTATAAGTGTAAGACACGCGAAGTACATCGCTGCAGAAACCACGTTCTGAAACAGATAGTAAAAAACTCCACTGAGAAGCATGGGGCGCTTTTCCTTATCAAAGGCTTTGGCATAACGCGATATATATTTTCTAAACCTTTCACGGAATTTCAGTCTGCTTAAGACCACAACCGCAATAATAACAGCTGTGCCAACTATCGCAGCTATTAGAAGACCCTTGCCATACTGACGAAAGAGCTCGACTATCCTTCCACCTAGGAGCAAAACCGATAATACAGCTGTCCACAGCAAACAGAAGAATATATCCATTACCGTCGCACATGCTACATCCACATGGCTTATTTCCATTTCAGCAGCAAGCTGATTCCGCCCTACATATTGGAAAACGTTTCCAGGAATGTACTTATAAAGGTTGGACTGTGTATAAACAGGCATTGCCGCCGAAAACGGTATGCTTCTGCCAGACAACACCCTAGCGAACGTCATCCATGGATAACACGAAAATATTATTATCATCGTCTGAAATACAAAACATATTCCCAACGATACTATCACTTTCCCGTTTCTAAGGTTGGAAAGCCTTATATCCATACCCAAGAGTTTTCTTATGACGAATATTACAGCGGCTATCATCACGATATTGCCGATGATTTTTATTATTTTCTTTATCTGCATATTTGATCTTTTATACTCTTAATTAATTCCGCTAGTCTTTTTGAGTTACCCATTTCACAGAAATAGACTCCTTCGTCATTTTCTGAAAAAAGTTCATGATTTGCAGGATTATCACCAAGTATCACAGGTTTCCCCATTGCTCTGTAAATATATGTCTTTCCTGCTATAGTACGTCTTGCTTTCATGATACTGCCGTTAAAATGCCCTGCAAGGCATAAATCTGCTGTTGCTATTTTATCTGCAAGTTTATCCTGTGGAAGCCATTCGATATATTCTGTTATTTTTTCACCTGTGCGGACATTGCTCTTACCAAGAGGGCCAATAATCACAAATCTAAGACCTTTTTCATCTTTCAGCAGATTGATTGCCTCAAGTATAACAGAAACACCTTGAAGTGGCAATATGCTACCAAAATACAGAACTGTAAAATCTTTATTTGTTTTATTTTCACGAGGATAATAAATGCTTTTATCAGCTTCAAGGTAAAGTACTTTCATCTTTTTTGGTGAAAATCCGAATTCTTCACAGAAATACTTTCCGTGCATCTTTGTATCACATACAACTAAATCTGATGCATAAAGAGTTCTTTTATCAATATATTTCAAAATTCTTCCAATAATACTATTCGATCTGACTTTTTTTCTATCAAAGCAAATAGTATCATAAAAAGATATAAAAAAATCTATGACCAAAGGTTTTTTCTTTAACTTCCAACCAAAAAAAGGAACTATAAGCTGAGGTGCAAAACCAATAAAACTTATATCATAATCCTTCATTTTTACCATAATAAGCCTACGATAAACATAAATCAGACGATTAATGTATCTTTTTGAAGGCGAAGCAAGAACTGTCACTGTATTCCCGTTTTCTCTAAGTAAGCGTATCTCTTGAACAAGACGAATATAATCGCTATTCTTGGTTGCTGCATATAATATTCTCTTATTCTTTATGTCATTGAGACTTTTCATTCTTTTTTTCCTCATCGCTCTTGCCGCATTCCATTTTTCTTACTCTGTACTGCACGTCCTCGAGAAGCTTTCTGTTTGCAGAGATAGTATCCCCAAGAAGTCCGATAGTAATAGTCTGAAATCCCATCATTACCAGTATCGCTGTAAGTATAAGTGACTGAATATGTCCGCTTCCGTCCCCCATTGCCATGAGTATAAGGAACCTTATACCAAGGACAGCTCCGAAAAGAAGGAGTATAAATCCGATAGTCATGAAGAATTTCAACGGCTTGTACATCACAAAGGAACGCGTTATCACAGTGGAGGAGCGCTTCATATAGCGCCACATACTTGAAAACAGCCTAGAGGGTCTCGTTTCAGGGTTTGTTCTTATCGGGACCGAAGTCATGGCAGTCTTGCTGTTGCCTGCCTGAATAATAGTTTCAAGAGTGTAGGTATACTCGTTCACAACATTAAGCCTGAGAGCAGCGTCCCTTGAATACGCACGAAAACCGCTGGGAGCGTCTGGAATATCTGTTCCCGAGGCCACACGCACTACCCAGCTTCCCAGGTGCTGAAACTTCTTCTTTTTCCATGAAAAATGCTCGGTATTGTCGATAGGACGCTCGCCGATGACAATATCCGCCTTTTCTTCAAGTATGGGGCGGACTATCTTCTCAATATCTGCACCGCAGTACTGATTGTCCGCGTCAGTATTGACGATTATATCGGCACCCAGGTGCAGACAGGCGTCAATTCCTGCCATAAAGCCCTTTGCAAGTCCTTTATTCTGTTTGAATGAGACAATATGATTAAATCCGAGCTCCTTTGCACGCTGAACGGTCTTGTCCTTGCTTCCGTCGTTTATTATGAGGTACTCTATTGTGTCGATACCATCTATATGCCTGGGAAGGTCGTTATACGCAAGCTCCAGCGTTTCCTCCTCATTATAACACGGTATCTGAATGATAAGCTTCATATTATCTTCCTTTCTGTATAATACAGAGGTAAAATGCTCTTATTCTATCAAGTAGACGCTATGTCTGTCGGAGCTGTCTATCTTTCCAAAGTCCTCCAGTTCATCTTTGCTAATAGATACAAAAAGATATCCATCACCTGTGACATCTTCTGGAGAATCCACAAGCTCTACTCGTGTGTCCTTCATTTCGTATTGCAGAAACGAGATAAAAGTGCCTTCGTCAGACATGACATATATCTGTTTTTCGGGAAGTTCACTTACTCTCTGGCAGAGCGCACGGTCACCCAAATATTCATTCTGAGCGACCCATATAACTTCCTTTGCTTCCGGTGAATTCTTCCAAAAAAGTCCTATGCATACCGCAGCGCATAAAAATATTCCCAGCTTTTTCCACTTAAAAAGGCTTACCACAAGAAGCAAAACAAAAAACCATGATACTGAATAGGTCAGGTATGCATTAAAGTTTAAGCCATTATTAGCATGAAGCTGACTTATGGACGGAGCACAAATTCTATTGAAAATGGGCTCCTCAAGCAGAGTCATCATGTAATTGATCCTGCTGATGCACAGCCTCATTATGAACGGAATAAACATTGCCGCCATGATATCACTCTTTTCAGCCTCGAACATGAAGCATATGCCTGTCATTATCAGTATTCCGGCAAAAACATCACAATATCTAGTATAAACTATATGGTCAACACGATTGAATTCCAACAAGAATATACTGCTTATGAGGTAAGTGGAAACAAATGCACAGAAAATAAACATAAACACAAGAAATTTGCTGTCCGTTACCTCCGAAAGCTTTTTTCCGCTCTTTATAGCTTTTCTAGCGTGATAAAAGCCAACAGCGCCTCTTCTTACGATTATAATCATAACAAAAAGCCCTAAACATAACGTACCAACAGATATAGCAAAGCAATTTCCTGCCATAACTCCTATAAGCCTGCGTAAACCTTCTCCCGATGAAAGTGCTTCTTTCAGGTTGCCTGCAACGCTACCAGCATCGTTTCCATTAGGACCGTTTTTCCACAATGCCTTTACAAGCTGCGCCTTTATTATTCTGTCCGCAATAAAACCAATCGCAAGTGCAGACGCAAACACGCCGAACTGCTTATACGTAACTTTCTTGCAAACAACAGCCAAAATCATAATCAGTATCGCAGAGGCGACTATACCTATGGTCCTGTTATGAACTGTAAACATATATATATTAAGTATTCCGAAAACAGCAATATTAAGATAAGTAGGCTTGCTCAGCACCTTCACCGCCATGAGTATCACCGCAGTGACCGCAGTAAGTAAAGCTGTTTCAGACCATGCTATGGCCGCGTTCATCTGATATGATGTATAAAGTATGCCAGCCGCCGCAACAGCACTTGCAGTAATCAGCTCAATCTTCGGGAACAACCGCCTTATTATGTAAATGAACATAAAATAGCAACCCACATCCATTAAAAGGTTCAATACAAGCGCCGCACGGTAAAGTATAACAGTATCATGGAATATCTTTATCAGTGGAACCAACAGTAAACTGTAACCGTAGGAATACCACCAAACCGTATCAGATACTCCCGTCCAGTCAAGTCCAGCCATTTCGGCTGCGTGCATCCAGTAGCCCATCTCGTCGTTAAAAGCAAAGGGGGAATAGCAATCGCCTATCATTCCGAAGTTAATGAAAAACACCACAACCGCAAGTATCACCATAACTACGTACTCAAGCTTGAAAGCAGGTATATGGCTGTTTTGAGGTTTTTCTCTCATATGCTGTTTATTACCTCCTTAAAGTTGTTAATTATAACATCCCAGTGATAGTTTTTATCAATATACGCTTTGGCATTGACGCGCATTATTTCGTACTCACTATCGTGGGAAAAGATATAGTCTAGAATACCCTCAAACTCAAAATAGCTTGTATAGTAAAGGCCACCATTACTCTTGATACAGTGACCTTTCAGCACCTCACATACTCCGTTTACTATTACAGGTACGGAAAGCGTCATCGCTTCAAGGACTGATATGGATAAACTTTCGAAATTTGACGGCAGCCATAAGCATTTTGCTCCTGCAATACCGCTGAATTTATCCTCTTCACTGACAAATCCGAGACTGATTATATCCTTGTTATCGGGAATATCACAGACTTGCTTTCCCATTAGCACAAGTTTGAGACTGCTGTCTAGACGGCGCTTTTTATATTCAAGGAAGTATCTGAACATAGCAGGACAATTCTTGCCCTCATCAATACGTCCCACATATATGAGATAATCTCCCTCTATACCGTATTTGCTTCTGAAAGTCTCCGCGTCAGGAGTACACTTCATCTCTACTCCCGTTCCCATTACGCGACAGGGAATATCCCTGCAATGGAAAAGCCGCTGCACCAACATTTTTTCCTCGTCAGTAAGGAAAATATAGGCTTTCGGTAGCTTAAAAAGGGTTTTAAAGGTCTTGAAGTGGATGTATGGCTCCTCATGGGCTGTAGGAATGAATACTGCCTTATCAGCCACCTCAGGAAGTCCCGCAGCTGTAAGGTAGTATAGATAGGTAACAAAAATAAAAACGTCGTATTTATCCTTGTTCTCACGAATATAGTCTATTGCAGCAGGAGCATACGGTCCTTGTTTCTCAAACCATTTCATTTCTGCCTTCGTATTAAATCTGCGCGAGCGCAGATATCTTGCACTGTACCTTTTAAATCCTTTTGCACGTGGTTTTGCAACAGGGAAACGAAGCACCCTTACTCCGTTTATAACTTCCTCGTCCTCAGTATAGTGATTCTCCCATGTAGTGTACTCGAGAGCCTTTGTGGTAATGACATCAACCTCAAAGCTACCTGTAAGCCTTTCCGCAATGAGCCGCGTGTAATACTCTGATCCGCCGTTTACCTCGAGTCCATACCTCTGATTGACAAGAGCTATCCTTTTCATTATTCCTTTTCACCGCTTACTTCTCTGAAAAACTTCATATATTTATCTACGATAACGTCCCATGCGAAATTGCTACGGACATAATTTCTGCCATTCTCGCCCATCTGAATCGCCTTTTCTTTATTATTGAGGAACCAGTCAGTGCAGCCCTCAAACTCGAAATAGTCCCCGAAGTACAAACCACCATTTGACTCGGAAGCAAAATTCTTCGTCACCGCACATCCGCTGTGTACAAGAACAGGTCTGCAGCACAGCCAGCTCTCCATGATAACAAGTGAAAAGCTCTCATTCCTTGACGGCTGACAAAGGAACTCCGCCGCTGCCTGACCGTTGTACTTGTCCTGTAAGTCAACGAATCCCAGATCGATTATCCTACCCTGATTCACAAGCTCCGTAGGGAGCTCTATACTACCGCCACCAATTAGCACCAGCTTCAGGTTTGTATTGCGGCGCTTTATATACTCCGCAAAGTATTTCACAAGAGTGTGAACGTTCTTACCCTCATCTTTACGTCCTGCATATATAATAAACGATCCATCTATATCGAATTTGCTTCGAAAAGCCTCAGCGTCTGGAACTATATTCATATCCATGCCTATGCCCATGACTATGGTTTTGGTGCCACTCTCTGAGAAGCCGTAAAGCCGCTCTGCAAGCTCTGCCTCAGGACGGGCGTTGAATATCATACCTGCTGTCTTGGGGAAAATCTCCTTGTATCTACTGATATAGGCATAGCCCTCATCGTGAAAGCACGGTATCAGCACTGATTTCTCAGGGAATAGCTTTGCACCATTGTAGGTGGTGCCCAGCAGATAAGGAATGAACACAAAAAGTGAGTATTCCTCACTATGATTTTTCATATAGCTGTAGAGAGATGGACATCTCATCATCTCTGCCAGAAATATATCCTCCTCGTCAACGGATATGCGTAATCCCTTCATAAGCTTTGCGTTTACTGCATCAAAAGCCGCTGTGTTTCGTTTTTCCACTCTAAATCGCCTTACTGTAACACCATTTGATGTCTTTTCGGTACCCTCACTATGGAAATTAACACTCCAGTCCGAGGCTGCGTCCTTGATACAGGTAGAAAGAATCTCCACATCCGCACCTGCTTCACTGAGATGAGCAGCTACCTCACGGAGCTCCATTTCTGCTCCTCCAGAGATATTCTCACCGTACCACGGCATAACAAATCCTATTTTTTTCATTTCTTGTTCCTTTTATACATCAACTTTTTGGCCGTCAATGAAATTCATGAGTTCTTTTTTGAATATATCGCTTACGTGCTCATAGGAGAAATCATCAAGGCGTCTGCGCTGACCCTCGATTATTTTTTCGCGAAGCTTTTCATCCTTAAGAACTCTGTTTATCACCTCTGCAACAAATACAGGATCGTTATTGTCTAGGAGAAGTCCGCTTCCGCCAAGAGTGTCTGATATAGCACTGGTGTCGTAAGCCACTATTGGAATTTCAAAAAACATTGACTCCACCAGCGGTACACAGAACCCCTCATGCTCGCTCATACAGACAAACACGTCCGCTATGTGATAATAAGCCAGTATCTCGCTGAATTTAATATGTCCCGTGAAAACAACGTCATCGCCTATACCAAGAGCCTTAGCATACTTTACCAATCGCTCCTGATAGTTCTCCATTCCTCTTTCAGAGCCCACAAGTATTAGCCTTGACTCAGGGTTGAGCTTTTTGTAGCAGTAAAAGGCTTTTATGACGTTTTCCTGTTTCTTATTTGGTGCTATGCGTCCAACGAATATAAGATTCTTCTTTCCATCACTGTATTTCTTCACAGTTGCTTCATCGGGAGCCTGCTTGTAGTCCTCAAATTTTATGAGAATAGGCCGCACATCAATAGGACAGGTGTAGCCCCTTTTCACAAGTTCACCCTTGTTGAAAGCCGAGTCCGCCATAACATAGTCGACCTTGTCACGCAAAAAGTCAACTCCCTTGTATCCAAGCTCCGTTAACTGTGTAGCAGATATGCTGTATGAACGGAAGAACTCTGGGGGAGTTATATTGTGATATACCATTATCCTGCGACTCTTAAACTCTTCCAAGTGAAAAGAAAGATCTGTACCTGTAGACTTGTGATAAATGATAACATCATCTTCTGAAAGGTTGCAGAGCTTATCAATAGTCTGTGCAATATCGCCAGGAAGCCTTTTGTCGATATTCTCAGCATAAATATCCGTAGAATAGCCCATTTCCCTTATAACGCCTCTAAGGGCAATGGTATCATTCCCGATAGCATCGCCGAATGAAAGAGTGGGCAGAAGCTGAACTACACGCATTATGATTTCTCCCTTGAGATAATTCTGTGAAGCTCCGCGTTTTCACGTTCCAGATTTTCCAGACGTTTAAGAAGATCCTTGTTCATTACTTCAAGAACTTCTACTCTGCTGCTTATATCTTCGGACTTGTACTCAGAAACAGCTTTAAGAACTATGGCCGAATTTGCGTTGAAGTCATTCTGATCCATAACGATAGGTTCCACATAGCATTTCACAATTTTTCGTACGATTTTCTTGAAGAAGACCTTCAGGCGACTTCCCTTGAACTCCCTAAAGGGCTCCACATAATAATTTGTGGTCACAAAATCAAGAGCCTCTGCAGGCGAAGCGCTCTGTGACGTCTTTTTATACGGGATATCCTCGAAGCTGAGCATATCCGCGGTAAGTCCCTTTTCCTTGATTTCTCTCTTAATATCAGCCATTATCTGTTCAATATTAATGCTATTGTCCATTTTTTATCCTTTCGATTACTTTTTATCTTTCTTTTCTATATTTTCGTCAAGCAAAAAGCTGTGTTTTATCCTTGCAACTCCGATATCTCCAATACCTGAGATGATTTCTATCTTGAATATATGACGACAGTAGTCCACTGGGATACCATCGCCGTACTCTATGGTAAAGTCAAGTGAATACAAATCTGGCAGGAGAGGTACTTCCTCAAGAACTATCTCTAAAGTGCCATCTTCTTCGATATTGAAGAGCTTAAAGCGATCTATCCTTGTATTCGTACCATAGCATGAAACGCCATTGCTGTTGAATACACCAAGACCAAATACCGCATCAAAGACCTTTTCCCTTACACTATAGTCTATTTTAAATACTATCTTCTCTCCCGTGCGGAAAACAGACTGCTCTTCGCCATCAGAATTAAAAGCTCTGACCTTTTCAATACGTGCATTTCCGTTTCCGTGACGCTCAGTCTCGCAGGCACCTGTTAAATTTCCCGTGTTCATGCTCTTCTGCATTTCATTTCCCATAAAGTCAAGGTATTCAAGGTCTACTTCCTTTGGATCACCATCCGCGCGGATAAGGCCGTCCAGAATCCATATGGAACGGTCACATATCTGCTCTATCTGACCAAGAGAGTGTGAAACGATAACTATAGTCGTTCCATGTGACTTTATCTCCTTAAGCTTTGCAAAACATTTCGCCTGGAAATTGGCATCGCCTACAGCAAGTATCTCGTCGATAAGAAGTATATCTGCATCAACATTTATGGCAACCGAGAACGCAAGTCGCATATACATTCCTGAAGAATAGGTACGAACAGGGTTATCAATGAACTGCTCCAACTCCGAAAAGTCAATGATATCCTGCAATCTTGCATCTATTTCCTTTTTGGTAAGTCCGAATATAGAAGCGTTGGTATAGATATTCTCCCTGCCGCTCATATCGGGGTGAAATCCTGCTCCCAGCTCAATAAGGCTGGAAACTCTACCATTCATAGTTATTTTTCCTGAATCCGGATACATTATCCTCGTTAGAAGCTTCAGGGTAGTACTCTTTCCGCAGCCATTCCTTCCGATTAGGCCAATAGCCTCACCCCTTTTAACGGTAAAGCTGATACCTTTGAGCACCCTGCGTTCCTCATATTTGTTTCTTTTGAAGAAAAGAAGCCTTTCTTTCAGCTGTGCCCCTTTATCAAAGTAGACTTTGAAGCTTTTGGCCACATCCTTGACTTCTATTGCAATTTCATTATCTGCCATTAAAGTTCCTCCGCAAAATGCTTCTGAAGCTTATTGAATACCAGTGTACCGAATATAAGGAAAAATACTCCCAGACCTGCTGCCATCAAAAGATTGGAAAGATCCGGTACTTGCTTATAGTAGAGAACTGTTCTGTAACAGTCGATTATATGGGTCATGGGGTTAAGATTAAAAAGAGTGCGATATTTCTCAGGTACCACTGACTTCGAATACACTACGGGAGTAAGATACATCCACGCCATAGCCACGATACTGAGTATATGCTCCAAATCTCTGAAATAAACGGTTATTGCTGAAGTTAGCAGTGACATTCCCAATGCAAATATATATTCCACTATCATTATAATAGGCAGTGTCAGCACCGCTAGGAAGTTCACGCCTACCCCCATCACAAATATGACCGCGAATATGACTATGAAGCACAGCAACATATTCACAAAGCAGCTTGTCACATAGGATATGGGGATGACCATTCTCGGAAAGTATATCTTCTTTATTAGTTCCTTCTGCGCCACAATGGAAGCAGCTCCTATTGTAATGGACGAGGAGAAAAATATCCACGGTATCAGCGCCACGAACAGATGCAGGGAATAATTTTCCACAGTTTCATTTACAGCTGTTAAAAAATGTCCGAAAACTATCGAATAGACTATCAGCTGTAAAAGAGGGTTAATGAACGTCCACATGAAACCAAGCACCGAGCCCTTGTAGCGGCCGCGCAGATCCTTTTTCACTAGGCTGAATATCATTTGCCTATATGCATACAGCTCTTTTATCGTACTCATTTAACGCTCCTTAAAGCGCTGATAAACGGTATTTACCGTCAACAACGCATAAAATTCCATAGTATCTTTTAATTATATCACAAGCGAAATTTGCTGTCAAGTTTTAATAAACGCAAATATCTTATTGTCGCCCATTGTAGCAAAAAAACGGACTAAAACAGTCCGTTTTCATCACTTATGATACTTGCCACCTTCAGCTATTTGAAAAGCACGGTATATCTGCTCAAGAATCATGACCCTTGCAAGCTGATGCGGAAAGGTCATTTTCGACATTGAGAGCTTCAACGCTCCCATAGCCTTTATTTCAGGATCAAGTCCAAATGAGCTGCCGATAATGAAGGTCACCGTACTCTGTCCGTTTACTCCTGCCGACATTATCTTCTCTGAGAGTTCAGGGCTTGTGAGCTGTTTTCCCTCTATACACATTGGAACTATCATTCCCTTTGTGAACTTCTTTATCTGCTCGGCTTCCTTTTTCAGCGCCGAAGCTATCTCCTTTTCCGAGGGATCATCACTTAGCCTGCACTCTTCCAGCTCATGGAGTTCAAATGTGCAGTATCTGCTCAGGCGCTTGATATATTCAGCACAGGCACTGCGAAGGTACTCCTCTTTCAGCTTGCCTATGACTATGAGATTTATATTCATCAGAAGATCACCGCTCCCCCTGTGGTCTCTACGGGAGCAACTCCCATAAGATAGTCCTTTCCTCTAGTAAAGCATGCAAGTCCACGCTGTACAGCTTCGTCCGCTATCCTCGGATGGTTATTATCCTGACTTAAATGCCCGAGAAGTATATGGGTGGTTCCGCACTCTATAAGCTTCCCGACCTGTACCGCACAGTCATCGTTTGAAAGATGCCCATTCTGAGAGAGTATACGCTCTTTCAGATATAACGGATAAGGGCCTGTTCTGAGCATATAGTCATCGTAATTAGCCTCTATCAGTACCATTCGACAGCCTGTAAGGGCTTCGTTGACCTCCGAAGTAACGTGTCCCAAGTCAGTGCAGACCGCACAATACTTATCGTCTGAAGTATGTACCCTGTAGCCGCAGCTCTGAATTGTATCATGAGGCGTATTGAAGCAACTCAACTCGCTTCCTCCGCAACTAATGGTCTTTCCAGTTATGTCGATAACATGTGAGCTGGCCGCTATCTTGTTTTCATCGCAAAGCCTTTGCAGGGTGCGTTTCTGCCCATAAACTGGTATACCAGTCTTTTTAGTCAACATAGCAAGCCCTGAAACATGGTCGGAATGCTCGTGAGTGATAAACACGCCCTGCACTGCACTCAATGGTATATTGTTGGTTTCAAGAGCATCGGAAAGCCGCTTGAAGCTCACTCCGCAATCTATAAGTATGCCGCCCTTTTCAGTACCGATAAAGGTGGAATTTCCTTTGCTGGAACTAAAAAGAGGATAAAGTCGTGCCATTGGATATTCTCCGTTCCGTTTTAAAGGACGCCGATAAAGGCGTTCCCTTAAAAATCATTAATTGAGTTTATTTATCTCCGTACCCTGTCTTGTCTCCTTGACCTCATAACCGAGAGCAGCTATCTTATCGCGGATCTCATCAGCAAGTGCGAAATTCTTGTCTTTACGTGCAGCCTTACGCTGTTCAACAAGTTCCATTACCTCGGCAGGGATATCAGCAGAGGTATTTCCCGAATTTTCTGCAAGCTCCTTGGCATTTGCGATAAGATCAAGCCCCATAACTTTATCAAATTCACTTATGAGAGCCAGCTTTGTAGCCGCATTTGATTTGGATTTAAGAACGTCATAAATAACAGTTATACCCATAGCGGTATTTATATCGTTACCAAGAGCTTCATTGAAAGCTTCCATAAGGCGTTCATATTCAGTCTTATCAATCTCACCAACCTGCTCCTTTGTAAGGGGAGCTATCTTCTCTATTAATTTGTTATAAGCAACTACCGCATTATCAAGGTTCTCCCATGAGAATACAAGGGACTTTCTGTAGTGTGACTGTAAGCAGAAGAAACGGTATACCACAGGCTTATAGCCCTTTTCTTCAAGGAGTGATACAGTTAGAAACTCTCCCTTACTCTTACTCATTTTACCACTGTTTGTATTTAGGTGAAGAACATGGAACCAGTAATTACACCATTTATGTCCGAGATAAGCCTCCGACTGTGCTATTTCATTAGTATGGTGAGGGAAAGCGTTATCTATACCGCCGCAGTGAATATCAAGGTATTCACCATTGTTTTTCATACTTATGCAAGAGCACTCGATATGCCAACCGGGGTAACCCACACCCCAAGGACTGTCCCATTTAAGTTCCTGGTCGTCAAACTTTGACTTAGTGAACCAAAGAACAAAATCAGCCTTGTTTCTCTTGTTTTCGTCAGCTTCAACGCCTTCACGAACACCCACAGCAAGATCTTCCTCGTTAAAATCATTGAAAACGTAGTATTTTTCAAGTTTCGAGGTGTCAAAGTAAATGTTTCCGCCTGCCTCGTAAGCGTATCCTTTTTCCATAAGAGTGCTGATAACACGGATGAACTCGTCAATATATGTAGTCGCAGGAACGACCACATCAGGAGTTTTTATATTGAGTTTTTTGCAGTCGTCAAAGAAAGCGTCAGTGTAAAACTTAGCTATTTCCATGACGGTCTTATGCTCGCGCTTTGCACCCTTGAGCATTTTATCGTCACCTGTGTCGCCATCGCTGGTAAGATGACCAACGTCGGTAATATTCATAACTCGGTTCACGTCGTAACCTGTAAAACGCAGGTACTTTTCGAGAACGTCCTCCATGATATAACTTCTGAGGTTTCCTATATGCGCGTAGTGGTACACAGTTGGACCACAAGTGTACATATTGACTTTTCCTTCAACATGAGGCACAAAATCCTCTTTTTTATGAGATAATGAATTGTATAACTGCATTTTTCTTCCTCCAAATACATATTTTCAAAACGCTGCTGGTAACGTTCCCTGCAAAATGACTTATCCGCTTGCTAACGGATAATGGCTAAAATTCCCATATTTCCGGTGGCGGATTCTTTATCTTCAATTTTGAGAAGTATCCGAACATCACCAAAAATTCAGGAAGAATGCGAAGTCCGTCACGGTAATAAGCGCCCATACGTTCTTTTTCTTCGGCAATGCCCTTATAACTACGCGGGCATGAGAACGTCCAGTCGGCCGTAAGACTATCGAAGCTAAGCCTGAAAAAAACAGTAGGGTTTTCCTCACCGAAACTTTCAAGGAGTGCTATATGGTCACCTGCATCATCAGCTGTGCCCACATAAGCAATAGTTCCGTCGAGACTTACTGCTGCAAGGAATCTAGAATCGTTCCTTATGGCTTCATTAACCGTTTCATCCGAGGGATACTTTATTATATTCATAGTATGTCCTCCTAAAATAATAAAAACCCCCGAGGCATAACCCTCGGAGGCGCAATTGCACGTTTCCACTCCGTTTTTTACTCATCATATCCTTAACGCGGACGAAACGTCGGCATATACACACGCAAACACGCTTCCATGCCAAAGCTGACAGCCGCACTTCACTTTTCTCTTCCATGTGCTCACACCAGCCGCACACTCTCTGAAAGTCCGCAAAAAAGCTACTCTGACTGCTACGCCGTTTATTTATTCAGTGATTTGTTCTTAAACTATTATATACTAAAGGTAAGGACTTTGTCAAGACAGAATGTCTATTATCAAATATGAACAAACTGTAAACATTTCTTCTTTCCCTTGACTTTTCCCCCTTAAAAGTTATATACTTGTTTTAGCACTCTATGAGATAGAGTGCTAATTTCACTATGGAGATGTTTTTAATGGAAACCAAACAGTTCAAAGCAGAATCCAAAAGACTGCTGGATATGATGATCCACTCGATCTACACTCATAAGGAGATCTTTCTCCGTGAGCTTATCTCCAACGCAAGCGATGCTATAGATAAGCTGTATTTCAAATCACTTACCGACGATAAGGTCGGTCTCAATAAAGACGACTTCGCAATATGGATATCTGCCGACAAGGACAGCCGTACACTTAAAATAACTGATAACGGTATCGGCATGACAGAGGAAGAACTCGAAAACAACCTCGGTACCATCGCAAACAGTGGCTCGTTCAAATTTAAAAACGAGAACAAGCTTGAAGAAGATAATCAGATAATAGGACAATTCGGAGTTGGCTTCTACTCAGCTTTCATGGTAGCCAAAAAAGTAACCGTAATATCCAAGGCATATGGTAGCGACAAGGCTTATCAATGGGAGTCAGAGGGCGTAGACGGCTACACCATAACTGAAGCCGACAAAAAGAATGCCGGTACTGAAATAATACTTGAAATGCTCGACGATACTGAGGACGAAAACTACGGAGAATTCCTCGACCAGTACAGAATAAAGTCCCTCATTTCCAAGTATTCTGACTATATCCGCTTCCCTATCAAGATGGAAGTATCTCATAGCCGCCCTAAAGAACAAACAGAGGAGGAAAAGGAGAAGAACTTCCCTGTTGAGTATGAGGACTACATCGAGGTAGAAACTCTCAACAGCATGACTCCACTCTGGAAAAAGAATAAAAACGAGCTCAAAGAGGAGGATTACAAGCATTTCTACACAGAAAAGTTCTATGATTACAACGCTCCTCTGAAATACTCTCATATAAGCAATGAAATGCCTGCATACAACGCATTGCTTTATATACCGTCCAAGGCTCCCTTTGACTACTACTCAAAGGAGTACGAAAAAGGCTTGCAGCTCTACTCAAATGGCGTTCTTATCATGGACAAGTGTGCTGACCTTCTCCCTGACTATTTCAGCTTTGTAAAGGGACTTGTTGACAGCGAGGATCTTTCGCTCAATATCTCTCGTGAGATGCTTCAGCATGATAGACAGCTGAAAGCTATCGCAAAGAGCATTGAAAAAACGGTCAGCAACGAGCTTAAAAAGATGCTCAAAAACGAGCGTGAGAAGTACGAAGAATTCTGGAAGGCCTTCGGCTTGCAGTTGAAATACGGTATCTACAGTGACTTCGGCATGAACAAGGAAAAGCTCCAGGATCTTCTCTTGTTCACATCTTCAAACGAGCAGAAACTAATAACCCTTGATGAGTACGTAACAGGTATGCGCGAGGATCAGAAGTATATCTATTACGCAACAGGCGAAAGCGCAGCTCGTATCGAGCAGCTGCCACAGACAGAGCTGGTAAAGGACAACGGCTTCGAGATACTTTACCTCACTGATAACATAGACGAATTTGCAATAAAGTCCCTGATGAAGTACAAGGAAAAAGAGTTTAAATCCGTATCTGCTGACGATCTCGGACTTGATTCGCCAGAGAAAAAGGAAGAAATCAAGGCCAAAGAAGAAGAAAGTGCTGACCTTCTCAAGGAACTCCAGGAAGCTTTGAACGGCAAGGTAACAAAGGTTGCTATCTCGCAGAGGCTAAAATCACACCCAGTATGCCTCACCAGCGAAGGCGAAATATCCCTTGAAATGGAAAAAGTCCTTAACTCCATGCCAACCGATCAGAAAGTTCACGCACAACGCGTACTGGAACTCAACCCTGACCACTCTATTTTCGAAAAACTAAAAACTCTCAGCGAGAGCGGCAACAAGGAAAAGCTTGGCAAGTACGCACAGCTCCTCTACGATCAGGCTCTTTTAATCGAAGGCTTGAGCATAGAAAATCCTGTTGAGTTTTCAAACCTTATCTGCGAGCTAATGTAATTTTTTTCAGAACAACTGCATAAATCAAAACTGCCGCCATTGTGGACATTTCACAATGGCGGCAGTTATTTTCCTAAAAGGTTTCCTTTTATAGTCAACAAAATTGGATGAAAACCTCTCAACCAATCACTAATTACTGATCTTCTTTCTTCTTGCTAAGAGTGCGTTTGATGAGCGCTTTCACACGCTCACTGGTATCCTGAGGGAACTCCGTAATGAACTTTATCGCCTGCTCATGAGCTTCTTCACGAGGCAGCTTCAGAAATCTATGAAAAAATGTATATACTTCGTCAAACGAAGAAAATAACCTTTCTACAGTCTCTTCACCCTCGGGAGTAAGCACCACGCTATTGCAGAAGTCCTCATAGACCATTCCGCAGTTTGCAAGACATCTGAGCATTTTGCTGACACTGGGTCTTGAAACACCCAGATGACGGGATATGCTGACGCAACGTACGCATTCTTCTTTTTCTGATAATTCCTTTATTGCTGCTAGGTATTTTACCTGACCTGCACAGTGTTTCATTTTATTCTCCTTTCAAAGAGACCAATGCTTACTTGTCCGAATCAATCAGGTTCCAGTAACCTTTAAGATAAATAACTCCCGAAATAATTGTAAGAATTGTGGAAATCCATATAAGCACGGGAATAAGTACATTATCAACAGCGTTTCTGAACGCCTCTGGGAAATTTATACCGAAATCGAAGCAAAGACTGAGCCAGAAGAGTATAGCAACGATAGCTGCCATGGTAAAGGCAGTTTTGAGCTTGCCCCATATTCCAGCAGCAACGACTATACCGCTGTTTGCAGCAAGAAGTCTCAGCCCTGATACCATAAATTCTCTAGCGGTAATGATAATGAACGGTATAGCACTCATATTGACCTCTTTGAACTCCACAAAAACCGCAAGGGCAGCAATAACAAGAACCTTATCTGCCAAAGGGTCAAGAAATTTACCGAAATTGGTCACAAGATTTCTCGACCTCGCAATCTTTCCGTCAAGAGCATCTGTTATAGAAGCAATTCCGAAAATGACCAGCGCTACTGCAAAATGAAATGGTAAGTTTAAATACATGAACAAAAGGAAAAACGGAATAAGAAAAACTCTCATAAGAGTCAGCTTATTTGGCAGGTTCATTGGTTAATCACCTCTCCTATAAGATCGTAATCAAGTGTATCGGTAATCCTGATTTTAACATGATCTCCGATTGCAAGGGGCTTTTCGGAAGTAAAGAATACCTTTCCGTCTATATCGGGAGCATCAAGCTGCGTTCTGCCAAACCAGCACTCACCGAACTTGTCAAAGCCCTCAACAACCGCTTCAAGCTCAGCATCCATGAGCTTTTCGTTGTTTTCACAGCTTATAAGCATTTGCTGCTCCATGATTATATCAGCTCGATGAGCAGCAGTCTCCTCGTCAATTTGATCAGGGAAGTCAAATGCCTTTGTGCCTTCCTCACGGGAATATGCAAAACATCCAAGTCTATCAAAGCGGACTCTCTTCACAAACTCGGCAAGTTCCTCAAACTGCTCCTCTGTCTCCCCGGGGAAGCCTGTAATAAGAGTGGTCCTGAGTATTATATTCGGAACCTTTGCACGTATATGCTCAAACAACGCTTCTAACTTTTCTGCGTCGCCCCAGCGATTCATACGCGAAAGGATATCACCGTTACAATGCTGTATAGGTACCTCAAGGTACTTAACCAACTTATCTTCACGAGCAATAACTTCAAGAAGCTCATCGGTTATGCGTTCAGGATAGCAGTAAAGTGTACGTATCCAGCGAAGTCCGTCTATTTTACAAAGCTCTGTGAGAAGTTCTGCAAGCTTCGGTTCGCCATAGATGTCTTTTCCATATAGAGCAGTATCCTGCGCGATTACAACAAGCTCAGTAACACCGTTTTCCGCAAGGAATTTCGCCTCTTCAATTAGCTTTTCCATAGGGACGCTTCTGAATTTGCCTCTTATCATCGGGATAGCACAGTAAGTACAGCAATTCGAACAACCCTCCGCAATTTTCAGATAAGTGAAAAAAGGCAGAGTTGACAAAACTCTTTCACCGCAGAGCTCTGCGTCAAGCTTTGGTGCAAACCGCACTACACGCTCGTCAGCAAGAACATGGTCAAGTATATCGACTATATCCTTGGTATCACCTATGCCTATGACCGCATCGGCTTCCGGAAACTGCTCCGCAGCCTCCTCTTTATATCTTTCCACAAGACAGCCTGTGATTATTATCTTTTTGAGGCTGCCCTCCTCCTTGAGTTTTCCCAACTCGAGGATAGTTTCAATCGCTTCTTCCTTAGCAGCCTTAATAAAGCCGCATGTATTGACTACTGCAACGTCTGCAAGACCAGGCTCTGTGACTAGCTTGTAGCCATGCTTTCTGAGCTTGTAAAGCATACGCTCAGAATCAACAAGATTTTTCGAGCAGCCAAGGGACACCATGCCCACCTTGATCGCCATATTAGTTTTCCTCCTCAAGGTAATCTGCACACTCAAAATACTCCTTAACGGCTCTGTTTATCTCCGTAAAATCGTAACCATACCGCACAAGTGCACTTTTGACCTTTTCTATTGTTTTTCTGTCTTCACAGTCTGTAAGATAACGAGAATACTTTACTTTAAGTAGTTCACTAAGGTTCTCACCAAATGTATCACTGTAAACATCAAGTGCGTCCACAACTAAGACCTCACTCAAGCCCTTTTGCATTAGCTCTCTTTTGCAGCGACGATAGCCGAATCGCTTAACTTCCACAAGTTTACGCGCCATACGCTCCGCATACCTCACATCGTCTATAAAACCGTGCTCCACAAGCCTTTTCATGACCGCCGTGCAAAGCGGTTCACTCTTATAATTACCTATAAGCTTTTCAAACATTTCCGAGTAGGTATAATCCCTGTAATCCAGCAGATAAAGCGCTCTCTGATAGGCTCTGCGAAAATTGGAAGCGTATACTATTTTTCGCAGAGTATCGCGGTCAGTCTCCATGCCAGCCTTTATATCAAAATCCGCAATAATGTCTGCATGGAGATAGATCTTTCGCCCATCATCAAGTTCTGTCTCATAGGTTGAGCCCTTATATCGCTTGACAGAAGTTATCTTCATTATTCTTCAGCAGGAGTAAACTCCTCAAAATTATCATCAAAGCTTGCGAGAACGTCCTCCTCAGAAGTACCGCTCTCCCTAACACCGTTATCAACCTCAGGTACAACCTTTTCTGCAGGCTTTCCCTTTTTCGGAGCAGCATTTGCAAGCTCATCTTTATGTGCAAGTATCTGCTCTTCTATCTCCTTCATGAGCTTTTCGTCATTCTGGAGAAGCTCCTTGACATTATCTCGTCCCTGTCCAAGCTTCTGATCGTTGTAGCTGAACCAAGAGCCACCCTTTTTAATGATATCAAGATCAACGGCAAGATCGAGGACTTCTCCTGTACGGGAGATACCGCTGCCATACATAAGATCGAACTGACACTCCTTGAATGGCGGAGCAACTTTGTTCTTAACTATTTTACACTTTGTAGTCGCACCGATAATATCTGTACCCGATTTAATTACCTCTCCCTTTCTTACGTCAATACGCACCGACGCATAGAACTTGAGAGCACGTCCGCCAGGAGTAGTTTCAGGATTTCCATACATAACGCCTATCTTTTCTCGTATCTGATTGATGAATATAGCAACGCAGTTTGACTTTGAGATAGCAGCTGTAAGCTTTCTCATAGCCTGTGACATAAGCCTAGCGAGTTGTCCTACATGAAGATCGCCCATTTCACCGTCAATCTCAGCACGAGTAGTCATAGCAGCGATAGAGTCAAGTACGATAACGTCAATAGCGCCAGAACGGATAAGAGCCTCTGCAATCTCAAGAGCCTGTTCACCACTGTCAGGCTGTGAAACGAGAAGATTATCAATATTTACACCGAGAGCCTGTGCATAAACCGGATCGAGAGCATGCTCAACATCGATAAATGCAGCTTCTCCGCCTGCCTTCTGAGCCTGTGCAACTATAGAAAGCGCAACTGTAGTCTTACCCGAGCTCTCTGGACCATATATCTCAACAATACGTCCTCTCGGAACACCGCCTATGCCCAATGCCATATCAAGTGTCATAGAGCCTGTAGGGATTGCATCAACATTCAGAGTTTTAGTCTGTCCTAGACGCATTACAGCGCCTGCGCCGTACTTTTTTTCTATCTGTTTGAGAGCACCGTCGAGAGCAGCTTTCTTGTCATCTACAGCAGTAACTCTTACAACTGTCGGCTTTTTAGCAAGTTCTTTCTTTGCCATTGGTATTTCCTCCGTACTATATTATAATATATTAAGCTTTAAATTTTCTGAAAATCTGTCTATCAATGTTAATATACAATATCTGTTCAGTCAATGCTTATATGTTCAAAACTGACAGCATCCTCATTCACTTCTATCAAAAGAAATGAAGCGCCTTCCAAGCCAGAAGCCGAAACAGAAATTACATTTTCTTTTACGAAATTCTGATGACAATGGCCTACAACGGCAAGGTCATATTTCTTTACATATTCACTTTTGCAAGCCTCGTCAAACACACCGCTTTTTAAGCTTGACAGCGACAAAAACGGATATGGCAAATTAATATCCAAGAACAAAAAATGCGAGAAATGCATTTTATGCCCATATATTTCTTTTTCATATAACAGCGGCATCTGCCTGATGAACTCATTTTGTTCAGCTGTAAGCTTTTTCCTTATTCCGTCGTAATATTCTCTAAGATGTTCAACATCAGGATCAACATCGACTCCGTATTCCGCATAAAGCTCACAGTTTCCTTTTAAACAGACTATACCGCTACCTTTCAGAAGCTCAAGGCATTCAAATTCTTCGTTTCCACGCTGAAAAATATCTCCCAAAAAAATCGTCAGATCTGCATTTTTATCTTTTATCTGTCCGAGCACAGCCTTCAATGCTTTAAGATTTCCGTGAACATCTGAGAATACAGCAATCTTCATAGCCTATCCTTTCTTTTTATCGTTAAAACATAAAAGTGAATTCAACGCTTCACCGCCGCCGCAGTCCTTATTATACCAGCACCGTCACGTTTCAACTCAACATCTCTGAAACCGTTTCTTTCGAGTATCGCCTTTACTGCGTCATGCTGTTCAAGACCGAACTCATAGACGATATATCCATCATCTTTTACAGAACTTTTCCAAACCTCTGTAATGACTCGGTAGAAATCCAAACCGTCCTCGCCGCCAAAAAGTGCAGACTCAGGCTCATGCCTGACTTCAGTCATGAGTTCACTCATATCTTGCGCCGTAAGATAAGGGGGATTGCTTACTAGTATATCAAGCTCCGCTATCTGGCGAGCTGTCTCTCTTTTCAGCACATCTCCGCTAATTATCTTTATATCACTGCAACCGTTGAGCACAGTATTCTGTCTAAGGTAATAAAGAGCTTTTTCTGAAAGTTCCACAGCGTAAACATCAGCCATCGGAATTTCCTTTTTCAAAGCTACGGCTATACAACCGCTGCCGCTACAAAGATCAGCTATCTTAGGCGCTTTGAGTCCTTTCTTATGACAGATGTCAAGCACCTGTTCCACAAGGGTCTCTGTATCAGGACGAGGTATCAGCACACCCTCGCCTATCCTGAAATTACAGCCCCAGAACTCCCACTGCCCCAGTAGATACTGCAGGGGATACCCCTCTGAACGACGCTTTGCAAGAGTGAGTATCTCAGCTGCCTTCTCGTCGGTGACGAGCGCTTTCGGAGTGAACATCGGGAACTTCTCCCCGAGCATATCCTGAAAAATACAAGTTGTGTCAAAATCTGCGGACTCCTCATCGCGAAGAGCAATAAGACCGCGGCACTGAGCAAAAAGCTCAGCTCGACTCACCACTTGTCCTCCTCCTTGTCAGAGGGGATACATGGTGTCATAGCAGCAATTGCTATCTCTATCATACTGTCGTCGGGCTCGCGTGTAGTTATTCGCTGCATAGCAAGTCCGGGAGCAGAGAGTATGCGTGTGAAAAGGTTATCGTTATTACCTGCAAGGCGTATGCACTCATAGGAGATTCCCACAACAAGAGGCAGAAGCACCAGAGAAGCGACGATTCGCTGCCATGTTACGGTGAACGGAACAAAGCACATCACAAATATGCTGACTATAAGTACTATGAATATGAAACTAGTACCACACCTCTTATGAAAACGACTTTGCTTGCGAATATTCTCCACCGTAAGTGGAAGCTCAGCCTCATGACAGGCAATAGTTTTATGCTCTGCACCATGATACATAAACTGTCTGCGAATATCCTTCATCAGACTGGTAAGATACATATATACAACGAAAAGAGTTATCTTCACAAGTCCCTCAAGAAGAGAGCGCAGGAAACGGTGTTCCTTTACAGAAGGAATAAGTCCCACTATCCATTTAGGGAGCATAACAAAGAGACCTATTGCCATGACTACACCGAAAAGTATACCGAGATACATAAAGATATCGTAACCCGAACTCTCCTTTCCCTTTTTCTTTTCTCCCTCGGCAGCCAGCTCATTATCTGCATTCACAGCTGCACTGTCAGTAACCGTTTCTTCGGACTTTTTATTTTTTTTCTTTTCCTTATCTTCTTCCTCGTCCTCGGGCATCTGCTTTTCCGCAGACTTCATCATATACTTATAGCCCTTGACAAGTGATATCACGAAACCTGTACATCCTCTTACAAGCGGTACTTTTCTGTACCAAGGTGCATTCTTTCCATTGTTTTCATCCCAGGTTTCAAGGTCAACAGTACCATCAGGAAGACGGCAAGCCATTGCGCCCTTTGTTGGTCCTAACATCATTATGCCCTCGATAAGAGCCTGACCGCCTATCTTTGATTTGAATTTTTCTTGTGTATTATAGCTTTTTCCCATGTTTTCACCTTTTTGAATCAATTATTTTATCTGTCCTATTGCTTAACAGCAGGAAGAGTTATTACAACAGTAGTGCCCTTTCCTTCTCCCTCGCTGGTTATATCCATAGTACCACCGTGCATACTAATTATCTCGTCTGCAACAGCAAGACCTATTCCAGAGCCACGGCGTGTATGATTTGCCTTATAGAACTTTGTCTTTACCTTTGCAAGGTCGGATTTCTTTATACCGCAGCCCGTATCAGCTACACTTATTATGACATTCCCGCTATTTTCATAAGCTATTATGGTAACAGTATCCCCAGCGGAGGAATACTTTATAGCGTTGTCTATAACATTTATGAAAACCTGACGTATACGGTTCTTGTCGCCGAATACGAAAGGGAGCATCTCAGGCTCACTGTAAATTATCTCTTTATCCTCGCGCCTTGCCTTATCACTGTAAATTAGTACAGCGTCACCGAGTTCCGCAAGAACATCCATATTCGCGTTCTGCAGAGTAAAATGACCGTTCTGCATACGCGAGAAGTCAAGTAGCTCTTCTACCATCTGTGAAAGGCGCTCTGTCTCATTAACAATTACTCCTACGCCTTTTTTCATGGTGTCGGGACTTCCTCCCCCATCTATCATTAGAGTCTCAGCCCAACCCTTTATAGCAGTGAGAGGAGTTCTCAGCTCATGAGACACCGAAGAAATAAACTCATTCTTCATAGCCTCCGTGGCAGAAAGTTCGTCAGCCATATTATTTATTGCAGTACATAGGTCACCTATCTCGTCGTCGCTGTCGTTGTCGATACGCGTGGAAAAGTCACCCATTGCGAATTTACGCGCGATACCACTTATCTGTTGTATCGGTCTTACAATAGAGCCAGCAAAATACAGACCAGTTGCTATTATGATAAAGATTATCACAACACATACCACCGATGCCGCAAGGGCATAATTCTTGATAGTTTCGTCTATCTCAGTAAGAGATGTCACCATTCTAACCGCGCTGTACTCACTGCTCATGGAACTTATCGGAACAGATACTGCAAGTATTTTTTCTCCGCCTCTGAGCTTGTAAACATGATCACCCTCACTCTTTTCAAGAGCTTCGTCGTAATCGGGCATGGGGTCGTACACATCAGGAGAAAATCCTGAGGAAGTAAGAACAACTCTGCCCTTAGAATTTATCGCCATAAGCTCTATCTTATCCTTTTCATCGAAGGTCTCCAACATATTTCTCATTTCAGCCGAGAAATTGGAGGAGCTGTCCTGTGAATGCATACTCAACACGCTCGTAACAGCATTGAGCTTTGACACGATGTACTGCTTTGCAGAGTTATAGAAATAATTCTGTATCGCATAAATTATTGCCATATCTATGACAAGTAGCGCAAGCACAACAACGCCTAAGTTATTGACTATCCAGCGCCTGGTGATACTCTTTTTAGCCATTACTGAACATCATTCCATTTATAGCCGTAGCCCCATATGGTTATGATGTACTTGGGGTTTGAAGGCTCTTCCTCTATTTTCATTCGTATACGTCTTATGTTTACGTCAACTATCTTATCGTCACCGTAATAGCTCTCTCCCCAGATATGGTTAAGAATACTTGCACGGTCAAGAGCGGTATTCTTGTTGTTCATAAAGAATTCGAGTATCTGATACTCTACCTGAGTGAGCTCTATAGGCTCACCATCTTTGGTGACTGTACGGCTCTTCAAATTGAGTACAAAAGGTCCACTCTCTATGACGGACTGCTTCTCATTCTTTATAGAGCTCATGCATACACGCCTGTATATAGCATCGACACGTGCAGTAAGCTCGGAGGGTGAAAATGGTTTTGTGATATAATCGTCGGCTCCTATCATAAGACCGCTGACCTTATCCATTTCCTGAGTTCTTGCAGTAAGCATGATTATGCCAATGGTAGAGCTTTTTTCACGTATTTTTTTGCATACCGTGAAGCCGTCTATTCCGGGCATCATTATATCCAACAGAACGACCTCGAATCTGCCATGCTCCGCCTCAAAAGTCTTGAGAGCGTCCTCACCGCAGTTTACATCGACTACATCATAGCCTGCGCGCTTGAGGTTTATGACAACAAATTCGCGGATAGTATCCTCATCTTCACATATAAGTATACGTTTCATATAGAGTATCACTCCTTTGTGTTTGAATCTGTATTGTTTCTCAGCAATCATGCTGCATATAATCAGTCTCTCACCTTGAATTTAACAGCAGCTTCTCCAAGTGTTATGGAAAGCTTGTCATCCTCGTTGTCGGAAGATACGGGGATAAGCGCAAGATACGCCGAATCACCCTTTGTGTGCATAAGCATATAGCCGCCCGATATCCTGTCCTCGCGTGAGGGAACATCCTCTGCGCAGAATATCTTGAGAAGCTCGCGTCCCATATTTCCATCCTTGTATTTACAGAAAACTATCTCGTCATTGACAATATCACGCTTTACAGTAACATTTCCAACCCATTTTTCAGGGAAAATGAAAACATATCCGTCTGTAAGGCTGTAATATGAGGTATATCGTTTTTTCAACTTCATGCCGTTATCGAGTTTTTTCCACTCGGTAAGCTTGAGTTGTTCTCCTTCAGCTGCCGTTTCATAACCCGGAGCTGTTATCTGTATGGGAATTTCAAGGCTTCCGTCAGAATCTACGTCGAAAGAACTACATCCAGCAGGTCTTTCCGTACGCTCCGCTTCATCAAGGTCCTCGAAAGCTGATGCAAGGGTCTTGCCATTCATATACAGTACATCCGAGCGGATAGAACCTGTTCCCGAAGCTTCGTCAATGTACATTCCAAGGCTGCCATTGGGGAGTTTTCCATAACTTATGTCGAACTCGCTGATATTGTCGCCAAGTTCCAGCTTCGACCTGTGATACATACCATTTCTATCGAGCTTAAATGACTCAGCAAGAGCAGGGTCACCGTTTGAGGCTCTTGTAAACTTAAGAAGCTCATATTCGCTGTCAGCGTCAATATCCTTTACGTCCATGAACGAATATGGCAGTGAGAACTTAGTCTCCTGAAGTCTTCCGTCAGAGTACATATATATGGTAACGTTCTTCTCGGAACGGTTTATAATACTCGTTCCAACAATAAGATTCACACGATTATTTGAACCTAGCTTCGATATCATTACCTCTTCTATCTCGCTGCCTACTGCCGCAAGATCATGAACCGACGTCCACTTGCCATCCTTCATATCGAGGACATTTATACGCAGGGCATTTTCATCGGGAGCATGATTATTTCTTTCATAGAACACGATAGCCTCATCGCCACCGTCACCATCAATATCCTCGATAATGAATGCCGAGAGGTATTTTCCGGATTTAGGGTACTTAAGGCTTATCGACGTCCCCTCTGCCAACGTCAGGGCATCATATATCTGCTCTTGCTCCGCACTGAGCTTCGGTGGAGCCATAAGAGTATCAATACTAGCGCCAAATGTGCAACCAGTAAGTGCAGCCCCCATAAAGAGGGCTGTAACAATAATTGGAATAATCTTCATAAGTCAGCGATTCATACTCGCTCTGAGAGCTTAATGTATTCCTTTTCCTTTGCGATAGCCTTATATGCAGGACGTATTATTCTTCCTCCCGTAAGTATCTCTTCCATACGATGTGCAGCCCAGCCTGCCATACGCGCAATAGCGAACAGCGGGGTGAACAGTTCGTCTGGGATACCGAGCATTCTGTAAACCAGTCCAGAATACATATCAACATTAGCACACATCACTTTGCTGCTACCCTTCATTTCCTTAAACACCTCAGGAGTAAGGCGCTCAATAGTCTCAAGAAGACGGAACTCCGCCTCAATGTCTTTACCCTTTGCGAGCTCGAAGGCTTTCTTCTTGAGTATTACCGCACGTGGGTCAGATATAGTGTATACCGCATGACCCATGCCGTAGATAAGTCCAGAATGGTCATTTGTCTCCTTGAGAATGGTTTTACGCATATAATCAGCAACTTCGCCCTCATTCTCCCAGTTCTTGATGTTTGCCTTGAAATTGTCGAGCATATTGATAACCTTAAGGTTGGCGCCGCCGTGACGAGGTCCCTTGAGCGAACATATTGCAGAGGA